>Ga0209470_1002489_pt1 | contig 13088 bp, 11 predicted proteins | sample GraSoiAngelo_125_FD_185882 | JGI IMG/M metagenome (GOLD analysis project Ga0209470, IMG submission 185882) | Grasslands soil microbial communities from the Angelo Coastal Reserve, California, USA - 14_0927_05_40cm (SPAdes) (version 2) | ecosystem: Environmental > Terrestrial > Soil > Grasslands ... | reverse complement strand
TTACTTTGCTGCCGGATACGTAGCCGCTTACATCGACATATCTTCCGCTCGAATCGAACGGGCTGACGACGTACCCCGGTTTGCCAGGAACCGATTTAGCTGTTGGAAATTCTGCTTGTGGAAGGGAAGCGCGCGACGACGGCGATGGTTTCGGTTTTGTCTGCGCTGTTTCCTTGCGACTCACACGTGAAGCAGCGCTCGATGACGGGCTTGAGACTTCGTTGCTTTCAGGCCGTGGCTGCTGTCGCGACGCCGAAGCCATCTCTGGCGATGGAACGGGTTGACCGGGCGTCGTGACATCGGATGCCGTCGTGGTCGCTGATGATTGGTCGCCGTGCCGCCGCATGACATAATGCGCTGGCGCAGTGGCAACCCGATATGAACCCACTGCGACATCGCGAGTCACATGATACGAGGTAACTGCGACATCGCGGGTCGTTCCGCAACCGGCAACCAAAATCGCCGCAAATATAAAAGCTCGCTGAGGCACATTCATTCCGCTTCCCATACAGATTCGTCGCGATCGCTATCCGTTCAATGATTTCGTGGTGTCAGCAACGAAATAGGAGATGTCTTGGTCGGTCGTCGACCATGAACACATCAGGCGGTAAACATTGGGCTCGGTGAATTTGTAAAAATCCCAGCCGCGCGCGTGGAGATCGCGCACGAGTTGCTCATTCATCCGCACAAAAACTGCATTTGCGTCCACTGGAAATACGATGTCCATCTGTGCCTCGACTTCTAGACGCTTTGCAAGATGACGTGCCGCGCGATTGGCGTGTTGGGCGTTCCGTAGCCAGACGCCCTCTGTTAGAAGTCCAAGCCACGGCGCGGCCAGAAAACGCATTTTGGAGCCGAGCTGACCCGCTTGTTTCACTCGATAATCGAACGCGTGTGAGATCTCCCTTTTAAAAAAGATGACGAGTTCGCCAGCAGCCGTGCCATTTTTTGTGGCGCCAAAACCGAGAACATCAACCCCAACCTCCCATGTGATCGCTTTCGGCGCGCAATTGAGCGATGCGATTGCATTCGCAAAGCGCGCGCCGTCCATGTGAAGAAACATTTTACGAACACGCGCAAAGTCGGCGATCGCCGCAATCTCGTCCCGAGTGTAGACCGTCCCGAACTCCGTCGCCTGGGCAATGCTGATCGCGCGAGGCTTGTGCGAATGCAGCTCGTTCTGGCGTGTAATTATCGTCGCCGCCTGGCCGATGGCGATCTTGCCATTGGCGCCCCCAACCGAGAGCAGTTTCGATCCTTTCGTGAAAAATTCCGGCGCACCACATTCGTCGGTCTGGATATGGGAATACTCGTGACAGACAATGCTGTGGAACGATTGGCAAAGCTGCGCGAGCGCCAACGCGTTTGCTGCCGTGCCGTTGAAAACGAAATAGACGTCGCAATCGGTCTCGAAGATTTCGCGGACGCGCTCACATACGCGTGCCGTCCACCAGTCGTCGCCGTACGATGCTGCGGCGTCTGTGTTTGCCTCTTCCAAGGCTGCCCATGCCTCTGGACAAATCGCCGCTGTGTTGTCGCTTGCAAATTCGTAGCGGCCTGCATCAGGGCTCATTTAGCTTGTTTGCTACGCGAGTTTTTGTTTCCGATCAATCGGCAACACGCTACACGCTGACAGGGAAGCAGACTGTTCCAGAAAAGAGATTGCCTGACAGACCCGAGCCCTGGGCCTCCGGAGTCCGCCAGGCAAATCCCCCTCCACTTGTACCCAAAATTATGTCAACCGTCTCACTTATTACTTCGAATACGGATGGGAAAGTGAGCGTGCCGAATAGCAAAATTATTTGAAGCCTCGCAGGTAATCCCCTTCCGCTTTGCCTAACGCATAACGGCAGACTAGTTTCGCCAATGACGTCGCTCCAAAGCGAGATTGAGCAGCGCGGCACGCGCATTTTCGAGCTCGTTGATCAACATCCTGAATCGCTGTTTAGCAAGGCCGGCTTTTATCAGCGGATGATGGCGCTCTCGATGCGCGACGAACAGTTCAAAGGGCAGCTGTTTCGCTTTGTCGATGTCCTCCCGTCGCTCCGCGCATCGGGCGACGTTGTCGAGCACCTCGAGGAATATTTCGCCGATGTGCAGAACGGCTTCACGCCGTTTATCTACACCGGTGTTCGTCTGGCGCGCATTGTTCCGTGGATAAGCGGCCCCGTCCTGCGCTGGAATGTTTCCGGAATGGCACGCCAGTTCATCGCCGGAAAAAATCCGAATGATTTGATGAAAGCCTTGCGCAAGCGTCGCGCACAGAAAATCGGCTTCACTGTCGATCTTTTAGGAGAAGCCGTCGTCAGCGAAGTCGAGACCGACGAATACGCCGCGCGTTGTTTCGACTTGTTGGAGACCCTCGCGCGCGAAACACGAGGCTGGATCGATCCGCTCGGCAAGAATTCAGAGCTTTTCCCGGTGATAAATCTTTCCGTCAAAATTTCCGCGCTCTATTCGCAAATGAATCCAGCCGATCCCGCCGGCGCGATTGCGCATCTTGCGCCGAAGCTGCGACCGATTCTGCGCCGTGCGCGAGAACTCGGCGCCTTCATCAATTTCGACATGGAAAGTTACGCGCACAAAAATACGACGCTCGAACTCTTCAAAACCATTTTTGCCGGCGAGGAGTTCAAAGATTGGCCGCATGCCGGCATCGTCATCCAGGCGTATTTGCGGGACTCCGAAGTCGATTTGCGCGATTTGATTGAATGGGGTCGCGCGCGCGGCACGCGTTTCGCCGTGCGGTTGGTGAAAGGCGCGTACTGGGATTACGAGACAATAAAATCGCGCCAGAACGGCTGGGATTGTCCGGTTTATTTCCAGAAGCCGGAGAGCGACGTGAACTTCGAAGCCCTCACGCAATTGCTCCTCGAAAACGAATCGATCGTGACCGCCGCGTTCGGATCGCACAATGTTCGCAGCATCGCATACGCACAGGCGCTCGCGGGCGACCTTGGGATCGATCGCAGCCGCTTTGAGTTTCAACTCCTCTATGGCATGGCTGGACCGATCAAGCGGGCGCTCGTGGAAATGGGTTATCGCATCCGCGAATATTGCCCGATGGGCGAACTGCTGCCAGGAATGTCCTATCTCGTCCGCCGTTTGCTCGAAAACACTTCCAACGAAGGATTTCTGCGCGCAAAATTTGCCGAGAACATTTCCGCAGCAGAACTGCTGCGCGATCCACGGGAGCTGGTTAGGCGAAATGGGCCCAGGTCAACAGCCTCGACCGCAAATGAGGATCCACATCACAAAAATGACGCTTCCCTTGACACCGCGCCCCACGATATTTACCAAAACTCGCCACTCGTGAACTTCGTTTACAAAGAGAGCCAAGACAAAATGCGCGCCGCACTGCGCGAAGTGCGCAGCCGCTTCGGGGAAAAATATCCTCTCGTTATTGGCGGCGAAAAAGTTTGGACCGATAAACTGACGCCATCAGTTAATCCCAGCGCACCGAAAGAGATCGTCGGTTACGTCCCGGAAGGGGGAATTCCGGAAGCGGAGCGCGCCGTCAAAGCTGCGCGCGCGGCATTTGGAAAATGGAGCCGGACGCCTTTTGAAGAGCGTGCGCGCTTGCTTGAACGCGCCGCGGCGATTATGGAGCGCCGACGCTACGAACTCTCCGCAGTCGAAGTCTTTGAGGTCGGCAAACCGTGGGCCGAAGCCGACGGCGACATCCGCGAGGCGATGGATTTTTGCCGCTTTTACGCGCAGCGAATGCGCCGCCTCGGGCGTCCGCGGCTCACACAGCAGGTTCCTGGAGAGGAAAGTTATCACCACTATTGGCCCCGCGGCGTCGCCCTCGTGATCGCGCCATGGAACTTTCCGATGGCCATTCTGTGCGGAATGGCTTCGGCCGCAGTGGTAACGGGTAACACCGTGATAATGAAACCATCCGAGCAATCAATTATCTGCGCCGCCATGCTCATGCAGGTCTTCGAGGAAGCGGGCGTTCCACCGGGCGTCTTGAATTTCCTATCCGGGCACGGCTCTGTGATAGGAGCGCATCTGGTTGACCACAAAGATGTCGATCTTATCGCGTTCACCGGATCGCGCGAAGTCGGATTAAAGATTTGGGAGTCCGCCGGTATCACCCGCCCCGGTCAACGCGAGCTCAAGCATGTCGTTTGCGAAATGGGTGGCAAAAACGCGATGATTGTCGATTCCGATGCGGATCTCGACGAAGCGATTGGTTATTCGATTTATTCGGCGTTTGGTTACCAGGGACAGAAGTGTTCGGCGCTTTCACGCCTCATTCTCCTGGAAGAAAATTACAATCGCGTGATGGAGCGTTTGATTCCGGCCGCGGCAAGTCTGCGCGTCGGGAATCCCGAAGAACCGGGAATCATGGTCGGACCAGTGATCGATGAAGCCGCTTACCGGCGCATTTTAGATTATATCGAGATTGGCAAGAACGAGGCGACTGTCGCTTATCAGGCAGGGGAAGTGCCGCCACATGGCTACTTTATCCCGCCGACAATTTTCGCCGACGTAAAACCGAACGTGCGCATCGCATGCGAAGAGATTTTCGGACCGGTGCTTAGCGTCCTAAAAGTGCGCGACCTAGATGAAGCGATTGAAGTCGCAAACGGCACCGATTATGCGCTGACTGGCGGCTTTTTCTCACGCAGCCCGGCCAACATCGAGCGCGTCAAAGGGCAATTGGAAGCCGGAAATGTTTATATCAATCGCTCGTGCACAGGGGCCATTGTGGGACGACATCCATTTGGCGGATTCAAGATGAGCGGGGGCGGAACCAAAGCCGGCGGCGAAGATTATCTCCTGCAATTTCTGCTGCCGCGTGTCGTTACCGAAAACATCACCCGTCACGGCTTTGCCCCTGAAGAAACGCCACAATATCGCGACGAGTTTCTCTGGCCCAAACAATAAGGACGCAGGAGATCGCACGCCGAGATCGTTTTGCCGGTATTGCTGCGGCCGGTAAAATCACAACGCACCGTTGCAATTACTGCAACGGCCGTCCCTTGCTCAGTAATTTAACGACGGTCACTACCATGTAGATCACCGGCCACGCTGAGGCCAGAATAATAAGTGCAAACACCGCCATCTCCCTCGCTCGTTCCCGTGCCGCTTCAATCCGGAATTCACGCCCTAAATTGTAAAAATTCCGGAATTCCGATCTGTCCTCTCCGTCGTAAGGCGAGGAATAGCCGTGCCATTGACCACAGCCCGAATGAAAGAAGTAATCAGTCTGCGGAAACCGCTTCTTGCCAACACCGGAGGAACTCGTCGGTTTCATAGCCTATGACCCACAACTCGGACGATCGGCAACTATGATACCACGTTAGCAGAAGGAATCAGCCTCAAATTTATGCCTTCGGATCAAATCAGTGCGTTATCGCCAAAAGAAGTAGGAAACGAGCGATCGCTTTTGATCAGATCGACATCGGCAGAGTAATGGAAGTCAACGACATCCTTGGGTACGACCGGAAGCGCCCACGCCTCGTCCGCAAATCGGACGGACTCGTCCCGTGGCGCGTGTGTGCTGTTCGGTTTTGCCGAACCCTTATCTCAACTCAGCATCGTAAGCCGCTCACGATGCATGGCATTCTAGTTCTTTTTGGTGCAAGCGGATTGCCTGTCGTAACCGGGAGCGGGATGCGCACCTCGCGGCTGGGACCGCGTCGGCAAAGTAACCAGGATGATCTGCAAAGTAGGTTTCATTTTGCCTTTAGGCAGAACGACCACACCAGTGCCGCTGACGAAGCGGCTTCGTTGTTATTTGGTTCGTCCCTATTGAACCGGTACCGCCTTATACGCTGTTCTCACGCCAGTTGAATCGATAGCTCTACCCGTAATCTCTCCAAGGTTATTTATGTCTTTGGCGGTTTCGAGACGGGCGGAATAGCCGCCTTTGAAATCGTTAAGGTCTGTAGGGTAGACACCGTGATCCCAAATAACGGCACGACAATCAACCCCGTCCGCGTCGCATGAAACACCGACTACCTGGCGCCGTTCGTTGATACCGTAGGCCTCACTGTCTACATGTTGCGGTACACGTCCCCGCAACGGCTTGAGAGCTTTGATGCCGTTGTCCTTAGTCCAGATAAAAGCGTGTAATATGTCGCCTTCAACAAAGGCGGGGTCGCCGGCAAAGCCGACAACATCGCCTTGTTGATTAACTGCCGTCGGCGTATTCCACCACGGGGCTGGCGCATCTGGATAAATATCCGTCACGGTGCCATTTTCCCAAAGCACTGCGTGCCTGGCGGTATGTCTTCCAACTGCCTGGTCGCATATGCCCGAAATGCCCACGATTTGACCATTGTCATTGATCGCCGTGGCGGCTCCGGAAGTGTCGCCGGGGATCAGAGGGAGGTCGTGGATCTGATCTGCTGGCGGGCCCAGACTCCACATAGCTGGGCGAAACTGGAGGACTTGGGTGCAGCAACACGTGGGGTCATGAACGCCATTCTCCGCCCACCCGACCACCTGACCCAAGTTGTTGGCTCCGGTAGCAAAACCGTTATTGCCACCCGGAAAATTGGGCAGTCCCCTCATCTGGCCCTGTTCCCAAACGAAGCCGAGATTGATAAAGCCGAAGGCCCCACCGTAGAAAGCCGCGCTACTCCAGTGCTCACCGTTCGGCTCCGGCGTGGCAGTTTGGGAAATACCCACGATGATGCCCGCGGTATTTTTCACGTTCCATGTTACATTACTGTTTAGAGTGTTGTTTGGTCCCGCGAGTGTGCCGAGGTCTTCGGCCGTCGATCCGTTTCGCCACAGAGTAGCGTGCCGCGCTTGGTCGCCCGTCAGTCTGGAATAGCCTGCCACCCAGCTCTGGTCATTAATGCTGTTTCCCGCGCTATTCGTTCCGCCGAGCGTATCGAGGTTGGATACGTGGTATTGCACCTTTGCCTTTGCCTGTATCTGTGCCGGGGCCGGTGCCTGTGCTAAAGCCGCTCCGCAGCATGCAGCGATCAAGATCGTTAAACATATGTGGCTAGCTTTTCTAGTTATGAATCGAATGTGTTGTTGTGTGCTCATGATTTTTTCTCCATTAATGAATATTTACTGAGTCACTTTTAGGCGCTGGTTTTGGATTGAAAATAGCCACTTCGTGTTTTTGCCCTAGGCCACTTTCAGCCTCGCCGGCGGCGCGATCGGACCGGAGATAATCAGAGATTCTTCTCCCGCGACTGCGGGACCCGAATGAAAGAACTATTTCTGAGATGGCTTCCAGACTAGCTCGTCAAAGAGCGCCTGCCGAGAGATGCAAATGGCTGAAAGATTTACTTCAATTTCGAATTAAGCGACGATGCGAACTTGCTAAGACCTTCGCGAATTTGAGCGCGTGACCAGGCAGCAAACCCGAAAGTAAGCGCGGGGTTCAGATCCGCTTTGATGAAGCAGGACGAAAGCGGTGACGGCCTGATACCGATCTCCGTGCAGACGCGCGTGATTAGCGGTAAATCTTCTTTCCGCCGTAACCACGCGACGAAATGTAACCCGGCTTCCGGAACTTGGAGAATGAAATACTCACTGAGCAGCTTATTGAATTGTTCGATGAAGAAGTCTCTTCGATCAGAATACAGCTTCCGCATTCGCTTGATGTGGCTTAGGAAGTATCCCTCGGTCAGAAAGCGAGCGAGTGTTGCCTGATCAATCGCAGGCGAATGTTGATTCATCACGGCCCGAATTTTGATCATCGGCTCGACCAACTGCTCCGGCGCCAGGAGATAGCCCAAGCGTAAAGACGCATAAAGAATCTTGCTCATTGTGCCTGCGTAGATCACCCGACCGGAGTTATCGAGTCCCTGCAAACATGGGAGTGGTGGACCCGTAAAACGAAATTCCGAGTTGTGATCGTCCTCGAAAATGTAAGCATCGTGCGCGCGCGCAAAACTGATGAGCGCGGTCCTGCGCGCCAGACTCATCGTCATGCCGAGGGGAAATTGGTGGGAAGGTGTTACGTAAATGATTTTGGGCGGCGGCTGTTTCGACGGCCGCGCGATCACGATTCCTTCCTGGTCAACGGGTCTTGGAACCACAGTCGCCCCGGCGAAACCAAAAGCACGGCGGGCTTGGTAAAACCCCGGATCTTCGATCCACGCAACTTCACCGCGGTTTACCAGGGCCGTCGCGCTGATCATCATCGCCTGCTGCGTGCCGGCTGTAATCACGATCTGATCCGGATGACAGCGCGCACCCCGATAATCGCATAAATAAGCTGCGATTGCCTTGCGCAGGTCTGGATCCCCGCGACTCGATGCGTACTGAAGCAGATGAGCGCCCTTTTTTGCCAGGACTTGTGCTCGGAGTCGTTCCCAAATTTCTATCGGAAACTCGTCGAGCGCGGGAAGAGCGGGAACAAATGAAACGCCAGGCGGCCCTGCGATTCCGAAATCGAACTGCTTTCCAACGCGTTTATCTGGAAGATTTCTTACCCTGTCAGAAAGGCGAGGCGGACGTTCGACCAGCAATCGCATCCTTGGCCTGCCTGAGCTCAAAAAGGTCTCCGGAAGAGAATCTGCAACGAACGTTCCGGACCCAACTCTCGAGCGAAGATAGCCTTCCGCATGAAGCTTCTCAAAGGCGAGGTTTACGGTGAGTCTCGAGATTCCCAGATCAGCCGCCAGCGCTCGAGAGGACGGAAGTCGCGAGGAACCGTCGCTAAAGCTTCCCGAGACCAACTCATCGCGAATCTGACGGTAGAGCTGTTGATGGAGTGGCTCAGCCGCCATTCGGTCGAGCCGAATCATTTCGAACCCGATGATCGCGCGACGGCGGCGCTTCCTACTGCGCTTTCCATTAGCAACCGGTTTCATCATTCAGGATTACTCTCACCCCCAACCTTCTCCCTTAGGGGAAGCCGAGGATGAGGTTTTTTCTACAATGTTGGCGCTGACGCATCACTGATTCCTTTCCAGAACCGGATGCTAATCGCAAGTCTTCGCTAAAGTGGTATGCCTCCTTCGGCTTAAGTGGACTGTTGACACTTTACCACAAGGCCAGAAGCTTTCCTTTCAATGCAAACTCAGACTCCATGTAGCGATTACCGCGAGACGAAAGGCCTGATTTATTTTGCTCGAATGCTAGACAAGATCCGGCTACATGCTGCCGGCCAATTAGCTCAAGGGTATTTTGTTGGGGTGGAGGATCCAACTTTCTTCGATGCTCGCTGCACAAGATTTTTGGGGGTTGATTATGATGAGCTGGCCGCCCGAACACTTCAGGGAGGATCGGACGAGGAAATTCTCGAATGGTGCTTTGCACGCGGCCGAAAACCCAGCGAAGAAGAAATCGCTGTTTGGAATGCGTTTCTTACCAAACGTGGCTGGCGAGATGAAGCGAGCGCCGACCTGCAAGCGGCCAAGGAGCGATCACACTGGGGCGATCGCGACGATATTCAGACCTGGGTGGATCTGCATGACGTCGAAGAAGGCAGAACGCCGCGGAGATGACTTGGTTTCGCTCTTTTGCGATGCGCGCGTTGGCTTTTCCGGTGGGGATACTGATGACGAGTGGACCGATTAGCCGGGCTGGGTCTTCAGTCGATGACGAAAAGGCCGTAGCCGCACTCGATACCGAATACCAGGCGGCGGTGAAAGCGAACGATGTCGCCAAGATGGATCGTATTCTGGCCGATGACTTCGTGCTGGTGACAGGTCTCGGCAAGACCTACACAAAAGCTGATCTGCTGAATGCAGCACGAAGCAAGCGCACGATTTACGAACATCAAGAGGATAGCGCCCAGAAAGTGCGTGTCTGGGGCGATACGGCAGTTGTGACCGCTCTATTATGGGAAAAAGGAACCGAAGATGGCAAAGCGTTCGACTATAAGCTGTGGTTTAGTGACACCTATGTTCGTACTCCCGCTGGCTGGCGCTATGTAGTCGGCCAGGCATCGACCCGTTTGCCCAAGACGCCTTGAGAGATCGCAGCGGCAAAGAAGCGAAAAGGACGGATAGATCAACTCAGTGATTTCGTTCGCTTGCCGTCTACGGCGTTGAACCGGCCGAAGCCGTCGCAAGGTCTTTCACGAATTTCTCGAGCAATTCGCCAAAGCGCTTCGGCCGATCGAGGAAGACGGCGTGCGCCGCGTCGTCGATCTTTTCAAAACGCGCATGCGAAATTTGGCTCGCGCCCGCCTGCTGGCGAGCCAGTTCGTACGATTTCGCAGATGCTATGATCAGAGTCGCACAATCAATTTTTTTCAACGCGGCCGTGCGGTTCACTCCGAAAAGATCAGCCACCAGCATGGCGACGCCGATGGCTGGCGGCGTCTTCAATCCTGTCGCGACCAGTCGATCGATCGCGCCAGGCGGTTGCGGCTTGGTGATGATCGCCCCCATCATGCCGCGCAAATATTCTTCCTGGTGCGCCTGGTAAACAACGAACATCTTGAACTGCGCCGACGCTTCCTCCGGGCGCGCGCTGATTCCGTCCGCGCCGTCTGAAACAGCTGCGTCCACCAGAACCAGGCCGGTGAGGTCATGCGTGCCGTAACGTTCGATGTAGGCGGCGAGATCCTGCACCCCTTGTGACCAGCCGATCAACACCGGATGATGCGCGCCCAGCCGTTCGAGCAAATTGTGCAAATCCTGTGCGCGCATCTCGGGCGTGTCGCCGCTCGTTGTTATCGTCGATTGACCCTGTGAGCGCGGATCGAACGCGATCACGCGGTAAGTTGGAGCAAAACGATCAAGCTGTTGTCGCCAAATATCTGCGTCCGTGCTCCAGCCGGGAACAAAGACCAAAGTCGGCCCCGCGGCCGCCTGGCCGGCTTCGATTACCCGCAGCGATACGCCTTCACCGACATCTACCTTTCGCTCGCGCATTCCGGGCGCGGAATCCGCAGGACCGGCTGCGGCGTTTGCGGCAATCCCGGCGACCAGAACGACAATTGGCCGACAAAACAGCTTCACCGCGAAGCTTATCTCGGGCGCAGGCCGCAGGCAACGCGAACGCGACGCCCGCAGCGTCAGGGACGAACGGCCGGGTCTTCTTCTTTCAACCGCCAAGGTGAAATTCTGCCGATAAAATCGCGCGTCGCGCCCGCGATGTCTTCGGCTTTCGATACGCCGCTGTCGATTAGCGCGCGTCCAGTACTTTCCCAAATCTTTCTCACAACCAGCGCGCCGTTTTCGCGCACGATCCGACCGAGATGCTGGACTGCCGCAGCCGTTGCAGATTTGCGGATAAACTCGGGCGGACATCGTGAAGTGAGCTCGCAGTAGCGTCGCGCGACTTCGCCTACGCGCAGCGTGAGGAACGCGTTTGCAGCGCCATTAGAAACACATCTGACCAGGAGAGCTGAGATACCGCTCAAGCCTGGAATCCCGCCTTTGAGTGCCGGCACGACAGAAACGGCAAGCGGCGCGACCATTTCTCCCAGGTCGAGGGATTCGAGCCCGCCAGCAACGAAAGCTGTGCCAGCGACGTTCGCATAAAGCCGCACCAACTCGCGAGGAGATGGACGCTGGACGTAAATGCGGGCGATACGCCCAACCATTCGGATTTGTGTGAAAAGCACGATGAGACCATCGAGCCGGCCATTTTGCATCAGGGCTGTGCTAAGAAATACCGTGCTTGCTGTGTTGCGGACGATCGAATCTGCCTCGACTGACAAATGTCCAACTGCATTTTCAATTTCCTCCTCTGTCGCGAGGGGTTTTCCTCGCGTCCTCGGATTTGCGGCGAGTCGGACGCGGAGAGCCTGCAAATAAGCATCGTATGTGGGGCCGGATTCCTCTTCTGGCGGGACAAGCGCCGCGGGAAGCTTTGCGTATGCAACGACGCAATAGAGCGCGAAAAATCCGGCAGCCAGGCAAACACTCCAAAATACGATCGTGCCAGCGACCGGATGGATTCTGTCAGCCAGCGAGATCAAGCTGGTAACACCCGCGATTATCAGCGAGAGCAGGCACACCGTTATCAGCACAGCGAGAACGACGATTATTTTCCTCGCGCTTGAATTCTGGGCTGCGGCGGCGGCTTTCACGATTTGTTGTCGTTACTGTGCACCTGGCACGGCGCGCTTCAATCGAAACGTGGAAAAGCGCCGGAAAGTCGTAGAGACCGGGAGATTGGCGGTTGAACGCCATACCCGCACGCTTGAGGTTTGCCGATAGTGAAAAACACATTCGTAGCAATTTCTTCGGCTGGTCCGAATCGTGATTTATCGAAGGGCACGCGGGAGCAGCCCTTTTGGGATGAACACGCGGAGTTTATCGATCGACTCGTTGCTGAAGGTTTCATTTTGATGGGTGGCCCCTTGGTTGATGAAGGCGGCGCTCTTTTAATCTTCAATGCTGAAGATGAAAATGAAGTGAGAGAGAAATTGAAGAATGACCCTTGGTCCGAGCACGGCATTCTGAAACTGGAAAGCGTAAAACGTTGGCAAATCTTTATTGATGCGAGGACGTAAGAGCACCTGGACGAGAACCTCCCGAACTCAACGGTGAGCAAGCGCCTGCTACGTTCCGCCATTCACAAGCCCGCAACCGAAACCGCAATCGACCCGCGCTTTGCCAACCGCGAACGCCAGCCGGGTCTCGATCTTCTCCGGGCGCTCGCCATCATCGTGGTGGTCATTTACCACTGTGGCATTTTCGGCTTCGCGCTCCCTAACCACTGGCATCGATTCGGCTGGGTCGGTGTCGATCTTTTCTTCGTGCTCAGCGGTTACCTTATCGGTGGTCAATTGCTCGTGCCACTGGCGCGCAATCAATCCATCAATTTGCCGAGATTCTTTTCGCGACGCGCGTTGCGGATCATGCCTGCTTACTTTGTTGTGCTCGCGGTTTACTTTTGTTTGCCGTCTTTGCGCGAGTTTCCGCAGATCTCTCCACTTTGGAAATTCCTGATCTCCATCCAAAATATTGATCTGCATGGCGGCACCGCGTTCTCGCACGCATGGTCGCTCGCGATCGAGGACCAATTCTATCTCGCCTTGCCGTTGATTCTGATTTTGATCAGCTGCTGGCCGCGCGCGGGGATCATCATCCCTTGCGTAATCTTTATCGGCGGACTCATCTTGCGCGCGTTTCTCGCGTGGCAAAATCCCGGTGACGGCGGTGTTAGCTTCCGCGGATTTCAATTGTGGATTTACTACCCCA
>Ga0209470_1002485_pt1 | contig 13090 bp, 5 predicted proteins | sample GraSoiAngelo_125_FD_185882 | JGI IMG/M metagenome (GOLD analysis project Ga0209470, IMG submission 185882) | Grasslands soil microbial communities from the Angelo Coastal Reserve, California, USA - 14_0927_05_40cm (SPAdes) (version 2) | ecosystem: Environmental > Terrestrial > Soil > Grasslands ... | reverse complement strand
TACATGGATCCGGGCAATTATGGTACCGACCTGGCCGCAGGTGCAGGCTTCAAGTTCGGGCTCGTCTGGGCTGTCTGGCTTGCTTCGGCGATGGCGATGCTACTACAGTATCTTTCCGGGAAACTTGGAATCGCTTCCGGGCACTCTCTACCCGAAATGGTAAGGAAGTCGCTGGTACGGAAGGAGTTTGTGGTTCCCTACTGGCTCGCTGCTGAGGCGGCGGCGGCGGCGACCGACCTTGCGGAATACTTGGGCACTGTCGTGGCTCTCAACATACTCTTCGGTGTACCTCTTCTGTACGCTGCAATCTTCGGCGCATTCGATGTCCTTCTGTTGATGACGATGATGACAAGACGATTTCACATAATAGAGCAATTTTTCATGCTTTTCACGAGCGTTCTTGTTCTCGGCATACTCTACCAGCTGATAGTTATCAATCCTGACTTGGGCCAGATTGCGTTCCATTCTGTTGTGCCGGGCTCTTTGAGCACCGACGCTCTTCTGCTTGTCGTCGGGATAATCGGGGCGACTGTCATGCCCCACGCCCTTTTCGTCCACTCGTGGCTTTCAAAGAACAAGATGGACCTCATGGGCAAGAAGATACCCGATCCCAACAATAGATACGATTCTTCCAGTGCCTCGCTCGAAGTGAGACAAAAAACCAGGAAGATCCATCTGTGGGAGACTGTTGTATTCTTGAGCATTGCTGGAGTTGTCAACGCAGGAATACTACTTGTGGCTACGCCGCTGTACCCGAACTCTAATCTCACGATTGAATATGCGGTACGACAGCTTAGCGGGATATTCGCACCCATCGTGGGAATCGTCTTTGTTCTGACTCTACTTGCGTCAGGTCTCACGTCATCGACACTTGGAACAATCGCAGGGCAGGTAATAATGGAGGGACTGATTGGGAAGCACTGGAACATTTGGGCAAGAAGAATAGTGACGAGGGGTGTGAACGTGTTCCCGACCACGATAGCGATACTCGTCGGGCTTGATCCGCTTATCTTGCTGGTTTATAGTCAGGTGATCCTGAGCCTCATGATTCCCCTCCCGATGATCCCGCTTGTCTACTTCACATCAAAGAAGAGGTTCATGGGGGATTTTGTCAACAGAAGGAGAACAATTATTGTCGCCGTAGTGACTGTCGCGCTGATAATGGCATTCAACGCATACTTGCTGCTAACCAGCCTGTAAAACTGTGAATACGTTCGCACTTGCCGCCAAGATGATGCGGGGGGTGGGATTTGAACCCACGAAGCACTCGGCTGAGCAATCCCTACAGCCTTCTTGATTCAAATTACCTTTTTTCCTATGACATGTTGTTCACCTAGAAATATTGGTCTTGCCAACATCCTATGGCAACGTTGTTGACTGGTCATTTCTTACAGTCTTGCTACTTAGCTTGAAGGTTGAGAGATCGTATGTTTCAAGCCCCGCTATAGTCGCAAACACGGTTTCGATTTTCGTTTCGACGGTTCATCATTGGGACTCGGTTCCGGTATGTGTCCAAGATGTGCTGTGAGAGGCACTGTTTCTTCGGATTCGTAGTAACTCCGCTATCTTGCGAATGCATCGCGTGGGGTGGGCTACTATCGAATTACGTTCCTACTATTCAACACGTTCTTTTTTGTGACTCTTTTCGTGCTCATTCTCGGTTTCTAAGAAAACCGCATTAGCGAAACCTCGCTCTGGTAATGTATGGGGTTGTTAAGAGGAGAAGTTTCGGAGAAGGTCTACCCAAGATACCGCAATCTTCGATTTCGCGAGTTCCATGCTAGCAATGTTAACGAAGAAGACTAGTCTGCTCGTAATCTTGCACTCTGGACAGGGAATTCAACCACCGTCTCGAACATCCGGTCTATCTCTGGAATACTAGCTCAATGGAAAAAGTAGATCTTTACGTCCAGCACTATTCAATGGTAGACGCATTCTGGGTTGACTGATGTGAGTGTCTTCTTAATAGCTTAACAGTTTTATCACAATACCTTTTGTACGCAAAAAGGTTGGTTCCTCTTTTATCAAATCCTCTCGAGGAAAATTGTCTATGACTCGACGATCCCGCGAGGAAATACTTGTCCAGATTCTGAAGTCCTGTGCCTCAGATAGCTTAGGCATTACCAGGCTAATGTCCTACCAGAATCTGTCCTACAGCTTGCTCAGAGCATATCTTGTAGGTTTGCTATCGAAGGACTTGGTCAAGCTGGACAGGACCGACGAGAGGACTCTAGTCAGCACAACGGATCGCGGCCTAGCTGTTCTCAAGTGCTATCGAAACGGAGTAGCACTCCTCAATGGCCATGCAGCAGTCTGTCCACTGCTACAAGCATCTGGCAAAGCGTAGACAGTTACCTGAGTTGGCTAGCCGTGCCTCCGGCTTAGAGTCGATAGAACATTATGATAGAACATTATGATAGAACATTGTTTAACAAGTGTTAAATGAAAAACGGCCACGATTACACGTTCGCTTCCTTTGACACTTTCTCCTCTATTGAAACGTTTTATTAGACTATTCATTTTTCTTGTTTTAATCCTAGTTGCGTTCTTTCCGGCGATACCCGCAACCGTTGTGAACCAATCTTCGAACTCCTCCCAATCTCTCAGAGACCAAATCTTGACAAAGGAGTCTCAACTTGACAGAGTAAAAGCTCAAGCCCTGGCGACTAGTTCAAAGGGATTCCAGTCCCTGACTCAAGGATTTAGGTTCAGTTTCAACTCCATCTTCAACACTTGGTCATACTCGTACGCTTCTGACGGAACCCTTCTCCTGAACTGGAATGACGTAGATGTAGTCTACTCGCTCCCCAACGCGAACGGTACTGCCACGAACATCGTTGTTTCCGAAGACCCTACGCTTAGGAGTGTGTTGAATGTAACCATCCAGCGCAACATGCCGCGACTGACTTCAGCCGCCACAACGGCGACGACAAACGCCACCAACACCCCCCAATCGCTTAGTGCACTTCCTCAGCTCATTTCAACGACGCAACCCGTCACAGGCGCGATTCCTCAATCAACAACTACCATTTGCGCGTCGGCAACTTCCAGCTGCGCCCCGCCCAAATCTTCGGTTGCGACTCCAGCCCTCATAGTCCAATCTTCTCCGACCACTCCAGACTTCAGCATGTCTGCGACTGTAACTCAGATGAGCTTCGCCGCCGGCGGATCAAGCACGTCCACAATCACCCTCGGCAGTCTGAACGGATTTATCGGAAGCACAGCCCTCGTCGCAACGATCAATCCGAACACCGGCAACGTACCAGCTACTCCCCTCAATGTGTCGAGCATCACCTTACTATCAGGCGCATCGGGAAAGGCGCTCCTTCAAGTTCTCACGACCAGCGCAACCATTGCCCAAGGCTACACTATCACCGTCACAGCAACAAGCGGCACACTTGTACATACCATCTCGATCAGTCTAACACTCAACCCTGACATCCAAATCTCAGCAAGCGCACCATCACCACTAAGCTTCGTCGCCTCCGGATCCTCAACATCAACGATCAGCCTCACAAGCCTAGGCCTAACTGGTACTGTATCCCTAACTGGCTCAGTCTCACCGTCCCCCGCCAACGCTCCCACCCTATCGTTCAACCCAAGCAGTTTTTCGGTGCAACCCGGATTCCAATACTCCTCAACGCTCACCATTTCGACATCGGCGTCGACGCCCTCAAACTCGTACACCGTCACAATCACCGCCTCCGCCGGCGGTCTCAGTCGCACGACAACTGTCGGAGTCAGCGTTCTTGCGGACTTCCAAATCTCCAACGGCGGCGCACTCTATCTTGGAAATGGTAACTCCGGTAGTTCCAGTATCAACCTCTACAGCCTGGGTCTGACCGGCAGCGTCTCATTATCGGCAAATTCACCCAGCGGTATCACAACCTCATTCGGAACTAACCCCGTTTCACTGAATCCAGGTTCCTCAGGCTCCTCATCAGCCACCGTATCTGTACCCTCATCGGTCGGCAGCGGCAGTTACGCCATCACGATTACCGGAACCAGCGGATCGATATCCCACACCACAACACTTTCTGTGAATGTTTGCGACCGGCTCTCGGCCAACTCGGGGAGCAGTGCAGGCTATATTTTCAGTTTGAATTGTTCATATGACGGTCTCAACCTTGACGCGAAGGCCTCATGGAACGTCCCGTCCGTCAGTGAGCCGTCGGGCTACTATTGTTACAATCAGAACTGCGACATATCCATCTCAGCCGCTCTTACGGATGGAACCGGAAGCAACGGCGTATTTGCCGGCTCACTCTCCGTTCAATCATGTGGTCTTGCCGGCTGCTCGTCTCCTGCCTACCACGGCTTCTACAACTACCTGCCTAGCAACCTTGTCCAGTGCAGCATGTCCGTGGGTTCAGGAGACACGCTTAGCGGCGAAGTCTACAACAATTACTTCAATCCGTCAACACCTTCGACCCAGTACTTTGCATGGATAAACGATAGCACGAAAGGCACGTCCTGCAGTGCCTCGGGAAACTCCAATTTCAGACCCACCATTGCTCAGTTCATCGCAGACAGAGTGGGGACGAAACTCCCCAAGTTCAGCCAAGTCACAGTCTCCTCCTGCGTGATGGCATTTGCGTTATCGACCCAGTGTCAAACCGTGTACAACTCTGGCTATTCCAAAGTCTTCACAATGGTAAACGGGGGATACACAGAGGCAACGGTTGGTGCGGTTAGTTCCAACTCCTTCACCATCACTTGGAACACTAGTCAGGGGCTGTGAAAATGAACCGCAAACCTTTCCTGGCGATTATTGCAATTCTGCTGATGACCCTAAGCGTATACTTCTCAGCAGGAGCCCAAGCCCAAACTGCCTCACAAGAAAGCCTGACCATCTATCACATGGGCCCAGACGGTACGATCCTCTTAGCAGAGACCAATGCATTCGGGGATGGGGAGATAATCTGGCTCGGCGTGCCAAAAGGAGCTTCTTCCCCCTACTGGCTTGCAGTAAAAGATCAGGACGGGAACATAGTAGCAGAGACCCGAGGCGGAACACTTCCCTCAAACAACCTAATTCCACTCAGTCTGGTACCGGGGTCTTTCGCACCAAACCAGCGCTACCAAGTTACGCTGGGCGTTTCACAGAACACTCTACCAGGAATGGCCTATATTCAGAACTATGCAGCAACATTGGTGATCGTTCCAGGTTTCGCCCGACTCTGGTCCGAGAACTTTTCTCGAAGCAACAACCAGGTGACCGCCTCAGTGAAACTATCAGACGAACACGGCAATTCAAGAACAGGGGTTCGCCTAGGACTGTTTCTAACCCAGGGAGCCATCTCTCTACCCATAACGAATGAGAAGACAGACTCTCAAGGTAGAGCCACCTTCACTTCTGGAGAAGCCCTTGCCGCGGGAAAATACCAATATGAGGCCAGAGTGCTCGACAACGGAGTTTTCGCAAACCCGCTTCAACTCCCGCAATTCACAGTAGGAACACGGCCCACTATTCTCTTCACTTGGTCCTCGGGCGGAAATATTGCAGCGGCACTCCTAGACTCGAGCAGTTTATCCCCAGTCCCGGGACGTCTTCTCGTCCTGCAACACGAACTCAACGACGGGAATTACACGATTGACTCCACTGCATACACTGACGATCAAGGTCGAACGACGTTCCCGACATGGGCCAATCCTTGGCGAGTCTCATTTAACGGAGACTCGTTCTATTCGGCTTCATCCGCTCAAACCTTCTCGGGGCCGCCTCGGGTTCAGCCGACCGTGACAGAGACTGGTACATCTAGATCCGCGTTCTCGGGTACGACCTTCGCGAACGGTCACATTACGGTAAGAGCGAGTTCCGTTGGAATAACAATCTATGATTCTCAAGGTGTCACCATTCTCGGTCACATGAGCTGGGAAGTCCAAGCCTTGGAACAGGACAATTGGCATTCCATGGCATGGGACGGTCCACTGTCGATGAGTGTCAATGATGTAGCCGGCCAGCATCGAGTATCACTCCAGGGAACGGTGGGCAATGGTTCACTTGCTGTCTCCATGTTTCTTCTTGGAAAACCGCAGGACGCACCGTACACACCTCTCCGCATGCCAGTACAGTTAACGGAGCTTCGCGGCTCGCATTCTTATCGTCTCATCTGGCATCTCGATACTAGTTCACCTGATTCGGTACAATTCGAGCAGCGAATCGGAGGCCAAAGAATGAAGATTGCAGGGCCCGTGACGGCCGGGTCAGCTCTTGACCAGTCGCCTTCCGGCGAAAACTCGCTAGTCGCGTTCGGACTGGATGGGAAGACGATTCTCATTGGACTGAACTGGGACAGCGCGCTGAGTTACTACGAAGGAGCCCATGTATTCTCCACATCATCAGGGACGAGCACGAGCGTGCAGTTCGGAACATTCGCACTAGCAAGCGGTCAGACTGTCATAGTACCGGCATGTCCATGCCCGGACGGCGGCGGTGGCGGGGGCGGTACGGTAAACACCACGACCACACTGTATCTTCCAAGTTCATTCTACGCGACAATAACTACCATCCTGAAGGCCCAAGCCAAGGACCAATACGGTAACCCAGTCTACACCGGCACCGTGAACTTCTACAAAGACGGCACTCTCATCGGAGGCGCTTACACCAACAGCACCGGCTTCGCATCGCTCGCCTGGACCCCGAACACAACGGGTTCCCACGTAATCAACGCGACCTTCATCTACAACGGATACGACTTGACGAGCTCTGCAAAGCAGAGTATCACTGTAAACCAGACTCCGACGACGACGATGATTCTTAAGCCGCAGACAATAGCTTACTCTTGGGACTTATACAACTACTACAACGGATATGGGCGACCGATAGTAGTACCTGTAGAAATACTAGCCCTTGCGTTATCCAATAACAGCGGCCCCGGAAGCACTTACATCCCAACATACAACGGCAACTCTACAAGCCCGCCCCACATTTACGGGTACGGCTGGGCCGGGCTGAACCAAAGCGCCGTTGTCACCATCAATTTCAACGGCACTTCCCCCCAGTCCCAAGCGATGAATTGGACCCGTAACTTCTACATGCCCCCATGTCCAACACCCCCCTCTTGTTCGACAACGCCCCGAACCGGGCACATGTACTTCACAGCCTCTCTCGCTCCTCCAAGCACCCTCTACACATCCTCATCCACATCTCTCAGCATACCATACCAGATCTTGAACACCGCCACAACAGCGACAAACCAGCTCAGCCAAACCGCAACATCCCCTGCCCATGTCTACGTCAATGTCAACGCCACATACCCCTACATCAACGTCCAAATGCAAAATGTTCCTATAGCTCTCGAAGCCTACACGGCCTATCTAGCCTACTCTCTGGGAGGACCAACGTCGTCATCGGTTCAATGTCCCAAGAGTGGCTGCTTCAACTACTATTCTATTCCCGTTCTGAGTTCTAGCGCAGGGTCAGACTTTGCATACGCGTGTGCGTCGAGCGGATGCAGTACACCGGCAGCCAATGTTCAGCTGAATCTCTACAATAGCAAGGGACAACTCTGTATCTCCACCACTACAGACAACAGGGGCATCGCACATCTCAATCTCCAAGGCCCCAGCAACTGCAACTATCCGTACTACTACCTGGGGACCACATCGACCCAAGTCGTACTCTCCGAGTTGTTCGCGACAGAAGCGATCAGCAGCCCCAATCCCTTCTACACGAACTTTCAAGGATACAACTATGCCATCTACGCCCCGTATCGAACCGGCCGGTACCTGCTGCACATGCACGTATGGTACCAAAGCTCCTCCTTCACCGTGCTTTACCCCTCGACGAGTTATCCTGACGTTCAACAGGCAATTCTCTCCTGCTGTGACGTCTTTCTGACAGTAGAGAAGCATCCAGTCCAGGTGAACGTTGGAATAACTCCAGGAATAGCAACCGTCGTTGACAATGTGAACGCGACAATCGTTCTGACAGACCAGGCCCAAGGAAAAGGCATGCCAAAAGCATCTGTCAGCTACTTCTTGAAGAGAACAGATCCCAATCCTACAACACTAGCTTCGGGAACGCTCGGAACAGGTGCCAATGGCAACGTTACCCTATCTCTCGGGAAGCTCTCCAATGGAAACTATACCTTGACCGTCAGCTGGGCTGGAAACTCAACCTCAATCGCCGCTAGCTACCAAGCCAACTTCACGATCTGGAGGGCTAGAACCATCATTATCATCTCGCCCGGATGGATCCACGCGACGGCTGGAAACACATACCTGTTTACGACGACACTCATCGACAATGCTACAAAGACCGTTATTGCAGTGTCAGGATTGACTGAGCAAGTCTACGTCAACGGAGCATTGTATAGCAATACTCAGCTCTGCACAACTAGCGCATGCTCCGTAGTGAACTACTATCTCACAAACCCAGGCGGAAACGTGACTTTCCCTTGGCAGCCAAGCGGTGCAGGACAGTATTTCATTAATGCTACTTTCCCCCGGCAAAACTATTACCCGTCAACCTCGTTCCAAATCGAAGCCTCGGTAACGCTACGGCCCGTGCTGCTAGTAGCGATCAACTCGCCCTTCCAGCCCCACACTGGAGATACAGTGACGTGGACAATTCAAGCCTACGACATGCTCGACAATGCTTCTATTGTCGGCTTGCCGATCACACCCAACATCAACGGGAGCAGCTATGCCGCTGTGACCACTGACTCCACAGGCCACGCTACTTTTACAAACAAGTTCACCGTGCCTGGATTCTATGATGTCATCTTCAGTTCTGCCCAGAATGCTCTGAATGTCTACAATTCTGCGACGACCCAGAACTCGCTGAAGGTTTTCACCCTTACGACTTTGACGATATCCGGAGGTACTGTGTATCTGGGACAACAGAACAGTCTCTCAGTCTCCCTAAAGGACAATAGCGGAAATCCGCTGGGCGGCAGGACGGTTCAGATTAAGGTGAACGGAGTATCGTACACGACGGTCACCACAGGCAGTAATGGCCAAGCATCATTCAATTGGCAACCTATCAGCCTCGGCAACTATACGGTTGCTGCGTCGTATTCTCCGACTGGGCCGTCGGATGCGGGGTTCGAGCCATCCTCCGCTAGCGTCATAGTCAATGTAAAACCTCTGACAGTAGTCAACACGCAGAGCACAGGTTCTGGCACACAGTCTCTCACCTTGAACGTGGCTCAAGGCTCCGCGGCCACCGGCGGTGCCCTCTCATACTCATTCCAATTCTCGCCGAGTTCCGCAACGGTCACGTTGCAATTCAACGGAAGACAGAGCCAGGCCTCTGTGAACCTGTGGAACGAGTTCGGGTGGATCTGTGTTGCAAGAGTATTCGGGGCGTGCGTACTCAGCGTTCCATACTTGAAGATTCACGTGGACATGGGAGTGCCGAACGTTTTCGATCTTCACTTGGCTAGCTTTGTCCCATTCGGGCCCCCAAGCGTCGCCCAAGACGTCAACACTTCTCCGCAACCTGACATAATAAGCGAAGAGCTAGGCACCGCAGCCTCCCTCATCATACCCATTGTCGGAACTGCCATTATTATCGCTGGTGGAGGACCACTTGATCTCGGCGCAGTATGGGTCGGTGGATTAGTCAATGCGCTTGGCCTAGATGTCGCCCTTCTGGCGGCCGTCAACGCTTGGCTTCTTGGGACAATGTCAAGGGACGGTCTAAAGAGCTTCATTGAAGGACTGATAATACCCGTAATCGCTGGTGCAGCCTGCGCGGTCCTAGCTTGTGAAGTCGACCTGCCCGCTCTGCCACCGCCAATAGAAATCGATATAGCGGCTATCGGCGCCTGGGCCTTCTATTGGGTAGTAGGAGTAATCATTCCATGGGCGCTAGAAGGCTATCTCGCGGCATTTGCCATCGGCGTAGTGCTGCTCCTTGCGGGTCTTATCTATTCGGGCCTCTAGCCCTGAGCAAGGTCCGATGTTTCGAGGTCTCGGCTATGCGTCTGTAAGCGTACCCCCGCTGGTCGTCTTCATTTTAGAGGCGTTGGAGGCTACGATAAGGGTCACCGTCCCTATCTCACTTCTTGTTGCGATATACCCGCTCGGCATGTTGACTCTGGTAATATACTGCCTAGCCTTCAAACAGGGAATGTCGATTAACCATTACCTAGAGTTCGCAAAGGGAGCTCGAAGTGCAACATTCTTGATATTGTTTGGCTCAGGCATAGCCTCGTTCTTTCCAATCTTCTTTGGAGAGCCGTCGCTCGGTTCAAGTCTTCTCTTGATCAGTTTTGGGTCGATATGGCTGCCTAGCGCCTCCGCAGCCGGGCCCTTCGGTGCCTCGCTGATTGACGCCCGCGAGCAAAAGATTCCTGCCTTCAAAGGAACAACCCACACAGGAATCGCGTCGCTGTTCCTCGCATTCTTCTTGAAATACCGGGAGCCTCTCGATCCCAAGTGGCGTGATGCAATAGCGATCATAGGGCTTGGGACCCTCTTTGTCTTAGGGTGGGTCCTTCTCAGCATATCAGGAGGATTCCCCGCAACTCTTGTCGGTCTCAGCATGATAGTCTTGGTCCCGGTCAGTAGTTACAGGTTGTTCGCGACCGTAGTCAAACGTGACGATTACGCGAGAATTAGGGATATTCTGATTAGTCAGTCATCTACTAACTCTGGATAGATCTGATACCGTCACGGCGGTGCGAGAGACTCATCTAGAGCAATCAAGAGACGTAAACTATTGGTAGTGCTGGCCGGAATTTTCTACGCGAGCATAAGCTGGGTAGGCGTAGTCATCCTTTTCGTTGGGAACGCCTTAGTCATTTTCTCTGGCTACTTGCACTTTCGAGAAATCTGGACGAGTACGTGTGAACCGAAGTCGACTCTACAAGATGGGACCGTGCTTTCGAACTCCGGTGTTATCATCAGAAAGAACGACTCATAGGAGAGATCGCGTCGGTCTAACAAAGACGACAGCTTCCACTGCAGAAACAGCTCATGCTCCTGAGGCTACCATAGTAGGGGGCGGCCCCCTCGTCGTAGAGGTTTTTGACGGTTCTGAAAAGGAAGCACGGCTAGCCGCCAATCTCCCCCCGGGGCTACCAAAAGCTAGATCGAATATGGGTCTTGACAGTAAGAGTCTATTGGAGATAAGAGCACCCACGTGTGACCAAGTTGCCAATCGTTGACGAAGTGATTTCCCTGACTAGGCCCGGTCCTTTCGGCTTGCTCGATCTTTCGTAAGCCTTCTGCAACCTTCCTTCGCCTTTCCAAGGGGTTCGTCGTCTGTGCACGGTATCCCAATGGTCGCTACAGCTACTGCTAAAGAGATTGATTCAGTGAGATCTTGACCTCGAATGCTGGCAAGACAAATAGGATCTCAAAAAGGACTTTCTTATGCTTGCGATGTTTCTCCTGGAGGACGCGAGCCAATAAGAGAAAGTTCTTCTTGTATCCGAACATCAAGTGTCCATACTGCAACTGGAACACTACTGCTCCGGGAAGCCTGGGTGTCCATCTTGTTGACAAGCACGGTGACAAGGGGATAGGGTGTCCACAAGATTAGGACGGCTCAACGGGCTAGGCGACCGTTGAAGTAACGGCATAGAAGCGCCACGAAAACACAGCTAGCTCGTTGGTAGAACTCCGAGGATCAGACTTGCACCAGCCACATTGGTTTCTATGACGGACACGATAGGCCCCAGTAACCCTAGTTTTCTGATGTTATCCAATGTAAGACCCTCCTTCTGAGGGCTTCTTGGCTATTGAAGCATCTTTCACAGAGCCAGTGTCTACATCTAGCATGCCAGTAGATAGTATACTCCTTGAGGCAAGAATCACAGTATCACTCATTCTCGATCAGTCTCCTTCTGGGAAGAGCCTTGTTTTCCCAATTCTTCGTGAAGAGCAAATACTATCCCCAGAATTGCCAAAAACATGATGAATATGCCTCCGAGGATGATAAACAAACCTGTTCCAATTCGGGCAGTCTGGGCGTATGCCATTAGAGAAAGAAAAGCTCCAAACCAAATCAGAAGATAAATTACACGAGTTTTTGTACGATGAATACTCAATCCTTCAGCCTCCTTTTCCTAATCCCCAGGGCCAGAATAGCTACACACCTACAATCCCATTCCAGTCCTTGGAGATATAGGTAGAATGCCTCTTTCCCATTCCAGCAATTAGCTGGTCTACCTTTGTCTCAAAGGGAATGAAAGGTAGCTTGTCTACTCTATGGAATTTTGGAAGGCTGAATAGCTACCTTGACAGCTTCCGGATCGAATAGGTCAGTCTTCCTTGGCAGTCCTCTAAGGGGATTGTACCCTAGAGGTGATTGTACCCTAGAGGTGATTGTACTCTCTCTGTGTGTATCCTTCCTTCTTGAGGTAGAAGGCATGGTTCAGTATGGCTTGTTCTCTAGACTGGATAACATTCTGGATGCGGGGGGTGGGATTTGAACCCACGAACCCCTACGGGACAGGGTCCTGAGCCCTGCGCCTTTGACCTGGCTTGGCAACCCCCGCTTGGAGGAGCGGAGTGCGAAACTTCTCAGATAAAGCCGTGTGCTAGCGACGAATTCACAGGCCCCGGCTTTTCGCGGGTCGTTCAGGGTGCTATTTCTCTGGCTTTGCAGTCTCTGGGTCCGGAGGGACCATCTGGGGACCGGCCGGTTCTTCCTGGAATTCCTCTGTACTTTTCTATCTCTCGGAGTCTATTCTCCCAGTCTCGCATCTGTCTATCCTTCAGCAGCTGGTTGAGGATCTGTGAGGTGTTGTTGTAAAGCTGGGTCCAGCGCCCCCGCGTCTTCAAGTCCAGATTCTCATCGACTATGACCCTGCCGCACCTTGCCAGGTTCTGACGTAGCTCTCTGACCATCCTATCGCGCACCCTCTCCTCAAGCCCGTCACTCTGGTCCAGGCTCAGCCTACCACACCCTTCCGTCGCCGCTCGCCTGTCTCCGAGACCAATCCGTCAATCCTGGACCCGCCGTCGCGTAGAGCCAGCCTCCACAGCCTCAACAACCGCGACCCAGTCGCGCTCAGCAGCCTCTTCTGCCCCTGATCCAGCGTCCTCAACCGCGACCCCTCCTCCAGGTCGTCCAGGACCATGACAGTCAACCGGCGAATATTCGCCAGAAGCTCGCCATATGCGCCCTCTC
>Ga0209470_1002481_pt1 | contig 13094 bp, 12 predicted proteins | sample GraSoiAngelo_125_FD_185882 | JGI IMG/M metagenome (GOLD analysis project Ga0209470, IMG submission 185882) | Grasslands soil microbial communities from the Angelo Coastal Reserve, California, USA - 14_0927_05_40cm (SPAdes) (version 2) | ecosystem: Environmental > Terrestrial > Soil > Grasslands ... | reverse complement strand
ATTTGCCTTGAAAACCAGTGTGGGTCAGCTTCCCTGTTCCAGTTGATATCCTAGCTTGGTCAGCTGGCGAAGATGGTGACGAATCTGATCATCCCGCCGTTGATCTTCCGTCTGCCGTAGCTGTTCCTGATACGAGGTCCCCATGCGGAGGGCCCAATAAATCGCAATCAGTTGGGCATGGGCGACCGCGGTAGCGGCCCGCTGGGCACCACGACGGAGCTTGAGTCGTTGATAACGCGTTTGAAAACGAGAGTTCTTTTTGGCGGCTCCAGCCAGTGCAGTTTGCGCCAATGTGGCTCGCAACCATCGGTTGCCCCTTCGGGTGTGGCCGCTCTTGATTTTTCCGGCACTCTCATTGTTACCAGGACATATTGCCGCCCACGATGCCAGATGGTGACAGTCCGGAAAGGGTCCTTCTGGACTCATATCCATTCCAATCTCCGCTAAAATGCTCGCGGCCGCAACCGGTGCTATTCCCGGTACTGTGCACGCCAATTGGACCTGCTTTGAATAGGACCGCAGCTTTTCCTGGATCTGCTTGTCCAAATCGCCGATCATCTCGTCGATGTACTGCATGTGCTTCAGGCATTGCCCAATCAGGAACCGGTGATGATCCGTCATCCGGTGTCCTTCCAGTGCTTCGGCGATCTGCGGCATCTTCTGCCTTAACCGGCCGTGCGCCAATTCCGCGATCTCTGCCGCGTTCAGCTTCTTTTCCACTAAGGCTTCCAGCATCGCTTGACCTGATACCCCAAAAACATCCGTGAGCACATTGCCGATTTTCACATTCGCGTCTTCCAAAATCTTCTGCACCCGATTCCGTTCCGCAGCCCCATCACTCAACAGCGTCCTCCTCCGTCGTGTCAGGTCCCGCAGTTCACGGATGTCTCGAGGCGGGATGAAACTGCCCTCCACTAATCCATGCCGCAGCAATCCCGCCAGCCATCGGCTATCCTTGGAATCGGTTTTCTTGCCTCTCAACACCTTGACGTGCATCGGATTCGCCAAGATGATCTTCACAGTTCCTTCCAAAACGTTGTATACCGGTTTCCAGTAGGAACCGGTGCTCTCCATCACCGCCTCCGTGCATCCCATCTCTTTGAGCCATACCCGGAGTCGTTCCAACTCCATCACGTTCGTGCCGAATCGCCGAACCTCCACGGTTGGCTTTTGATGAGCCAACCCAATCATGATGCAAACCGCCAAAACCTTCTTGCCGACATCGATTCCCGCACATCGTTCTACTTTGACTTCCAACATGGCTGCTCCTTTACGAAGAGAAGCCGACGCCTATTTGTTCAATTTGCCTTACGGGCTTGAAAGCACCAATCGGAGGTTCGTTTTACGTCGGCAAGACCACTTTGTCTCACGGGGTCGCTCCGCCAAAATTTAAACGGCCATTTCTCCTCGCGGATTCTCATCTTCTCGAATGACTACCTGTTCAGGCTAGCCGAATGTTTTCATTGTCGGGGGTGGCCCGAGAGGGCTATGTGACTTTGTCTCGAAAGCCGCCTTGTGAATGTGCTGGTATGGATAATTGCAACTTTTGGGCGGCCCGCTTAAGGCGGCCGCGGTTCACATATCGGATCCAGTGGACGTATTGTCGGTATCCCGGACAAGTGCTGCCCCTCAGTGCACGACGACAATTTCAATTTTCCGAGATGGCGGTTTATCGGGCACTGAGCCGGGCACTATTGATAAACCCTTGGCGATTGATCGTTACTAATGCTGCAGGCCAGACGTCCAGCAAATTGATAGTGCAGGTCGCTGTTTGGCTGGAACTTCACCTCGTGTGGACACTGCTGGTGCGCCTATCTGGACGTCCAGTGCGGAAGAAGGGGATGCGTTCGCGACTCGTTAAAACACGTTGCGGAGAGTGTTTCGACCTCGGACATGCGTTGTTCATTTCCTTTGAAGAGGTGTGCGAATTAGCAGCAATTAAGTCACCGCAGGAGTCGTTCCAGAAGGTTACGAACTTCTTCCGTGAGTTGCACATTCTTTTCGACCACCTGTGCGCGATCGACATGAACACTCGTGGCGTGTTGCTCCAGAATGGCAAAGGCGTCCGGATCCAGTCCGGACAAGTCCTCCCAGGAAGCCGATTGGGGCCATACAATCAAAAGATAATCACCTGGAATCACGTCTGGAAAACGGAACGAGCCGTCACGATCGGATGTCGTCTCCTTCCAGTAAGGACCCAACCGCCTCTTATTACGATCGGCGCTCATGAGTGCCAGTCGCGCGCCCGGTATTGGCCTATCTTTGGAGTCGAGAGTCTTTCCCAACATACGTCCCGGTTGGAAGTCGAGTGTGGCGGAAATTTCTATCGCGGCGGACCGCTCCGGCACGGTGATGCCTGTCTCTATCACATCTCGGCCGTTAAACGAGATGCTCCGGACAATGAACTTCCGTTCGGCAGTACTGGAGATCCCGAGGATGTTAAACCCAATATCGTAGATCCCCGGCTGGACATTCATGAACTCGAAGGTTCCATCGGTACGGGATACCGGTGCCGTCTGGATAAACTCATGCCGTGCGTCATCGACAGGGTCCCTATAGAGAATAGATGCTATCAATTGATCAGGAAGTCTGCCGCCCAACGCTTGCACCGTTCCCTGCAATTTCAGTCCGTATCCGACGTGAATGGCCATATCCCGGATGTCACCGGAGGTCACTTCAAAGAAATGGAGAAAACTTGCAGGCACACAGTCGCAGTCAGTTCGCTTCTGTTTACCTTTCATTCGGTAGCGGCCGGCAGTCAAACGGTCGAGTCGAAAAGTCCCATCGGGCTGCGCATCGACGCTGGCTCGCGTCGCAGGTCCGAGATAATCCGGATACACCTGGATGGCCATGTTGGGAACGGGTTGCCCGGAATCCAGAAACGCAATCCTGCCGGAGACGCTGTGTATCGCCGCATCGCTCAACCAGAAATCGATCGAACGCTTCTCTTCGCCAACAGCCACTCGCAACGATTCCGCATCATCGATTCGCGCTGCCGCAGGATAAAAGGCGGCTTCAAACTGTCTCCCGGGCTTGTTCGCGTCATCGTTGCGGATAGCCTGCAAGAAATACCGGCCCGACGGAAGGTTCGCAATCCGGTATTCTCCTTGCGCATTGGTTTGTGCCGAGGCCTGCATCCACACATCGACCCTACCCTGACGGTAAATCTTGATGTTCGCCCCCAACCGCACGTTCGGAATGGGTGAACCATTCGTGTCCATCACCCTGCCGCTGATCACTGCGCCTGGAAGCATGCGAAAATCGGCCACGGTTTCCTGACCGTCATTGGCCTGGATCACTGGAAAGTCGGCTACGTCTTTGTAGAACTGGGCCACAAAGCCGTCCTTGGTGGCGTATGCCGTGTACTTTTCTGGCGGGACATGGATTGCATAATGTCCGGTTGCATCGGAAGTATCAGACCCGACGATCCCTCCATGGCCAGGCACGCCCACGGAAATCTTGACGCCGGAAATCGGGGAGCCGTCGGTCTGATTAACTACCGTTCCACGGATAACGGCGCTCTGGGCTGTGGGGTTCGGGAGGGGCGGCGGCGCCAGTTTACCCGGCGGTACAGCTTGCGCGAGAGTTAAGACTTCAAACAGTAATAACAGCGAGAGCCACGACATCACCGTTTTCTCCAGAAAGAACGTTTCGAGGTCGATTGGATATCACACGGTTAGATCCGTCCCACTTCTTCAGAATTAGTAAGAATTTGACCGATTTTGCGATACCCGTTGGTAAAACAGGAGCCATCCGCGCTAGGGCGTGCGCTCCTATAGGGTGGCATTTGACGACTCCAGTTTCTGAAGGATTAGAATATCACTACGCTACGATGTTCGTCTTCAATTCCCAGCAACTCGCATTCACCTTGACGTGTTGTCGGCATCCAGGATAAGTGCCAGGCGTGATCGCGTGTTCGGCCAAATGAAGGATACGCGGTTTTACGGCCAAGTGGGTTAGTCGGGGCTTCGCTGAGGAGTTTTTCTTTTTTCGCCGATAGCTTAAACTTGTGCGTCAACTCAAAAGTGTCCATTCGAGGACAAAGACATGTCCAAATCCATCATGGTTGCTTTTGCTTCTTTGTACGCCGTGCTATTCTTCGCGGAACCGGCAACAGCCCAGCGTGTAGCCTTCAAGGACGTTCGAATTCGATTCAATACGAACGATCGAAAACAGGTTGAATCTTCCGCCTCGTTGATATTTGACGATACGTCTCGTAAGGTTCTCGTCGAATCCGGACAGAAACCCATACAAATCAACTACGGCGATGTCGCGCAGGTGATTTTCGATTGGCGTCTGCGCATCCATCGCAGAGGAGCAGCAAAGGAGATTGGACTAGGCACACTGGTCGATGTTTATCGCAAATCCGGGGGCCGTGGTAGTGAGTCAATCGGCCGGACCATCGACGACAGGCTGGCCGCCACTGAAATAAACGAACTCACGAACCGAGTGATGATGATCCAGACGAACACTCCGGGCAGCATGTCGCCGTTCGTGATCGATATGGGAATCGACGATGCGAATGCAGTCATCGCAAAAGCAAAACAGATTTTCGGAAAGAACATCTACATCCCAGACGTTCAGATCGGTTACGAGATCGATAAGAAGAGTCTGCCAGCCGCGAAGACGAAACACGCTGTCACGATCGGCAAGGACCATCCCGAGCCACAGGTTCGGCCCGACAAAGCTTTGATTGTCGTGGCGTGTCCAAAAGCCAATATCCCCGGAAGCTTCGCATGGCAGATGAAGCTGCATGCGAACGATTCCGTCATTGCAGTCAATAAGCCTGGAACATACAGCTTCGCTTATGTCGATCCCGGTGAATATCTGCTTGCTTCTCAGGCCGGATTCGCTGGAGGCAACGTGAATGGCTTCAAAATGAAGCTAGAGGCCGGCAGCGATTATTACTTTCTTCAGAACATCACGGTCGAAAACAGAACAGTCCTCTCCGGCAATCCGAAACCAATTGTGCTCCTGGAAATCGGAGGCGCCTCGTTTTCCGAATGGAAACAAAAGCCGTAAGGAAGCGATTCGAATCGGTATAGACATAATTCGAAGCTGGTTGTTCCCCATTTCGTAAACCATTACACTCGCTCTGTCTGTATCCCACAGGCAAGGTGAGTCTTCTGTCATGGTGCGGATCTCCGGCGGCATTGCGGCTAATCGGAACAAGGCAAAACTCACCTGCGCCACATCGGCGTAATTATTAACGGCCGTAATCAGGAGGTTGCTTCCATGAGCGATCGATCTTCGCAGTTTCCCGCTACCGCTGTCATTGGTCTCCAGTTCGGTGACGAGGGTAAGGGACAGATCTCACGTGTTGTGTAGTCGGCTTACCGGACAAGTGCTGCCCCTCTTTTATGGAGTTCCTTAAAAACCTCAATGATTCAGGCCACTTATGGAATTCGCCACGGACGCTTTGCAGTTTTTGCGGGACGAAGGATGTCCCCCTGCCACAATGCCGGAATGCGTTTGAGCACGATGGCGATGGGCGTGCTTCTTGCTCTGGAGAGTGCTCCACCCCAAGTGGCAAAAAAGGGTCCAGCCGACCTGGCGGTCCTCGATAGGCAATTTGGGGACGCGACATTCTATGCGTCTTATTTTGATGGGCGACCGACCGCCAGCGGACGAATATTTGACGGAGACAAAGCTATCGCCGCACACCGCAGTTATCCTTTTGGTACAGTTGTCCGCGTGACATGCCTTGCCAACAGGCGATCCGTCAACGTCGTTATCATAGATCGGGGGCCATACGGTAAAAATCGGCGCGAGGGCGCCATTATCGATCTATCACGCTCCGCAGCAGAAAAATTGGGCATCATTAGCAGAGGCCAGGCCCGAGTGAAGTTAGAGGTGCTTCACTGGGGAAAATCGATCGAATAAGAGAAATAAGCAAGAACATCTTGGTAGACCTTTGACGCGCTCGCCCGTCCCTCTGGCTAAAGCACCGGCTGAGCGCTCACAACACAAGCACAGAAACCTCAGAAGCCTATCGCACAAGGTCTCCCAACCTTACCCGCTAACGAAGGAGAAGCAGTCACGGTGAGGAGATCCCGGTAAAACGGGAAACTTGTAGAAGCGATCTTAGAGGGCCCAAAAAAAGCGGCGTAATTGTGGTGTAGTCGCATCTGTGGGCATAGTTCTATGCGCCTTTGCGCGCAAGAGCTATAATTGGAGACCACGAATTGCGAAAGGAGCCGGTTATGACGAACTCCCTCTTCCGGGGATGGCAAGTCAACGTGCTCGTGATAAATGCGGGGCTAATGCTGTTGGGAATGGCAGCCGATGCGGGCGCGGCCACGCAGGTGACCTTTTCTAAGGATGTCGCTTCCATCTTTCAGGCGAAATGTCAGGAGTGCCATCAGCCGAATTCGATCGCGCCGATGTCCCTCATCACCTATCAGGACGCGAGACCCTGGGCCAAGGCGATCCGCGAGCGCGTCATCACGCGGCAAATGCCGCCGTGGCATATCGATCGCAGTGTTGGCGTGCAGAAGTTCAAAAACGACATGTCGCTGACAGACGAGCAGGTCGACACCATTGTCCGTTGGGTGGACGGTGGCGCCTTGCAGGGTGATCCGAAAGATCTTCCGCCTCCGAAGCCTCTCGTGACCGATAACGAATGGCAAGCGGTGAGAGACGGCTTGGGGCCGCCGGACCTTATTATCAGATCGCCGGAATACACCATGCCGGCCCAACATCAGGACGTTTGGTTCCGGCCCATGTCGGAGATCCCGCTCACGGAACCTCGCTGGGCCAGGATGGTCGAGATTCGTCCGACGAACCTGAAGGGCCGCAGAATCATTCATCACTCGATTGCGTATCTCGTGTTGAACAACGATCCCGAAGCTATCAACACCGGTACTGCGAATGGCCCCGGCCGGTTCCGCGATGATGACGATTTTGTCAACCGCCGTCCTCAGTTGATGGAATGGGCCATCGGCAAAGGCTACGATTTGTTCCGCCCCGGCACGGGAAAGTTGATCGTGCCGGGCGAGAAGATCGCGTGGGACCAGCACATTCACGCGATTGGCGAACAGATCACAGCCGGCTCCGAGATCGGCATCTGGCTCTACAAGAAAGGTGAAGAGCCAAAGAAGCGCAGTTATCTGGTCGGGTTCACGGGGATTCGAGGCAATCGATTCCTCGATATTCCGCCGAATTCGTATGCGCAGACAGAGGGGTTCACGGTGCTGAAGGAGAACGCGGTTCTCGAAAACTTCCAGCCCCACTTCCACCTGCGCGGCAAATCCATGCAGGTCGAAGCCATTCTGCCGGACGGCGGCTCTCAAGTCGTCAGCTATGTCGGCAACTTCAACTTCAACTGGATGACGAACTACATCTTCGCTGATGACGCCGCCCCCGTGTTCCCGAAGGGAACCGTCATCCACGTGTCGGCGTGGTACGACAACACCCGGAACAACAAGAACAATCCCGATCCGGATCAGTGGGTGGGCTACGGCGACCGCACAGTCGATGAAATGGCTCACGCCTGGATCAACGTTGTCTATCTGACCGACGACGAATACAAGGCCCTCCTCGAACAACGTAAAGGAAAAAACACGAAAGCGACGACTGACGGGAATTAGCAGTGAAGAAACTCGTAAGTCTCTGCGCCGCCAGCGCCCTCGCCGGCGGCGTGCTTTGCGTGGGGGAACCGGCCGGTAGTGAGCAGGCCGCGAAGCGGCGTACCGAAGCGATCCGGACGGTGGGCCCGACGCTAAGGTTGGGGGGCCGGCAAATCCCAGAACCGCGGAAGCAATTTGGCGCGAGCGCGACGGGCGCATTCGAAGGCTGGTTCAATCAGGAGGACGGAAGCCGCGATTTTCTGGTCGGATACTTCAATCGCAATACTCAGCAGGAACTCGACATTCCCATCGGACCGAATAATCAGATCGAACCGGGCGGGCCCGACATGGGCCAGCCGACGCACTTCCTTCCAGGCCGTCAGTGGGGAATGTTTATGGTTCCTGTACCGAAGGATTTCACCCCGCAAGATAAATTGACCTGGACAATCATCGCCAACGGGCAGGCGACGAGCATTCCGCTCCGCCTGAATCCAGATTACGTCATCAGCCCTTTCACTGAAATCTCAGTCAACAACACACCGCCCGTGCTCCGGTTCGAGCCAAACGGACAAAAGATCCAGGGTCCACTTGCTATATTAAACAAGGCTCCGCTCCGGACGGCCTCATCAGCGGCGCCTCTCGACATGACTGTCTGGGTGGAAGACGATATGAAATACACGAGCGGAACAAGCGCGCCGCTGACAAGTCCGCGTCCACCCGTGACGCTCACCTGGTCGAAATACCGGGGTCCCGGCACAGTAACCTTCGACAAAGCCAGACCCGAAGTCGAGAAGTTGCGGGCCGGAACCAATGACGCAGCCTTCAGCGGGAAAGCGACAACCAGCGTGAAGTTCAGCGAACCCGGCGACTACGTCCTGCACCTCACCGTCAACGACTACTCCGGTGACGGCGGCGGCGGATTCCAATGCTGTTGGACGACCGGTCTGGTTAAGGTTTCCGTTAAACCCTGATCTCGGTCAGCGGGTGGGGCTCTTCTCGGAAGCGCGAGCACCAGCGAGAATATTCTTGAGGGCAAAATTCCCTTCGTGACATGCGTATTCGTAGATCAGCTCCGAGCTCTTCCTCATGGGAATCACTGCGGTCCAGGGTTTCGTCCAAATCGCCGGATCGTCGACCGTGAATTCGTATTGAAGCGTGTCCGGGCCGACGCGTGTGAAGCGTTCGACGACATGCAAGCTCGGGCCGGCGCCCCTGAAGTCGAATTTGGGAGAGAAGTTTGTGGTGTCGATAACAAGCGTATCGCCTTCCCAATGTCCGCGGGAGTCACCCAGCAACTGGCGGAAGCTCTGGGCGAGATGCGGGCGTCTTTCGAGCGGAATCATGCGATGTTCGTGGATCATCTCGTTGAGAATCGCCACATATCCGGCACTCTGGACAATTTGAATATTGTTGTTGTACGGGCCCGGAATTATAGGCAGCGTGCCTCCAGAGAGAATGCAGCGCTCCGAAAGCGGCCGCTCTTCGTAAGAGTCCGCCGGGGGACGGCCAAGCTGGGTTTCACGGTCCTCCGCCGCGCCGGCCTCAGCATGCTTCTTTCCCTCCGGGGTTAGGGGAGGAAGCCGGCCATCGGGTGGATCCACAATCAACGACGTGCGCTTGGATCCGACGACCGTATTTCCCCGGTCGTACCAAAACTCGTTGTAGGGAACAACGCCGCCGGGAGGGTACTGCAGCCCGCCCTTCGCGGGGTCGATGAGATCACGATTCTGGCGTCGATTTTCGTCCCGTTCAAAGTTCACCGCTTCCTCATCCGTCAAAAACTGCTTCTCTGAGAGCGCGGTGGGCCGTTCCAAGGGAGTGATGGTGCGGTAATCCCACACGCCCTGCAGATCCGGGTGGCCCCATGGTGTCCGTGGCGGTGTCCACGGTTTCGCTGCGGCCTTCGATTTGGCATCAGATGAGGAGACCTGGGCACCCTGACGGCCAGCGACCTGCGCACTTGCAACGAGGCGCAGGAACAGAAGCGCAGCGATGATCGTGATTGCGGCCTGTAGGGCAAGGACTCGACGGCTCATGCGTCCCTCCAGTTCTAAGTTGTCAACCTAATTGAAGACCATACGCCGGCGCCTGTTCCGGGTCAACTGTGCCTACGTTATCTGTGAGCGACCCCCTCGCTCGCTGCGCTCGCGTCTCCCCCTCACAGAGGGGGAGAATAACCTTGCCGCCTCGACGGCTGTGCGTTTAGCATGAATGGCGATATCCGAGGTGACATGCGAATCCAGCTACGAGTCAACGGCCGCGCAGCGGCGGTTGATGTCGATCCGGCAACTCCACTGCTCTACGTCCTCCGGAACGACCTCAGGTTGAATGGGCCGAGGTTCGGCTGTGGGCTTGGGCAATGCGGAGCATGCACAGTGCTTGCCGGCGGCGAGACCCTTCGCTCGTGTGTCACTCCCGTGTCGGCGGCCGCAACGAAGGAGATCGTCACGCTGGAGGGGCTCGGCACGCTACAACGTCCTCACCCGATCCAGGAAGCCTTCATCAAGGAGCAAGCCGCGCAGTGTGGATACTGCATGAGCGGCGTAATCCTGACCGCGAAGGCGTTTCTAGACAAGAGTCCCAATCCGACCGACGAACAGATTCGGCGGGCCTTGGCCAACGTACTGTGCCGGTGTGGAACGCATCTGGAAATTATCCGGGCTGTGAAGCACGCAGCCCAAGGCCGAGCCAGGATATGAAACCGATCAGCCGCAGGCAATTCGTGCGGAAAGGGCGCGACGCGTTGATCGTCGGCTTCAGCCTTCACAGCGGAATCTCACCGGCGATTGCATGGAGTCAGATACCGCCCGCCCCAACCCCATCTGCAAAGCCCGTGGTTCCCGGGGAACTCGATTCGTGGCTCTCGATCGGACGTGACGGCAAGGTGACCGTGTACACGGGACGGATCGATATGGGCACCGGCATCGAGACCGCATTTGGCCAGCTGATCGCTGACGAGCTGGACGTGCCGTTCGAAAGCGTGAAGCTTGTCATGGGTGATACCGAACTAACCCCAGATCAGGGAAAATCGACGGCCAGCAGCAACGTCTCGCTAGGCGCTCAACCTCTGCGGGTCGCCGCGGCCGAAGCACGCCGGACTTTGTTGAAGATGGCGGCGGATCGATTCCGAGTGTCCGTCGATGAACTCGATGTCGCAGACGGAATCGTTCGAGTCCGAAAGGTCCCCTCGAAGCGGATCTCGTACGCGGAGCTGATTGGGGGACGCCGGTTCAGAACCAGGCTTGATCAAGGGACGGTAGGCGGTGTGAGTCAAGCCCTCACGGCCGGTGTAACTGCCCAACCCGTAGGGTCGAGTGGGCTTCAGCTGAAGGGACCCGGCGAGCTGCGCCTTGTCGGGAAGTCCATTCCGCGGGTCGATGTTCCCGCCAAGGTTACCGGGTCATTCCGCTATGTACATAACGTTCGGGTTCCCATGATGCTCCATGCGCGGGTCATCCGGCCGCCTAAGATCGGAAGTACCCTCGTCAGTATCGACGAGAGCTCCTTGAGCGGCGTGGCCGGATTGGTGAAAATCGTACGGAAAGGCAATTTTCTGGGTGTGGTCGCCGAACGCGAAGAACAGGCCATTGAGGCCGCCCGTCTGTTGAAAGTCGAATGGACGGGAGGCCGAACGCTGCCGGATTATGAGTATCTCCACCAGAGTGTTCGCGGCGACAAGCTGGTCAAGACCGACGTTGTCATGAACTCCGGAAATGTGGACTCCGCGCTGGCCGGCGCAACCAAGGTCCTCGAAGCCACCTACACGTATCCAGTCCAGCTGCACGCGATGCTCGGCCCGTCCTGCGCGGTAGCCGATGTCCGTGATGGGCGCGCCACCATCTGGTCGGGTTCACAGTGGATTCAAGGGGATCGCCGCAATCTGGCCAAGATGCTGGGCATTCCGCTCGAGAGTGTGCGCATCATCTGGGCAGAAGCGTCCGGTTCATATGGAAGACTGGGTTGCGACGATGCGGCTGCTGATGCGGCATTGCTGTCGCAGTCGGCCGGAAGACCGGTACGAGTACAGTGGATGCGCCACGACGAGCACGGTTGGGAACCGATGAGTCCGGCAATGACGATGGACGTTCGGGCCGGCCTGGATCGACAGGGTCGTATCACGGCGTTCGATTTTCAACAATGGTCGCAGAGTCATTCCAGAGGCGAGTCCGGCAATTCCCTGGCCTGGCGCCTTGCCGGTGGGAACCCGGATTGGGACCGGCTGTCGGGGGGTCCCTATCCGCCTTCCTATGAATTCCCCAACACGCGCATGTTGGGCCATTTCGTAGAAGAGCTTTTCCGGTCGATCTATCTTCGGGCACCCGGACGCATACAGGGCAACTTCGCCATCGAATCCTTCTTTGACGAAGTCGCAGCGGACCAGCAAACGGATCCAGTCGAATTTCGCCGTCACTATCTCAAGGATGCGATGGCCTTGCAGGTGTTGGATGCCGCGGTGCAAAAGGCCGGCTGGCAATCGCGGCCGTCCCCTCGGCCGAATGCCGCCCAGCCGGTTGTAAGCGGTCGCGGAATTTCCTTCGGCGAGCACGGCCCAGAGAAACGCGCGACTGTCGTTGCAGAGGTCGAAGTCGACCGGACCAGCGGCCGCGTCCGTATTTCAAAAATCGTCATCGCGGTGGCCTGTGGCCGGATCATCAATCCGCAAGGACTCCGGCACCAGGTCCAAGGGGCCGTTCTTCAAGGAATCAGCCGGACTCTTTTCGAGGCTGTGAAATTCGACCGATCTCACGTCACAAGCCTGGATTGGCGCTCATACCCCGTTTTGACGTTTCCGGACGTCCCCGAAATTGAGACCGCGCTGGTTGATCAGCCCGCCGTCGAGCCCTCGGGCGCGGGAGAGTTGGCCACCGTTCCTGTCGCGGCCGCCGTTTGTAACGCTATCTTCGATGCCACTGGTGTGCGGTTGCGCCAGATACCCTTCACGCCCGAGCGAGTGAAAAGCGCCCTGGGAAAAACATAAAGCGTGGAAATCACTTCCGAAATCATAGACAACATCGTTTGGATCAAGATCTCCGGGCGAATGGTCCTCGATGGGTCCCTTTTCCGCCTGCACGAACATGTGCTGCACGAGCTGGAGTCGGGAATGAGAAGATTTGTGATCGATATTTCCGACGTCCCTTATCTGGATTCCTCCGGCTGCGGCCAGGTGATCAGCGCTCACACTTCAGTAAAACGGGCGAAGGGCACACTGGTATTCCTGAAACCCGCTGAACGCGTACGCGTTCTTTGGGCGAATACAAAGCTCGCCCAAGTCCTCAGCATATTCGACACTCTGGATGAAGCTCGTGATTTCATCCGTCAATGAACGCGTGCTATTCTGACAAAACTTGTCGATCACAGGAGGCTCCCGATGAAAGCTAAACTTTTTTACGCGGCGGCCGCAGTGACAACCTACGCATTGTTACTGTCTGCTCCTCTGGCAGCGCAGTGGGTCAATTTCAAGACCCCAGGTATTCCGCGGACTCCGAACGGCAAGCCGGATCTGTCGGCGCCCCTGCCTCGGACCGC
>Ga0209470_1002477_pt1 | contig 13098 bp, 9 predicted proteins | sample GraSoiAngelo_125_FD_185882 | JGI IMG/M metagenome (GOLD analysis project Ga0209470, IMG submission 185882) | Grasslands soil microbial communities from the Angelo Coastal Reserve, California, USA - 14_0927_05_40cm (SPAdes) (version 2) | ecosystem: Environmental > Terrestrial > Soil > Grasslands ... | reverse complement strand
AACTGGGACGCAGTAGCGAAGAACTACTGAGCGCACCTGAAATATCATAGTGCTGCCCCTGCGGATTCTGGGTAGCGCACGCGTCTCGCGTGTTGGTTTCGGCGTCGCGCCGAAACGAACTTTTCTTGAGACTTGATTCGCGGTGGGTGATAAGAATCTGCAGAGGAAGTTTGCGATCGCGAGGACGCGCTCGCCAGCACGCGAGACGCGTGCGCTACCCGAAGCATGGCTTATCTAAACGAAAACTATCTTAAACTTCAGGCGGGGTATCTTTTCCCAGAAGTCGCGCGGCGGGTGCGTGAGTTTTGCGAGGCTAATCCAGCGGCGGCCAGGCAATTGATTCGATGCGGAATCGGGGACGTCACTGAGCCGCTCCCGCGTGCGGCAATCGATGCAATGAAGGGGGCTGTCGAAGAGCTAGGCCATCGCGAGACGTTTCGCGGTTATGGCCCCGAAAACGGCTATGAATTTTTAAGGTCGGCGATCGCTCAGCACGATTATCGCGATCGCAACATCGACATTGCTGACGACGAAATTTTTGTCTCTGACGGCTCAAAATGCGATTGCGGTTACGTCCTCGATATTCTCGGCGATCAAAACAAAATCGCCGTCCCCGATCCGGTATATCCGGTCTACGTCGATACGAACGTGATGGCGGGCCGCAGTGGCCCGGCAGGAAAAGATGGGAGCTACGAAGGAATCCTGTATTTGCCGTGCACGGCCGAGAACGGATTTGTTCCCGATCCACCGGCTGAGCACGCCGATCTTGTTTATCTTTGTTTTCCCAACAATCCAACGGGGGCCGTTGCGTCACATAAACAGCTCTCGCGGTGGGTCGAGTACGCGCGCGAACACGAGGCTCTACTGCTCTTCGATGCCGCGTACGAAGCCTATATTTCGGAGCCCGATGTTCCACATTCGATTTTTGGAATTCCGGAAGCTCGGGAGTGTGCGATTGAATTGCGCAGCTTTTCCAAGAACGGCGGGTTCACAGGCGTGCGTTGCGGATTTACAGTCATGCCGAAATCAGTACTCGCGCGGACAGAGAATGGTCGCCGACTTCCTCTCCATCCCCTTTGGCAGCGCCGTTGGAGCACCAAATCGAATAGCGTGAGTTATCCGGTGCAACGCGGCGCGGAAGCGCTTTACTCGCCTGAAGGCCGCAAGCAATGTCGCATGCTGATTGAGCATTACATGGGGAACGCCAAGATTCTTCGGGGCGCCGCCGCGAACGCCGGTCTCGCTGTTTTCGGCGGCGTGAACGCGCCCTACATCTGGGTGAAAACGCCCAATAGCCTAACGAGCTGGCAAATGTTCGATAGGATGCTGCGAGAATTGAATGTGGTCATCACACCGGGCGCCGGTTTCGGCGCCCAAGGCGAAGGCTATATTCGCATTTCGGCATTCAACAGCCGGGAGAACGCAGAGGAAGTAGCGCGCCGGTTGCAGAAGTTGTAGTCGCTTTCGCTCAAGGCGGGAGCAGCGCGCTCCTGCAAGATAAGTGAATCGCCTCTTGTCGATGGAAGTGAACCGCGTAGAGTGCGCTAAATTTTGCACAGACGAAGGATGGGAGAGTGTCGGATCGAAAGCAAAATTTGCCACAACTGTATCGTTTTTGTTTCTTGATGCTGGGCGACTCGCGCAAGGCACAGGAAGTCTTTAACACGACGTTGCGCGAAGCGGCTGTGCGCGCTGCACAAGGAGAACTGCCCAAGGAACCCTTTTGGCTTTTTCGTGAAGCGCGCTGGCGCTGTTTGGAAGCAAGTAAGACGGACCTGCAACCGGAAGCCCTGGAAATGGACGAACAAGACATCTCTCCGCAGGCCGCGTCACAGATCAAACAGCTCGAGCCCGCGCAACTGGCAATCTGGATTTCCGCCGCCCCCGATCCTCAGCGGACCGCGCTGGCGCTTTTTTATCTCGACGAATTCGATTACCTCGAGATTCTCGACATTGCCGAGCTCAAGTTGAGCACGCTGTCACGGTGCCTGGCGCAAGGGCGGCGACAGTTGCAGGCTTGGCTGGACGCTAAGCACACCGGAGCCCCCAAGGTATGAGGACGCTGCGGCTATTACGTCGGCGCCGCGCTCTTTTGAATTGTGCGCCGATCAGCCAAGACCATCTGACCGACCGTTCCATGCGCGCTGCGGTATCGCGTGAAGACGGCTCCGATGAATTTCTTAATCAACAGAACTTTGATCGAGCCTTGGCGGAAGTGGTTCGTCTCGTCCCGATTCCTCCCGAGTCGGCTGAATGGTTCTCGGAAAAGGATGCGATTCGCGCTCCGAGGTGGACATGGAGAAAAATCGTGCTCAATCCTGCTGTGCTCGCGATCAGTATTGCGCTCCTAGTGATCGCCGGCGTATTCGCGTTCCACCTTGTTGGTCAGCTAAATGATTTTCCGGGATCAGCGACAGCTCGGAAACTATTGACGGTGGCCGGCTCCACTCGATCAGTCATGCTGGATCCAGTGAGCGCCGAAGCGGGGACGTTAAGCGATTTGTTCTTTATGAAACACGGGCTGGAACATTACGACGTTCCAGACGAGTTCGCCGATTTTCAGACAATCGGCTGCCGTGTTTTTGACGACGACGAGTCGCAGCGCATCGCCCAAATCTGGGTGGGCGAGAAGCGCATGCAGTTTTTTCTTTTCCCGGCAGAGAGAGACAGCAAGACCGGGGCCGTGTTGACGTTTCCAGGTTGGCGTTATGTCCATCAGGAAGGCTGGGTCGGCGCAGTCACGGAACACAACGGCGTTTGCTTCATGGCTGTGCTCCGGGGACGTGAGAAGGATTTAGAGCCGTATCTTTCTGGGCCAAAGCAGTGACACGAGCCCCAGTTTCCCGCTGTTATTCTTTCTCTTGCTCATGCTCTTGCTCTTTCAATCAGGCATGTTCGAGCAAGAGCATGAGCAAGAGAAAGAATAGGAAAACTGATGCGCGATTTGTGCTCGCGTTGACAGCGCAGGTCATGCGATTGACCTTTTTCGCCGCAAATTTGCCAGGGTAGCTCAGTGGTAGAGCAGGGGACTCATAAGCCCTTGGTCGGGAGTTCGAATCTCCCCCCTGGCATTCCCCGTTTGCAGATCGAATGAGCTTCTGGCACAAGCGTGCAGTGATGACCGATGAGAGTTTTCTGCAAAAACTGTTTGCGCGCGGAAATTCCTATTGGCTGACACGCTTCGTCATTCTGCGGCTGCTCGGTTTTGTTTATGCAGTTGGTTTTTTAGTGGCGGCGCAAGAGTTGGTGCCGCTTGTTGGTGAGCATGGATTAACGCCGGCTAATCATTTTCTCGAGAGTGTCCAAACACAACTCGGTTCGCGTACCGCCGGCTTACTGCGAGTGCCTACGCTCTTTTGGTTCGGAATTTCTGACAATGCATTGTCGATCGTTTCCTGGATCGGTTTTGGTTTGTCACTTGTTGTTCTTGGGGGCTACGCCAATGCAATTCTGCTCGCGGTGCTTTGGGGGATATACATGTCGATCGTGCACGTCGGGCAGATCTGGTACGGTTACGGCTGGGAGATTCAACTGCTCGAGACCGGCTTCTTGTCGATCTTTCTTTGTCCATTGCTCGACGGCCGTCCGTTTCCCAAGTGCAGGCCGCCAATTCTCGTTATCTGGCTCTTTCGATGGCTTGGTTTTCGCATCATGATTGGCGCGGGCCTGATCAAACTCCGCGGCGACCCATGCTGGCGCGATCTCACCTGCCTTTACTATCACTACGAAACCCAGCCGATTCCGAGTCCCGTCAGTCGCTATCTTCATTTTGCGCCGCTCTGGTTCCAAAAATTCGGGACGGGATGGAACCATTTCGTCGAACTGGTCGTGCCGTGGTTTTCATTTGGTCCACGACACGTGCGGCATGTCGCAGGCGTCTTGCTCGTCACGTTTCAAATTTTTCTCATCATCAGCGGTAACCTTTCGTTCCTCAATTATTTGACAGTCATTCCGTTTTTGGCGTGCTTTGATGATACCTTCCTGCGCCATTTCCTACCGGGGCAAGTTGTTAAACGTGCCGAGCGCGCAGCACAGGAATCGGAGCCATCGCGCATCAACAACACGATCGCGATCGGGTTGTCGATCCTGGTTGTCTATCTAAGCGTCGCGCCGGTACTCAATCTCGTTTCCGGACGACAGCTGATGAATTATTCCTACGACCCGCTCGATCTTGTAAATACATATGGAGCGTTCGGCACGGTCGGGCGAGAACGCGACGAAATCATTTTTGAAGGTACCGAAGATTCAGTCATCACCGGGAACACCAAGTGGAAGGAATACGAATTCAAAGCCAAACCTGGTGACCCAAACCGGCGACCGCCCTTCGTTGCGCCATACCAACCTCGGATCGACTGGCAAATCTGGTTTGCTGCCATGGCCTCACCCGACGACTACCCGTGGACACTGCATTTTGTTTGGAAACTTCTGCATAATGATCCGGGCACCTTGTCACTCCTGGCAAACAATCCGTTCCCGGATGCGCCACCTCATTACATTCGGGCGCGACTTTATCGTTATCAATTCGCTCCGATCGGTGAGAAAGCGTGGTGGAAACGCGAACCAATTGGTGAATGGTTGCCCGCACTCTCGAGGGACAGTCCCGAGTTTCGTCGTCTGCTCGAAGCGATGGATTGGTTGGAGTGAAACTTCAACAGTGACGAATTTCGTTTAAACTAATAGAAGCCATGTCGAAGCCTGTCCGGGTTGTCAGTGCAAATTTTCTGGAGCGGATCGCTGAGCCAGCATCTCGCCTGCATTCTGACTACCTGGCGTATCGAAAGGGCGACATTCCACAGGCTGAGTTGATTGCGCGGCTGCCGCATCTCGCCATGGTCGGTGACAGTGTCTGCACGGGAATTTACATCTCGTCCGCCTGGAGCACGTTTTGGCGCGCTCGCACTTGCTGCGGGAGCAACTGGTTTCTCGACATTAACCCGGCGCCATTGGGTGTTCAGAGCGTCTCGAAGAGACTGGAGCAGCTCACTCCATTTGTTGCGATTGAATGCGCGGGAATCGGTGCGCTGGTCGATCGCGAAGGCAAACGGCAGAATTTCTTCCGAAGAATTCTTCGAACGCGCGATTTCTCGGGACAAATTGGCGATTTGCTGGCGATGAAACGTTTTCCTGATTTGATTCTGATCTCGATCGGACACAACAATGTCGATTGGGCGTGGCGAAGTCCAATCGACGAACTGGAGCAACCTGAAAGCCGGTTACAACTGCAAAGCCGAGACTTCCGGAAGAATTTCGCGCGACAAATGCGGCGCCTCATTGATCACGCTCGCGTGCAGCGTTACCGCGTCGCAGTCATGGTGTATGGTCTGATCAATTTCGAGTCCTATTTCATGGGCCGGGAGATCGCGGAACGTCTGCGAAGCCAGGACCCATCACGCTACCCGCACCTTGAGAGCACGTACAAATATTTCACCTCCTTTCGGCCGGCTTACCGCTCTAATCTGATTCGCCTTGCAGGGATGGTGAATGAGGAGTTGCGCGCGATGGTGAGCGAACTGAATCGCGGGCTCGGTGAAAACACTAACGTGCAATTGCAATATTCGGATGCCTTGGCAACAGCTGACCTGAGTCGCGTGGAACTGCTACATCCGATCGATGGCTGGCATGCTTCGGTCCAAGGCCACAATGTTCTCGCGGAAGCCGCGTTTCGCGATCTCGGACCAAGTCTAGAGTTTCTTGGATTGAGGTGACTTTTATCACCTCCGCTCTTTTGCTGTAGCCGCCTCGCTGTGTCGAGCGCGCTAGCGGTGTTGCTGCTGTGCGCCCCGGCGGCGTCCGCCACAGCGGGCACGCGCCCCCGTGCCTATAACATTTGGGATGTCGAGAACAAAATCGACACCTACAAATCTCCGCGCGCTTTCAGTCGCGCGATTGTGGCGTCCAACATGCGGTAACCAAAATGGCCCTGTCGAACGCGCAACAGTTCGGAGCCGCGCCACTTTTGCTGGATGGCCTCAAGCTGTTCGAGTGGCGCGATCGAATCGAACTCGCCTGCTGCAAACAAAACCCGGGCCGGGTCACATAGCGGCATGTTGTGAATCGGCGAGCTCAGATGAAAATGCCGGGCGACGAGAGACGCCTCGATGTTCGCCCGACGCAGTTCGCGGCGAATGCACCGCGCTGCGGGGCTTTGCCAGATCGCGTGCTCGATGTTTACGATCGGCGCCATCAAGGCGACGAAACGCAGGTCGCGCTCAACGATCGCAAGCAACGCACCGATCCATGCGCCGTAACTGGTGGCGAGTACGCCGAATTCGCCGGAGCCACGTTCGCGCAATGCACTGATCAATTGCCGCAGCTCCGTTACGCCCTGGCGCAACCCTTCCGCGTTGCGGATCAAGTTGCAGGTGATCGCAAGCTCACCGTTCCAATACCCGCGAGGGACACGCGAATAATGGTATGGCAGCTGAACGAAGCATGCGTTCCAGCCGAGTTCGTTGAAATGCTCTGCGCAACGCCGATAGCCAACAGGGCTCGTGGACATCAGCGCATGCAAAATGAAAACCGTCGGTGCGCTGCGACCACGTTCTGAAGGAAAGAAATCCGCGCACGCGATATTGTTGGCTGAGAATTTGGTCCCGATCGGGCTGCGCCATCTGATAGTCGGATGACCGTTTCCCAGAGCTTCAGCGAGATTGTCATCGTGCGGCGCGGCATAATATTGATCGGCTGTAATTCGCTCGCACTCCTCTACGTAGCGCTCCATTTCCGCGCGGCTGTGCCCGTTTAGCCGGTGGCGCATATGGAGGAAATTGATCGATGCGCAGAGAAGCGAATCGACTGTCATGGCAGTCATACGCTGGAGCCTGTCATTCTGAGCGGAGAGAAGCGGAGTCGAAGAATCCCGCGGGGCTACCCTAGGCTTTTCCCCCGGGTGCCCTCGACGGAGCCTGTCCTGAGCGAAGTCGAAGGCCTCGGGACGACGTGCTGATTTACTCATCCGGTCTTGTGGCGCGTGAGGCAGGTCATCGCTTGTCAGGTGAAACGTCTGTTGCAGTTCCGCGTAAAGGTTTTTGAATGCCGCCGTCAATTCCAATTCGATCCGCGTGCGCGCCTCTGATTTTTCAAGCCCTGGAAAGTGCGAGATTGGATTTCCGAATGCGATCCAAACCGGCGTGCGGCCAGCTGAGGCGGGCAGCCAACGTCTAGTGGAATAGAGGCGATCGCTACCGACGATGACGCACGGCAAGATCGGAACGCCGGCGATATGCGCGAGTGTCGAAGCGCCCGGCCGCAGGGGCGCCCCTTCGAGCAGCGATCGCGCGCCGTCGCGAATCCCGCCCTCGGGGAAAAGACCGACGATGCGTGCCTCTTTCAGTCGCTCGATGGCGGTCCGGACCGTTTTGCGATTCGCACGATCTCGGTCTGCTGGGAACGCATCGACTGCACGCAAAAGAAATCCCACGGCCGGCGACCGAAAAAATTCAGCCATTGTCATCCAGTCAATTTTTCGTCCGATCACCGACGAAATGATGAATGGATCGAAATGGCTGATATGATTGGCTGCCAGCAAAAATCCCCCGGTGCGATCTGCATTTTCGCGCCGGAGTATCCGAACACGCGTGACACAGCCAAGCACCAATCTCACCAATAGCTTACCAGAGTGATAAGATTTGATTTTGGCTTGCACCGCTTGAGTTTTTCGCCGAGTCGCTGCCATGGGGAAGGCTATTTTTCAGGCTGATTCTTTTTTGTAACGTGATATCATAGTTGGCGGTTGCGACGCGAGGTTTTGGTTATGAAACCCAGGAGTCCTTCCACGGGCGGTAAGGGGCAATTTCCGCACACGGATTACTTTTTTCATTCTGGTTTCGGCCAATGGCACGGTGGGTATTTTTCGCCTTACGACGGAGAGGACAGATACGGATTCAGAAATTTTTACAACCTTGGACGCGAATTCCGTATCGAAGCTGCTAAGGAACGTGCCAGGGAAATGGCGGTATTTGCACTGATTGTTCTGACCTCAGCGTGGCCGGTGCTGTACATGGTGGTCACAGTGGTGAAACTGCTGAGCAGAGGGCGGCCGCTGGACCAATAGCAATTTCTGTGATTAGTCGACGGCGGCCTTTTTTTCGTTAAGCGCTCCAGCCGGTAAAACGACCACCGCAACTCCACAGAAGCTGCCCTCGACAAAGCTACGGCGGACTGAGAGATGTCTATGTTACTGCTTTGGCCAGAGAAATTCGTCCCGGTATTCGGGCGTCTTTTCCGGAGCAAGCCCGTGGCGTGTGACGTTTTCGGTCACGACGCGCGGGATAAGGAAGTTCAGCAAATAATCTTCGCCGCCGGCTTTAGTACCGCCGCCGCTCATCTTGAATCCGCCAAACGGATGACGGCCGACGATCGCGCCGGTGCACGGGCGGTTGATGTAAACGTTGCCGGCTTCCAACTGCGCTTTGACGCGCTCGATGTTGGCCGGGCTGCGCGAGAAAAAGCCACCGGTCAACGCGTAATCGGTGCCGTTGGCGACTTCGATCGCTTCATCGAGGTCGCGCACTTTGATCACACTTAGCACTGGGCCGAAAATCTCCTCGCGCGCGATCCGCATGTTTGGTCTTACACCGGTGAAAATCGTAGGCGGAATGAAGTAGCCGTGCGGCGGAACGTCCTTTGCCTGATACGCGAGTGTCGCCTCGCTCTTGCCGACGTCGATGTAATCCAGAATGCGCCGGTAAGCGGCCTCATCAACTACCGGTCCGACTACGATGCCCGGTTCTTCCGGATTGCCGACGCGCACGCTGGCGGCGGCACCGAGCAAACGTTCCATGACGCGGTCGTGGTTTTCTTCGAGAACGATCAGCCGCGAGAGTGCCGAACATTTCTGGCCTTGAAAACCGAACGCCGAATAAATCGAATCCACAATCGCTTCATCCAGATCGGCGTCGGAATCGACGATCATGGCGTTCTTGCCGCCCATCTCGCAAATGACGCGCTTAAGCTCGCGCTGGCCTTCGCGCGTTTTGCCGGCGGTCTCCCAAATCCACAGCCCCACCTCGCGTGATCCTGTGAAGGCGATCAAATCGACGTCTTTGTGATCAACCATGTGCGCGCCGATGACCGAGCCTTTGCCGTTGAGAAAATTCAATACGCCGGGAGGCACGCCGGCTTCCTCGTAAATTTCCATCAGCATGGCGCCGATGATGACGGATTGCTCGGAGGGTTTCATGATCACCGTGTTGCCGGTAACCAGCGCGGCGCTGACCATGCCGCACAAGATCGCCATCGGGAAATTCCACGGCGCGATTATGAGCGCGACACCGCGTGGCCAGTAATGCTGATAGCTTTCTTCGCCGGGCACGTTTTGCGTGAGCCGGGGCCGGCCTTTCAAGCGCATCTGGCGGGCGTAGAACGTGCAGAAATCGATGGCTTCGGCAATGTCGCCGTCTGCCTGGGCCCACGGCTTGCCGACCTCAAAGACTTCGAGCGCGGCAAGCTCGAATCGGCGGCGCTCCAGAATTTGGGCGGCGCGTTCCAGTAATTGAGAGCGCTCTTCAAATGAAGTGCGACGCCATTTCTCGAACGCCGCGCGCGCTGCGGCGACGGCGCGCTCGGCTTCAGGGATTCCGGCTTCGGCGGCGTAGCCAACGATTTGGTCTGGCTGACTCGGATTGACCGAGGAAAAGATCTCATCGGTCCAGATTTTTTCGCCGTTGATGGTGAGTGGAACTTTCCGCCCCAATTGCTTGCGCTGCTCGCGCAGCGCAGCCCGCATTTTTTCCTGGTTCTCGGGCAAAGCGAAGTTCGTTAGGGGCGCATTTTCATAGGCAGCGCCCACTTGTGTCCTTGGTGTGGTTGTTGTCATATTTGTCGTGGCATTTACTGACGGTAAAACGCCGTTTCGGCTCCGGCGCAAAGTTTCGCATGGATCGCGCAACAAATCTTCTACGGGCACGTTCTCGGAAAATTTTGCGCGCAAAAATCCTTCGTTCGATGTGTTCTCAAGGAGGCGTCGGACCAGATAGGACATTCCAGGGAGCAGTTCACCAACCGGGCAATATTCGCGAACGCGATAACCCATATCGACCAATGCGCGTTTGATTGGCCCGGCCATCCCATAGAGCAACTGAAATTCGAAGCGGCTGCGATCGATCCCAAGTTTCTCCGCGAACGCCTGTGCGTGGGCGATGCTCCGAACATTGTGTGAGCCAAATGCAGAGGTGACGATGGATTCGTTCTCCAACAACAACCGCGTGAGAGCTTCGAAATTCGCATCGCTCGCCGGCTTCTGAAGATAAACCGGACAATCCCAGCCGTTCCGGCGCGACTTCGATGTTTCGTAGTCCCAGTACGCGCCTTTCACCAGCCGGACTGCAAACCGCGTGCCGCGCGCACGCCCCCACTCGATCAAGTCGCGCAAATCGGCTTCAGAATCTCGCAAATACGCTTGAGTGACGATCCCTGCATGGGGCCAATCCTTAAACTCTTCCTCGGTGAAGATGGTTTTGAATAGTTCCAGAGTAGTATTCTTGTGCGCATAGCTTTCCATGTCGAAATTGATGAAAGCGCCCAGCTCTCGCGCGCGGCGCAGAAGCGGCCGCAGCTTCGGCGCGAGATGGGCGATCGCATCCGCCGGATCTTCCGGAGTGATTTGCGAATAAAGCGCAGAAATTTTGACCGAAACATTTACAACCGGAAAAAGCTCGGAATTTTTGCCTAGCGGATCGGTCCAGTTTCTTGTTTCACGCGCGAGACCCTCCAGCAAATCGAGGTAACGCGCCGCATACTCGTCGGCCTCCGTTTCGCTAACCACAGCTTCTCCCAAAAGGTCGACCGTGAAGCCAATTTTTTGAGTGCGGCGCTTTCGCAGTATCTGCAACACATCATTCGAATTTCGTCCGGCGATGAACTGACGCGCCATTTCGGAGATGTTCCACCGCAGGATGGGCCCACTAAGCCATGGAACGATGCGCGCCAGACGAATGCCGGCGCCCAAAAATTCTGAAAGTTTTCGCGAATCATGCGCCTCAGCGAAGTATTCCTGAAGATGCTCGACAAGTTCGCCTGAGGTGCGCAGCGAAGGTAGGACATCTACGAAACGAAACAGTTGGAGTTTGAGCTGCTCATCGCGCATCGAGATCGTCATCAGGCGCTGATAAAATCCGGCCTTGCTGAAGAGCGACTCGGGGTGTTTATCGACCAGTTCGAAGATGCGCCGTCCGCGCTGCTCGATTTCGCCTTGAAGCGACCTCATTTAACGAAATTAGTGCGGCGCAATGCGTTAAGCAAAGACGGAACCAGCCGTCTTTATGGCTTTTAAAAAAATTTACGTCCAGACACGCGCAGTTTGGGGCTCGTTTCCGAAATGGAGATGAAATTGCTTCAAGCAATTTTGAGGAGCAAGTGGAGGAGATTTGCCTGGCAGACTCCGGAGGCCCAGGGCTCGGATCTGTCAGGCAATCTCTTTTTGTGCTGATTGATCCAGCATAGAAACTCGCGTAGCAAAGAGGGTAATGACCGTAGAGCGCGACCAATTTGCGAGCGATAACACCGCACCGATTTGCCCCGAGGCGTGGGCCGCCCTGCAGGAAGCCAATGCGGACTATGCCGCAGCATATGGCGAGGACCGCTGGACGGCGCGCGCGTGCGATCAGATTCGTGAAATCTTTGAGACCGATTGCGACGTTTTTTTTGTGTTCACTGGCACGGCGGCGAACGCGCTGGCGCTCGCGCAAATGTGTCAATCATTTCACGGGATTATGTGCCATCAGAACGCCCATATTCAGACCGACGAATGCGGCGGTCCGGAATTTTTCACCGGCGGATCGAAACTCCTCTTGGTCGGGGGCGGAAACGGCAAGATCGACATTGGTCAGGCTAAAGCGTTGCTTATGCGTCAGAACGAACTGCACTCGCACAAGCCGGGCGTGATCAGCATCGCGCAGGCGACCGAGTTCGGAACGGTTTATACGCGCGACGAAATCACGGCGATCACTGAACTAGCTCATGCCAATGAACTGTTTGTGCACATGGACGGTGCGCGTTTCGCCAACGCGATTGCGTCGCTCAACTGCGCACCAAGAATTATGACATGGGAGCTTGGAGTTGATGTTCTCTGCTTCGGCGGGACAAAAAATGGGACGGCTGCCGGCGAATTGGTGATTTTTTTTAACAAGAAGATTTCGCGTGAGTTCGACTATCGAGTCAAACAAGCCGGCCAGCTCGGCTCGAAGATGCGCCTCCTGGCTGCACCGTGGCTGGGACTTTTGGCAAATGACACGTGGCTGCAAAATGCGCGGCATGCCAATCGTGCTGCACGCCAGCTTGCGCAAAACCTGCAAAGCGAGGCGAATGTTGAAATTGTATTCCCGGTAGAAGCAAATGCGGTCTTTGCACGGTTGGACGACCAACTCGCGCAATGCCTCCAAGCGCGTGGATGGCGTTTTTATAAATTTATTGAGCCGGATGTTTACCGGTTGATGTGTTCTTGGGCGACCACTGAGGGTGATATCGGCGATTTCATTCGTGACGTTACCCTAAATCATTGAACGAATAGCGATCGGTGACATCTGTATGAAGGTAAAATGAATGCGTTTGTGCGAATTTTGATGGTTGCCCCCATCCTGCTTAGCGGATGCCGGGCGACCCAGGACGTAGCGTCTACTTCCTACCACGTGACCCGCGGCGCAGCGGTAGGCTCGTACAAAGTGGCTCGAGCCGTCGCGGTTGGTTCGTATCGTGTTGCCAGTGCCCCAGTGCATTATGCGACGCGGAAGCGAGGCGATGAATCATCAACCATGGTCGGAACGGAGACTCCGTCCGATGTTACGAATCCCGGCCAATCAATTCCGCCAGAGATGGCGGCAGCCTCGCAACAGCAACCGCTAGTTGAGGCCGAGCGCGGCCAGAGCCGAAGATCGAGCGGAAGTTCGGTCACGTCTCGCAAGGAGACAGCGCAGTCATCAACGAGCGTCTCATCCTCGCGCGCTTCTATTCCATCGACGGCGTTTCCGACAGGAAAATTAGTCCCTGGCAAACCAGGATATGTGTTCAGCCCATTCGATAAGGAAGGAAGATACGTGGATGTAAGTGGCTTCCCCTCTGGTACCAAAGTGAAAGACCCTTGGACCGATAAGATCTTTCTTG
>Ga0209470_1002475_pt1 | contig 13107 bp, 12 predicted proteins | sample GraSoiAngelo_125_FD_185882 | JGI IMG/M metagenome (GOLD analysis project Ga0209470, IMG submission 185882) | Grasslands soil microbial communities from the Angelo Coastal Reserve, California, USA - 14_0927_05_40cm (SPAdes) (version 2) | ecosystem: Environmental > Terrestrial > Soil > Grasslands ... | reverse complement strand
CCGTTGGGGTTAACCCCGAAGCATTCGACCGTTATCTCGAATCATGCAGGGATCCCCGACTTCCACGTCGCGTCCTGAACCTCCTCGATGGCCAGAGGACTCGACGCGCCTCCCAACACGCTCGGCTTCACTCGGATGATTTCGCCCGGCCGTCCGGCTCGGACGCGGGCCGCGAACCAATCGGATCCCCACAGGTGGCGCGGACCGTGGTCCTTCCACGCTGCGAAGCCGAAGAGCCGTGCCCCACAGTCCGGGCAAAGCTCCATCCGCCAAGATTCGTCATCCGCATACTGGACAACAAAGACTTCCGATCTCGCCATTGCGCCGTCCAGAGACGATCCGGTAGTAATATTCTCTTCGAGCTTTAATGTCGAAAGGAATATTCCGGCCGAGATATCGATATTTCGAGGTCCGTTGTTCTCGGTGGCCTACGCGGCTCGGGTTGGACCCGATCAGCACACCAGCGAGAGGGTTCGCAGCGGAGGGCGATTTTCCCCGGCGGACCGCCCCCGAGAGGGCGGGAACGGTCCGAATGGGCTTATAGAGCCCTTTTGTCATTATCGAAGCGAGGCTGGAGGGATACCGTGGCCTTGCTTCGCTACGCTGCCGCAGACGTCCTTCGCAGTCGGCGACGGACCTTGACCGCCATCCTGGGCGTCCTCCTGGCGGTCACGTTCATTGCAGGAACCTTCATCGCGATCGATTCGTCCACGCGGGCGACGTTGGATGGGATTCTCGCGAACTATCCAACGGACATCCAGTTCCAAGCGCGGCCTACGAACGCCACCCAGGCGCGGGAGGCCGTCGAGGCAATCCCGGGCATCGACCGCGTCGCGATGTGGCGCAGCGCCCAGTTCGGCGAAATGGAATCAGCCTCCAAAATCGGAGGTTCGATCTACGCTACAGTCGCCGGCGTCGAGCCCGACCGTCTTCCCTCGTTTCTCGACGGACTCACCGTTACCGGAGGGAATCTGTCGCTTCCAAGAGGCACGGTCGCGCTGAGCGAGGACCTCGCAACGCAGGTGAACGTCTCGGTGGGCGGCACTGCCACGTTCCTCTCTCGAACGTACAACGTCACGGGAAACGCAACGATCACGCGCCTCAACGTCACGGTTGGAGGCGTCTACCGGCCCCCTTCCTCGGGCGGAGCGCCGATCGGGGTGCCGTTCTATGCGCCCTTGACAGCGCTTGTCCGAATCGGGGATGTTGCCTGGTATGAACAACAACTCGGCGTCACGTACGGGGGGAACTACGTTAGTGGAGAGATTCGAATCGTTCGCGACCGGTTTCTCGACCCGTACGACCTCTCGGCGTCCCAGCGAAACCTCGCCCGCCTCGACCGCCAGATCAACACGGTCCTTCAGCCTTTCCAAGGTCAGGTGATAACCGACAATGTTGCGAATGCGATCAACAACTTCGCCACGGTCATCACGATTCAACGAATCATCTACCTCGCGCTCTCCACGCCCGTCCTGCTGCTCGGCGTCTACCTCGGGGCGATCGGCGTGGACCTCGGTCATGCGGAGCGCAGACGAGAGCTTGCGGTCCTCAAAACTCGCGGCGCGACGCCCCGACAACTCGTTGGTCTCTTGCTCGTGGAAGCAGCTCTCGGTGGCGCGATTGCCGCAATCGTGGGCCTCGTCGCGGGCGTGGGCCTGAGCCGTCTCTTGCTCACCTTCGTGAGTCCCTTCAGTACCCCGACCGCACCGCGATACGAGGTCGTGGTCCTGACCCCGTCCACGATTGTCATCGTGACGATCTTGGCCGTGATCTTCATGGCCATCACGAGCGTCCGATCGGCCCGGCGAACGGCGCGTGTACCGATCGTGGAGACCCTCCGGTACTACGCCCCGGGCGAGACCCGGATTCAGTATCGACCGTGGATCGACATCCTTCTGGTCAGCCTGGCCATCGTGACGTACGGCATGGTCCTCTATGCCCGGGCGAACCCTCGGGACTTTGTGACGTTCCTGATCGGCACCCTCTTCTTCGTAATCCTTCCCTTCACGCCGATCTTCCTCATCGTCGGGACGACTCGGCTCCTGACCCGATCGACGGGTCGCGTGTACGAATGGATGGCCCGCGTGTGCAAGCCGTTCGCGAAGAACCTGTACTATGTGATCAGCCGGAACTTGCGGCGGAACCCGCGTCGATCCGCGAACGTCGCCGTCATCATCGCCCTCGGAATCGCGTTCGGAATGTTCATCCTCGTGACGTTTTCCTCGCAGCTCGCATACCAGGAACGCCAGGTCCGGGCGTCAATCGGCGCGGATATCTCCGTCGACTCGCCACCGCTCGACTCGGGATTCTCGGCGAACCTCACGGCGCTTCCAGAAGTCGCCGGTGCGACCCGTATGCTGACGGTGCGCGCCTCTCCGCCGTATTACTACGCAAGCGTCTATGCGCTGGATCCGGCCACGTTCTTTGCCGTGACGAATCCTGAGCCGTGGTATTTCCGAGAGATCGGGCCGGACGCGGCGCGACAGATCCTCGCGACGCCGGGTCAGGTGCTCGTGACCGAGACCTACCTGCAGAACGCGTTCCTGGCCGTGGGGGACCGTATCCCCCTCCAGTCACCCGTATACAACGGGACCAGCTACAGCACGGTCACCGTGAACACGACGATTGGTGGGACCGTCCGAGGCTTGCCGGGCACCGGATCCTACGGGTTTGGCCTGCCCAACGCGATCTACGGGAGCGCGGACACGTTCGGACCACTGCTCGGGTCAGACCAGTCGCTGCCCCCGCAATTCCCTCGTTACGGGGAACGGTACCTCGTGGCCCTCCATGCCGGGGTGGACTGGCGGACCGCGAAGGCGGACATCACCGCCCTCGGGGCTTCCAGCGTCTCGGTCGCCGCCGAGCAGATCGAGCAACTCCGCTCGAACCCCGTATTCCGGGCGTTCTTCGGCTTCATCGAACTGGAGATGGCCTTCATGGTCGTGATCTTGACCGCAGGCCTCGGCGTCATCCTCTACGCCGCGACGCTCGAACGGGATGTGGAGCTTGCAGCGATCCGCGCCCGCGGCGCGAGCGGGTGGCAGACCGCAGGCCTGCTGATCGGGGAAGCGTCATCGATCATGCTGATCGGCCTGATCGTCGGCACGGGAATCGGCGTCCTCACCGCGTACCTGTCGACGACCCTCATCTCCGCGGGGCCGGGAGCGGCGGGAGAGGCCCTCGTGCCGATGCTCTTCACGATCCCGGTCGAGGCGCTCCTCCTCCTTGTCCTCGCGCCCGCCGCCATGCTCCTGACGTCCTTCGCGGTCACGATTCGCGTCGCGCGGATGGACATCGCCCGCGTGCTCAAGCTCCGAGGTGGTTGACCTGCCGAACATCCGAACGAAGGATCTAATCAAGGTGTACCGAACCGGGAAATCCGAAGTGATCGCGCTCCGCGGCCTCGACATGCAAGTGGCAGACAAAGAGCTCGTGGCTGTGCAGGGCCCCTCGGGTTGTGGCAAGACAACGTTGCTCAATCTGATCGGCGGGATCGACCGGCCCACCGCAGGCAGGATCGAGGTGAACGGCTCCAACCTCGTCGACCTCGGGGACGGCGACCTCGTCAAGTATCGCCTTTCGAGGGTCGGCTTCATCTTCCAGTTCTTCAACTTGGTCCCCACCCTCACCGCGGAGGAGAACGTCGAACTGCCACTGCGTCTTGCGGGGAAGGGCATCTCGATTCGAGCGAAACGTCGGAAGGAGCTCCTCGAGCTCGTGGGCATGACGCAGCGCGCCAGCCACCGCCCGGATGAGCTGAGCGGTGGCGAGCAGCAGCGGGTCGCCATCGGAGTCGCCCTCGCGAACGATCCACCGCTCCTCCTGGCGGATGAGCCGACCGGGGAACTCGACACGAAGACTGGCCAAGAAGTCCTCGACCTGTTCCGTCGGCTTAACCAGGAGTTCGGGAAGACGATCGTCGTCGTGACGCACGACGCCCGCGTCTCGCACATCGCCCATCGCGTCCTCGAGATTCAAGACGGGAAAATCCTCGGCGAGACGGCCGCCGCGTAGACCCGACCATATCTCAGTAGGTCCGCTCCTCGGGCGCGACTTGCCACTCCTTCGATTCAATCGTCTGCCGGAGTTTTCGAAGAGAGTCCCGGAAGTGCTCGACGAGTTGCGCCTTCGCGGGGCTGTCGGGTAGCGCTTCGACCAGGTGGAGGAGGCCTTCCATCTGAGGGACCTGACTGTATTTCATGATGAGCAGCTCCTTTTGATAGAGGGCGGAAGTCAGGAATTGGTTTCTCACGGTGGCGACGGTCGTCTGCGCGGACCAGAAACGCAGGAACTTGTCCAGGTAGAAGCCGAATCCGAAGATCACGGTCAGGACGACGGCGAGCAGGATGAAGAGGACCTCGAATTCCGTGAGCCCGAACCCCTCGAAGAAATTGCGCAAGACCAAGGTGAAGACGCCGACGAACGTGAGGATCGTGAAGACGATCCCGAGGATGCTCATGCTCAGGTTCCAGCGGTACAGCCACTCCGCGGCTCGGATCTTCTGACGCTCGGCGGTCATGTGGGCACCTCGACGACCACATCGCGCGGCGAGGGATATTTCCCTCGGTCAGACGGCACACCCGGCGGGATCTTCGGCGGGCGTACCGCATCCCTACTTCTGCATGTAGCGCGTGCTCTCGAGCTGGATCGTCTCTTTGCGGGCGCGGTCCACTTGCGCGATCAAGTCGACGGCGTGCTTCAAGTTCCGGTTGTTCGCGGAGATCCCCCACAGGCCGAGCATGATGAGGGCGACCGCGACCGACAAGGCGAACGCTCCACCGGCGACGGCGCCGGAGGCCCGCTGGATCGAATCCTGAATTCCCGGCACGAGGACGAGGAGCCCGATCGTGACGCCGACGATCAAGAGCATCGTCCACCAAACCGTCAGGGCGATCCGCCGTCCGACGCGGGCTTGCGTGCTGAGCGGCAGGGCCATGCGTTCCCGTCCCGCCGACGCGCCTCGGGCTAATTAAAGGATTGGTCGCGGCATGCGTCTCCGGGCATAGGTTCAAGCGAGCGCCGCGGTCTAGCTCGCGCATGGCCGAGGGATGGAGGAATCTCTGGGCGTTCGTCCGGCGCCTCCCATGGCACCGGTTCGCTGCCGGCGTGCTCGCGGGTGGCGCGGGTCTCCTCGTCACGTTCTTCATGCGGGCGTTTGGCCTCGGCGTATTCCTCCCTGAAATCGCGGTCGACTTCGTCGTCGGCCGCATCCCCGGAGGGATCGAGTCCTTTTTCATCCGAACGCTCGGGGAAGGTGCGAAGCTCCTCGCCCTTCTCACGGCCCTCGCCGTCTTCCTCGTCCTCCCGGGAATCTACGCGACCCTGTTCCGGCGAGTGCAACGATGGCTCAAGAACCGCTGGCTCGTCATGGCCTTTTACACATTGAGCTCCGCGGGAATCGTCCTGCTCGTCATCCTCCCGATCCTCGATGCAGGCTTCCTTGGGTCGAACACGTCGGTGGGCGTCGGCTTCGCGGTGTTCAGCCAAGTCATCGGATACTGGCTCTACGCGGCCCTCCTAGACCATGTGCTCGTCGACGTCGCGGCCGAGTATCCGGAAGGCTTCAGCCTCAGTCGGCGGCAATTCATCATCGGGACGATCGGGGCTGTCGCCGTCGCCGCCTTGACGGTCTACGGCCTGGGGAGTCTCATCTCGAAGAAGGGACGGCTTGTCTTCGCGTCGGTCGCGGAGATGTTCTCGAAGGAGCAGACTCCGACGTCGGAGTTCTACGTCGTCACGAAGAATGTGATCGATCCGACCGTGGACGCGAGTCGATGGGCGCTCTCGATCGAGGGCCTGGTCTCGAGCCCGACGACCTACTCCTACGCGGACCTCCAGACACTCGCGACGGTCGACGAGTTCGTGACCCTGGAGTGCGTCAGCAACGAGGTGGGTGGGAACCTGATCAGCACGGCAGAGTGGACCGGCGTGCGCCTCGCGACCATCCTACAATCGGCGGGTGCGGACCCCTCCGTGGATAATTGGATCGTGTTCACATGCGCCGACGGATACACTGCGGCCGTCCCGCTCTCGAAGGCCATGGATCCAAGCAGCCTGGTTGCGATCTATATGAACGGCGGTCCGCTCGCGACGGCTCACGGATACCCGGCTCGGATCATCGTACCCGGCTTGTACGGGATGTTTCACGCGAAATGGATCACGAAGATCGAGGTCGTCCGGGGAGAATTCAGCGGATACTGGCAACAGAAGGGGTGGACGAACTCGAACTACACGAATGGGATCGAGCAGGGCCTGATCCACACGGTCGCGATCATCGCCACGCCTCCGGATAACACGGTCGTTGGCGGGGCGGTCACGATCGGAGGCGTCGCTTTCGCGGGGGACCGCGGGATCTCCCGCGTCGAGGTCAGCACCGACGGAGGCTCCACGTGGACCGATGCGACCCTGAAGGCCCCGATGTCGGGATTGACTTGGGTCTTGTGGACCTTCCCGTGGACGCCACCGCGGGGCGGATCGTTCCGCATCGTCGCCCGTGCCTACGACGGGAGAGGCGCCCTCCAGGATCCCGCCACGGCGCCACCGTTCCCCAATGGTGCGTCGGGCTACGATGCCATCACACTGCTCGTTTCACAGTGAATCGATCAGGTGTGCTTCGGGGTGCGACGTGACCAGATGCCGAACGTGAGCACGCCAAGGCCGAGGACGGCCGTGATCGCCCCGATCCATAACCACGTCGGGTCGTTCGACATGAAGGAGCCCGGGATGAACCCGGCGCCCTGAAGAGCCCAAACTCCGCCCGCGAGCAAGATGAGCACCCCAAAGACCACGAAGATTAATCGCATGGCGATTCGCAGCCGCGGGGCGCGTATAAGACTTGGCCTATCGAGTCGTCAGCCGCCAGTCATGACGAGGCTTTCGTGCGCCTGCCAGCTCCGATAGAGGTCTTCGATCTCGTACGGCGGTGCGTGACACGAGAGGTAACGAAGCCGAACCTTGCCGACGTTTCGGATTCCGTGCGTCGAGCCCGCCGGGAAGTAGACCGCGGTCTCGGGTCCGAGGACTTTCCGCTCCCGGCCCGACGTCACCTCGCCACGGCCTTCGAGGATGAAGTACATCGACTCGACCGTGCGGTGTTCGTGGACCGGCGTACTCCCTCCCGGGCGAATGTCGACGACGGTCACGAGGAACTTCCGCGATCCGACGTTGTCGGGACTGATGAGCTGATACGAGAGGCTCTTGTCCCCCTTCAACGCCTTCGCGTCTTTGCGGCGCACGACCTTCATGCGTCCACCTTCGTCCGCAAGGAACGGGGGGCATTTGGAGTTTCCGCATCGGCCGCACGCACAAGAGTTTAATGCGCCCGGCGAAGTTCGCGGCGCGATGGTCCGCGTCGAGGTCATCGCCTACACGCCGACCGAATTTCTCGAGGAGAAGGACGTCACTATCGGCCGCTGCCGCGAACTCGTCGAGACCTACAAGGTAACCTGGGTCAATGTCGTGGATGCCGACGGCCGAACGATCGAGGAGCTCGAGACGCTATTCGGCCTGCATCCGCTTGCCCTGGAAGACGCCCAGAACCAAGACCTGCCGCCGAGGGTCGATGTCTACGACGACGTCGTGTTCGTCGTCGCGCGGACGATCGTGTGGGCGGAGGAGCTGGACACCGACCAGCTCTCGTTGTTCATCGCGAAGAGGTTCATCGTCACCATTCACGACAAGGTGTTCCCCCAGCTCGAGGACAGTCGAATCCGCTTACGGAAACGAGACCCGCGTCTCCTGAAATCCGCGGCGGACTTCCTCGCCTACACGATCTTGGACGATCTCGTCGACTCGTATTTCCCCCATCTCGACCGGCTTCAGAACATCGTCGATGACTTGGAGGAGAAGGCCCTCGCAGAACCCGTCCGCGAGACCGCGAATACGATTCACCAGTTCCGGAGGGACCTCCTCGTCCTCCGAAACGACCTGCGGCCTCAGCGAGACGCGTTCGCGGAACTCGCTCGGGGGGAACTCACCGGGTTTCGCAAGGAGACGCGCGAGTACTTCCGCGACGTGTACGACCACATGATCCAGACGCTCGACCGCCTCGACACACTCCGCGAGGTCAGCGCCGGCCTTATGGAGGTATACCTGACCGTCGTGAGCAACAGCCTGAACGAAGTCATGAAGACGCTCACGGTCATCGCGACGATCATCCTCCCGCTCGGCCTGATTGCGAGCGCATACGGCATGAACGTCGCGTTCCCCGGAAAGGAGGACCTGAGCGGATTCATCGTGTCGCTTGTCCTGATGGGAATCGTCGTCGTCGTCATGGTCATGTTCTTCCGCCGCCGGAAGTGGCTGTGAAGCCGCGTGGTGCGAGCCGCTTATAGGCCAACGCGCGATGCCCTCTGCGCGAGTCCGATGCCCCCCTCGAAGCACACGGACGACTCTCACCGCGAGGCCATGCGGACCACCTGGAACGAGCGCGCGGAATCGTACCGCAAGGCGATGCGCCTCTTCGAGCCGTACGGCTTCGACTTGCTTGCCCGCGTGAATCCGAAAATCCGGGAATCGGCACTCGACCTCGCGACGGGTCCCGGCGAACCGGCGATGAGCATCGCCCGTATGGTCGGCCCCGACGGCCGGGTGGTGGGCATCGATCTCTCTGAGCAGTTGGTCGAGCTCGCCACGCGGATTGCGAAGGAGCGGCGGATCCCCGGCCTCACGTTCCTTACAATGGACGCGGAGAAGCTCGACTTTCCGAACGAGTCGTTCGATCTCGTGACGAGCCTTTTTGGGTTTCAGATCTTCGCGAATCCGGACGTGGTCGCGAGGGAAGCGCATCGGGTGCTTCGGCCGAAAGGGCGGATCGGCGTCGCGGTCTGGAGCACCGCGGAGAAGGCGACTGCCCTCAATGCCCTGGTCGCGGCGATCCTCGAGTTCGCCGAGCCGGATGAGACCGGGGACCGGCCGATGCCGTTCGAGCTCGGAGGCCCGGGAGAGCTGACGAAGCTCCTCGCGGACGCGGGATTCGGAGAAACGCAAGAGGAGCGTCGGACCCACCTCATGGCGTTCAAAGACGCGGACGAATACATCGAGATCATGCTCGAGGGAACGCCCCTCGGTCACTCGATCATGGAAGAAGACCCGCCGGTCCAGGAGAAGATCCTCGCGAGGACTCGAGGCAATTTGCGGAAGTGGAAATCGCGCAAAGGGATTCTCATCCCGTGTGAGGGCGTCATCGCAACCGGAACGAGATGAGCGGCTCCTTGAACAACGACGCTCGCGCGGTGGAACGCCACGCGTGTGACGGGTTTGTCAATGCGAGCACGACGGGTTGACAACGGCCTTTTCCCCGGCCTGGGACCTCCTCACCTAACGCCCACCTGGTGAGCAGCCGCAGGATTCTGACCGCGATGAAGCGGAAACACGAGACTCATTCTCCCGGCAAGACGATGTTCCTCGTCATCTGGTGGATGTCGAAGAATCCGTACGCGGCGGTGTTCGAGAACCGCATCGCGGCCGAGGCCGCGGCGAACGTGCGGAACGCGATCCTCGTGACGTTCAACGGGAAAGGCACCGACGTAGAGACGGTGGTCGACTGGTTCCGCCGTGACGAAGAAGGGCGGCCGATGCCCGCGGAATGGCGGGAATTGATGGGTCAGATCCACGCTCCCTGGGCGCACAAAGCCCGCCCCGAGGCGTCGGAAATCGAGACACTATCGAACGCCGCTGCTGATCCGGTCGAGGCCTGACCGTGGCCTGAGGTCGAGACGGTCGTCTCGACCAGGAAAAAATGAGTGGATTAGACGTTCGCAATCAGGGGGCAGAGGCCCTTTCTACCTTGCCAAGGCCTCCTTTTGATTGATGGCTCTTTAGGAGGTGATCCATCTGCAGGTTCCCCTACAGATACCTTGTTCACGTGCTCCCCATGTCGCCATGGGGCGTGGACTGTATCATCATCCGACGCGCCTTGCGTCGGAGCCCGGCGTGCAGTCTCTGAGGGTTCCGACCTTTTGATCGGCCTTCCCTGCGGATTGTCCGCACCTGCGCATTTTTACATACGCCCTTACCGCGTATGTATCGCAGGATCCTCGGAGTTCCCCGCATATAGCCAGGTTTGTTCCGGTTCCTTGCGGATCCGGAGTCGCAACACAGTTTACGACTTAGCCCTCCTTGCTGAACCTAGGTTCTAGCGCCGCAAGAACGGCACCATCACCCAGGCTCAACTCGGGTGGCTTGACGGGCGGTGTGTGCAAGGAGCAGGGGCATATTCACCGCGTGATGTTGACACGCGATTACTACGGAATCCATCTTCGTGAGGGCGGGTTACAGCCCTCAGTCCGAACTACGAACGGGTTTCGGGATTGCCTCCACCTCTCGGTGTGGGAACCCATTGTCCCGTCCTTTGTAGCGCGCGTGTTGCCCGGGGGATTCGGGGCATACGGACCTACCGTTGACCTCTCCTTCCTCTGATTTAGCACCAGCGGTCCCCCTAGTGTGCGCCCATCCCGGAGGACGAACTAGCAACTAAGGGCGAGGGTCTCGTTCGTTATCTGACTTGACAGAACGCCTTACGGTACGAACTGACGACGGCCATGCACCACCTCTCCCAAAATCAGGCAAGGTCATCAGCCTGGCCTTCATGTAAGGGTCGCCCCCGGTGAGTTTTCCGGCGTTGAATCCAATTGAACCGCACGCTCCTCCCGTTGCGGTGCTCCCCCGCCAATTCCTTTAAGTTTCAGTCTTGCGACCGTACTCCCCAAGTAGCAGGCTTAACACCTTCGCTCCGGCACCGGGCGCCCCCGTAGGACCCCCGACACCAAGCCTGCAGCGTTTACACCCAGGACTACCGGGGTATCTAATCCCGTTTGCGCCCCTGGGCTTCGTCCCTGACCGTCGGATCCGTTCTAGCGCGACGCCTTCGCCACTGGTGGTCCTCCCAGGATTACAGGATTTTACCCCTACCCCAGGAGTACCTCGCGCCTCTCCCGGTCCCAAGTCAGACGGTCTCCCCGGAATTCGAACCGTTGAGCGGTTCGATTTACCCAGGAATCTATCCGACCGGCTACGGACGTTTTAGACTCAATAATAATGAGCACCACTCGGGCCGCGGGTATTACCGCGGCGGCTGGCACCCGTCTTACCCGGCCCTTACTTCTCGTGCTTTTTAGGAACGAGAACAGCGTACACAAAGTGCACGCACTGGGAGTTCCCCCGTCGTGGTTTCCCACATTGCGGAGTTTTCGCGACTGCTGCGCCCCGTAGGGCCTGGATTCGTGTCTCAGAATCCATCTCCGGGCGACTACTCCCATAGCCCGTACCCGTCGAAGCCTAGGGGGTCTGTAAAACCCCCTACAAGCTGATAGGCCGCAGACCCATCCTCAGGCGCCGGAGCTTTCGACCTGGAAGCGTTCCAGCATCCCAGATCTATGGGGCATTAGCCTCAGTTTCCCGAGAGTATTCCCCACCTGAGGGCAGATTATCCGCGTGTTACTGAGCCGTCCGCCGAGGTCTTGCACCTCTCGACTCGCATGTCTTAAGCGAACTCCCATAGCGGTGCCCGCCGGCAGGATCAACCGGAGTTGATCATGCACGACGCACATTATTGCCATCTAAAGGAATCTTGGCGAGGTAGCTCGAACATACCTCTGCCTTGATCGCGAACGTCGGGTTCGAGAGGGCACGCACCCGCATAGGGCACGGGTTTCTCAAACCTCCACAGTGTCGGCCACATCAGAATGAGGCCCGTCACAAATCGGGGCCTTCGCCGAAAGCGGCCACCACGGACTCGGGCGACGGTGACTCGAATAGTTTCGTCGCCTTTGCCGAGTCTTCCAACAGATACCGGAGCGGGCTATATGAGTCTTTCGACACGACCGTTTCCCTGCCGATTTGCCCGAGCGCGGGAATCAGCAATACGCGTACCAACGAGCGTCCACCATCGCCCCTTGGAGTACGTCGTCGACGGCGCGGACCGCGAAGACAGGAATCGCTCGACTCGCCGGGCCATGGACTCGCGAAGGCCCGACGAACTCCACGCCGTTCTTGTCGTTGAGATTCTTGACGAGCAGCATCGGATCGTACTGCGACCCATGACAGAGGCAGTAGATCGGATCGATGCCGAACACCTGGTACGTCGGTGCCGGGCTGAGGTAGTCCCGCGCGGGCGGCGGATTCTGGACGACTTGCCATCCGGGATAGCAGCACAGATGCGCACACCGATCGTAGACGACCACGATGCGGATGTCCCGCGCGGGATCGTCGTAGTACAGGTTGAAACCGGAAGGAACCGCGACGTCGGTCGGCGCTGAGAATACCGAGTCGTCTCGTTTCACGCGGATTATGAGGACCGGATACCCGGTCCCCGCGACGAGCTTTCCATCGACGAACTCACCATCCCAGACGCCGGTCGCCCCTTGCCACTCCTGGAAATCGGTGACCTTCACCGACTGGCCTTCGAGCGCGTTCCACCATTCGTCCGTCGGGAATCGGGTGTACCGGATCGTGCTCTGGGGTTGGTGTACCGGCGCAGCCGGAGCCTTGAGCAGGGTGCCAGCCAGACCGACTCCGAGACCGCCGGCCGCCGCCGCTCCGCCCGCGGCGAGACCGAGCTTGACCAAATCCCGCCGGGTCCACGGTCGCGGCGTCTCCGCATCGTTGTCCTCAGACAATCGCGTTCCCTCCGCTCTTCAAGGATCGGGGCCGGCGAAAGAAAATGCGCGGACCGGTTGAAGGTCTGGTATATACTATGGGTACGGGAATGCGGCCCGGTCATCGAGCATTCGCTCGGTCAGGGCAACCAGGCATGCTCTCCGACAAACCGCCAGAGCATGAGGATCACGCCGAGCGCTTGGAGAATCGAGAGGAGCAAGAGCAGTGCCCATATCCGACCGACCGTTGCACGTCGAATGAACACCGCGTAGAACAGGACCTGTAGCGCCAGGAAGGGCCACAAGTCCCCCATCGCGTCGTACGCGGGTCCGTCGAACGGGAACAATCGGAGCGCCCAGCCCAACAATAGGAATGCGACCGAGAGGACCTGGAGGACGAAGCCGATGAACAGCGTGCGGTTCACGCCGAGTCGCACGGCCATCGTGCGGATTCCGAAGGCGCGATCGGCAGCGTAGTCGGATGCGGTCGTCGGCGCAGAGAGCGCACCGA
>Ga0209470_1002467_pt1 | contig 13138 bp, 12 predicted proteins | sample GraSoiAngelo_125_FD_185882 | JGI IMG/M metagenome (GOLD analysis project Ga0209470, IMG submission 185882) | Grasslands soil microbial communities from the Angelo Coastal Reserve, California, USA - 14_0927_05_40cm (SPAdes) (version 2) | ecosystem: Environmental > Terrestrial > Soil > Grasslands ... | reverse complement strand
CTCATCCAGGAGGTGACCGAAGATGAGAGAAATGCGAGCCGCTCTCTATGCGCGGGTTGCCTGCACGACATCGCAGACGAAGCAAGCGATGGTGTCCCAGCTTGAAGCCTTGAGGGACCATGCCGCCAACCGTGGAATGAAAATCATCGAAGAATTTACGGATGCAGAATCTAGCGGATTGCGGCTGGAGCGCCCCGGCCTGGAACGGATGCGCGATCTGGCGGGGCATCGCGGCTTTGACGTGTTGTTGAGCGGTGGCCCGGATCGGTTGGCACGGAATCCTGCGTTGCTAGTCCTCCTCATCGAAGAGTTGGAACAGTACGGAATCCGTACCATCTTTCCGAACACCGCTGACGATCCGGTCTCGAAGTAGCACGAGATTACCTGGGCAACTGAGTTTTGCAACAAGTGGCAGGCAACAGTGGGTGGGCTGTTTCCAGCACACGAGACGAACTTTCCACTGATGCGATGTCGCCCGCGAGCGGGCGAGAGACTTTCGTTCTTCTACAGGAGGTGAATGAAAAATGCGAGTAGCTATTTATGCCCGGGTTTCTAGTGAGAGGCAGGAGAAGGAGCACACCATTGGATCGCAGCTGGAGGCCTTGCGAGTCTACGCGGCCAAGAACGGAATGGATGTCGTCGAGGAGTTTACCGACGAAGGCTACAGCGGCGCGCGTTTGGATCGCCCTGCCTTGGACCGCATGAGGGACTTGGCGGAACGCCACGGTTTTGAGGTACTACTGACCTACTGTACAGATCGACTGGCGCGCAAGTTTGTGTTACAGGCTCTCATCCTGGATGAGCTGGAACGGTTCGGCGTGAAGACGATTTTCCTGGAGGGCGGCGCAGCCGACGATCCTCTTTCGAAGCTGATGCACCAAATCACAGGAGCCGTGGCCGAGTTCGAGCGCGCGAAGATTACCGAAAGATACCGGCGTGGCAAACTCTACCGCGCACGTTGTGGAGAGATTGTTTCTCCGGACGTCCCTTTCGGTTATGTGAAAATTCCACGCCGTGATGGTGTGCCGGCGCATGCCGAAATACAGGAAGCCGAGGCCGTTGTCGTGCAGAGGATCTTCGACGCCTATGTGGGCCGGGACCTGACGGTTCGTCAGATTGCCAAGGAGCTCACTTTGGATCGGACACCGACGTCGAAAAACCGCGGACAATGGAGTTGGTCCGCAGTGGATCGGATTCTGCGTGAGGAGGCCTACATCGGAACCTATTACTACAACCGCAAGCAGTGTGTGCCCATCGACGGTGTCTACGGCAAGAAACGACAGCGTTTCAAATGCACGATGCGACCCAAGGAGGAATGGATTCCCATTTCCGTGCCGCCCATTATCGATCTCGCCACCTTCCATGCGGCGGCCGGCCGGGCCCGAGAGAACGAGGCATTTTCTCCGCGAAACCTGCAAGAAGGCGGTTATTTGCTGCGCCAGCTGGTACGCTGCGGGCGTTGCGGATCGAGTTGCTCGGCACTGACGAGCAAACAAACCTATGGTGGGAAGGTTCATGCCAGCCACTACTATAGTTGCCTGCGCACCACCAGCGGCTTTCTTAAGCAGGAGCGATGCGCGCAACGGCGTGTCCGCGCCGATGTACTGGACGAACTCGTATGGGAGGAAGTGAACTCCCGGCTGCAGGATCCCGCTCTGGTTCTGGAAGCCTATCAGGACCACAAGGCCCCGCGCAGGGATTCCTCAATGGAGGAGGGGTCGTCGACCGAAAAAGATGAAAGGCTGCTGGGACAGATCAAGTTTGCGAATAAAGAACTATCGCGGCTTCTGGACGCCTATCAGTGCGGTGCGCTCGAACTGCCGGAGCTACAGAAGCGGCGGCAATTGGTGAACTCGAAGCTCGAAATGCTAAACCGGGAGCAGGAATTATTGAGGAAAATGACCGCCGAGAAAAAGAAAGAGACAGACATCAAGGCCAGTCTGGAGGAATTTGCAGCCCTGGTTTCCAGCAGCCTCAAACGAATCTCGTTTGAGAACAAGCAGAAACTGCTGCGGATGGTCTTGGACAAGATCGTCGTCAACGACTGGAAGGTAGACGTGCATTACAACATCCCCCTGCCGAAGCCCACTTCACCACCAGAACGAAAAGTGTCAACCAAATTCGATTTGCGTTCCACATGTCCGAAAATGTGCTGCAGCACATTTGATCTATGTTCATTACGTTGCGGAACATGCCAAAGGACGCAGTAAGGAAGGCTGAAAAGAGGAAGCTTGCTCGCCTGAAAACTGCCGAGGAAAAACAGGCAACAAATAGGCAACGAGACCTAGCGAGTCTCTCGATCGAGCCTGTAATCAACTGATGCGAAAGGGGGGACTCGAACCCCCACGGCGTGAGCCACTAGATCCTAAGTCTAGCGCGTCTGCCAATTCCGCCACTTTCGCGAGGAACCGAACTTCTGGAACGTAGCACCGGGCGAATGAGGGAGTCAACGGCACATATATCCATTGAAGGAAGGCTTCGACAGCAACAGAAGCCGTATATAACAAATTGGGATGTCGGTCAGTTTTGGCTCGATGCCTGTTGGCCTCCCGCAAAAACGTCAAAGATATAGTCGTGGGCGTGCAGGGCGGTTTTGCTCAGAGTTCCGGACCTGACGCGATTGAGGATTTCATCGCGGGAGAGATCGAAGATCGCATCGAGAATCTGGGCGCGCTCTTCTTTGGTTGCTTCGGCCAGGACGAAGAGTACGCGAGCGCTGTGTTGAATGTAGCGTGGTGAAAGCAGCTGGCGTTTTAATATCTCCATGATGACGGGCGCCTTCGAGCGATCGAATCGGCCGGGGTCGCCGCGCCGGTCCAATTCGGCGAAGAACGCGGAGGTCCACTGATTGTGGTAATCCCACAACTTGTCGAATAAATCTTTGGTGAAGCGTGTTCCGGCCTTGACCGCAAAACGGTCCTCTGCGGGCACGACGCCGTCCTCGGTGAGCGCGGGGGCCTTCAAATTGCCGTCTTTGGTGATGGCCGCCTGATGGTGCAGGAGCGTCCACAACCAGGAGACATCGATCCGGTAAGTAGCCAGATCGTTCATGAAGCGCAGCGAAAGCTCGTAATCGTCGATGGCAGCTGCGAAGTTGCCGTTGAGTATTTGAAACCCATAATTGGCTGCCATATAGAACGCATGCTGGATATGCTCAATGGTGATGTCGCCCTGGGGCACACCATAGATGCTGTTCCAAAGCTCCGGCGTGAAAAGCTTCTCGGGTGTGTTAACGGTATCCCTGGCGATAACCCACGGCGTGATCTTACCCTGCGAGTTCAACAGGCCGCGAGACTGGAGCAGAGACCGCTCCGCGTCAATCAGACCGCTGGTCGCGGCCGGCACAGGTTTTCCCTTCACAGACACGGTCTGTTGCCGGGCATCTATAATGGACTGGAGTTCGCTTAGCGGAGCTTGCAAGGGGCCGTTACCCGCCGCAACATAAGCCGGCTCCGGGCTGGCGACCCAGCTTTGCCGGTAAGCGTCGTAGAGACGTCCTTTCACACGGCCGGCGAGAATATCGTCCAGCGTCGGCTGTTCGCCGGCGGCCGGCGTGCTCTCGGGCACAAAGATCAGACCGAGCAGGCGCTCCCGCAACTTGTCGATGACCATTGCGCGCAGCGCCAATGGATTGTATTTGGATCGTCCATAGGGATCGGCCGGAGGATAGATCATGACCGCTGCCATACCGCCAATGGGGGCAGCCTGGCTGAGCTCGCCCCTCTTCATGCCGGCCATCAGCATCATCAGCGCGTTATACCGCTGATAGGCAATCATGTTCGGATAGGCCATGCCGATCGACTGCGGATCCGGGTACAGGCCCTTCGGATCGTCTTTCCACATTTCGATCAGGCTACCCAGATAATCCCAGCGGCCTACATTTGTCCCCAGCAAGCGGCGCCGCAAAACCCAGGCGATTGCAGGCAGAGAGCGGCCTGCATTTCCCTCCTCGTAGAGAACCTTGATCTTGAAGGTGCCGGCCTGAACTCCGATGAGGGTTTCGATCCGTGCCAGCAGCTTTTCGATAATGAGCGCCTCTTGCGGCGTCTGTATCTTTGGGATGTAGTAGTAAACCCCGGTGCCCAGACGCCGGAGAGCTTCGTAATTGTTGAGCGTCCAGAGCAGCGCGATGGCGATTACACCGGGCACGGATTCGCCATTGATTGTAATGTAGTCGAATCGTATGTGAATCGAAGGGGGCCGCACAAAGCGCGTCGGCCACTGGGATGGAGGGCGATTGATCTTATAAGTCCGCGCCTGCCCCTTCTTCACGATTTCATAGGGACGGCCGGTCCAAAGCCCTTCGAAAATATCCTTCGCATTCTGTAGGGCATGGAAAATTCCGATCGGCTCGGACTTCGGTGTACCGTCGGGTTGGAAGTGCGCCGGCGATGCATCTTCGAAGTCCGGCATGTTCTGTGGCGCCTGGCTATTCAACGCGTTGAAAGCCATATCCAGCGGGTGCCACGGCCCGGTCAACTCGAGGCCGGGATTAGCCGTGGGATGCGCGTCGTCGGGGATCGGCACTTCGTCATTGAGCCGCCAACCGAGCTCGCTGTCCCGGCCGAGAAAGTTGTCAATCAAGCCTTGAACGATCTGGCGAAACGTTCGTTGCCGGCCCGTTACGGGATCTTCGAAGGAGTCGTCCCACTTCGGCCAGGCATACTTCTCGCGGACCGCCACGGCAGCCTCGAGCAGCTTCCGGCGCGCCGTGAGAGCGCCCGCGATCTCGGGTCCCAACTCTCGTGTGAGCACGGAAATCGCTTCTTCGACACTGATCGTCCGGCCGTTAATGGTCTTGGTCCCGAACAGTTCCGGAAATTTCTGCAGGATGTCTTCACGAATCATGACGGCGTGACAACCTCCCTACCTTCAGCGCGATGAAGCCGACGACACCGGTCCGACCACCGGATTCACCAGCGTACCGATACCTTCGTAGGTACATGACAATGAATCGCCGGCTTTGAAATATACCGGCGGCTTCTTGGCCGAACCGACACCGGGGGGCGTACCGGTGGAGATGACATCGCCCGGCCGCAGAGTCATGATGTTCGACCCATACTCGACTTGCTCGTAGACGTCGTGAATCATGTCTGCTGAGGAGCCTTCCTGGAACGGTTTCCCGTTCAACAGCACCTTTATTGGCAGCGCCTGCGGATTCGGCACGAATTCACGGGGCACGATGAACGGCCCCAAGGGCGCAAACGTGTCATGCGATTTTCCGATCAGCCAGTCGGAGCCGGCGAACCGCGTGTCGCCGCGTCCGCCGCGATCCGAGACATCGTTCTCGAGGGTGTAACCAAAGATGTAATCTTTGGCGCCGGCGGCGGGTACGCGCGATGCTCTCCGGCCAATGACGACGCCCAGTTCACATTCCCAGTCGATCTCGCTCCGTCCAACCGGCAGCTGAATCGATTCGCCGTTGGCAATCACAGCCGTCGGCGATTTGAGAAACATATAGGGATTCCAGCGATTATCGCCCGGCTTGCGCTCCCAGATGCCTGGTGCGCTCTTCGTGCCGGGCAAGGCGCTGCCCTGCGGCGCTGCGGGCGTGGCGCGGCTGGCATCGCGCGCGGCCATTTCCGCGCCGTGTTCGGTGTAATTCACGGCCACGTTGAGCATCGTCGTCGGATACATGATCGGCGGCAGGGTCTTGAGTGCCGCGAGATCGTACACATAACCGGGACGCCCGCCGGTCCGGGCGTTCACGTTTTGGACTACCTGAACGATACGATCGCGCAGGCCCGACTCGTAGCGGGCAATGAGATCCTTCATGTCGGCCGGAAGCATCACCTTGGACGCCGGCGTTATGGCACGGCTTGCGGCGGCGAAGTCCACGACCACCGAATCCCGCAGAACGATTCCCACGAAAATTCGATTCTGGATTTGGAAGGTGCCGAGTTTGAACGGGCTCACCGTCTGGCCTTGAACGAGCACGGTTAAGCCGAGTCCAGCGCCCAACAGCAGTGCGATCACGCGCTTCATGTCGATTCTCCTTTTTGTATTTGCACGGCGGCAGCATATCGGGCGGGCGCTGCCCCTGTCAATAACGGCCGGCATGGAGTCTGGCTGCTGCATTGCTAAGACGGCTTTGGGAACCGCCTCAAGCGGGCGGAATGAAGCAACCCGATTCCACTGTGGCAGAAGTGGAAGCCCGCTCTGTGGCATGCCTCGCGCACATGGGAGCGTGGAACACGGCGGACCCATTTGCTCGCCGGCGCATTCCGGATGGACGGCGCGCGGATCACAGGTTGGCAAGATTCTCGGCGCGAGTCGTATTCCCCTCCTCGCAGAGGAGGGGAATTTTCTGTGGCTGACTATAGTCCTCAAATATTCGAGAGGTTTGAATGATTGTTACAGAGCTTAGTGAAAGCCCACTCCTCCCCCCCGGCTACAAAATTCCCACCACACGTTACCTTCATCCCAGCGCTAGAATGCGCCAGATTATCGAAACCGAGCCCTACCTTTTCGGCCCCGGTGTCTATGACCCCTTTGGCGCACAACTGGCGATGTATTACGGATTCAAGGCAGTCTATTTCAGCGGCTACTCCTTCGCCATCGGACATCTCGGAACCACCGACATGGACATGTACGCCAATGTCGAAATTGCCGATGCGGCGCGCCGGACCGTTAGCGCCCTTCGAAAGTTCCAGTTGACGATGGCTGTTGGTGACCCTGAAAAAGCAATTCCACCGAAGCACCTGCACATCCCTCCGGTGATCGTCGACATGGATGGCGGATATGGAAACATTTTCAATGTCCAGCGAACGACAGAACTGTACGTGAATGCCGGTGTCGCAGCCGCGCACATCGAGGATCAAGTTCTTCCGAAACGGTGTGGCCACATTGGTGGCAAGGCTCTCATCCCGGTCAAAGAGATGACGGGGAAGCTTCGCATGGCACGGAATGTCGCCGATGATTGTGGTAATCCGGATTTCGTCCTCATTGCGCGGACCGACGGGCTTAGCGCTTGCGACGCGCCGGAATCCTTGCGCCACATGGATCTGGCCGTCGAACGGGGTCTGCGATACCTCGAGACGGGGATTCCGGATCTGTTGTGGTGCGAATTTCCGACCTCCGACCGGGGACCGCTCGAGGCATTCACGACCCAGATCAGGAAGCGTTTTCCGAAGGCGCGGTTCGCATTCAACTGGTCTTCGTCATTCAAGTGGTACAACGATCCGAATCCGCTGTGCTTTTCAGAGCTGTCACAGATGGGCGTGAAATTTGTTTTCATCACGCTCGGCGGCCAGCACGCTGCGGGTTTCGGACTCAGCCGACTGCTTCAAGCAATGGCCCAGAACGAAGAGCAGGGCTATATTGCGCTTCAGCGCGAAGAGTGGGCTGCAGGAAAGGACTATCCGACAAAGAGTCATCATTTCTTCTCCGGCGTACCCTATCACCACATGGTGGGCAAAATGTATGACGCGTCACGACTCGGACAAGAGTTTCTCGAAGATTTACCTACCGAGAAAGTTGTTTAGATGGTTTACACTGGCGGGATGAAATACACGCTCAGAATCGGGTTCTTAATGGTACTCGCAATCGCGTTATTCGCCCAGGGGCAGGGCAATATGGTGACCACCAAGTCGGGACTGAAATATATCGATCAAAAGGTCGGCACAGGTGAAGCGGCCGTCAAAGGCGCTAAAGTTGAGGTGAACTACACCGGATGGCTATATGTGAACGGCAAAAGAGGCAGCAAGTTCGATAGCTCCCTTGATCGGAACACGCCGTTCCCGTTCACGCTCGGCGCGCGGCAAGTCATCGCCGGCTGGGACGAAGGCGTCGAGGGAATGAAAGTCGGCGGTAAACGCGAACTGATCATTCCTCCGGACCTGGCATACGGCCCCCGGGCCGTCGGGGGAGTTATTCCCGCCAATTCGACATTGGATTTTGAGGTCGAGCTGCTGAAGGTGACGAAATGAAGCATCTCAGATCCGAAATTTTGAAATGTTAGATTGGACTGTCGAGTCCAATTTGAGATTTTGCGATTTCGGATTTGAGATGCAGGATTCGTCTGATTTCAAATCTCCTATGTGTTCTTACGCTGCTTCCGAGATATCCTTCAGTGTTTTGCCGGATTCCGTTTCTTCGACCTTTGAAATATCTCCAATGGAGACGACTCCGACAAGGCGTTTGTCGGCATTGAGGATCAGCATGCGACGGACATCCTTCTCGCGCATCAGTTTTGCGACATCCTTGACGTCCTGATCTTCGAAGCACCAGAAGACGTTTTGGGTCATGATGTCTCGTGCCGGACAGCTGTCAATGTCTTTCCCTTCAGCAATGGCTCGAATGACGATGTCGCGATCGGTCACTGTCCCGGAAAGACGATCGTTCTCGCAGACCGGTATAAATCCGACGTCCAATGTCTTCATCTTGCTCGCCAATTCGCGCACGCCGGTACCCGGCGCAACACACTCGACATTGCTCGTCATGATTTCCCGTACTTTCATAATTACCTCCACTAAGCGATAAGGACTATGCAGCCTTACGTGCTTTCTGCGCTTTTTTCTGCGCTACCTTTACTATTCCGAGCAATTCGCCGTCCGACGTCGTGACGATCGCGCTCGATGCATCGTAGTTCTTGAGTACTTTTTGTGCGTCTTTCGGTTCCAAATCCGGCCGAATGGTCCGTGGACCTGGTTGCATCACGTCGGCAATTCGCGATTGAGGATTCGCGTCCCAGATCTCACCTTGAATGATGCCGAGGACGATGTTTCTATCATTCACGACAATACACATGTCCTCATTCGGCCGGCGCCGGCTTTTGACATCCTCGAGACGCTCGCGTAGAGAGCAGGTCGGAACGTCTTTGTGAATCATCTGCCGGATCCGCACTTTCTTTGCGTCGGTTCCTTCGGTCTCCCAGCCCGCCGCAAGCCAGTCCGCCTTGCCTGGTGTATAGCGATACACTTCCTGAAATCCCATGGTCTCCAAACGCCATGCCGCACGAGCACTCAAGTCGCATTGATAATCGAAGCAATAAACAATCACGGCCTGATCTTTTCGCAGTGACTTCGTCGTCGCGGCAGTCATGGTTTCCAACGGAATGTTGACAGCCTGCGGCAGGTGTTCTCTTTTGAATTCCGATGCCGGAAGGACCTCCACAAGCTGCGCACGCCCTTGAGCCACAAGTGTTTTCACGTCTTTACGGCGAATTTCGATCGGCATAGGTAAGCTCCTCTCTATTTCTTAGACGACTCAGTTCGATCCGGATCACAGGCAGGCCACATTTTTTCCAGAAGGGAGGCGTGCGCATTTAGCGTGTGAACAGTCCAACATTTTATGGGAGAAGAAAACCTGCACGTGCCCGCGATGCAGCTTTGGTGCTACAGCAGCGGGACCGGCCATCTCAACGATAACGACTTCGGACACCTGCTCATGTGTATGGAGTGCCAGACGCTCCTGAACGAATTCATTGCTATTCTCGATCATCTTCCTCCCAGTAATCCCGGCCTGGTCGCCTAGCCTCATCCGCCAAACATGTGTGGTATACATTTACCCGGCCCATCGTGCTATTAATGGCTGCGCCAACGCGACCGAGGAGGCGCATGGCGGAGACGAAGTGGCGGATGAGAGGTCAGTACCTGAAGAGTTGTAGCTGCATCGCTACGTGCCCATGCGACACGACTGGCTTTCCATATCCGGGGAAGGGCTGCGAGGGGATGGCGAATTTCACTTCGCGCAGAGCGTTGTTTTGAAGGGAACGGGTCAGGTGAAATCGAAATACAAGAACACGCACAGCAGTCTTGCTGACGTCGACCAGACGCACAAGGAACTCCAGGCGTAATCTGTGAAGGCCGCCTTTCTGATTGTCATCGCTATTCTTACTTCTGCAGCATGGCTGCTGACTTTTTCTACTTCTCAAAATATGGGTCTCCTGATGCAAGTCGGAGTTCCCATGTCGCTCGGCATGGAAGGCTCGGCCGGGGCCTTGAGTTTCTTGGCATTCACAAGCATGTGGCTCGTGATGATGGTGGCCATGATGCTGCCTTCGACTGCTCCAACTTTGTTGCTGCATCGGACCGTCTACCGGAAGAGAACTCCACGCGCCCACGGCGGCACCTTTCTTTTTGCGCTCAGTTATTTTCTGGTATGGACAGCGAGTGGGACGTTCTTCTATTTCGCCTATGTTTTCATCGGCAATTTGCGTAGCCGCATCCCCGATTCGGAAGCAACAATTTTGAGGGCAGCGGGTGTAGCTCTGATGTTGTCTGGCCTGTATCAATGGAGTTGGCTTAAACGCGCGTGTTTAAGACATTGTCAGAATCCGTTGCACTTCATTATGGAGCACTGGCATGACGGACGAATTGGCGCCATGCGGATGGGGGCGGCCCACGGGATCTATTGCTTCGGCTGTTGCTGGGGATTAATGGTCATCCTCTTCGTGATGGGCCTCATGCATCTGGGTTGGATGGCCGCGGTGGGCGCTCTCATTCTGATCGAAAAACTCATGACGTCCAGCAAGTGGATTCCGAAAACTATCGGCGCTGCATTCGTTATTGTGGGCACTGTCGTGGCACTGTTTCCGGAGACATTGTCCAGGCTATCCTCGCTAGTAATTTTGTCGTGAAATCCCTCCTCGTACGAGGGGCGAATGCCCGCTTGGTTTGCCGGGATTGGCTGAGATGCTCGTTTTTGGCCGGAACTGTACCTTCTCTTCCGCGTTTAAAAAGTTAAACTGTGCGAATGTTGCGGAATGGCAAGTACCACTACCTCCACCTTGATGTATTCACTGATCGTCCGCTGGCCGGCAATCAACTCGCGGTGTTCTTGGATGCGCAGGGCCTCGACGCTGACGTCATGCAGCGCATCGCGCTGGAAATGGCATTCTCGGAAACCACCTTCGTCTTTCCGGCAGAACATCCTACGACGGATTACCGGGTGAGAATTTTTACGCCCCGCGCTGAATTACCAATGGCGGGTCATCCCACGGTTGGCACGACTTTCGCGCTCGCACATGCAGGTCGGATTACGAAAGCGTCGGCTTCCATCATGCTTGGCTTGAGTATCGGTCCCACTCCCGTTGGCCTGGAATGGCGAGGCGAGCAACTCGATTTTGCCTGGGTGACGCAAGCAGTCCCGAAATTTGGCCCCAGCCTTGACGATGTGCGCGGTATTGCGTCGGCGCTCGGACTGCTTGATGCAGACATTCGCGGCACCAAATTGCCGGTCCAGGTCGTTTCTTCCGGCGTTCCGTTCTTGTATGTGCCACTCGTGTCCCGCGAGGCGGTAAACGCAGCAGAGCTTGACCGAAGGGCATTGCTCGGCATTTGTCAGGTGGCCGGCATAGACGAGATCGGCGTCTTCGTCTTCACACTCCAACCTGGAGAAGAGGACGATGCGACAATATTCAGTCGAATGTTCGCGCCAGGATTTGGCGTTCCTGAAGATCCGGCGACTGGGTCTGCGAGTGGCCCGCTGGGTGCTTACTTGATCGAGTACGGCGCAGTCCATCCAGACGCCGGTCGAGCGCACATCCTCAGCCGCCAAGGTGTGAAGATGGGAAGGCCGAGCGAAATCCATATCTCCATTGCTGTGGTCGATGGTCAGATCCGCCAAGTCCGTGTCGGCGGCAAGGCAGTGCTTGTTGGGGAAGGAACGATACGCACAGGATGACTTCACCGGAAAAGCTCAATGACAAGGTCTTGTCGCCTGTGATTCAGATTGTCGAAGCCAACACAAGCGCCGACTTCCGCCAAGTACGGAAAGTTTTTCAGGAATACCGGTCGTCATTCGGCGTCAGCCTGAACTTCCAGGATTTCGACGGGGAATTAGCTGCACTTCCTGGAAACTATGCACCGCCTGACGGATGTCTCCTGATCGCTCTTTACACTGGTCAAGTGGCAGGATGCGTTGCCCTGAGAAAATTCGGCGACGGCATATGCGAGATGAAAAGGTTGTATGTTAGACCGCAATTTCGAGGTTTGAAGATTGGCAAGACACTCATTGATTGTGTCATTCAGCACGCCCGTCGTCTTGGATATTCCCGTATGCGTTTGGACACGTTGCCGCGTTTGGAGAGAGCACTGTCGTTATATAGGTCCATCGGCTTCAAAGAGGTTGCACCGTACCGAAATTCGCCGATTTCTGATGCGATTTTCATGGAACTGGAACTAACGCGGAGTTGAATCACACTTACGCCGACTGAGTCCGGACCAACAGGCGCGCAAGGACGTTCGTTAGCCCATCGAGAGCTGTTGCGTCGGGTAGCGCAAAGGTCAACCGCGGACGGCCATGATCGTCTTGGCCCGTTGAGCCCGCATTGGTCGTCAGGAAGAGACGGCAGAGAGGATTGCTCTGAAATTCGTGGACCAATCCTGGCCTCAGTTTTTGCGGCACCGAACCGTCAAGGCGGACAGAGTGGAGATCACGCTTCTTCAGGAGAGGCTCGATCAAGTCGAGCATCGTAGTCCATTCCGAGAAGAGCAGCACCTTGCGATCTTCTTCCGAAAACAACCGGTCAAATAAGTTATCCAGTTCTTCCAAGGATCGCGATGAACACGGCCGAACTAGTAGCGATTGAGATCGTGATTGTGCTGGGCGCAGTGATTCTCCTGGGCAGCCTCACCGTGGCCTGGACCATGTTCAGGCCGTTCAAGGGGAAAAGAAAAAAAGGCACCAGCAGAAAGACCCGAAGTCTCAAGTACCAGAAGGTGCCTTAACACTTTCGGTCGATTACAGGTGTAGGGCCGGGTCATACGATTGGCCGCTGCTCATCCTGCTCTCTCTGCCCCTGAGGGCGCGGTCTTTTGGCCGCGCTTTTTCTTGCGGGCGTCCGCTCGACGTTCGCTTGTAGGCGCGATTCGGGCGGATTTGGCCAGCAGCTCATCACCGTCGAATCCGCTCTGTAAGGTCCATTCATCCGCTTGCCCGTCATACCGAAGCAGGTACACTTTGCCCTCGTTCGTTTGGCCTTGAAATAAGTCGCAGACCTAGAGTGCCAGTGCTGCGGATGCGTCGGTCCAAGACCCAACGATCTTCGACATCGGAATTGCCTGTGGTTTCAGCTTCAATGAGTCCGTTTCAGCATCGTTGTTAAATTGCAACAATGGCACGGCTTTCCTCGTAAAAGGTGCGGCGGCTCAAGAAAGCCTTCAAGGGAAGACGCGGTGGCTCCAGGGCGGGAAGG
>Ga0209470_1002458_pt1 | contig 13184 bp, 11 predicted proteins | sample GraSoiAngelo_125_FD_185882 | JGI IMG/M metagenome (GOLD analysis project Ga0209470, IMG submission 185882) | Grasslands soil microbial communities from the Angelo Coastal Reserve, California, USA - 14_0927_05_40cm (SPAdes) (version 2) | ecosystem: Environmental > Terrestrial > Soil > Grasslands ... | reverse complement strand
GGGAGCCTGGGAGGACGACGGCTTCAAGATCCTGAAGAAGTACGGCGTCGAGTACTGCGACCGCACCGTGTCCCTGTACGAGGCGGCGGGCCGCGCCGTCGCCACGATGAGGAGCTGATGTCCATCCTCATCCACGGGGACACGACGGTCATCATCCAGGGCATCACCGGGCGCGAGGCCGTGAACCTGACCCGCGAGGGCCTCGACTACGGGACGAAGATCGTCGGCGGCGTGACCCCCGGCCGCGCCGGGCGGGACGTGTACGGCGTCCCGGTCCACGACTGCGTGCGCGACATCACGGCCCGGCAGCGCGTCGACGGCTCGATCGTGACCGTGCCGCCGCGCTTCACTCGCGACGCGGTCTTCGAGGCCATCGAGGCGGGCGTGAAGCTCATCGTCGTCGTCACCGAGCGCATCCCGCGCGGCGAGGTGGCCCAGATGGTCGAGCTGGCGCGGCTCCGCGGCGCGCGCATCATCGGCCCCAACTGCCTCGGCGTCCTCTCGCCCGACGAGGCCAAGATGGGCGGCCTCGGCGGCCCGGCGGTCAACGTCCGCCGCGCCTTCAGGAAGGGGCCGATCGGCGTCATGTCGCGTTCGGGCGGCATGACGACCGAGATCTGCAACACGCTCTCGGCGGCGGGCCTCGGGCAGTCGACCGCCGTCTCGATCGGCGGCGATGCGATCATCGGTTCGACCTACGCCGAGCTGATGCCGCTCTTCGAGGCGGACGCGGAGACGAAGGCGATCGTCATCTATTCCGAGCCCGGCGGCCGCATGGAGGCCGAGCTGGCCGACTGGGTGCGGGAGAACCGCTCGCGCCTCCCCGTCGTCGCCTTCATGGCCGGCCGCTTCATGGACGAGATGCCGGGCATGCGTTTCGGTCACGCGGGCACGATCGTCGAGGGCAGGGCGGACACCACCGCCGACAAGATCGCACGCATGAAGGCGGCGGGCATCTCGGTCGCCGAGCGCATCGAGGACATCCCGGCGCTCGTGAAGGACCGCCTGCGGGGGCACTGACGATGCCGGGCATGTTCATCGACGTCCAGGTCGACCCGCAGGTCGCGGCCGATCCGGCGCTCGCGAAGAAGCTCGTGGATGTCTGCCCGGTCAACATCTTCGCGCAGGAGAAGGACGGCAAGCTCCGCATCGTCGAGGAGAACCTGGACGAGTGCGTGCTGTGCGAGCTCTGCATCCAGGCCGCGCCCGCGGGCAAGGTACAGGTGGTGAAGCTCTATGAGCGGTAGAGGCCGGGCGGCGGACGCCGCTCGGAAAGGGGGCCCCATGAAGAGCTGGTCGTCTCGTCTGCTTCTGATCGCGGCGGTGGCTGGTGTCGCCGGCTGTGCGACGTGGAGGCAGTGGACGCACACGGGCGAGGCCGGCGCCGCGCCGGCCTCGCCGCCGGCCGGGACCGCCCCGGCGCACGTCATGCTCGCGCCCGGGGCGCTCAAGTGGCAGCCCTTCCCCCTGGGGGGACCGGGCGCCAGGCTGGCGGTGCTGTCCGGGGATCCCGAGAAGTCCGGTCCCTTCGTCATCCGCATCCGGCAGCCGCCCGGGGGCAAGATCGCGCCGCACTGGCACCCCGCGGACGAGCACGTGACCGTCGTCAAGGGAACGTTGTTCATCGGGATGGGCGAGAAGCTCCACAAGCGGGGGGCGCGCGAGTTTGCCCCCGGCTCCTACCTCCTGCTCCCGGCGAAGATGCCGCACTTCGCGTGGGTGGCGAGGAAGGGCGAGGGGATCGTCCAGGTGCACGGCATGGGGCCGTTCCAGGTCGTCTTCGTGAACCCGGCCGACGACCCGCGCAACAAGACGGGGAAGCGCTGAGGGCCTCGGCGCGTTCAGGAAGCGCTCGCGGGTCGCGGGTCGCGCGAGCGGCGCGGCCCGCGGGCCGGTAGGAAGCCGCGGACCGTGTCGATGGTGTCGGCGTCGGCGGGGCCCTTGTCGGTCCGGTAGCGCTTGACGCGGGCGAAGCGCAGCGCCACGCCGCCGGGGTAGTGCGGGCTCCGCTGTACGCCGTCGAAGGCGACCTCGACGACGAGCGCGGGCTCGGCGCGGACCGTCCACTCCTCGCGCGAGCGCGCGAGGCCGAGGAGCCGCTCCGTCTGCCAGGCGAGCATCTCGTCGCTGAGCCCCTTGAAGGTCTTGCCGATCATGACGAAGCCGCCGCTCGCCGGGTCGCGGGCGCCCAGGTGCAGGTTGCTGAGCCAGCCGCGTCGCCGCCCGTGCCCCCACTCCGCAGCCAGCACGACCAGGTCGAGCGTCGCCGCCGGCTTCCACTTGAGCCACTCGGTGCCGCGGCGGCCGGCCCGATAGGGAGCGTCCGGCGACTTGAGCAGCAGCCCTTCGTGACCCTCCTCGAGGGTCTGCTCGAGGAACCGGTCGAGGGCGCTCGGGTCCGCCGTGCGGAGCGCGGCGACGCGCAGGTCGGGCGGCACGAGCTCGCCGAGGATGTGCCAGCGCTCGCGCTGCGGCCGGGCGACACAGGGACGCCCACCGAGCAGCAGGCAGTCGAAGAAGCGGGCGCTCAGCGGGATCTCGCGGCGCGCCTCGTCGACGTCGAGCTTGCGCCCGAACCGCCGCATGGTGTCCTGGAAGGGCTCCGGTCGGCCGTCGGCGCCGAGCGCGATCGCCTCGCCGTCGAGGATGACCTCGTGCACGGCGATGCGGCCGACGCTCTCGACCACCTCCGGCAGCGCGCCGGTGAGCGGCTTGCGCCGGCGGCTGTAGACCTCGATGCGCTCGCCCGACTTGTGCACCTGGATGCGCACGCCGTCGAGCTTCGCCTCGACCGCCACCTCGCCGAAGCGCTCGAGCGCCTCCGCCGGCGAGGAGGCGGTGCCCGCGAGCATGGGGAGGACCGGCCGGAAGAGCTGGATCGCGCGTCCCGCGAGGCCCGCGCCGCCGTCGCGGAGCGCCTGCTCGCCCACGACGGCGAGGTCCCCCTCGACCATGAGGGCGTCGCGCACCGCCGCGGCCTCCACGCCCGCGGCCATGGCCACGGCCTCGGTGAGCACGCCCTCGAGCGCGCCCTGGCGCAGCTCGCCGACCAGCCAGCGCGCCAGGAAGGAGCGCTCCGCCGCCGTGGCGCGGCCGAACAGCTCGCCGAGTCGGCGCGCACGCTCGGCCGCCGACCCTTCGCCGGCAAGGTCGGGAAGGCCAGCGAGGGCACCGACGACGTCCTCGAGGCCGAGCGTCGCCTCCGCGGCCGGTGCGGCGGCGCTCCACGCTCGCTCGACCGCCGCCGGCCCGATACCCAAGCGCTCGCGTCCCGAACGCCCGGAGAGGAACCACAGCGCGGACGCCACCGCGCCGGGCGGCACGCTGCGGAGGAAATCGGCGAGCATCCGCACCTTCTCGGTGCGGGAGCGGGTGGCGGCGACGGCGGCGGAAACCGCGACGAGCTCTCCGAACCCGGTCATCCCGGCAGATTGCAGCCGATGCGGCGCACCGGCAAGGCGGGCTGAGCTCGGCGCCTACACGCACCTGCAGCGGCCGCCTCGCGCGACGCAGACACGCCCCGGATGGCGACACACGCCGTTACAGGCACTGCTGCGAGCCCGACCGCAGGCAGGCGCCTCGCAGTTGCATCCACCGAGCGGATTCGGGACGCACCTGAACTCTGCGAGCGGGCAGGTGCCCTGGCATGCGGGGGCTGCGCTCTCGGAACAGGTGCCAGCGTCCGGCGGTAGCAGCGACGACGAGCACGCCTGAAGCCCCTCCCGCGCGCACCGGCGGACCACCGCTTCCCTGCAGGCGCGGAGACTCCGCCCGCTCGCGGTCATGCAGGACCGGACGGCGCTCCCGCACGCGCGCCGACACTCCTGGCGAGATCCGCCCTCCGCCGGAAGGGCGAAGACAGCCAGCAGCAGCGCCGCTGTCAACCTGGCCGTCGCGCGCATCCTTCACGCCCGCCTGCGGAGAATTGCCGAACGCTGCGGCCAGCATAGACGAAACGCGCGTACGGACAAGGGGGTGGCGCGGTCGAGGACGCGGAGGTGGCGACCCGGTTGACCCCTCCCGGCCGCGCACGTTAGACCCCGCCTGCAAGGGAAGACGCATGCGCAGCCCCCGCGATTTCTGGAAGCCCCTCGCGATCGGCGCCCCGCAGCCGCTCTCCGAGATCCCCGTCAAGCCCTCGCGCTGCATCCACTTCTTCGATCCCTCGAATGCGAAGATGGCCGCCAAGCTCCCCGAGCTGGCGAAGCAGACGGACATCCTCCTCGGCAACCTCGAGGACGCGATCCCGGCCGACAAGAAGGTCGACGCGCGCGAGGGCCTGGTGAACGTCGGGCGCCAGGTGGACCTGGGCGACACGCCCCTCTGGACGCGCGTCAACAGCCTCGACAGCCCGTGGTTCCTGGACGACGTCACCCGCCTCGTCGCCGAGATCGGCGACCGCCTCGAGGTCGTCATGATCCCCAAGGTCGAGGGGCCGTGGGACATCCACTACGTCGACCGCCTCCTCGCCCAGCTCGAGGCCCGCCACCGGCTCCGGCGCCCGTTCCTCGTGCACGCCATCCTCGAGACCGCCCTCGGTGTGACCAACGTGGAGGAGATCTGCGCCGCCAGCCCGCGCATGCAGGGGATCAGCTTCGGCCCGGCGGACCTGGCCGCCTCGCGCCGCATGAAGACGACGCGCGTGGGCGGCGGCCATCCCGCCTACCTGGTGCGCACCGACCCGGATCCCAGGCACCCGGACGCGCCGCGGCCGACGGCGCAGCAGGACCCCTGGCACTACTCGATCGCGCGCATGGTCGACGCGTGCGCGGCCACCGGCGCGCTTCCCTTCTACGGCCCCTTCGGCGACATCTCCGACCCGCTCGGCTGCGAGGACCAGTTCCGCGCCGCCTTCCTGCTCGGCTGCGTCGGCGCCTGGTCGCTCCACCCGAGCCAGATCGCGATCGCGAAGAAGGTCTTCAGCCCGCCGGCCGAGGAGGTGGCCTTCGCCAAGCGCGTGCTCGAGGCCATGCCCGACGGGCGCGGCGTCCTCATGCTCGACGGCCGGATGCAGGACGACGCCACCTGGAAGCAGTGCAAGGTGATGGTGGCGCTCGCCAAGCTGCTCGCCGCCAAGGACGAGAGCCTGGCCCGCCTCTACGGCTTCGCCTGATGAGCGCGGGCGCGCTCTTCGCACAGCACGAGGTCCACGTCGGCCAGGACGTGGCCGGGCGCCCGCTCACGGTGACCGAGGGCGACGTCGCGCGCTACGACGCCGGCACGGGCGGAGCGAGCGCGCGGCCGGCCGGCGCGGCGCCCGCGCTGATCCTCCACTCCGAGGTCTACCGCTCGCTCGCCTGGTACCTGCCCAACGTCTTCGGGAACCTGCACGCCCGGCAGGAGTGGGAGCTCTTCGCGCCGATCCTGCTCGGGCAGCCGATCCGCACCCGCTCCACCGTCGTCGACCGCTACCGCAAGCGCAACCGTGACTACGTCGTGAACGAGGTCCTGGTGACCGACGAGGGAGGCCGCTGGCTCGAGCGGAGCCGCACCCACCAGAGCTTCCTCGTCGACGACGGGCGGCGCGAGACGGTCGTCGACCGCGAGCGCGAGAAGCGGCCCGAGCGTGTCTTCACGGTGGGCGAGGGGCCGGGCGAGCCGATCGGCCCGCTCACCCGCCCGATCACGATCGCGATGTGCGAGGCGTTCTCGGGGCCGGAGCGGAACTACCACAACGACCGCGAGATGGCGCGCCTGCTCGGCTTCCCGGACATCGTCGTGCAGGGGATGCTCCCGGTGTGCCTGGTCTCGGAGCTGATGAGCGGGGCGTTCGGCGCGGGCTGGGTCCTCGGCGGGAAGATGGACGTGCGCCTGGTGAACGTGGTGTGGGTGGACGACGTGCTCACGACGCGGGGCAAGGTGCGCGAGGAGGTCGCGGAGGGCAGCCACCGCCGCGTCCACCTCGACGTGTGGTGCGAGAAGGCCGACGGCATCAAGGCGCTCGTCGGCACGGCGAGCGCGCTCCGCTGATCGCATGCTGACCCGCGTCCACCACGTGGGCCTCGTCGTGCGCCGCCTCGAGGACGGCCTCGCCTTCTGGCAGGACGTGCTCGGGCTCCGCATCTCCAGGCAGGCCACGGTGCGCGATCAGGGCGTGCGCGCGGCCCTCCTGCCCATCGGGCGGAGCGAGATCGAGCTGCTCGAGCCGATCGATCCCCAGGGCGGCGTCGCCAGGTTCCTCGACCGGCGCGGCGAGGGGCTCCACCACGTCTGCTTCGAGACGCCCGGCGTCGAGGCGGAGCTGGCGGCGGCACGCGCGAAGGGCCTCCCGCTCATCGACGAGGCGCCGCGGCCGGGCCTCGCGGGCATGATCTGCTTCCTCCACCCGAAGGGCACGCGCGGCGTGCTGGTCGAGCTCGCGACGCCGCCCGCCGGCGCGGGTCACGTCGCCACCGCCGGTGCGGGGCCGTTCGCCGGCCTCGCGCTCGCTGCGGTCGTCGCGCGGAGCCGCGAGGCCGCGAGCGCGGCGGACCTGTTCGCGACGCAGCTCGGCCTCGCGCGCGCGACGGCGGAGGCCGAGGCCGGCCTCACGGCCGCCGCGGTCGCGGCCGGCGGCGTGCGCCTGGTCTTCGTCGCCGCCGATACACGTTCCGCCGGACCGGACGCGGCGGCGTTTCGCGCCGAGGTCGAGGCCAGGGGCGAGGGGCTCGCCGGGCTCGTGCTCGAGGTCGCCGACCTCGCCGCCGCCACCGCCGCGCTCGCGCGCTTCGCGCCCGCCGGCGAGCGGCGCGCCGTGCGCCTCGACCCCGCGCGCTCGGGCGGCGTCCCGCTCACGCTGCGGGGCAGCTCGTAGCGCGCCGGGACGAGCCGCCATGACGGCCCAGGAGCGCCAGGGGTGGCTCGTCGTCGGGAGCCTCTTCGTGACCCTGTTTCTCGTCTTCGGCTCCGGGTACAACACCGCCGGCGTCTTCGTCATCCCGCTCGTGAACCAGTTCGGGTGGAGCCGCGCGCAGGTCTCGCTCCTGCAGACCGCCCTCGCGCTCTCGGCGGGCCTCGTCGTGCCGCTCGTCGGCTGGCTGCTCGACCGGCTGGAGGCGTGGCTCGTGATCGCGACGGGGGCCGCCGTGACGGGGATCGGCTTCGTGCTGGCGAGCCGCGCCGAGGGGTTCGCTCCGATGGTCTCGGCCTACGTCCTCGTGGGGGTCGGTCTCGGTGCCGCGACGCTCCTCCCCGTCTCCCTCGTGGTCGCCAACTGGTTCGGGACGAGGCGAGGCCTCGCGCTCGGGGTCGCGATGGTGGGCACGTCGACGGGCGGCCTGGTGATGACCCTGGTCGCCCAGCGGGCCATCGAGCACGGGGGGTGGCGCGACGGCTACCTGGCCCTCGCCGCGCCCGTCTTCGTCATCGTGGTACCGCTGGTCGCCGCGACGGTGCGCACCCGCCCGCCCGGCGGACCCGGCTCGAGCGTGGCCGAGGCCGCCAGCGCGCTCCCGGGGCTCGAGGTCCGCGCCGCGCTCCGCGCCCGCTCGTTCTGGCTCATCGCCCTGGTGCAGTTCTTCTATTCCTTCGCGGCGGGCGGGACGAACCTGCACGCCATCGCGTACCTGAGGGACATCGGCTACAGCGCCGCGCGCGCTGCGCTCTTCATGAGCCTGGTGCTCGGCATCGCAGGAGCCGGGAAACTCTCGTTCGGTGCGCTGGCCGATCGCGTCGGCGGGCGGCGGGCGCTCGTGGTGAACTTTCTCGCCTGCGCCTGCGGGATGGTCATGCTCCTCTTCGCCGCCGACACGGCGATGGCCGGCGGCTTCCTCGTGACCTACGGGCTCACCTGCGGGGCGCCTCTCACCCTCGTGCCGCTGGTCATGGCGGATTCGCTCGGACTCAAGCGCTTCGGCTCGCTCGCGGGGCTCGCCGGCCTGTTCAACATCGCGGGCGCCGCGACGGGGCCGGTCGTCGCGGGCCGGATCTTCGACCGCACCGGCAGCTACGCACCGGCCTTCGGGCAGTTCGCGCTCGCCCTGCTGCTCGCCGCCGTCGCCACGCTCGGGTGCGTCCCGCTCGCCCGGGCAGGCGGGGACGAGCCCCGGGGGCGGGGTCGGCGGGCCGACGCCGGCGAGGCCGCCGGCCCTTGCACCCCCCCTACCCGTCCCGCGTGAGGCTCACGAGCGCCGCCGCCAGCCGCTCGTAGTCCCCGCGCGCGTTGTAGGCCTGGCACGACACGCGCACGACGCGCCTCGGCGGCGCGGGCCAGGGGAAGATCGGCACCTCGATGCCGAAGCGCGCGAGGAGCGCGTCGCACAGCGGATCCGGATCGAGCGGCGAGCGCGGCGACGCGGCGGAGCCGTCGGGCAACGGCACGGTGGCGAGCGAGCCGATCATCTCGTCCGGGCACGGCGGCGTCACCGCGAGCGCCTCGCACAGGATGCGCCGCGCCTCGAGGGCCAGCGCGCGGTTGCGCGCCATGAGCTCGGGCCAGCCGCCAGGCAGGAGCCCGTTCAGGAAGCGGATGGCCTCGGGCACGGACAGGTACGGCGTCGGATCGTGGCTTCCCGTCCAGTCGAACTCGAGCAGGAGGCGCGACCGATCCGTGCGCGGGCTGTTGGCGCCGTGGCTGATCACGACCGGCCGCACGCGGTCGCGCCGGTCGCGCCGGAGGTGGAGAAACCCGGCGCCCTTCGGCGCGCACAGCCACTTGTGACAGTTGCCGGCGTAGTAGGCGGCGCCGAGGGCGCGGAGGTCGAGCGGCAGCATGCCGGGCGCGTGCGCGCCGTCGACCAGCGTGTCGACGCCGCGCGCGGCCAGCTCGCGCACGAGCTGCTCGACGGGGAGGACGAGGCCGGTCGGGCTGGTCACGTGATCGAGGAGCGCCAGGCGTGTCCGCGGCGTCACTCGCCCGAGCACCGCCTCGACCACCGCGTCCGCGGAGGCGAGCGGGAAGGGAACGGGCGCGACCACGACCCGCGCCCGGGAGGCCGCGGCCACGAAGGCGAGCGCGTTCCGGCACGCGTTGTAGGCGTGGTCGGTCACCAGGAGCTCGTCGCCCGGGGCCAGGGCCAGCGAGCGAAGCACGGCGTTCACGGCGGTGGTCGCGTTGGTGACGAAGACGAGGCCCTCGGATTCGGCGCCGAGGAAGGCGGCTAGCGCGCCGCGGGCGCCGTCGAGCAGCCCCTCGAGGTCACGGACCATGAAGTGGACGGGTTGCCGCTCGAGACGCTCGCGCAGCCGTTGCTGCGCGTCCAAGACCGGCCGGGGGCAGGCGCCGAAGGAGCCGTGGTTCAGGAAGACGACGGCCGGATCGAGGGTCCAGAAGCGCGCCAGGCTCGACGGCATGCGGGCGATCATAGCGGCTGGCCGGGGCCTCACCAATGCGTCCTGGCACTCGGGCCGCCTATCGGTTAGAAAATCCTCACCATGTCCACACCCCTCGAGCGCTGGGTGGACGAGGTCGCGCGTCACACCCGTCCGCAGGACATCTCCTGGTGCGACGGCTCCGAGGCCGAGAACGAGCGTCTCGTCCGCGAGATGCTCGCGTCCGGGACGCTGCACGAGCTGAACCAGACCGAGTACCCCAACTGCCACCTCCACCGCAGCGACCCGAGCGACGTCGCGCGCACCGAGCACCTGACCTTCATCTGCTCGCGCAAGCGGGACGACAGCGGTCCCACCAACAACTGGATGGACCCGCGCCAGGCCAAGGAGAAGGTGGGCGCCCTCTTCCGCGGCGCGATGCAGGGCCGGACCATGTACGTGGTCCCGTATCTCATGGGCCCGGTCGGCTCGCCCTTCAGCAAGGTCGGCGTCGAGCTCACCGACAGCCCCTACGTGGCCGCGAGCATGCGCATCATGACGCGCATGGGCGCGGCAGCCATGAAGGAGCTCGACGGCCGCGACGACTTCGTGAAGGGCCTGCACTCCCTCGGCGACTTGAGCCCCGAGCGCCGCTTCATCCTCCACTTCCCCGAGGAGAAGCTCATCTGGTCGGTCGGCTCCGGCTACGGGGGCAACGCCCTCCTCGGCAAGAAGTGCTTCGCGCTCCGCATCGCGAGCGTGCAGGCGCGCGAGGAGGGCTGGCTCGCCGAGCACATGTTGATCGTCGGCGTGGAGAGCCCCGAGGGCGAGACGCACTACATCGCCGCCGCCTTCCCGAGCGCGTGCGGCAAGACGAACCTCGCCATGCTCGTCCCGCCGCCGTCGCAGCAGGGCTGGAAGGTGTGGACGGTGGGCGACGACATCGCCTGGATGCGTCCGGGACCCGACGGGCGTCTCTGGGCCATCAACCCCGAGGCCGGCTTCTTCGGCGTGGCGCCGGGGACGTCGTCGAAGACGAACCCCAACGCCATGGCGACCCTGCGGAAGAATTCGATCTTCACCAACGTGGCGGTGACCGAGGACGGCTGCCCGTGGTGGGAGGGCATCGACGGCCCGGTGCCGGAGCGGCTCACCGACTGGCGCGGGCGGCCGTGGCAGAAGGGATCGAGCGAGAAGGCCGCGCACCCGAACTCGCGCTTCACGGCGCCCGCCCGGCAGTGCCCGTCGATCTCGCCCCGCTTCGAGGACCCGCAGGGCGTGCCCATCTCGGCGGTCGTGTTCGGCGGCCGGCGCGCACGCACGGCGCCACTCGTCCTCCAGGCCTTCGACTGGAGCCACGGCGTCTTCGTCGGCGCCTCGGTCGCCTCCGAGACGACGGCAGCGCAGAGCGGCGCGGTCGGGGTCGTGCGCCGCGATCCGATGGCGATGCTCCCCTTCTGCGGCTACAACATGGCCGACTACTTCGGCCACTGGCTCGAGATGGGGAAGGCAGTCGAGCGCCCGCCCGCCATCTTCCACGTCAACTGGTTCCGCCAGGACGCCGGCGGGAGGTTCATCTGGCCCGGCTTCGGGGAGAACCTGCGCGTGCTGCGCTGGATCGTGGCGCGCTGCAAAGGTGTCGGCGCCGGAACCGAATCGCCGATCGGCATGCTGCCCGCGCGCGGCGCGATCGACACGAGCGGCCTCGCGGTGGACGGGCGCACCATGGAGGAGCTGCTCTCGGTCCCGAAGGACGACTGGCGCCGCGAGGCGGAGGGGATCGGCGAGTTCTTCGACAAGTTCGACGGGCCCCTGCCGGGCGAGATGGAGCGGCAGCGCCGGGGGCTGGTCGAGCGGCTCGGCTGACGCGCGCCCGGGGGGCGCGGAGGTGGACGCCCAGCTGGTCCGGCCCGCCGCGAGATCGAGCGTCGTGTCGCCACAGCTACCGAATTGATCACGCGCTCGCCGCCGGCGATCCCCACCCCGGTCCCTCGCCCGGTGGCGGCCTCAATCTGAACGTGCATTTCCACACGCTCGTGCTGGAGGGCGTGTTCACGGCAACCGACGACGGCGGCGTCCGCTTCCATCCGCTTCCCGCGCCGACGGACGAGGAGGTCGCGCGCGTCCTCGCCACGGTAGCCACGCGGGTCCGCCGGCTCCTGCGTCGCCGCGGCCTGGAGGCGGAGGAGGGGCGCGATCTGCCGCCCGATCCGCTCGCCGAGCAATCCGTCGCGCTGGCCACCGTGGCGAGCGCGTCGGTGCAGGGGCGTGTCGCCCTCGGCGCGCGCGCGGGACGCCGCGTCCTACGGCTCGGCCGCGATCCCGACGCGCCGTGGATCACCTCGCGCGGACCGCGCCAGGCGCACCTGGACGGATTCGACTTGCACGCCGACGTTTCGGCGCCGGCGGGCGACCGCGCGCGGCTCGAGCACCTCTGCCGCTACCTGCTCCGCCCACCGATTGCGCAAGAGCGGCTCGCGCTCACGCCCGACGGCCGCGTCCTCGTCACGTTGAAGGCCGAGTGGCACGACGGCACGACGCACCTCCTCTTCGAGCCGCTCGAACTCCTCGAGAAGCTCGCCGCCCTGACGCCACGCCCCCGGATCAATCTCGTCGTCTATCACGGCGTGCTCGCCCCGCACGCCGCTCGGCGGGAGCTGATCGTGGCCTACGGCAGCCCGGAGCCGGAGCAACTGGAGCCCTCCGCGGCCAGGCGCGACGAGCCCGCAACGGTAAGCAAGGACCGACGGTACTGGGCGTGGGCCGATCTGATGCGCCGGGCATTCGAGATCGACGTCCTCGCCTGCCCGCGGTGCGGTGGCCGAATGCAGCTCATCGCGACCATCGAGGACCCGTCCGTCATCCGGACGATTCTCGCGTACCTCGGATTGCCCACCGAGGTCCCGCAGCCGCGCCCGCCGCCCGCCCTCGGCGAAGGCTGACTGCTCTATGCGCCGCCGGGATGAGCTCCACGTCCGCGCGCCCCCATCTCGCGCCGCCCGGCGCCCGCCCCTCTGCGTCCGTGGGAGGCATCCGACCGACTCCGCGGCCCACGATTTCCCTTGACCACCCCCTTGTCGGCTGACCACCCGCTTGTCCGCGGCGTAGCGTCACACGGGGAAGAGTAGGAAGGCGCACGAGAGGCGCGGGGCAACGTCTGATATTGAGGATTCTGTCAACTAGGCCGTTTGGGTTTCCTACGCCCTCTCTTTCGGCGCCCCCACCTCTTCCACGGGCAGGCAGCTTGAGGAGCGCGCCGAATTCCCGCCCCACCGTACGGCCGGCTCCGTCCTCGGTCAGCGCGAGCACGATGTCCGGCGTCCCGGGCTTGCCGACCAGCCACACCAGTTCGTTCGGCCCACCACCCTGAACGTCCGGCCGCGCGGGGCCGGACCTGAATTCCACGCGCAGGGCGGAGAAACGGTCCAGCGTGTACGTACCTTTCGGCCCGGGAAGCGCGATGCCGAGAAGTGCGTTCGGTTCGATCACCACGCGATCGGACGAGAGGGTACCGACGGAGCCCGTCTGAAATCTGATGAACAGCTGGGTGAAGACGAACACGACCAGTTCCATCAGCGTGAGGCCGAGCGCCGTCGTCCACTGTCGCGAAACGTGCGCCAAACGCTGCTGGTGTCGAAGCGGTAAGGTAGAGTGATCGCCACGTTATCGCTGCGACAGCGCTCCCTTCAGGTAACACGATAGCACGAGGGCGGGCACTCCCGTTGCGGGACTTACCGAGCGCGGCCCGGCTCGTTCGGGTCGTATTCGACCCTCTCGACGTGAGCGTTCATGCTGAACCCGCCGCCGCCCGCGAAGACAACCCGTCCGAGCCCGCGATAGAAGTACGCTCGGCGCCAGCGGTCCCGCCCGAAGTAAAAGGGGATGAACGCCTTGCCGGTGATGTAACTGGTTTTCGTCAGTCGGCGGGCCGAGGAGGTTTTCCACCTCGCGCGGCG
>Ga0209470_1002449_pt1 | contig 13211 bp, 19 predicted proteins | sample GraSoiAngelo_125_FD_185882 | JGI IMG/M metagenome (GOLD analysis project Ga0209470, IMG submission 185882) | Grasslands soil microbial communities from the Angelo Coastal Reserve, California, USA - 14_0927_05_40cm (SPAdes) (version 2) | ecosystem: Environmental > Terrestrial > Soil > Grasslands ... | reverse complement strand
TAATGCCCTGTGCGCCATTGGTTTCTCCGATTGAGAAATAGCGACCAGTCGCATTAGATGGCAGAAACTTCAGATTCGCTACGCTTAAATGTCCAGCAGAGCTAGCGGTCAGATTAAAAAGGTTCGCGCTACCCGCCCCATGAGTAATTGTTGCTCCTTGCCCATCAATGGTAATTGCTTTGGTGCAGGTTATCCCACCAGTCCATGTATGAGCGCCACTCGGAATTAAGACCGTGTCACCACTGGCAGCCGAATCAATCGCTGATTGCACCGCGCTCGCACTCCCATTCGCCGCGGTGATTGTCCTGGCCTGGAGCACAGATCCAAGCGCTAAAAAAATCAGGCAAAACAATGTTTTCTTCCACGTGGAACATTGTTTCATGGTTTCTTCACTTCCCATTTTTGACTTCTGACCATGTTTTGAGACCAACAAGGGATGCTACCACTCCGCTGATGGCGATATACATAGAGCTCATCGATTTAGCTACCTCCACATCACGCGGCTGAAGCTGATCAGCAATCTGCAATGTGAGCAAGGCCACTGGCGCACCGAGAAAAACCAATACACTGCCCCAGCACAAAACCACTCGCCAGCCTGGATCTTTTCCGTTCACCAAAGCTCGAAATCTCTGAGTCTGCGCCGTTCGGTGTCTCCGCGGTAAGTGAATCCATGTCTGGTAAAGACCTTGATAACCTCACCCAGCGTTTCTCCGCTAACCTGCGGACTTAACCGCCAGGCCGCTCCGTACCAGAACAGATTTGGCCGATCGCCATCACCAAAACAGTAACATTTCACGAACTGGTTCAGCCCATGAGCTTCTCTTGCTTCCCGAGTCCAACGCGCCATGATTTCGCCATAAACTTGTTCCAACGGCCCAAATATACGCCGATTTACCAGCACCTTCGCCACGTACATATCAGGGAAAAAAGCCAGCTGCATCATCTCAGGCATTCGCCATTTACGTAAGTTTCGCCCCTGCCATAACAATGTCGGTTGACCATCCAGCCCAAGATCGAACTTTCCATAAAGAGTTTCCATCTCTTCGATCTCACTCCCTACCGGCGCTAGGCTAGCGAACCTCATAGACCTTCTTTATCTGTTCCTTGGAGCCAGCTTTACTCCTGAAGCGCGATCCATCCCGAATCTCGCGCTCGTAGTAACGACGCAAAATCTGAGCATAGGCCTCACGCTTCTTACGCTCAGCCTCGCTCCCTTCTTTCCGAACAATGATCTGCATGGCTCGCCTAGAACGGCAGCGGTTGGCCCTTGGCAGCTTTTCTCAAGCGCGCACCCATCGCGCTCGTGCTCTCCCCAGCACCAGCACCACCAGCTCCTCCACCGCCGCCAGCAGGCTCAGTCCCTTCTTCTTCAGGGGTTTCGCTAGCCTCCTCGGTCACTGGCTCCCCATTGACCGAGTCAATCTTAACCGTCGCCTGCCCACCGCTGACACTCTGCACTGTGCCACTGACACTGTACTGCACTGTGTCCCCAACCTCGGGCGGGACGCCGTCTTCAGCTAATGCATTGGTCGGCACCTTACAGGTATAACCCCCAGGACCTTTATCTATTCCTATCGCGATCGTAGCCATATTAAGTTGCCGTATATGCCGTCTTGGTCTGCAAAACTACCCCGTTCCAGGATGAGAGACAGACTGCGTTATAGAAAGTTTTCCATACGTAACTGATAAACTGATTGAACGGATTAGCGCTATCAGGATCAGTAATGGTGACCACCTTTGGTTTAGGCGGGTTCTCACCCTCAAGATCCGGTACAGCAAATGCGTCCTTGCCAAATACCAACGCCGCAATCGCAGCACCTCCGGCAACGTTTGTGCCCTCAGCGTTCTGATACATCGCGTTAGTTGAACGCAACACTTTGATCCCAAACAATCGGCCGATCTCACCGCGCCAGATCTGTTCAGGTTTCTGGAACGCACTGGCATAAGTCCATGCTGTACCCTGTTCCTCGACCAAATCGCGTTCTTGCTCGGGACTAATGACAGCACAAAAACAACCGTCATCGAATTCTTTGGCTTTATTGAGCCGCAACTCGGTACAGACATCAATCAAGTCATCAGAAGTAAACCTGCCCTGTTGACCGGTTAAGGCGAGCAAGGTTGTAAAGTCTGTTGCTGTACCTGCATAGCGTTTGGTGAACTTGGTCGGTTCCTCAGTCGTACCGTTTATACAGGCATCCCGAATCAGTGTGTCGCACCAAAGCGCGGCTTCTTCGCCAAACTTATCCATCAGCGCTTCGCCTGTTTTCAAGAATTCGGTCTCATCGACGATGTCACTTACCTGCGCATACCCGCCGTACTGTTGCAGCGTCCGGGTGATAAACTCGAAGATAAGTTTGTACGGCGCATTCGAGGGCGGTGTGCCCTCAGTCAATGTGATAACATTGGCAATCGACGCCGGCGGCGGCCGAAACATCCGGATAGTTTTACTTCCTTGGCCCTGCGGAATACTGGCCTTATAGGCTGGTTCATATAGTTGCAGGGTATGGATCTGATGCTCTAAGAGCTTCTTGCTAAAATAGATGCGGTACTCACTGGCCTTGTCGGTAGTGGTCACCGCTCCATAAACTGGAGGAGGCATAACACTAGAATTTTAGGAGTTTTAAGCTAAAACCACGGCACACCATCGCGTTGCGCACCCCGTGTGAGATGTTTGCGCATCTCAGCAGCCGAGAGTTTCTCAAAATCAGCTAATGACTCGATTCTGTTTCCGCTCCCGATCCGCCCAGGCGCTCCACCGCCAACACTGGTCAACCCCTGGTAACGCTGTAGTTCAGTCTTTAAGTTGGAGTTCTCTGTCTGAAGTCCCTTATTGACCTCTTCCATCAACTCCATTTTTGCTCTGTGATATGCCGCGACGATTCCTCTGGGATGCTGACGATAAATATTGCCGTCAGCGCTGGCCATTATCTCGCGTAATTTCGTGTCAAGCTTGGTCCCCTCGCGCATGAACTCTGGGTCAGCCTCGAAAAGTTCTCTCTCAGCAGCTTCCCATTGAGTTCTATGTTCATGGGTTCCTGGGGGCGGTAACTCGACCGTGCGCTGTGCGCGTTCGGCCTGTTCCTCGGCCTCCATGACCGCGATCTCTTTATCGGCTTTCTCGACAAGCTCGAAGTTGCCTTCGTCCTGCCATTGCTGCCGATATTTCCTCAAGTCAGCTATCGAATAATCGCGCTTCGGTTTCTTGCTCGCCTCAAACTCAGCTCGCTCTCTGGCAAACTGTTCCCGTTCTCTGGCAAACTGCGCCTGCGCAGCCTTAAATGCCGCCCGCTCACGCTTGGTACGCTCATACCGGCTAGGCTCTTTAGCCTTCGTCTGGCCATCCTGTCCGGCCATGGCCGGATCACTTTGAGAGGATTCTGACCCGGCAGTAGCCGGACTCTCACCAAGCCCCTGGCTCGGTTCTTGAGCAGATGATTGCGTAGTTACTCCATGAGTCTGAGTAGTACCATCAAATGCCGTTTCCTCTGGCATATCTTTTAAGCGATTTTCAGCTTCCGATTGCTCCACGACCACCTATCCAGCGCCAATCATCGGTCCGGCCACCGGCCGGAATGGCGTTTGCCCCTCGGGCGATCGCGCTCAAGCGCTCCTGATCTTCATCGGTGAAACTGCTCTCCTCATTGACTGGGAAAACACGCAGCCTGTGAAGCAGGGCCAAAATGTCCTGCTGCCCTCGTGCTCGGGCGTTCGCGCTCACACTATTCTGGTAAACAGCATTGAACGTCGCGGTAGCGACAATCTGGCGCAGGAATTCAAAAAGTTTTATTCCACAACTCGAACGACAAAACAAGTCGAAACTATTTCTCTCCTCTTGAGTCCAATCGACTGCCCGAATTATCGGGCGACTCAAAACCATCCGTAGATACCATTTGAGAATTAGATTCATCTTTCACGTAGCCTCTCCCACCGCAAAGCGGACATTTCTCCGTTGGTGAAAGTTTCTTTGAGGGATCCACCCAGTGGAAAGCCCCGTTTTTATAGCGATAAACAGAAGGTGGAAATATCGCATTGCCCCTATCATCCCATGGACCCTGGCATTCAATGTATTGCCCCTCAGAATGTTCGTTAATCCCATGACAAATGTATCTCCCAGCATATGGACCACCGATATACTCAATCTCATATTTGGGCAGCGTCTGGGTCCGTTTGTACTCCTGTTCTTTAAACGTTTTATACCACTGGCGATATTCTTCTCGCTCATGTTGTTTTTCGGCTGCTGTTTTTTTCATCTAAGCCGGCATTCCTCCATTACCACCCGGTAACGGTGGCCCAGCTGGTGAAAGCGCTGGTTGCCCTGGCTGCGGCAGATTAGGCGCACCAGGCGGCACAGGCGGCGGCGCCATACCAGATGGCATAGGGCCAGCGCCCGGAGGCGGCGCACCCAGCGCACCACGCAACTGTTGCGCTTTTTGAGCAGCGGCAGCTTGCTGCTGCATCGCTTTCTGTGTCTGTTGAATCTTGGTCTGAAACGGCATGATATCGCCAGCGTGCGCTTTCCAGTACTGCGGATTAGCCCTCGCAGCATCGATATGCATCCCCATGTGTTGCATAAAGATCGACATCAAAGGCGGCGGAATCGATTGCCCTTGCTGGGTCCGCCACCCTATAAAACCGTCGCAAACCTGCAAATGCACCACATGATCATCATTAGGTTTGACCTGAGGCAGGAAGCCATCAGTCATGATCGAGTTCTCAACCGCCTGTTGTTCCTGTTGATCAGCTGCCAAGTCCTTTGGCTCAGAATAAATCTCCGCGACCCACTGCGAATCCATCAGTTCAACAATCTTCTTATCAATCTCGGGCGTAATGATCCAAGGCGAACCCTGGCTAAGCTGACGCAACTGCATCAGTTTCTGAATCTCGCGCTCTCTGGAATATCCGTCGACACTCCCGTTAGGCTTGAGCACGTATTTATTATCGAACGCCGCGTCATCAAGTGTCTGTCTCTGGTTGCGCCAGAAATAATCCAAGCTCTCCCTGTCATACTGTTTGAGTAATCCCCAGGATTGTGTAAACACCCGCGTCATAGCTCCTTTCAAGATTCGCGCACGCAAATCGTTATTCTGCTGCATCACGTTGGTAATAACATTGGTCTCAGTCGCCGTCTTATTGCCCTGTGGCTGATTGGGACCCGCCACTCCGAAATCCGGTATCCCAACCCGCTGCTCCGCCATAGAACGGTTGGAACTGATCTCCTGATCGAAGCTGACGGGCGGAGCTGGCTGTTGAACAAGCTGTAAGACAGAATCGTAAACTGCGCCAGGTTCCCATCGGATGTTCTGAGCGTTGATACTCCCGCCTTGAGTGGATAAAACCGGCCGATTGGCAATCGACATGAAATCAAGTTTCTCATTCCATGTCTTACACGCGCTTGCTTCATACATCTGGACCAGTTCGCATACCCCGCGGCTCGAATAAAACCCGCCATCGGTGAGCTCATAGGGGATCATGGTCAACGGGATTTCTTTGTGTTCATAGGGCAGCTTGAAATCGCCCCTCGCAGGTTCATCAGGCTGCAACGGGCTGAAAGTCTTGACCCGTATCTGGCCGTCACTCTCCCGGATATAAACCTCCCAGAGCACGATCATGTCCGAGAGCTTCGAGTAGCTTAAGCCCTCAGCCGTGTACCGGTGGCGCTCGTATTTCTGGTCTGGTTTACCCTCGCCAGTAATCGAATCAATATAGCTTTCATCGGTATTGAACCCTTTGCGCCTGGCGTCGCGCTCGTATTCATCGCGCGAATACTGCATCACGTGAACGACTCGATCGGCTTTCTGGAAATCGAATGTCGAGTACGCCGGCACGATGATGAAATACGGATGAATGCTGGTGAATGAGAGCTTTCTAGCTCGATCATCCCAGTAGGTCTTGAGCACACCAAACCCGTTCTGCAAACACGAATCGATCGCACATACGGCTTGTTCACTAAAGTTTGATACTTCCCGCACCTTGTAATCGAACCATTGCGCTACGCTATCGGTATAGCTGTCGCCCTGGGTTTCTAAGGAATAAAAACTGGCAAGAAGTTCCGGACCAAATATCCAGACCACGTAGTACGGTTTGAGCTTACCAATAATGGTGTCAGCCACTGGCACGTGCACATTAGCCGCTCCTGGCCAAGGCCGATTAGCTCTGCCAACTCCGGCTCCGCGCATTTTGGCCCAGACGATCTGGCGACTTTCCCACTTGGAACGGTCTTCAAGATCGCCCGTTATCTCGGAATAAAGCTCAGAATTGTCCTCAGGCATCGAGCTAGCTCTGGATGCGCGTTTAAAGCTGAGTCAAAGTCAGAATAGTCGACGCCGTATCGGCGTTCAAAGTAAACACTGTATTACGCGGAATCCGCTCAAATGTGAGCGAATCACCGGTCGCCAGCACAACATTATTCACATCGGCTACTGTCGCCGGCTTAGTCGTATCGAAACTGACCCAGACTTTCCCGGGCCCAGTGTTCTTCATGTAGATTTTGCCACCATCAGCACCCGAATAATTTACGGTACATAAATCATTGGCTGCCAAGGTGATCGTCCTATGCAGCCGTACTGTGACTGTCTGAGGCATTTACGCTTGAGTGATCGAAGAACCTTTCAATGAGCGCGCCTCGAACTTGCAAAAAATCGCACTGTAATTATCAGTCACACTCGGCCACTGCGCGATAATTGAGTTACCCGTATTCCAGCTGTAAACTGGTGTGGCGGCCAAGTCTGCGGAACGCGTTCCATAAACGCTCGTAAAAAGCGCATCAATCGTTACCGTCGAAGCGATTACCGTACCGGGTGTCGGCGCGGCCAAAGGCTCAATTTGATCTGTTTGTTGTCCGGCTTGCGGCTCTTCCTGTGGGGGCTGATCTCCATTCATCTCGTATTACGGAATAACAAATAAAAGTGCTTGGCACAAGGCAAAAACCAATGTGATCCTTTTGTTGCAAGAAAGGGTTCCGGTTAAGACCCTGTGGAAGCTTGGGGCCGGCGCCCTGGCGAGTGCCAGTGTGCGCCGGACTCGGGTCTGCAACCAACTAGAACCATCCGGGCGTCACATTGGTGCGTTCGCGCGCCAACCTGACATAGGCTGGGGAGAGCTCGATCAGTATCGCGCGCCGTCCAAGCTCGATCGCTACCTTGCCCGTGGTGCCGCTGCCGGCGAATGGATCTAAAACCGTGTCACCAGAGCGGCTGCCGGCTAAAATACACAGCTTCGGGATTTCTTCGGGGAATGTGGCAAAATGGGCGCCGTCGTATGGTTGCGTGGCAACAGTCCAGACCGAGCGTTTATTGCGGCCAGCGGCATTATATTGCCTAATCGCGGGTGTCCATGAAATGCCTTCAGCTAATCGATTTTTGCTAAATATCGGGTTATCCGTTTCGTGTTCTCCCTTGCCTCGCCACGGCTCGGAGTGCGGCTCCCTGATCGCGTCCGCAACATAAAAATAGCGTTCCTGTTTGGCTAGCAGGTAAATCATTTCATGGCTCTTGGTCGGCCGATCAGTCACGCTTTCCGGCATCGGGTTAGGTTTGTGCCACACGATCTCGCTACGCAGATACCATCCATCAGCTTGCAGCGCCATTGCTAAGCGGGCGGGTATCATGCAGAGGTCTTTAGGTTTCAAGCCGAGAGGAACTGTACCGTTTCGGCCAGTATATCGACTATCTAAGGGTTGGAATCCCGGCACACCAACCCGCTGTGTACCGCCATCTGGCCGCATTGAGTTGCCTGACCAACTACCGGCATAACTATCACCAAGGTTCAACCACAGCGTTCCATCGTCTTTTAGTACGCGCCAAACCTCGCGGAACACGGCAACCATTTTGGTGATGTAAAGCTCTGGGGATTCTTCTAATCCTAACTGCGAATCGATACGGTTAGCGCCACATTTAGGGCAAAGATCTTTAAAAAACTTGCCATTATCCTGAGCGTAACAGCGCCCATGCAATCCTGTTGGATAACCGTTGAACCGTTTATGATCGCATTGGGCATCCCCGCCTTCCCATAATGCGGTCCCGTAATCTCGAAGGCCCCAATATGGCGGGCTGGTTACGCAGCATTGCACACTCTTGCTCGGCAGTGTTGGTAAAATATCCTGGCAATCACCTGTAAGGATCTCGATCATAATTGCTCGAAGCTCCTAATTTTGGAACCATTCTAATCTCCAGTCCATGCCCCAGCGTCCTCCAATTGGTGCTGTAACCCCCTATCCCGGCGCCTGCCCCCAGGTTCCAAACCCTCATATTCCTCCTCCAAGCGTTGCCAAGGATCCTTTATTCTGCCGACATAAGTCGCAAAGTTCTGTACTCCGTGACTGAAAGCGCCAATGACAGCATCGGCTCTATCGGGCGATTTAACGCCCCTTTGTGCCATATCCGCCTTCTTCTCTATCCCCAGCCGTCCGCGCGCGTCCAGAGTCGATTTGCGGCTCGTTAACTGGGCAATTAGAGTCGGATCATTAAGTAAAACCAGTTCCTGACGCGCAATTCGCTGCGCGAAACTGTGCCAGATTTCGGCTCCCCGGCTGATGTAATGGTCTTCATCAGTCGGTTTGGCGCCAAAGCTGAACCGGTTAATCGGCCAGCCAGCATCTCGGAGCATGTCACACATGGGCAACCCCAGCCCGCCTGAATCGCCCCAGATTTGTTCGCTTCTCAAGCCCGCTTTGCGGAACTCCATGATAAACCGGCCTACGATCGCGATCGCATCAGTGTCATGGAACCCAATCAAATCGATCAGCTTGTTACCGGACCGGATCGCCAAGACGTTCTCGTCTCGGCCTTGAGCAAAATCGCAGAATGCCGCGTACTCATGCCGACTGATCTTAGCACCAGGCGGATTTTGAATCATGCTCATGAGCGGCTGAAAAGGCACGATAAAGCTTTCGCCCTCAGTCAAATCCATAAATTCGCCATAGATCGAAGAGCGAACAAGAGGGTGCTCTTCGCCATAGGTCTCGATCATATCGCGGATCTTTTCTTTGGAGATATGCGGACACTGTTCGAGCGTGATCTCGAAGAGCAAATGATTGGCCCGGTTAAGTCCGAAACAGTCGAAGAAGGTGCCCGAACGAAGCCCAGGAGAGCTGATGATTAAGAGAACAGCGTAACCGCAGCGATCGATTGCCTGGAAGATCTCGGCTGGAATCGATTTGGCTTCATCGACAATCATCAGAAGCGGTGCGCCTTTCATGCCGTGATGGCCCTCGACACGCTTAGGCTCATCGGTGGTAAAAGCGATCAATTGCCCGCCGAGATTGGTACGGATCTCGCGCTGTAGAAATTCCCAGTGAGTCAGATGCGGAGAACGGTAACTAAACAATGCGCGCATTAATTGGCTGTCAAGTTGACGGGAATCCGCACTAGTTAGGACAATCTTACTGCGCGGGTAACGGTCGAGCCAGCGGGCGATGCACAAAGGGATGACGATTGAGCTTTTGCCCGATTCGTTTGGAGTTCGGACAGCTATTCTAACTCGTTCATATTGAGAACCTTGATCAACAGCCTCGGCGATCTTGGCTTGCCAATCGTACAAATCCTTATTCAAGACTGTGCGAGCGAATAGCAACGGCGAGTCACGAAGGCCACGAGCAAGTTTCATGATTATTGTTTCATATCAATTACGCGGTCAGGATCGTTGCTCTAGAAACAACGACCCTTTCCTGCATTGCAATGCCGCTCCGTCTTAATGGTTTTCTTATCTTGCTTGGCCTTTCGCAATTCGTTGAGTTTCATTTAAACGCCTGTCTTTCAGCCAGTTCGCGCAGATAAAGCTCGTGACGAAGCGCAATAGCAGCCAACTGTTTGTCAGCGCGCGATAGGCGGTGTTCGAGCCTGATCAACTCTTCCTCATTGAGCGCGTCGATCAGATCGGAGAGGATAGTGCTTTGCTCATTCATTATCACCGTTTGCGTTATCAAGTTGCGGTCTGTACTGCTCGAACATTGATGACACCTCATCACGAATCGGTTTGGCTTGAGCCTCAATCGCTTTGGCGTCTTGGCTACTGATGTTGATCGTTAAATTGTTCTGGTTGTATGTGTTACCCCAGTTGAGCTGGATCTCTGGCTTAGCAAATTGGGCTGGGTATTTTCGCTCTAGCATCCAGCTAGCTCCGCACCAGTTACCAAGGCCATTCCAGATACGTTTGCGATAAGGCATTTCACGAGCGATTTCGGCTTTCTTAATCTCTGGAAACATTTCTCCGCGGCGAGCTTTGCGGATAGTTCTCTCTGAGATGCCGGTATAAAGGGCGACTTGAGCGTCGTTGAAGGCGAGGAAGAAGAGTTCAGCGATGGTGTCTTGGAGGGCAGGGGTAATTTTGGGAGGGCGGCCGCGAGGCATAAGAGGATGAGAAGAGGGTAAGAAATGGTTCAGAATGCATTATTTCGCGCTTCAAGAGACTGTCACGGGTTCAATCGTGAAAGTCATAAAAGTGTGAAAGTCTCATGCGACAGTGGTGCAGTGAGACACACACACACAGTATACGTAGTAACTGTGTGTGTCTCTGTGTCTCCCACTGTGGCAGGACAGAGTGAAGGTGTGTGGCATAAAAGTGTGTAGTGATTATTTGGAGCGGCAATAGGTTTTGAGTGCATTAGTTCCTTCTCTGGGAGTTTCGGTGACTTTGACCAACTGATCTTCAATCAGGAGTTCTAAAAAACGCCGAGCCTTGTTTACTCCCAGGTTGCGACTGGTAGCCAGGGCCAGATACCGATGCATGGTAACACCATCGACTAAAGGGAATAAATCCAGCAGATCTTCGGGCTTGAGTTCTGTTCTGGGTTTGGCGGCACGAATCTGATCTGTGGTTGAAGGAATCCATAGAGCGATGCCGTTCTGGACTGAATGGCTCCAATATGCTTCGCGCTGGGTCCATCCGAGTTTTTCGAAGCGTTTGGCAGCAATAAATTGATAAGTACCAGTGACTTTGGTTGGGTTAAGAACCAATACTCCGCGAGCCCAATTGGTAATCGAAGCTGTGCCAGCCATGATGTACATCCAGTCAAACCACGAATATTCCTCAGTTTTTTGGAAATTAGTTTTAGGCGTATGATGGACTAAGAGAGTTCCGAAATGATGAACAGCCATCAGTTTTGATAACGCATCACGTAAAAAATCGTTATTGCGCTCTTCGTCTCTGATATCACCTCCTTGATAGGCTGAGTATGGGTTGATAATCAGAATATCACAGGGGAATTCGGCTAGAAAATCGTCTAAAGCTTCAAAGAAGCCGATATAATTGACATCAGAAAGCCACTCGATATGGCTATTGGTTTTAAGCATATGTTTTTCGGTGTCAGAAAGATTGAGCCGTCTGACCATCCAGGCCATCTCGGTAATATCATTGTCGTCATCTTCAGCTTCGATAAGCAGAATCCGCAAAGGCTGAGCTGGCCGAATTCCGAATGCTGGTCGGCCGCAACACCACAGGATCACCATTTGCATGATCAGAGTTGATTTACCGTGACCACTTGGAGCGACTAGAAAACAACCGCATTGATGCGATAGCCAGCGGTTGCCAAGCAGATTTTTACTTAAGTCAACTTCTCGCTCCGAAAAGCTTAAAGCGTCAGTACCGCGTAACTTACGCAATTCTGACTTTTCAACCACGCCAGCTCTGGCTTGTGCGAGATCTTTATCAAACTTGGCTCGACTGAATCCTTCGCTGTTCAGACCATACCAATCCATAGTAGTCCAGAGCAGCAGCTGCCTTAAGGCTTAGGGGTGATTCTGATCTTGATTACTTCTTGCCGATCAGATCTGACATGTTTTTTGGCGACAGCGGCATAAAGTTGGCGCCCGATTTGAGTTTCGCCGACATAATCAATATAATGTTTGCGGCCATCCTTTCGGACTTGGTAAAGAACCAGCTCGATTGATTCTAATCCGCGGTTAAAGCGTTCGCGCATTACTTCGTCGGTAATTATCTTATGGAAGAATGCGTATTCAGCGTCCCAATAGGCTTCCGCAGCGGCGGCATCGGCGATTACGGGGGTCATTTGAAAATTCCTTTCACGCTTTTTCTGCCCCAAGAATCCCATTCTCTACTTCGTAACCGTGAAAGAGTTCAAATCCGCTTACTTAAAAAGAGCGGACTTGAGAGAGGAAACGAAGGGAATGGGACTCTTGGGACAGAATGGGGTTGAACTCTTTCACGATTCAATTCAGTGAAGAGTTGTATTTTATGACTCGGTAACAGTCAATCATTTTTGCTCTGTTCATCGGACATCCTTGTAGGTATTCAGGATCAGGATGTTGCGCAGTGAACTTTTGCTGATCCCGAAAAGTTTGAGTAGGAACCGTTGTTGGAACCCTTCTTTTTTCATCTGGCGGATTAATTGGACTTGGTAAGGCTGGAGCAGCCGGGGAGACTGTGGTCGAGCTCGACTCACAACGAGTTCAGGAGTTCGATCGCCTCAAGGGCGCTAGTGACCAAGTGATACCGGGCGCCGTTGCGAAAGAGCCGATCTCGGAAAGCCTCTTGTTCGGCGCTCAGACGGCCGCCAGCGCGTTTAAATTCGATCCAAAGGGTAACACCGCTCAAGGCTACAATAAAGTCGGGACAGCCGATTGTAGCGCGGCTGCGGGCAGCAGTCGAATGCCAGACAAAGGCGTAATCTTTGAGCTGGCACCACTGGGCAAAGGTGCGTTGCTCTACGCGCTCTGGAGGACGAAGCTTGCTCTGGGGAGACGCTGCTTGAATAGGAGCGCCATAGATTTCTTGATCTTTGGCGCTCAAGCACGAACGCATTTTATCGGTGAGCTTATCAATCGGAATTCCCATTTATGGCTCGCTCCCTTCCTATGGATTTCTCTGAATCACTGACTCGCTTTTTCGCCTTGGATTTCTCCTCGTTGAAGGCTCGCTCTCTGCCGATAAGGTTATCGTTACTCCTGGCTCGCTCCTGGAAAATGGTTTTCAATACGCGCGATGGCTCGCTCTATTCCCCTGGGTTGCTCACACCATATGTGCTCGCTCTAGTTTGGTGGGTTCTCTCCAACCGTTTGGCTCGCTTTTCCGAAATGATGTTTCTCCTTCGTTTGGCTCGCTCATGAATCCTGGTGTTCTCCCATGATGAAAGCTCGCTCTTGGGTTATGGGTTTCTCTCTTGAAAAAGACTCGCTCTGGAAATATGGGTTTCTCCAGCGATAATAGCTCGCTCTATTCCCCTGGGTTGCTCACACCATAAAGGCTCGCTCTTAAAA
>Ga0209470_1002442_pt1 | contig 13230 bp, 12 predicted proteins | sample GraSoiAngelo_125_FD_185882 | JGI IMG/M metagenome (GOLD analysis project Ga0209470, IMG submission 185882) | Grasslands soil microbial communities from the Angelo Coastal Reserve, California, USA - 14_0927_05_40cm (SPAdes) (version 2) | ecosystem: Environmental > Terrestrial > Soil > Grasslands ... | reverse complement strand
AGATCAGAACGATGACGATGGTCAACGAGATGCAGATTTGGGCCATGGCTAGAAGCTTGGCCCAACGCGCCAGCAGCGGCGCGTCGGTCGGACCAAAGGTCGAGCTTTGGGTTAGCGCGATAAAAAGATAATCGACGAAGCCTGGTCGCCAGCCGTCGATGTGAAAACGATCGCGTTCGATTTTTTCAATCTGCATTTGCGGAAAAACGAAACTGCGGCTGCCGAATTCGCGCCTTTGATCGCGAAGGGTCGGCCCGCCGCCGTCCAGCCTCCAGTACCAAAGAGCAAAGACGAGCACGTTAGTAAGCCAGAGTTCGGCGCCGGAACACAAGAGCGCGACCGGCGCTTCCTTATGCGAGGGAACCGCGGCCACCAGCAAGCCGACCGATGCGGTTAGTGCCAGAGTGATGACGCTGCTGATGATGATGCCAAGCGTGCGGTTTAAGGAGTGTTTGCCCATGCGATGCGCGACAACCGTGGGCGCGATCAAAACTACGATGAAAACGGGAAGCGCCCATTTCGGGCCGACGATCAGCGGCCTTGGCAACGCCACATAAATTCCACCAACGGCGAGCAACGCCAGTACCGCCTGCCAACGCGGTTCCGGCTTGTCGATCTTGCCGACTGGTTCGACCACGTCACCGGTATAGCACGCGTCGATTGATTCGCGAGTCCCGATTGGTCGCTAAGAGTCTGTCCGCCAACATTCCCCGGAAACCTCAAACCACGTCAAGGTGACTGGAAACGTCGCAGGGGTGATGTTAAACACGGCAATGATGCGCTCCACCTTGGCCGCGGCATTTCTTCTTGCGGCGCTACAAATTGTCGGCGCGAGCGATTATCCCGCGCCGGCGGAAAGCGATTACACGATTCGCGATTTCAGGTTCACAAGTGGCGAAACGCTGCCGGAGTTGCACCTGCATTACCGCACCCTGGGAAAGGCTGATAAAGATGCCCAGGGAAAAACGACGAACGCAGTGCTGGTCATGCACGGAACGACTGGAAGCGGCGCGCAATTTATTCGCCCGGAGTTTGCCGGCGAGCTTTTCGGCGATGGTCAACCGCTCGATGCCACCAAATTCTTCATCGTCTTGCCGGATGGAATTGGTCACGGCAAATCGAGCAAGCCGAGCGATGGTTTACGCGCGAAATTTCCGCGCTACGGCTACCGTGATATGATCGATGCGCAGTATCGATTACTAACGGACGGCCTCGGGCTGAATCACGCGCGATTGGTGATGGGAACGTCGATGGGCGGAATGCACACCTGGCTCTGGGGCGAAATGCATCCCGATTTTATGGACGCGCTTATGCCGCTGGCCAGCCTGCCGCGGCAGGTTTCCGGACGGAACCGCGCCTGGCGTCGCATTATCATCGATGCCATCCGCAATGATCCGGGATGGAGCGGTGGCGAATACAAAATGCAACCGCCGAGTCTGCGCACTGCCGCGGAAATGCTTTGGTTCATGAGCAGCAACCCCCCGTTGCGACAAAAAGAAACGCCCACACTCGCGAAAACGGATGAAGTTCTGGATAAGTTCGTCGCCGACATCGTGAAGGCCGATGATGCCAACGATGTGCTTTATGCGCTGGAAGCGTCGCGCGATTACGATCCCGGTCTGGATCTGGAAAAAATTCGCGCACCATTGCTGGCGATCAATTCCGCGGATGACCTGATCAATCCGCCCGAGCTGGGAATTCTCAAACGCGAAATCAAACGCGTCCCACATGGTCGTGCGCTCCTACTTCCGTTAAGTGAGAAAACGCGCGGTCACGGCAGCCATACCATCGCGGCATTGTGGAAAGATGAGCTCGTCCGTTTGCTGACGGAATCGGAAAAGTAATCGGGCTAATTCGGCCGCGGCTCGCACCGGCGAGTTACTTTGCCGAGACCCAGGCAGCTGGTTCCTCATAACCCTGCCAACTGTCGCGCGGGGTTACGGTCGGGCCCTCCGCCGGGACATCGTAGGCAACGAGTGGACCTTGATTGGCGCAACTCGCGAGGCCAAAAGCAAGGCCGCCGAGAAGCATCAAACAGAACATTTTCATTGGTAATCATGATGCTTCATTTGCTTGCCTTCTGGCGACATGAGTCCTCATGCCTTCTCGGACTGGAAAATTCCTCAGTTCGCAAATAAGGTACTGCTTCGCGATGGATCGAAGGTTTAAAATCGCAGTGATCTGTTTGTTGGCGGTCACTCTTTCCGGCTGCATTTCCTCGAACCCGAGCTCGGAAGTAATGGTGGATACAAACGCGAAAACGAAACAGGCATTGCCGGGTGAACCGCCGAATGTCGTCCCGCTCCCCCAAGCCCCCATTGGCTCCGAACCCTCCATTGGCTCCCACTAGCAAGGTCGCCTGACTGGGGAGCGGCGACGTCTAAGTCGCCGAGGTTTGTACTTTGCTTAGTTGTACGACTTAGGAGTCGCCACCCGCGGGGTTGCATAAGCGAAGCGAAATTTACTAGCGCTTCTTTGAATGGAAGCCTTTGGCGGACAAGGTTATCTATGAGATAACTCGGAATGCGCACCTGGGTTTGTTCTCTCTTTTTTACTGTTATCATCGGCGGCGGACAAATCGCTTCGGCTGATGCGCCTTTCGATATCGTCATCAAAGGCGGGACCGTCTACGATGGCACCGGCGGGGAAGGCCATGTCACGGATGTCGCGATCCGCGGTGATCGCATAGCGGGCGTAGGCGACTTCGCTAAGGCATCCGCGAAGAAGACAATTGATGCGCGCGGTCTCGCCGTTGCGCCCGGGTTCATCAACATGCTCTCCTGGTCAAACGAATCGCTCATTCAGGATGGGCGATCGCAAAGCGAGATTCGTCAGGGCGTAACCACCGAAATCATGGGCGAGGGAGAATCGATGGGTCCATTAAATGATCGGATGAAAGCGCGGATCGTTCGCGAACAAACGGACATCAAGTTCGAGATCAAATGGAATGCCCTGGCGGAATATCTGCGTTATTTAGAAAAGCGCGGCATCTCATGCAATGTCGCCTCCTTCCTCGGCGCCACCACCGTACGCGAGTACGTCATCGGATTGGAAGACAAACAACCAACGCCGGAACAGCTCGACCAGATGCGCGAGCTCGTGCGCAAGGAAATGGAAGCGGGCGCCCTCGGCATTGGCACGTCGCTCATTTATCCGCCGGCATTTTATGCGAAAACCGAAGAGTTAATAGAGTTGTGCAAAGTCGCGGCCAAATACCAGGGCAAATACATCTCCCACATGCGCAGCGAGGGAAATCAATTGCTCGGAGGACTCGATGAGGTGATCCGAATCAGCCGCGAAGCTGGGATTCCGGCGGAGGTTTACCACATCAAAGCTGCCGGCGAAAAAAACTGGCCGAAAGAAGATCAATTGCTGGGGCGGATTGAAGCGGCGCAAAAAGAAGGACTCAAAATCAGGGCCAACATGTACACCTATACCGCAGCTGGAACGGGACTCGACGCCTGTCTGCCGCCGTGGACGGAGGATGGCGGCTATCCGGCGTTATTCAAACGATTGCGCGATCCGGCTACGCGCGAAAAAATCGCGGCCGAAGTGCGAGTCGATTCTGATGCCTGGGAGAACTTGTATCTCGCGGCTGGATCGCCGGAGAAAATTTTGCTGGTCGGTTTCAAATCTGAAAAACTCAAGTCGCTTACCGGCAAATCGCTCGCGGAAGTAGCAAAGAGGCGCGGCAAAGATCCGATCGAAACGATCATGGATTTAATCAGCGAAGACGAGTCGCGCATCAGCACGATTTACTATTTGATGTCCGAAGAGAACGTGAAAAAAGAATTGGCCAAGCCCTGGGTTTCATTCGGCTCAGACGAGGCTTCGCAGGCGCCGGAAGGCGTTTTCCTGAAATCCAATCCGCATCCGCGCGCTTACGGGAATTTCGCGCGCGTCCTCGGGAAATATACACGCGACGAAAAGGTGATCACGTTGCCGGGAGCGGTGCGACGATTAAGCGCCTTGCCCGCGACGAATCTCGGCCTCGACCACCGCGGTTTCATTCAAGACGGGATGTTCGCCGACGTGGTTGTCTTTGACCCCGCGATAATTGCGGACCGGGCAACCTTCGAGAAACCGCACCAGTACGCGGTTGGGATGAAGCACGTTTTCGTCAATGGCGTGCAAGTTCTGAAAGAGGGCGAGCATACTGGGGCGAAACCAGGACGGGCGCTGGCCGGCCCGGGCAAACTGCAATAGCTCGAGTGTGCAGCGATTGTTTCTGCTGGAAATCGAAAGCGAGGGCAACTTCAGCCGACGCCAGTCCATGATTGCGCAGTGGGGAGGAATTGGCTTGTCTTAGGCATCAGACGTTCCAGACTGGAAAAAATGTCCCGGTTCGCATTGGCAAATCTTTGCGGTCTGGCTTTGGCGCGCTCACTGTGCTGTCCATGCTGCCGATGTCCTTCCCGGATAAACGCGCAGCACTGCTCGGGGCATTCTTTAACCGATTCGCCATTGGTTTTGTGGTTATCCTTATCGACATACCGTGTTCGGGATGGCTAATCGGTCTCTCCATAGGAATTCTGCTCAGTTTGCCGCCAGCGATTATTACTAAGATGTTCGTGCCAATTCTCGGCATCGGCGCAGTTGGCGGTGTGATTATTGGGCTGATTCGCGCGAAATTCGTCGTCTAAGCCGCCGAAATTTGCCGTACGCCTGGATAGATTGCAGTGCAACAGGTAGCGGATGCCGATTCCGACCACTTGCGATGCTTAAACTACGGTCGCAGCAATGTTTGGTACCAACGGACGACTGAGTCGCCGAAAAACATCCAGGTAATTGCGCCGAAGGCGAGGTACGGACCGAAAGGTAGTTTGAGTGACCAGACGCGTCGGCCCAGGACGAGAGTGATGAGGCCGATAACGGAGCCGTAGAGCGAGCCCGCGAAAATGGCGAACAAGACGGCGCGCCAGCCGAGAAAAGCGCCGATACACGCAAGGAACTTGAGGTCGCCCCGCCCCATCGCTTCGCGGGGTATCTCAATCTCGTTAGCTAGCCCACTGATCTCATTCAGCTGGTCGAGCTTGAAATTCTCCGAGCCAACCCGGACGCGATTGTAATGAAACCGCAGGATGGTATCTGTAAACTCACGCTCGGCAATTCTCGCGCTCGAACAATGCAACAAAAGTTGATCATTCTCGCGCGCGAAAAAATCGCTCCACAGACTTTTTTCATCGCCCACGACAAAATCGGCATCGTCGCCGTGGCGTGCCCAGGTGAAGGCCGTCGATTTTTCAAAGCGGATCCGTTTCTTGCCGAAAACCAGTTTGCCACCTTCAAGCACGAGCCAGAGCAACGCATAACCAACCGCCGCTGAGGCTGCGGAGATGAGCAGCGCATTGAGGCGGCGATCTGTAGTCATCAATTGTGGGACCGCCGTCGAGGCGATTAGGCCGGCTATTGTTCCACCGATGGTAATTTCGTCTGGAATGATGTAATGCTCGAAGTCGATAAAGGTGGCGGCGATGACGAGCGCGACAAATCCCCAGTAGGCAATCGCGATCTGCCACGGAAACGTTTTCCAAATAATGAGAAAGAGAAGGGCCGTGAGTAGTTCGACCGTGAAATAGCGAAAAGCGATGCGTGCCCCGCAATTGGCGCAGCGTCCACGCAATGCCGGCCAGCTAACGAGAGGTAGATTCTGGTGCCATGGAATTTGCGTTTTGCAGGAAGGACAAAAGGAGCGGCGCGGCTGGTTGATGGAAAGATTCAATGGGAGCCGATAAATGCAGACGTTAACAAAAGATCCGACGCAGGCGCCGAGAACGAAAGCGAACACGTCGAACAGATGCTGGTAGATCATTTCGGGAACGAACATGCAATGGAGTATTGGAGTAGTGGAGCAATGGAGTAGTAGTGAAGCGGGAACCGAGATTTCATTACTACATCACTCCATACTCCATGACCCCAGTTGGAGCGCGCTCATGTCGCGCGGGTTTGCCGGCGTTTCATGAACCAGGCGATCCAGATGCAGCTTTCATAGAGCACAACCATCGGCAGGCTCATGGCGATTAACGTGAGCACGTCTGGCGTGGGTGTGATGATGGTGGCGAGAATGAAAATGAGCACGATGGCGTAAGGCCGGGTGCGGGCCATGAATTCGTACGTGATCAATCCGAAGCGGACCAGCACGAGCACTACTACGGGCAATTCGAAGCTCAGCCCAAAGCCGAGGGTAAACCGCGTTACGAACGAATAATATTGCTGCACTGTCCAGGCTGGAGCCCAGCCGAGCGACTCTGTGTCGTGAAAAAAGAAAAGGATCGTCTTCGGCAGCAGCCAAAAATAGCAAACAAGCACGCCGGTAAGAAAAAGTGCAAAACTGACGCCGATGGCCGGGAACAAGATTTTCTTCTCCATCACCGTCAGGGCCGGAAGGACAAACTCGGCGGTAAAAAACAAAAGCAGCGGAAAGGAGATGACAATACCGGCGTAAAAAGCGAGGTGAAAGGAAACTACGATTGAGTCCGTGATACCGAGCGCGCGGAGAACACCCAGATTTTGATCGATCTCGTGCAAAGGCGCCTGCATAATGCGCACGAGTGTTCCGCGAAAGGCGAAACACAAAATCATCGCCACGATCAGAGTGATCGCCATTTTCACGATCGTCCAGCGCAGGTCTTCGAGATGTTCGAGAAAGGGCTTGGAGGTTTCGCTTTCCGGCAGCTCGCGAAACTTGAAGATATCTCGCAGCGCCATTTTACCGGGGCTGCAATTGGATGATTCCTTTCGCGATCAAACGTGCCCACGTGCTGAGAGTGTTAGCGTCGCGAATGGTGTCGTCCGCAATCATGGCGGTGATCTGCGCCGGCGAAAATTCGCGGCAGTCCAGAATCATTTCCGCATCGTGATAGGTGTGATCTTGAAGGGTGCGCTGGACGGGACGGGCGAGGAATAGAAATTCGCGCTCGTCGGTGAACCCGGGCGAGGAAAAGAAGTCTCCGAGGAAAATTGTTTCGCCATCTGGCGCGAGCTCGTAACCGGTCTCTTCGCGCAATTCTCGCAAAGCGACGTCTCGAAAGGAGCCGAAATCGCACAATTGATCGACCTGTCCGGCCGGCATTTCCCAAATCGCTTTGCGAATCGGAATGCGTTCCTGCCGAATGAGGACGAAGTTTCCTTTCGCCGTCATCGCTGCGACTACCACCGCGGATTTGCGCCGCACGATCGTCCAGGCGTGCACCTCGGCCCGGTGCGGGGTGCGGACGCGCTCGGTCACGACCGACAAATGATCATCGGCGAAATGAGCTTCGCTGGAAATCGTGGTCCAATTATCAGGCGTCTCCACTGCGGGAATAAAAACGTCGCCGGGCGAAAAGCGAATTATTCGGGTTCGAGCAATTCGCGCCAGCGCGCGATCTGGCGCGAGATGTTCTCCGGGGAAGGCGAGCCGGTGGCGCTGCGGCGCTGCAGTGCTCTGCGGACGTCAAAGACCTCTCGCACATCTTCCCCAAACGCATTCGAGGCAGCGCGAAATTCCTCATTTGAAAGCGCATTAAGTCGTTTGCCGCTGGCAGCGAGTTTTCCGACAATCGCGTGCGCCTCGCGGAAGGGGACACCTTTGCCGACGAGATACTCAGCCAGATCGGTCGCCAGCAATTGCGGATCATTCGCCAATGATTCCATTCGTTCCCGATTGATGGTGAGCTCTGGCAACATCGCGCTGAAAAGTTCGAGTGCACTCCGGACGGTATCGACCGAATCGAAGAGCGCTTCCTTGTCCTCTTGCAGGTCGCGATTGTAGGCGCTGGGCAAACCTTTCAAGATGGTGAGCAAAGTCACGAGATTTCCAATGAGCCGACCTGCTCTACCCCGGGTTAGCTCCGCCATATCCGGATTTTTTTTCTGCGGCATCAAACTGGAGCCGGTGGCGAACGCATCGCTGAACTCGACGAAGCCGAATTCGCTCGTGCTCCAGGTGATTAAATCTTCGCTGAAACGGGAAAGATGAATGCCAATCATGGCCAGGCTGTAAAGAAAATCGCCGACAAAATCGCGATCGCTCACCGCATCGATGCTGTTTTGGGTGACGCGCTGGAAGCCGAGCGCTTTTGCGATTCCTTCACGGTCGAGTACAATGGTTGAACCGGCGAGGGCGCCGGAACCGAGCGGCATGACGTCGGCCCGGCGACGCGTATCACGCAGTCGTTCGTGGTCGCGCTCGAGCGCTTCGAGCTGGGCGAGCAGATAATGCGCGAAATAGGTCGGTTGCGCCCGTTGCAGATGGGTGTACCCGGGCATCAAGACTTCGGAATATTTTTGCGCCAGCAGCAGCAGCGCGTTTTGCAGCGCGCGGAGACGCGTAACAATCTGGTCAATTTCCTCACGTACATACAGGCGAAGATCGAGCGCGATTTGGTCGTTGCGGCTGCGCCCCGTGTGCAATTTGGCGCCGGCTAGTCCGATCCGTTTAGTCAACGCCGCCTCGATGTTCATATGGACGTCTTCCAAGGAAGCGTCCCAGACGAATGTTCCGGCGGTGATTTCGTTTTCGATCTCGCGCAACCCGCGCGCGATCATCTCAAATTCGCCAGCGGAGAGAATCCCCGTGCTGGCGAGAGCCGAGGCATGTGCGATCGAACCGGCAATGTCGTGACGATAAAGTCGCCGATCGAAGGAAACTGACTCGCTGTAGCGCTGCGCAATCTCAGATGCAGCCGAGGAAAATCTTCTTTCTCTCATGATTACGTCGCTTCGTCTTCGCGAACCGCCGTCACTGAAACATAGTTCGCGTCGGGCAAAACAAATTTGCGCACTTCGACCTCGACCTTGCTTAAACTAAATTGCGCCAACAAATGCGCCGCAGTCTCTTCGGCCAGAGTCTCAATCAATTTGTAATCGTGCCGGCGGATGAAGTCCTTCACCCGTTCTGCCACCGCCGAATAATTGACAGTATTTGCGATGTCGTCGTGAAGTTCGGCGATCCTCGGCCACAGCGTCACGTTCAAGCTCAAGCGCTGCGGTTTGGCGCGCTCGGAATCCGGCACGCCCACCCGTCCATGGACTTCGAGCTGCTCAATGTGAACACGATCGATCACGACAGTTGGAACTTTGGCGAGAAGCACATCGGACCGCGAGCGCCAATTCTCATCGCCCAGAGCAGCGAACGCCAGGCCCGGCGAACCTACTTGGGCGTAAGCGAGGCCACGATTTTCTCGAAACGCGCGCCGCCGCGCAATTGGTCCCAGTATGGGTGCAGGCGTAGTTGCCCATAGCTCAAATAACCGGGGATGCTCGCCGCGATAGTTAACTGTTCGAAGGCATCGCTCAGATTTTCGAAGGGCAGCACGGCGATACCCTTTTCAGGTACTGCAACCGTCGCAGCTGGCCCGAACGAGGTTTCTGTCGTCGATGAAAATGGACTTGTAAAACGCGCCGAAAGAAACCGCTTAGCTGCGGATCTTTTGGTGACAATTTTCGCCACAACTGGGAGGTCGGAGACGCGATCTGCCGGATTGAGATAACTTGTTCCAGGTCGTAGCGCTCCCGGCTTTAACCTTTCTTTTCATCTTAATGATGGATATCTTGTCAAGGTGACTAACGAGCACGCGGGCAGTGTCGCAGCGGTGACATCGCGTGAGCTCGGCAGTGGACAAAAGGTCTTTGGCCGCTATACGCTGGTGAAGGTCCTCGGACGAGGCGGGATGGGGATTGTCTGGCTCGCGCGCGATGAAGAACTAGGGCGCGATGTCGCGCTGAAATTTCTTCCCGACCTCATGATTCAAGATCGTGCGGCGTTTGATCAGCTCAAGCATGAAACAAAACGCTGCCTCGAACTGACCCATCCGCATATCGTTCGAATTCACGACTTCATACATGACGAACGCTCCGGCGGCATTTCGATGGAGTACATCGACGGTGAAACGCTATCGAACCTGCGATCTGAGAAAGAGCGGAAAGCTTTTGAGCCCGATGAGATTGCCGCTTGGATAAGTCAGCTTTGTGACGCGCTCGATTATGCGCACAATCACGCGAAGATCATCCATTGTGACCTGAAGCCCGCAAACTTGATGGTGAATCAACGTGGAGATCTGAAGATATCAGACTTCGGTATAGCTCGCAGTCTCGGCGATTCAGTGAGCCGGTTGACGCTGGACCAAGGTCGGAGTGGCACGCTCGTTTATATGAGCCCACAGCAACTCAATGGCGAGCGCTGTACGCACCTGGATGACATTTACTCGTTAGGCGCGAGCATCTACGAATTGCTTACGATCAAGCCGCCGTTTTATTCGGGCAATATCGACCGGCAGATTTGCGAGCGAGTTGCTCCTTCGATGACGGAGCGACGGAAAGAACTGGACATCGAGCCGGCGCTCGTTCCACAGCCTTGGGAAGATGCGGTCGCAGCATGTCTGGCAAAAGATCCGTCGCGGCGTCCGCAATCGGCAGTTGAGGTTGCACAACGGCTCCAGCTTTCGTCAGGACAAGCGAGAGCAACAACGACTTTCCGCAAGACTTTAAAGCGGAAGCCCCTGTTTATTGCTGGCATCGCGGCGGTCGGAGCTCTATTGCTTGCCGGCATATATTTCGGGGGGCCCAATCGATACGCCAAACCGACGTCACATGAGCCAGCGATTCCGGAAAAATCGATCGCCGTTTTACCCTTTGAGAATCGGAGCGAAGAGAAGGCAAACGCCTATTTTGCTGAAGGAATTCAGGACGAGATTCTAACCCGTTTATCCAAAATTGCTGATCTGAAGGTGATCTCGCGCACATCCACTCAGCATTACAAAAGTGCGCCAGAAAATCTGCGGGAAATCGCCAGGGAGCTTGGAGTCGCTCATATCCTGGAAGGCAGCGTGCAGAAGAGTGGCGATGCTGTGCGCGTCAACGTGCAGCTGATCAACGCAGCCACCGATTCTCATGTTTGGGCCGACACATTTGATCGCAAACTGACCGACATCTTTTCGGTTGAGAGTGAGGTTTCTCAGAAAATCGCGGCCGCGTTGCAAGCGAACCTTTCGCCAAATGAATCTCATGTTCTGGCCGCGGTCCGGACGCCTGACACGGAAGCTTACGATCTTTTTTTGAGAGGCGAGTATGAGATTCGCCAGGCCCAAAGCAATGAGTCGGCGGAGACCTACGATCGTGCTGATGCGTTTTACCGGCAGGCGCTGGCGCGCGATCCAAACTTTGCCGAGGCTGCTGCGGCACTCGCGCGCGGTCGGCTAACGCGGCACTGGTTTGTCTCGCCTTTGGAGCCAGCGGAATTAGAGGAGGTAAAGTCGCTTATCGACCGCGCTCTGGCCCTGGCTCCAAATTCGCCGCAAGCGCACTTGGCGCTGGGATTATTCTTTTATTGGGGTCATCGCCAATACCAGATGGCGCTGACGGAGTTCAACCGCACGCTGGAATTGCAACCTAATAGTGCTTTGGCCCGAACCTACTGCGCGTGGGTTTACCGTCGCCGCGGTGAATGGGAGCGCTCGCTGGCGGAGTTTCAACGAGCGCAGGAACTCGATCCGCGCGACGTACAAATCCCGCAGAATATCGGTGCAACTTATTTGACATTGCGTCAGTGGAAGGATGCGGAGCAGGCCGAACTGCGAGCTCTCGCCATCGATCCAGACAACGGGTGGTCAGCGCTGTCTCTTCTCATTTCTCACCTCAACGCGACGGGCGACGTCGGCGCGGCCCGGCGAGCTCTTGATGGTTTTCCAGAGGCCACTAAGTCACTCACTCTCGTCAGCCGCCGTAGCCCTACCGGGATCGGCGACGTTGCATTTATGATCGGTATGTGGGTTTATCTCGACGTGATGGAAAGACGTTTCACCGAGGCTTTTCAAGCGTTCGACAAGGAAGTGGTCAACAAGGATCCTGGGCGTCTCCAGCAGCTTGCCGGGCGCGCCGCCCTTCGCCTGCTGGCGGGAGAGTCTGACATGGCTAAATCCGCGGGAGAAGAAGCGCTGCCCTCACTCGAGGCCAGACTCAGAGAGCGGCCGGATGACACTTTCGCGATGACGGAGCTATCTTGGGTTTACCTCGCCCTCCGACGCAATGCCGATGCTCTACGCCTTTCCAGGCAGGCGGCGGATACAATCTCCATCGAAAAAGACGCTTTTTCTGGCCCAAATTTCCAGATCGGGCTCGCGCAAATCGAGGCGCGCGTGGGCGCACCTGAGGAAGCCATTAAGAGGCTTCGACGTTTGCTCTCCATCCCGGCGGGCTGGGAAGTTTCCATAGCACGTTTGAAGATTGACCCGGTCTGGGATCCAATCCGTAACCGTCCGGATTTTCAGAAGCTCCTCTCAGGCCCCGAGCAGATCGGACCTAACAAGTAACAGGAATTGAATCTTCGGAACTTTCTCGCTGAACTGAAGGCGTCGCACCGTTTACGAGGGTCGCGATTGCCTGTGCCGTCACGGCTTGGCTCTTAATATAGGTGGCGATACTTCACTCTTTGAAATCACGAGTGTGCTCGTGCGTCTCGATCACATTGCCCGTTTCGTGATAAACTCGAACCACAGCCTTATGTGACCGGCTGAAGAACTTGGCGTAGCCGATGCGCTGCTGATGCAGCGGACGATGTGATTGAGGTATTGAGGGATCATCGTGGATCATCTCAGCAAAGCCGGTTGGAGTTGGGGCTGCGTTGTGCCTGGCCATCACCTACAGGGTCCGATTGGATGTTGCAGCTATCGGCGCGGCGCGCTTGCGCCTGCGGGAATGCGGTATTTTCCGCAGTGGCTTCCACTGCCGACTTCAATCGTCAGGATTTCAAGGAAATAAATATTATTTTAAGTTTGACAAGTCCCAGTGCCTTAGCCTGTAAATCAACGTGAAGACATTCCCCATCTCTATGCAGAGCGGTCAAGAAGTCGGCATCTGTTGCATAGGAGAACTAGGATTACTGATGTGAAAGGAAAAACTATGACTACTGATGTGAAGGGAAAAGCTATGACTACTGATGTGAAAGAGAAAACCACGGCAACTGGTGCAAAAGGAAAGACTAAGGCGACCGATCTGAAAGAGTTCTTGTCAAATCTTGCGACTGATCCACGGAAGCTCGGTGAATTCCTGCACGCCCCCGAAGCCGTGATGTCCTTTGGGAACCTTTCGGAAGCAGATAAGACCGCCCTAAGGAGCGGTGTCTCGGGGATGGTCGCCGCCCGGCTAGCGGGAGTGCCACTGGACCAGGAGACTCCCCAAATCGGACCGAGTCCCGAGCCCCCACAAATCGGACCGAGTCCCGAGCCCCCACAAATCGGACCGAGTCCCACG
>Ga0209470_1002440_pt1 | contig 13236 bp, 9 predicted proteins | sample GraSoiAngelo_125_FD_185882 | JGI IMG/M metagenome (GOLD analysis project Ga0209470, IMG submission 185882) | Grasslands soil microbial communities from the Angelo Coastal Reserve, California, USA - 14_0927_05_40cm (SPAdes) (version 2) | ecosystem: Environmental > Terrestrial > Soil > Grasslands ... | reverse complement strand
AGTGCAAGACCTACCGCTACTACGGCCACTACGTCGGCGACCCGCTCACCTACCGCACCAGGGAGGAGGCCGAGGCGTGGCGGCAGCGCGACCCGCTCGGCCGCTTCGAGGAGCGCACGGTGCGCGAGGGGCTCGTCGAGCCCGGCAACCTCCGCCGCATCGACGCGGAGGTGACGGCCGAGGTGGAGGACGCCGTGCGAGCGGCGCAGGAGGCGCCACCCCCCGACCCCGCCGACGTCGCGACCGACGTCTACGTGAACGGGTGACGGCCATGGAGCGCGATATCCCCATGCTCTTCGCCATCAACGAGGCACTCCACCTCGCGATGGAGGCCGACCCCGACGTGATCGTGCTCGGCGAGGACGTGGCCGGCGGCGGCGGGCGGAAGGACCAGGGCATCGAGGAGGCGTGGGGCGGCATCATGGGCGCCACGCGCGGGCTCTTGAAGCGCTTCGGGCCCGAGCGCGTCCGCGACACGCCGATCAGCGAGATGGGCTTCATGGGCGCCGCCGTCGGCGCGGCGCTCACCGGGCTCCGGCCGGTGGCCGAGCTCATGTTCATCGACTTCATCGGCGTCTGCCTCGACCCGCTGCTGAACCAGGCGGCGAAGCTCCGCTACATGTTCGGCGGAAAGGCGCGCGTCCCGCTCACGGTGCGCACGTCGACCGGGGCCGGGCTGCGCTCGGCCGCGCAGCACTCGCAGTCGCTCTACTGGATGACGGCCGGCATCCCGGGGTTGAAGACCGTGATCCCCTCGAACCCTGCCGATGCGAAGGGGCTGCTGCTGGCCGCCATCCGCGACGACGACCCGGTCGTGTTCTGCGAGCCGAAGGCGCTCATGTTCGTGTCGGGCCCCGTCGCGGAGGGTGACTACACGGTGCCGCTCGGCAAGGCGGCGCTGGTGCGCGAGGGCACCGACGTGTCGCTCGTCGGCTTCGGCCGCACGGTGCAGACGGCGCTCCGGGCCGCCGAGCTGCTCGCGCGCGACGGCGTCAGCGCGGACGTGCTCGACCTGCGCTCGCTCCAACCGCTCGACGAGGAGGCGATCCTCGCCACGCTCGGCAAGACGGGCCGGGTGGTGGTCGTCGACGAGGCGCCGCCCCGCTGCGGGATCGCGAGCGACGTGGCGGCGCTGTGCGTGGACAAGGGCTTCGACCTCCTGAACGCACCGGTGCGGAAGGTGACGGCGCCGCACGCCCCGGTGCCGTTCAGCCCGGTGCTGGAGGACGCCTACGTGCCGACGCCGGAGGCCGTGGTGGCCGCCGCACGCGCCCTGCTCGGCTGATCGCCTCCGCGATGGCCACGGCGCTCGCGATGCCCAAGCTGGGCATGACCATGCGCGAGGGCCGGGTCGTCTCCTGGCCGCAGCCGGTCGGCGCGCGGGTGGAGAAGGGCGCGGTCGTCCTGGTCATCGAGTCGGAGAAGGCGGAGGTGGAGATCGAGGCGCCCGCCGCGGGCGTGCTGCGCCACGTGTACGTCCCGGAAGGCGAGACGGTGCCGAGCGGGACGCTGCTCGCGGCGATCACGGAAACGGCCGACGAGCCGTTCGACGCGGAGGCGTTCCGGCGGGTGCACGATCGGCCGGAGGCGCCGGCGGCGGCGGCCGGGCCGGTGCCACCGGCGGCGGTGCCGGGCGGTGGCACGGTGCGGCGTACTGCGGAGACGCCGGTTACCCCTGCGGCGCGCGCCCTTGCGCGTCGGCTCGGCGTCGAGCCCGCGCGGGTACCCGGCACGGGCCCGGGCGGGCGCGTGACGCGCGAGGACGTCGAGGCGTGGGCGGCGCGGCGGCGCGCGCTCGTCCCCGTGGCCGAGGGGGTCGCGCTCGAGGTGCCGACCGAGGGCGCAGGGGATCCGGTGGTGCTGCTGCCGGGGTTCGGAACCGACGTGTCGATGTTCGCGCGGCAGATCCCCGTGCTGGCTGAGCGGTGGCACGTGCTCGGAGTGAATCCGCGCGGCGTGGGGCTGTCGGACGCGCCGGAAGAGGCGCGCTACGACGTGGCCACGATGGCCGCGGACGTGGCCGCCCTGCTCGACGAGCCTGCGCACGTGGTCGGGGCGAGCCTTGGTGCAGCGGTGGCGATCGAGCTCGCGCTCGTGCACCCGGAGCGGCTGCGGTCGCTGACCCTGATCACGCCGTTCGTCGAGGCCGATGCGCGCCTGCTGGCGGTCGTGGATGCGTGGTGCCGGGTGGCGAGCGAGGCGAGCGCCGAGGCGGTGGCACGCCTGCTCTTGCCGTGGATGTTCTCGCGCGCGTACCTGGCAGACGAGGGCCGCCGGGAGCGGACGGCGAGGGGTCTCGCGGCGACGGCGCCGCGGGTGCCGGCGCCGACGCTGGCGCGCGCCGCCGCGGGGATGCGGGCGTGGTCGGGAAGCCGCCGCACGGACCTGGCGCGGCTGGCGCTCCCGACGCTCGTGATCGTCGCCGGCGACGACCTGCTGACGCCCGACGGCGAGGCGGTCGCGGGCGCGATCCCGGGCGCGCGCTGCCGCGCCGTCCCGCGAGCGGCGCACGCGGTCGCGCTGGAAGCGCCGGAGGCGGTCGGCGAGGCGATCCGGACGCACCTCGAGGCACGCTGACCAGCGCCGGTACGGGGCGTCCCGGGTCGCGGCGAGGATGACGATTCGGATCAAGCGCGCCTACGAGCCGCCCGCGCCAGGGGACGGCTATCGCGTGCTCATCGATCGGCTGTGGCCCCGTGGGCTTCGCGGAGAGGAGCTCCGACTCGACGTCTGGGCGAAGGTGCTTTCGCCGAGCGACCGCCTGCGCCGCTGGTTCGGCCACGATCCGAGGCGGTGGCGAGCCTTCCTGTCCCGGTACGGGAGGAGCTCCGCGCGCCGGCCGCCCGCGAAATGCTGGGCGAGCTCGCGCGCCGGGCACGTCGCGGCACCCTCACCCTCGTCTACGCGGCTCGCGACGAGGCGCACAACAACGCGGTCGTGGTGCGCGCGGAGCTTGCACGACGGCTCAGGTCGAGGGCGAGGGTCACGGGGCGGCGGCGCCGCGGGCCGGCTACCGGTCGCCGTCGCGCACGGCGAGGAGCCCCCGCAGCGTCCCGACGTACGCCGTGCCGTCGGGCCCGAGGGTGATCGGGGCCCAGTGGTTGTCGTAGCCGAGGCCCGTGCCGGTGAGGACCTCGTAGACCGTCTCACCCGTGCGGAAGTCGACCGCGGTGAGATAGTAGGCGTCGGTCCACCACGGCGCGTGCGGACGCTTCGTGTAGAGGTAGAGGAGCCCGTTACCGAGCGAGAGCTTCGGCACGACCGTCTGCGAGATCGCGCCGCTCTCCCACACCACGTGGCAGCCGTCGCCGTCGTCGAGGTCGACGCGCGCCACGCCGCCGGCGCCCGTGCGGCCGAACATCATGGTCGGGAAGACGTCGTAGCCGGCGTTGTTCTCGACGATCAGCGCGTGCCCGAAGCCGACGAACGAGTTCTCCGTGGCGCTCGCTCCCGGAGCGAAGAGCGGCTGCCGGCAGACGAGGCGCTTTCCCGCCACGTCCCGCCCCCGGCGGTAGACGAGCACGTTCAGGCGCGGCTCGGCGTTGTCGGCGATCGCCACCCACTCGTCGCCGAGCAGCGTCGGGGTGGTGCCGGAGCCCTGGTCGATCTGGCCCACCTTGCGGCGCGTGCCGCGATCGTACGGCTCGCGCCACATGATCCCGGGCGCACCGCTCACGGGGTCCGCCGCGAAGCCATACATGGCATGGTCCGAGACGACGAACACGCCGTCCGGGCCCGCGGCGAAGGAGTTCTCGATCTCCTCCCCGGCGAGCTCGCGGCTGCCGATCCGTCCGCTCTCGGGATCGACCGTGCCGACGAGCCCCTGGCGGGTGACGAACCAGTAGCGCCCCGTCCAGTCGGGCAGCACCGCGGTCACCGCGTCGCCCTCGGGGACCATGGGCGCGAGGTCGTACGCCCGCTCGAGGTGGAAGGCGGCACCGTCATGGGCGACGACCTCGATGCGGCGCGCCGCGGTGCCGAGCACCGCGCGGTCCCGATGGTCGAGGTAGAAGTACACGCCCCCCGACGTGTCGCTCGTGATCCGGCGGAAGCTGAGCGTGCGGGTCGAGGGCCGCCGCGGGAGGTCGTAGCGCGCGAGCTCGCGCAGGGTACGCGGGTCGAGCAGGAGGAGCTGCATGCGAAGGGCGCTGGCGCACACGGTCACGATCCGTCCCTGGCGATCGAACGTGACCGACGCGCACTCGCCGCCCAGGAGCCCGCGGGCGGTCGACACGACCACGGGGTCGTGGCCGAGCGGGCCGCTCGCCCCGTGCGTATCGCTCGCGTACGAGTCGCCGTGCATGTTGTTGGCGCCGCTCGCGGCCATGAATGGATGCCGCGGGACGGATCCCCCGACGAGGGGTCGGGGAGCGGCCGCGCGACCGCTGAAGGGCGGCACGAGACCGTAGCCCGAGCCCTGCCGAATCGGGGTGGGGTCGCCGCCGGCGCAGCCGAAGAGCCCGAGGAGCGCGACCACGGCCCCAGCGGCGACCACCCGGTCGAGCGCGGCGTGCGTGCCGGCCTGGCGCATGCCGCGTCCTACCCATCACCACGCCACCCGGCAAGCTCGCCGGCCCGGTCACGGCGGCATGGGAGTCCGTCGGGGTAAACCGCGGCGAGGCGGCGCGGAGAGGGTGGGGAGCCCGATCAGGCCGCGCGCTCGACGAGCTCGAGGTTCACCGCCAGCCAGTGCGGAATGACGAGGAGACCCCAGTCGCCGGGTCTGCGGACCGTGCACTCCCGGGTAGCCATGTTGGCGTACGGAACCCAGACCTCCTTGCCGTTCACGCGACAGAGGAGCCCCACTCCGTTGGAGCGGATCGCCTCGACGTACCTGAAGGTGACGAAGTCCTTCATGGCCATGTCCTGCGAAGACCGTCGCGGAGCCCGGCGCTACGTCAGCGAGCGTCCGAGGACGCGTTCCGCGGGCGCCTGTCAGGCTCCGATCGGCCGCGGCAGCAATGCGGATGCCAGCAGCGCCCGTCGCCGAGACACCTTGAGCGAGAGGCTTTCGGACCCCCGCGACGTGTAGAAGCTACAATTCCGCCCTCCCTTTTTTCAGCGAGCTGCAGGCGTGGCGCGCACATCGGTGCGGCGGCAAGCTGGCATGGAACCTGCTCCTCGACAGCGCCGTGATGATCGACCAAGACCAGCTGAGCCCCCTGATCGAACCCGAGGTCATCCTTCCCGAGCAGTTCTTCTCCGGGCCGCGCCGAGGCCAAGAACTGGGCGAGCATCGGCTCATGGCCGCCATTCTCGACGATGCCGTCCTCACCTACTGCGTGCCCCAGGTGGCACGCGCCCGCGGCGGAGGACGGGCCGAGCGGGAGGCCCGCGCCTGGATCGAGAGCACCGACCGCTCCTGGGTCTTCTCCTTCGAGAGGATCTGCGAGGCGCTCGACCTGGACGCGGAGTACATCCGCCGCGGCGTCCAGACATGGAAGCAGCGGACCGGCCGCCGGAGGGCCGTGGTGATCGACCTCCACACCTGGAGTAGGCCGGCGCACGACGACGGCGAGGGCGCCCTTCGGGTCGCCCTGGACGAGGCTCGCGTGCCCATGTGCGAGGCGGAAGGAGCGCGCCGGACGAGCGCCAGCTCCTCGTGACGCGCGCCCGGAGCCCACGGCTGGGAGACGATGCCGGAACGGATGGGTCGCGCCCAGGCAGCGTGGGGACCCCGGGGGGACACACTGTTCGCCGGAGAGATGGGCGCGCTCATGCGCGCCGTCGATTGGTCGGCGACGCCGCTCGGCCCGCTCGAACGCTGGCCTTGGAGCCTGTGCGGCGCCCTCGCCGTCTGCCTCAACTCGGAAGTCCCCATGATGATCTGGTGGGGGCCCGAGCTGGTGACGCTCTACAACGACGCGTGCCGTCCGATGCTCGGCACACGGAAGCACCCGCGCGCCCTGGGCCGACCCGGACGCGAGTGCTGGCTCGACGTCTGGAGCGTCATCGGACCGATGCTCGAGCGCGCGCTGTGGCGGGGCGAGGGGACCTTCTCCGACGACCTGCTCCTTCCGCTCGACCGGCACGGGCGTCGCGAGGAGGGCTACTTCACCCTGTCGTTCAACCCCATCCGGGACGAGACGGGCCGTGTGCAAGGCGTCTTCACCACCGCCGCCGAGACCACGCGACACGTGCTGGGCGAGCGCCGGTTGCGCACCCTGCGCGACCTCGCGCTACGCGGGGCGGAGGCATGGACGATCGAGCAGGCGTGCGAGAGCGCCATCCGCACGCTCGCCGCCAACCCGGGTGACATTCCGTTCGCGCTGCTCTATCTGCTCGAGGCGGACGGGAGACGCGCGCGGCTCGCCGGGACGACGGGCGTCTCGCCCGGCGTGCTCCCCCCGACCGTGGAGCTTGCGGAAACGGAGACCAGCTCCACCGCCTGGCCGCTCGCGCAGGTGGCGCGCACGGGTCGCGTCGCGCGGATGGACGACCTGGGCGCGCGCGTCGATGCGCTGCCGATGAGCCGGTGGGGCGACGTTCCCGAGTCCGCCCTGGTGCTGCCGGTCGCCCGGGTGGGGCCGGGCCACGTCTGCGGGTTCCTGGTCCTCGGCATCAGCCCCCACCGTCCCCTCGACGAAGACTACCGCGACTTCCTCTGCCTGGTCACCGAGCACGTCGCGCTCATCATCGCGGACGCGCCTGCCTCGGAGGAGGAGCGCCAGCGAGCCGAGGTGTTGGCGGCGCTCGACCGGCAGCGGGCCGAGGCGCTCGCGCACGAGCGCGCCGCCCGCGCCGAGGCCGAGGCCACGAAGCGCCGCTTCCACGACCTCGTGCACGGGCTCGACGCCATCCTGTGGGAAGCGAGCCCGAAGACGGGCCAGTTCACGTTCGTCAGTCAACGCGCGGAGAAGCTGCTCGGCTACCCGCTCGAGCGTTGGACGTCCGAGCCGCAGTTCTGGCGGAGCGTCCTCCATCCCGACGACCGGGAGCGCACCGTCGGGCTCTGCCGCGGGGCCATCGCGGAGGGGCGCGACCAGGAGCTCGAATACCGGCTGATTGCTGCGGACGGGACGATCGTCTGGGTGCACGACCGGATCTACGTGGCCCGCGATCGCCGCGGGCGCATGCGGAAGCTCCGTGGGTTCATGACCAACGTCAGCGAGCGCAAGCGCGCCGAGGAGGAGCGCGCCAGGCTGCTCGTGGACATGGAGTACGCGCGGCGCGAGGCGGAGACCGCCAACCGCGTCAAGGACGAGTTCCTGGCGACGCTCTCCCACGAGCTCCGGACGCCGCTCGGTGCGATTCTCCTCTGGGCCCGCCTGCTGCGCGGGAGCCAGCTGGACGAGCCGACCACGGCGCGCGCGCTCGAGATGATCGAGCAGGATGCGAGGGCGCTCGAGCGGATCGTGGGGGACATCCTGGACGTATCGCGCATCATCACGGGCAAGCTCGGCCTCCAGGTCGAGTCGGTCGATCTCGCGCCGACGATCGAGGCGGCGATCGAGGCCGTGCGCCCGGCGGCCGATGCGAAGTCCATCCAGATCGAATCCGTACTCGACGATCCGGTGACACCGATCTCCGGTGACGAGGCTCGCTTGCGGCAGATCGTGTGGAACCTCCTCTCCAACGCGATCAAGTTCACGCCCAAGGGTGGCCGCATCGAGGTCCGGCTGGAGCGGGCCGACTCGTCGGCGCAGATCACGGTGAAGGACACGGGACGGGGCATCGCGCCCGACTTCCTGCCCCACGTCTTCGAGCGCTTTCGCCAGGCCGATGCGTCGACCACGCGGGCGCAGGGGGGGCTCGGGCTCGGCCTGGCGATCGTCCGTCATCTGGTGGAGATGCACGGGGGCTGCGTCTACGCGGACAGCCCGGGAGAGGGGCGAGGGGCGACGTTCGCCGTCAGGCTCCCGCTGCTGCCGGTCCGACCGCTGGAGGCAGGCCGGAAGTCAGGGCAACCTGCAGGCCGCCGTGAAGCGGCCCGCGCCGCGCACACCTTGGAAGGGGTGCGCGTGCTGCTCGTGGAGGACGACGTCAACACGCGCGAGTCGCTCGGCGCGCTGCTCCGGCAGCGCGGCGCGCGTGTGACCGCGACCGGGACCGCCGCGGACGGACTCCGGGCGCTCGAGCAGGAGCCGCCCGACGTCCTCATCTCCGACCTCGGGATGCCGGACGAGGACGGCTACGCGCTCATTCGCAAGGTGCGGGGCTTGGGGCGGGAACGAGGCGGGCACGTCCCCGCCATCGCCCTCACCGGCTATACGGGCGTCGATGTCCGCGCGCGGGCTCTGGCCGAGGGGTACGACATGCACGTGCCCAAGCCGGCCGACCCGGACGAGCTGACGGCGCTGATCGCGCGCCTCGAGGGACGGGATGCGTGGACGGCCGACAGCCCCGGTGGCACGCACGGCGAGTGAAGGGCGGAGGCGCGATCCACGCCGCGCCTCCGCCCGTTGCCGACTCGCAGCTACCCGCGCGGGGCGGGGGTACGCCGCTCGCTCCGGGCCGAGCGCGGCGCCTGTTCGAAGTAGCTCCAGGGGAATTCCGGCTGGATCGGCGGCCGGAAGCCCGGGGGCACGGGGAAGGGCGCCGACACGACCTCGTACGCCCCGACCAGCTCCCGCGAGACGATCATGCCGAGGCCCTTCGCGACACCGATGGGCACTCCCGCCGCACCGTGCTTCTTCGCCTCGACGACAGTGTTGCCCGGGAGCTCCAGGACGCCGGTCGTCATGTCGGCCAGCCCGCGACCGAACTTGCGGGCCGCGGTCTGGGCGCCGGCCGGCGAGGTGAATGCCAGAATGCAGGCAAGCACCGCGAGGCCAGCCAACCCAAATACACGTCGACATCTCGAGCCTGGATGGCCGTTCATAGAGCACCTCCCTCGCAGCAGTGGCTGCTGCTGGGTGTTGGGAGCAGCCCTTTTGACAGCCCCGATCGCCTCGGTCAGGTCTATGGGCGTGCAACTCTTACAGGAGGGTTGTAAGTCTTGCGGGAGTTGCTATGGCCCTTGCCCGGGACCCCGCCCTCAGCTACCGACTAGCCACGGCTAGCCAGGTTCTCCGATGCCGGACGTGCTCCTCATCGATGACGACGCCAGCTTCCAGGCAGCACTGACCGAGCTGGTACGGGCGGAGGGGTTCTCGGTCGAGGGCGCCGGCAGCCTGGGCGAGGCGCGCGCGTACTTGAGCAAGCACACGCCGGACCTGGCGCTGGTGGATCTGAAGCTGCCGGACGGCAGCGGTCTGGAGCTCCTGCCCGAGATCCAGAATGGCGCCACCGAGGTCATCCTGATCACCGGCCACGCCACCGTCGATTCGGCGGTCGAGGCGCTCCGCAGCGGTGCCTCGGACTACCTGACCAAGCCGGTCGACATTCCGCGGCTCAAATCCGTGCTCGCGAACGTCGTGCGCCGCCGCGAGCTGCGCGAGGAGATCCAGGCGCTACGCGGTACGCTCCGCAGCCTCGGTCACTTCGGACCGCTGATCGGATCCTCCCCGCCCATGCAGGCGGTCTACGACATGATCGCACGGGTCGCGCCCACGGACGCGACCGTGCTGGTGCAAGGCGAGAGTGGCACGGGCAAGGAGCTCGTCGCGCAGACGCTGCACGGGTTGAGCCGCCGGCGGAAGGGACCGTTCGTCGCGCTCAACTGCTCGGCGGTGTCGCCCCAGCTGATCGAGAGCGAGCTCTTCGGGCACGAGCGGGGCAGCTTCACCGGTGCGGCACGCACTCACAAGGGCTACTTCGAGCGGGCCGAGGGCGGCACGCTGTTCCTCGACGAGGTCAGCGAGATGCCGATCGAGCTGCAGGTGCGGTTGCTGCGCGTGCTCGAGACAAGCATCGTGGCGCGGGTCGGCGGGGAGACCGAGCTCAAGGTCGACGTTCGCGTCGTGGCGGCGACCAACCGGGAGCCCGGGCAGGCGGTGGCGGACGGGAAGCTGCGCGAGGACCTCCTCTATCGCCTGAGCGTGTTCCCCATCCGGCTGCCGGCGCTGCGCGAGCGCGCTGGGGACGTCGAGTTGCTGGCCGGCGCGTTCCTCGCCGAGTTCAACGCCGCCGAGGGGACGCGGAAGGGGATCAGCCGCGCCGCGCTGGAGCTCCTGCGGGGACACTCCTGGCCGGGCAACGTGCGCGAGCTCAAGAATGCCGTACACCGCGCCTTCATCCTCGCCGACGAGGAGATCTCGCCCGGGCACCTTCCGTTGCTGCGCGCCCAGATCACGAACGGGCCGCAGGCGGAAGAGCCAGGCGCGGGCGGGATGGTCCAGCTCAGGGTCGGCTGTCCGCTCGCCGAAGCGGAGCGCCGGCTCATCCTCGCCACCCTGCACGAGCACGGCGGAAACAAGGAGAAGACGGCCAAGGCGCTCGGGATCAGCTTGAAGACGCTCTACAACAAGCTGAACCGATACAAGACCATCTCCGCTCTCTAGTGTGGTGTCCGGTCGAGCGCGCCCTCTCACCGCCCGCGCCGGCCAGGGTCGATTCTACGAAGTTCACTGTAAATCCTTACCGGCCACGCCGCGGAATCCGCGTGTGTCATGCGCAACGTTCCTGGCATGGAACATGCTCCGCCATGGCGCACCACCCGCGTACCGTCGGGAGCGGGTGCGACGTAGGGAGGTTCGTGGCCGAGTCCCAGGTCCACGCCCGCAACCCCGACACAATCCCGCATCGTGGGCCTCGGATGTCGGCCCGAACCTCCCTTCCCAAAGATCAAATCGTCGGGCCCCCTGTGCGCGGTGGGCCCGCGGCCCCCCGTCGAATGCCCGCGCGCGTGGTGACAGCAGGGCAGCGAGACCTCGCGTGCGCCCAGCGTTCTCGACGTGAAGAACGGCGCGCTTGAGCGGTAGCGTGCCGACCGAGGAACAGCGGCGCACTGCCGGGCCGGCGGTGGGCGTCAGCTCGGTCCGCGACGACTTGCGCGTGAGCCGCCGGCCATGGTCTTAGGACACTGGACCATGGCCCGCTCGGCTGGGAGCAGAGCAGGCGATGACCGCCCGGGGGGATGGGACGGCATGCGTCGGCTCATCATCGTCTCGAACCGACTCCCGCTCAGCCTGACCCGCGAGCGCGGAGAGGTGCGCTTCGCGCAGAGCACGGGCGGGCTCGCCACCGGCCTCGCCGGCCCGCACGAGCACCTGCGCAGCCTCTGGGTCGGATGGCCGGGCTCCACGGAGGAGGACCTGAGCGAGGACGAGCGCGGCCGCATCACGCGCCAGCTCGCGGACCATCGGGCCGTTCCCGTGTGGCTCGATCCCGACGACGTGAAGCGCTTCTACGAGGGCTTCTCGACCAGCGTCCTCTGGCCGCTCCTCCACTACCTGATCGACCAGCTGCCCCTGCACGTGGAGGACTGGGACACGTACGAACGCGTGAACCGGCGCTTCGCCGAGGTGGTCGCCGCCCACCACCAGCCGGGCGACCTGGTCTGGGTGCACGACTACCACCTGATGCTCGTGCCGCAGCTCGTGCGCGAGCTCGTGCCCGGTGCGCGCATCGGCTTCTTCCTGCACGTCCCCTTCCCGGCCGCGGAGGTCTTCCGCACGCTGCCCGACCGCGAGCGGCTGCTCGAGGGAATGCTGGGCGCCGACCTGGTGGGCTTCCACACCGCCGGCTACATGCGGCACTTCGCCGCGTCTCTGCTGCGCATCCTCGGCATCGCCGTCGACGTGGACCGCGCGCAGGTCGGAGAGCGCACGGTCCGCCTGGGGGTCTTCCCGATGGGCATCGACGCCGGGAGGTTCGCCCGGCTGGCGGCCGACCCCGAGGTGGCGAGCGAGGTGAGCGCGCTCCGCGGCTCCGGCGACTGTGCCATCCTCGTGGCGGTCGACCGCCTCGATTACACGAAGGGCATCCCGCGGCGTCTGCTGGCCTTCGAGACCCTTCTCCGCCGCCGTCCCTCGCTGCACGAGCGCGTTCGCCTGATCCAGGTCGCGGTCCCGTCGCGCACGCGCATCGAGGCCTACCGGAGGTTCCGGCAGAGCGTGGACGCGATGGTGGGCCGGTTGAACGGTGCCTTCGCGACCGCGCGCTGGGTCCCGGTGCACTACATCTATCGAGGCCTCTCCGAGCGCGAGCTCGTGACGCTCTACCGTGCGGCGGACGTCATGCTGGTCACGCCGCTCCGGGACGGCATGAACCTGGTGGCGAAGGAGTTCATCGCTACGCGCACGGACGAGGACGGCGTCCTCGTGCTGAGCGAGTTCGCCGGCGCCTCTGCGGAGCTCGCCGAGGCCCTTCAGGTAAACCCCTACGACGTGGACCGCACGTCCGAGATCTACTACAATGCGCTCACGCTGCCGGTGGAGGAGCGACGCGCGCGGATGCTGGGGCTCAGGAGGCGGGTGGTTGCATATGACGTGGGGCACTGGGTCCGCTCGTTCCTCGGCTCCCTGGAAACGGCGAGCGGCGGCAGCGAGCACGCGGGGGCCACGCTCCCCCCGGCCGCCACGCCGCCCGCGGTGGTCGAGCGGCTGCGGGCTGCGACCCATCTCCTCCTGCTTCTCGACTACGACGGCACGCTCGTGCCCCATGCCAGCGTGCCCGAGCTCGCGACTCCCGACGAGGCCCTGCTCGAGCTGCTGCGCACCCTCGCCGCGCGGCCGCGCACCAACGTCCACGTGGTCAGCGGGCGATCACGCGAGAGCCTGGACCGCTGGCTCGGCCGGCTCCCGATCGGCCTCCATGCCGACCATGGCTTCTGGTCGCGGCCGGCGAACGGCGCGCCCTGGGTACAGCGACCGCTGCCGCCGATGGAGTGGCGCGAGCGGGCGCTCGCCATCCTCGAGCAGGCTGCGGCCAGGACGCCCGGATCTCTCGTCGAGCACAAGACCGTCTCGCTGGCCTGGCACTACCGGATGGCGGACCCGGAGTTCGGCGCGGTGCAGGCAAACGAGCTCCGGCTGCACCTCACGGAGCTGCTCAGCAACCTGCCCGTGGAGATCGTCGCCGGGGACAAGATGATCGAGGTGCGCCCCCACGGGATCCACAAGGGGATTGTCGCGGCGCCGCTGGTGGCGGAGATGCCGCCGGACACGACGATCGCCGGGCTCGGGAACGATCCGACGGACGAGGACCTGTTCGCCGCGTTGCCGCCGGAGGCGATCACCATTCACGTCGGGCCCGGGCCGAGCCGGGCCCAGGTCCGGATCGCGAACGTCACGGCGGCGCGGCGCCTGCTCGCCGCGATCGTGGCGGAGGCTGCCGCATGAAATCGATGAACGGCCCCGTCGCCGACCGGGTGTTTCAGTTCTGGACGCGGCTCACCCTCACCAAGCTGACCGG
>Ga0209470_1002437_pt1 | contig 13241 bp, 10 predicted proteins | sample GraSoiAngelo_125_FD_185882 | JGI IMG/M metagenome (GOLD analysis project Ga0209470, IMG submission 185882) | Grasslands soil microbial communities from the Angelo Coastal Reserve, California, USA - 14_0927_05_40cm (SPAdes) (version 2) | ecosystem: Environmental > Terrestrial > Soil > Grasslands ... | reverse complement strand
AGCTAATTATTATCGTCGCCTAAGAAAATTGTAATCCGGTCTCCGGGATGTATGACAGAGAGGTCTTCGGATTCGTTCCAGGAAAGTATAGCATTTACCGAGGTGTGATAGGTCGTGGCAATCTGATTCAGCGTTTCTCCCTGACGCACCTGGTGGATGACTTTTTTGGCGGGAGCCGGGGCCGCCGAGGCTGCTTGGGCCGGCTGCGGAGCGACAATCAGGCGATTGCCGACCACCAGCCGGGTGGACGTAAGGTGGTTCCACGATTGCAATTTTTCGACGGTCGTATTGAACTGCGTAGAAATTTTGGACAGAGTATCGCCGGGCCGCACTGTATACGATGTCGCCCGCGCGTTGGTTTGAGCGGTTGTTCCAGTGCTTCCGTTCGACGGCGCTGGCGGCTGGTTTCTGGACATGAGCTGGGGCGGTGTTACCCCGCTCATCGGAATGATGATCGACCGTCCGACCTTAAGAACCGGAGTTTTGCCGAGGTTGTTGGCCTGCACCAGTTGAGCAACTGTAGTTCCGTATTTCTTGGCGATCACGCCCAGCGTGTCGCCTTTTCTGATGACGTGTTCCCGGAAGAGAACCCGCTTGCTTTCCGGCAGCGAGGCAACTTGTTCGTTGAATTTGTCCGCGTAGCCTTTGGGAAGGACGAGGTTGAAATCCAGGTCGTCCGGGGGCGTCGTCCAGCGCAGGACATGCGTGTTCAATTCCCGCAGCTCTTCTACTGAGACATTGATAGCCTCAGCAATGACTCGAAGATCCGTAGCCTTATCGACCCGCACTCGTTCGGTTTCCAGTGGGGCCGCCGGCGTGATCTCGAAACCATACTTTTCGGGATTCTTGCCAATGATGGCGAGCGCCAGGACGGTGGGAATATAATTAATAGTCTCCTTTGGCAGCGCTTTCTTGTCAGCCAAAGTCCAGAAGTTGTCCGCACCTGTCTTTTCCAGCGCTCGATGTACACGCACCGGCCCGCTGTTATACGCCGCCATTGCAAGATACCAATCGCCAAACTCCTGATAAAGATCCTTCAAGTGCCGCGCGGCGGCCCGAGTCGATTTTTCAGGATCCGAACGTTCGTCGACCCACCATGTCTGGCGCAGGCCGTATTCTTTTCCGCGCGATGAAATAAACTGCCACATCCCCTTGGCTTTGGCGCGAGACACCGCTCGCGGTTGGAAAGCACTTTCTGCCTGGCACAAATAGATCAAGTCCAGGGGAACGCCTTCCTCTTTCAGGACCTTTTCCATCATCGGCTGGTATCGCCCGACCCGCTGCAGACCTACTTCGATGACTCCCCGGCCGCGTCCGTTCTGGTAGTAGTCGAGAAATCCGAGGACCCGATTGTTGATCTCGATCGGCAGATCGTGACTGGTCTCTTTGACGTCCTCTTCGACCTCCTTCTTGAGCTTCGGATCGATCAGAGCAGGGAAGGTTTCGACATGCAGCAGGTCATCAATGGCAGCGGGCTCTTCCTTTTGGTCCGTGAAGCCGTCTCCTTGCCGCAGCGCCGCCAGTTCCATCGCATTGACGCGTGCGGTCAAATCCGTTAATTCATGTTGAAGCCTTGCGTCCTTTGGAAACGTTTGAGCGGCATCTAGAATGAGGTCCACGGCTCGGTCGAATTCTTCTTTGGCCCCCCTCAGGAATCCCTGCTTGTAAAGATTTTCACCCAGTTCGAAGTGCTGTCGCGCTTCGAGGATCTTTAAGTCGATGGGATCACTCACACGGATTTGAGGTAGATCGGCAGGGATGGCGGCCACCAAAGGTTCAACGTGTTGCTCGATGTGAGATAAAGGGGGGGGCGGCGTAGGAGGTGCTACTCTTACCGCCTGCCTCGGCACAGCCTTGGTACAAGCGGCCACAGAAAATAACATCAAGATGAGAATCCGATTCGAACGAGCCAGAAAAAAACCTCCATAAACTAAAAAGCCACTAGTCCGCAGGTTTTTAAGGTCCTTGTGAATAGTGGCTTCTAGAAGCGTAGTCAGCTTACACGATGAGCACGCTTCAGTCAAATGGCACTAAAGGTCCGAAGCCGGGAATTCACAAGTAAAATAAAACAAAACTCCCCCTTGTTCCACGCTTTAGTCAATGGCACTAAAGATCCGGAGCCGGGGTACGCCAGATTTCGGTTCCTGACCGGGAAAAACTATGGTAATCGCACCGAGTTGGTCAGTTCGGAGCGCCGGCAAGGCCGAGACGTGCGGATGTCCAAATGGATTGTTGGCTCCTACTGAAATCACGCGCACCCTGGCGGTAGGCCGGACGTGGACGCCTTTACTCCCATGATGTGGAACCTTCAGCACGTCCACTGCTTCGGGTACTGAAATACTTCTTTCGATATCCCCAGTCAGCAGGGCCGTTCCTCGGCCGGAATCTAAGAGCAGGACCACCGAATCGTTGTTCTGGTCGTTCCTTCGCGGGATCCAATTCTTGGGCGGATGTACTACGGTGAAAGAGCCGATGGTTTGCCCCGCCGTCACCCATCGAATGGGGATATGTTTCTCCTGAATGCGCTCGATCAATTCGCCGTATCTTGGAATCATTGGATTACGCCCCAGCCAAAATTCGCCGATCCGGAAGTTTTCGATCACGCTGAAGAGGCCATCCATGTGATCGTGATGCGCGTGTGTCAAAACGACGGCATCCAGTCGCCGAATGCCACGGGAGAACAGATACGGCGAGACGACGCTCTCGCCTATTGAGAACGTGCTCTCGTCGCGCAAGTCGAGGAAGCGTCCGGAAGCCACGCCGCCCCCATCGATCAACATGCGATAGCCGGAGGGGAATTCGATCAACGTAGAATCGCCTTGTCCGACATCGAGAAACGTTAAAGTTACGGACCCCGGAGGCCTCGGCGAAAAATCTTTGAAAGCTATCAACGCGTGCAACGCGAGAATGGCTGCGGAGCTGAAAAGACAAAGAACCGTCAATCTGTTCCGCACGGCCATGAACAGGGACGCGGCCGATATGCCGTACACGATCCATAACCATAGCGGCGGCGACGGAACCCGGAATGTCGCTCCTGGGATCCGCAATGCCAGATCGAGAATCGCCAGCATCAAATGAAGTAGCGCCGCAACAATCCAGCCGGCCAGCGCTGATGCGGGTCCCGAAAGGAATATTAGCGACAGTGCCAACGGAGTGACGAGCGCGGCGATAATTCCCGCGGGAACATTTATCAGCGGCGAGAGCGGCGATAGCCGATGAAAGGATTCGACCATGAAGACAACAAAGATCACGTCGACCGAGAAGGAAATCACTAGCGATTCGGCGAGGACGAGTATCACCTTCCATGGCACCGTAACCATCCATGTTGGAAGTCCATGGCGTTCGCACCATATCCGCCGCGACACACGCCAATCGGATGCGCGCATGGGCAGCTCGCCGTCCTTCGAAGAATCGCCGAAATCCCTCAACGCCTCCCGGAGCCATCCGAAAGCCCATTCGCTGGCCGGCATTCCCATCCAGACGACAGCGAACACAGCCGCAAATGTCATTTGAAAACTCGAATCTTTGATCGCGTTCGGGTCGGCCAATAGGATGATGAATGCGGTTCCCGCAATCGTGTTCGCTCGAGAGTACCCGCGATCGAGCAGGCGGCCCATAACCAGGAACGACACCATCAGTGTCGCCCGGTAAACGGGCGCCTGCCCTTCGACGATCGCTGCGTAAGCCAGAGCGCATGTAAGGACGATCAGAAGCCGTGTTCGGCGTTTCCATGGAATCCATCGAACAACCCAAAACGCAGCCCCGGCAACAACTGCAAGATTAAAGCCGGAAACGACCACCAGGTGGTAAAGGCCGCCCGCCTGAAATTGCCGTTCGACTTTAGCTGTCAGGCCATACTTGTGTCCAAGAACCATTCCGCTGACCAAACCCTTGATAGGCTGTTTGTCAGGGCTCGCGTCAAATGGTGCTTCAACTTTGGCCTGAATCCATTTTTGGATTCGATCACGCCCGTGCCACCCTCGGTCCAGAACCGTGATGAGTCGGGGATTGCGGATCGTGCCGGTCCAATAGATCCCTTGTCGCTCCAGGTGGCGGCGGTAGTCAAACACCCCGGGATCTCGGTAGACCACCGGCCGGTGTAGCTTGACCACGATCTCGACACGATCGCCGGACCCAAGATCCAACTTGTCGAACAATTCGCGTTGGTCCGAATCGTTCAAAAACTCCGTAAGACGTGCCCGTCCGCGGTACGGCAGCCTGTCTACGGTTTGCAATTCCAAATCCAAATAGGTACCGAGCCCGCGCCACTCGGGCGCCTTCGTGAGTTTCCCAACGACACGAACGGCCGTATCTTCAGGAATCGGAGGAACTGCTGGCAGCATCGACGCATCCACCGCCCCGATCAACGCGACCAGCAACATCAAGCACCACCCTCTCCCCCTGGGAGAGGGCGCGAAGCGCGAGCCCGCTAGGGCGAAGCCTTGAGAGAGGGTGAGGGTTGCAATCGTGACCGGGATCGCAATCCAGACAGACCTTTCGTCCAGACACGGGGACAGAAGAATGCCCATCAGAAGGGTGATTAACAGCAGCCCCATTGAACGCCTCAGTTGGGAGCTGCAAAGGGCGCTTCTATCTTACTGCAAAAGACGCAACGATCTCGATATGAAACGTGTTGGGGAACTGATCAACCAAAGTGATTTGCTTCAACTCGTACTGATTGGACACAAATCTTGCCGCTTCTCGCGCGAATGTCGCCGGGTTGCAGGAGACGTAGACGATGCGGTCGGGTTTCAGGCTAACGATCTGATCGGCCGTTTCGGTACCGCAACCGGTGCGGGGTGGGTCTAACACGACCACATTGGGGTGCAGACTGCCACCGCGTAAAGTGGCACTGACAGACCCCTCCACGAACCGTAATGGCCACGTTTGGTTTGATCGCGCATTCTCCCGCGCCAGCCTAACCGCAAAACGACTGGATTCGACAGCGATCACTTCCTTCGCGGCGCGCGCGAGGGGTATCGAAAAGAATCCCACGCCCGCGTAAAGCTCCAGAACATTTCCGGGTGAGGGACCAGCGTGCTCCAGTACCTTACGGTTCATTGCCGGCAATAGAAATCGATTCGCCTGAAAAAACGTGTCGGCAGTAACCCGGTAACGATTTTCTCCAACATGAATCGTAGCGCGGCCCGATCGCCGGATAGTGCCATCACTAAACACAAAGCTTCGAGCGATCTCAGGTGCGCTGATCGCATGTACTTCCCGCGCAGGACCGGGATCCACTGATCCGATGAATTGATTCAACTCCGGAACAAGCGACGCGCATTCCCGAATGGGCACGACTACATTTGTGTTTTCCTGTACAAAGCCGAGACGGCCGTTCGTCACGTGAAACGTCGCGCGCAGCCGATAATTTCTATTGGGCCCAGTCAGCCTTTCAATTGCGCCTTCCCACTCAAAATGTCCAACGCGACGCAGGGTTTCACGGATGATGGCTTCCTTGTACTCGATCTGCCGATCGTATCGAATGTGTTGCCAGTGGCAACATCCGGCTGTTGCATAATTGGGGCAGTCCGGCTCTTGGCGGTCAGGCGAGGGCTGGAGAATTTCGATAATCCGGGCAGTCCCGTAATCTCTCTTCTTGCTGGTAAGCTCCACCTCGAGAACGTCTCCCGGGGCGCTCCTCGGTACCAAAACGACGCCCTCACCCGTACGCGCGATACCGAATCCTCGGTATATGAGTTTTTCAATTGTGAGACGCATGGTGGCACGGGCGAAACATTCCCCTCCTCGCAGAGGAGGGGTGGATGCGCCCGACAGCCAGCAGGCTGGCGGCGCAGACGGGGTAGTCAGCCCGGCGAGATGTTTCGGCCGAAGTGACCACCCCGGCGCTTCGCGCCACCCCTCCGATGCGAGGAGGGGTATAGGTTCCCCCTCTCTAGATTAAATAAAACAAGCTGAGGCGCGGCACCTTGAATTGGTCGAGCAGTTTTCTTCGCCACATCTGTTGCTCGAGCATAGCGAGTTGGGGTGTCGTCATGGTCGAACGGAATGGGTTCAATTCTCGATCGACAGCCTGTTTCAGTTCGATCATCGTCTTGTCGTCTGCCGTGACCTTCAGTTTCGCGATCAACTTTTCTTCCAGTGCGGCCAAGGCTTGTTCCGCTGCCCGCAAATCCTGATAACCGACGGCACGAATTGATTCAGCAATGGCTGAATCGACGGGTGCGACCTCATTTGCCAGTTTTTCGATGTACTCCGCAACCTCCTGGTCCTGAAAGTCCGGCAGTTTGGGAGCCTCGACAAGCAGGTCCTTTTGTTCATCGCGGACTCGCTCGACTGACTTGACACAATAAGCTAACGAGCCGATATCGCGCTTTCGGTTTGGATTTGAGAATGCCCGTTCAATGCCTTTGAGAACGACATCCAGCGGGATCCCTTGTTCGAGCCAATTTTCCATGAGAACCCAATCCAGACAAGAGACGAGAGTGAATGAGCGACGCTTCGTTTGAAAGAAGCGCTCAATTTCGGTGAAGTAGTTGAAGTAATTTAGTTCTGGATCCATCCGCCGCCGACAACCACATCGCCCCAATAAAACACCGCTGCCTGGCCAGGCGTGATGGCGCGCTGCGGCTCGTCGAATTCAACCGTGACGAGCCCTTCGTTGCTAAACACCGTTGCCGGCTTCGGCTCGAATCGGTTCCGGATTTGAACATCGCATCGAATGGGAACGTTTAACGTCTCGATCGCGATCCAATTGTGATCGCGCACGGTGAACCGCCGGCGCTGCGGATCATCTCCAATCACGATGCAATTCATCTCCCGATCGATCCGGACGACGTATTGCGGACGGCCGGCGGCGATCAGGCCTTTGCGCTGGCCGACAGTGTACCTGTGAATTCCGGCGTGTGTCCCAACCACTTCACCGCTCTCGGTGACAATCGGGCCGGACAATCGGGTCTCGATTCCGGCATATTCTTCGACAAAATCGGCATACGCCCGGCCTTCGACGAAACAGATTTCCTGCGACTCGGCCTTTTCCGATGTCGCCAGTGCATAACGCCGGGCAATTTCGCGCACTTCGGGCTTCGTCATTTCGCCCAGCGGAAACAATGTCTTTGAAAGCTGTTCTTGGGTCAGTCCGAACAAAAAATACGACTGATCCTTATTTCGGTCCCTGCCACGGACCAACAGCCATCGGCCGAGCGCTTCGTCGTACTTAACGCGGGCGTAGTGTCCTGTCGCTACCCGGTCGGCACCGATTCCGGCGGCCTTTTCGACGAGATGGTGAAACTTTACGTAGTTGTTACACAGGATGCATGGACTCGGCGTTTCGCCTCGCAGATAGGTCTGCACGAAAGGCGTGACTACCGTGTTCTCGAAATCTTTTTCGAGGTTGAGAACGTAGTACGGAATGCCGAGCTGCCTGGCCACACGGCGGGCGTCCCACAGATCATCCAACGAACAGCATCGGCCATTATTGCGCCAAAGCTGCATCGACAGACCGACGATCTGCTCTTCGCGTTCCTTCAATAAAACAGCGGCTGTTGATGAGTCAACGCCGCCGCTCATGGCAACAGCAATCATTGAACTAAAAACCTTGGAGAACTTGTTTGATAGCGTCCGACGCAAGCACGCTGCAATGGATTTTAGAAGCCGGCAAACCGCCAAGGGCGTTCGCGATCTGATCTTTCGTGATAAGCCTTGCCTCGGTAACGTTCATCCCAACCAGCATTTCCGTCGCATAGGAACTCGTTGCAATGGCAGCGCTGCATCCCTGAGCTTTGAATTTCGCGTCGTGGATCCGGCCATCACTGACCTTCACCCACAGTTTCATGACGTCCCCGCAAACAGGGTTCGATACTTCGGCAACGGCATCGGCATCGGGGATTTCGCCCACGCATCGCGGATTCTGAAAATAATCTAGGAGCTTCTCCGAATAAGCCATGCTTAATAGGGGGCGCACACCCTAATTCCCTCTAGTTCAGGAATTAGGGTGTGCGCCCCCTATTATAATACGGCGACAGTTCGCGCAATCGCTCGACGATTCCCGGTAACACCTCGATAACGTAGTCTATGTCTTCGATGCCCGTCATCGTGCTGAGGCTGAACCGCAGGCTTCCATGCGCTTCGTCCGGCGTTTTCCCGATCGCAGTGAGCACGTGCGACGGTTCGAGCGATCCCGATGAACAGGCAGAGCCGGTCGATACGGCGACTCCCTTCAGGTCGAGAGAAATAACCAGGCCTTCGCCTTCCGCATAATCGACCATGATGTTGGACGTGTTCGGGAGTCGCGGCGCATTTCCGCCGTTGACATGAATGAACTCGATGTGGGATTGCAAGCCGGTTTCGAGCCGATCCCGCAGTTCGCGCATTCGCGGCATTTTATGCATCAACTCTTCGCGCGCCAGGCGAGCCGCTTCGCCAAAACCCACAATGCCCGCTACGTTTTCGGTACCCGACCGGCGGTTTCGTTCATGGCCGCCTCCGGTCATGGTTGGCTTTAACGCCGTACCTTTCTTCACGAACAATGCCCCAACGCCCTTCGGCCCGTGGATCTTATGTGCAGACATCGAGTACAAGTCGACGCCAAGCGATTTGACGTTAACCGGAATCTTGCCTGTCGACTGCACACCGTCGGAATGGAAATAGACGTCTGCTTCAGCGGCAATCCTGCCGATTTCTTCAATCGGTTGGATCGTTCCAATCTCATTATTGGCGTGCATGATCGAGATCAGGATCGTATCCTTCCGGATTGCTTTTCGAACATCTTCGGGATTCACCAAACCGTCGTGCGATACCGGCAGCCACGTAATTTCGTATCCCTGCTTTTCGAGGTCCTTGCAGGTATGCAGAACCGCATGATGCTCGATTTGCGACGTGATGATGTGCCGGCCTCCGGACTTTTGCGATTCCGCAATACCCCGGATGGCGAGGTTATCGGCCTCGGTTCCGCCGCTTAAGAAAACAATCTCGGCCGTTTCTGCGTTGATTAATTTCGCCACGTGCTGGCGCGCGTCATCGATCAAGGACTTGGCGTGCTGTCCAAACCAGTGGATCGACGACGCATTTCCGAAATGTTCCGTAAACACCGGCATCATGGCAGCCACGACTTCTGGCCGCATGGGAGTCGTTGCGTTACTATCTAAATAGACGCGTCGCATTGTTTCTGGGCGTGGGGGTACCGGCCGGCGTAAGAAGGCCGCCGCGCACCGCAAGCGCGATAGCGCGCAGCCTCAAGAAGAAGCGGCGTACCGCAGCGATCCGGACGGTGGGCCCGACGCTAAAGAATGATTATAACGCTCACAACAGACTTTGGCCTTGCCGATCCGTTCGTTGGGATCATGAAGGGCGTCATATTAGGTATCGCGCCAAACGCGCAATTGGTGGACATTACACATGACATCCGCGCGTACGACATCCTCGAGCCTGCATTCATCATCGATAGTGCCTACCGCTATTTTCCCGATGGAACTGTTCATGTCGTCGTGGTGGATCCCGGTGTTGGATCTGCGCGGCGTCCTATTGCCGCTGGGTCCAAAGGGCACATCTTTGTGGCGCCGGACAATGGCGTTTTGTCGTGTGTCCTTCAAAGCGATCCAACCGCTTCAGCCCCTTCGGTTCATTGGATCAATAATCGCAGCCTCTGCCTGAATTCGATCAGTCAAACGTTTCACGGCCGCGATATTTTCGCCCCCATCGCAGCGCACCTCGCGTGCGGCACTCCCATCGAATCGGTAGGGCCTCGCATCGTCGATTTCGTCAAGAAAGCTTTGCCGACGCCGCGACCCCAAGGAGACAGGCTGGTGGGTACGGTGTTACGCGTCGACAAATTCGGAAATATTGTCACGAACCTGCGGCGGCACCATCTAGGCCGGGGGTTTTCGATTCGTCTTCGGGGCCTTTCTATCACGCGTTTGTGTACGAGCTTTTCCGAAGCGGAGACCGGCGAGTTCTTTGCGATTGAGGGGAGCACGGGATATATCGAGCTGGCATTGAATCAGGGATCCGCGGCGGACCGGCTGAATGTCGCTCTCGGCTCCGAAATCGAGCTAGAAACTCCTTTTGTAAATCAATAGAATGGCTCGTCCGCCTGATTTGCGGGCAAAAAACCGACGAGGACGAGAATGAACGCGGGATTAGAAGACGTTATAGCGGGTGAATCCGGTATCTGTTACATCGATGGGGGAAAGGGTGTACTTGCCTATCGTGGATACAACATCCACGAACTTGCCACGAATTCGACCTTTGAAGAAACCTGCCACTTGTTATGGTTCGGACGTCTGCCGAAACAAGCCGAGCTGAACGACACGACGAACAAGCTTACTTCTTCCCGCGCGATTCCGCAGCAAATCGCCGATTTCATGAGAACGCTTCCGAAAAAAGCGCTTCCCATGGAAGTGTTGCGAACGACCGTGTCGATGCTCTCGGTGTTTGACCCGGAAACCGAGGACATGTCGCCTGAAGCGAATCTTCGCAAGGCGATTCGCTTGACTGCTCAGACCGCGACGCTCGTGACCGCTTTCGATCGCATCCGGAACGGCAAAGATCCGGTTGCACCGCGCGCAGATCTCAGCTACGCCGCCAATTTCGCTTACATGCTCAACGGCACGCTGCCGAATGAGACGATGACGAAGGCCCTGGACATCGCGTTGATCCTTCATGCTGATCATGAGCTGAATGCTTCGACTTTTGCCGGCCGCGTGACTGCGGCGACTCTTTCCGATATTTACTCGGCGGTCACATCCGCGGTCGGCGCTTTGAAAGGTCCGCTGCACGGCGGTGCGAACGAAGCCGTCATGCGAATGCTAAAGGAGATCGGCGAGCCTTCAAGAGTGGATGCGTATGTCCACGACCTCTTTGCGCAAAAGAAAAAGATTTCGGGATTCGGACATCGCGTTTATCACACCGAAGATCCGCGCGCGACGCACCTCCGGCGCATGTCGAAGGAATTGTGCGAACGCGCCGGGCAGTCCAAATGGTACGAGATGTCGGCGCGAATCGAAGAGATCATGAAGTCAGAGAAAAAGCTCAACGCGAATGTCGACTTCTATTCCGCCACCACATACCACGTCATCGGCATGCCGATCGATTTGTTCACTCCATTCTTCGCTGTGAGCCGTATGTCGGGCTGGACCGCACACATCCTGGAGCAATATTCCAATAACCGCCTGATTCGGCCCCGGGCCGAATATATCGGGCCCGCGCCGGACTTGAAGTGGGTACCAGTGAACCAGCGGTAAGACGAAGAACCAGCCCTCACTTCAGAGATCGATAGCTCAATGCCCGTCCGTTTCGCGAAATGCAGGTAAAGTTGAGGTGCTCAGCGTTACGGCCCAACCCTCAAAGATTCCTGCGTCAACGGAAGGTAACGGCCCAGAACGATGATCACCAACCACAGCATTAACGAACTTGCTGCAATAAACTTCGCGACTGCAGGCGGTTCTTCTCCGGATCCTAACCTCGCCCAGCTGCGGAAAGCGGAGGTACAATTAAAAACAACCAGAGTGCCTCCTGCTAATACGATGCTTGCCATCTTCAGATGAAAAAGCGGATTCCAGGCATAAAAGAAGGGCATGCCGACAAAAAAGAGAATGCCCGTGATGATATTGATGACTAAACCGGCGATTCCCCAGGGTAGCAACCGGTGCAGGGGAGCTACAGGCAAGTCTTTCACAAAACCCAAGAGACGGAGGTTCAGCCCTCCAATTGCCGCCACGATCAAGATCAGGCCCAGGAAGTGGAGGGTCTCGAGAACCGGCCAGACCCAGCGTGAAGACGCCGTGACGAAGTGAGAAACCGACGGAACGATCTTGGATCCCATTGCGCCGACGGCCGAGGCCGCGTCCTCGGCGGACAAAATTTCCGGGTGGCGGATTGCTCCACCCGTATTTCCCGTGGCTGTCATCATCCCCGCCGTCACGATAGAGAGAATGAGCACGAGTGTGAAATTCCATCGCGCCACCGGGGCTGGCGCCGGACGTGACATCCGGCTAAACTGCCACAATCCGATCAGCGCGAGTCCGCCCGTAAGCTCCATAAATACCAAAGAGAGCAATGCGGCGCCCTGGTGCGTGTTAACCAAATCCTTCGGTAGCCGAGTAGATGATTCCTTAAGGACCTCGTTCGCGACATCTCCGCTGAAGTACGTCGGAATCGCCAGGAGCGCAATGAGCGTGAAAAATGCAAGACTCGTCTGCTTCAAATCGTCGCTGTTTGCAAGAAAGGCAACCAGGAAAAGGAATAGCCCGACGAAAGCGCCGATGATCGGCCAGTGGTTCAACAAGAGATGGATGTGTGCCAGATTCATGATGATTAATCCTACGCTGTGAGGACGGTGTACGTATAGGCCAGCAGACGACCCGCAGTAACAGCTCCAACCCAAAAGATAAGCGCCCACACCGCAAAGACCCGGCCCTTCGCCATCATTGCCGCTTCACTCAAGCTGGCGTCGGCGAAAACACGATTCCGGAGCATTTGCATCGACGTGAGGGCCAATCCGATTAGCGTCAGCTTAACGTAAAAAAGCGGGTTCGTTAGAGATTTCGTCGGATACCCGGTCAATAGAAGGAGGCCGGATGCCACTTGTATCCAGAACCCAACCCATATGAAGCGGTAAAACCTCTTGAGCGGGGCTATAGGCAGGTCCGGTGCGAGACCAAGAATTCGCAACCCGATCAACACACTCGCGCCAACCAGCACGCCCATGCCTATAGCATGCACCGAAAGGATGAACCAGAATGAGAAAATGGAATCGGATTCGCGAATCCAGGTACTCAGTCCGGTCGCTTCGATTGCTTGAAAAATTGAGAGGAACACCAGGTTCAACTCCTTACCGAAGTTTCGGTGATTCTAGGCCAACGTTCAGCCACGCCACAACAGGAGAGAAATTTGGAGAAAAATTCGAAGCGGTTCTCGTGCGAAACGCGGGCCCACGTTGAGCCACACGCTCCCCTTGCGGATGGACACGTATGGAACTATGGACGAATCAAAAAGAAACACAAAATGAGAATTGAGAATTGATTAGTGACTGATGACTATGCGCCTCGGAAAATTTGCGATTCACCAAAGGTAATTAATCATTACTTATCAATCAATCTTCAATTCTCATTTTGGTGCCGTGCGCTATGGTTTCACATTCTGACCCCCGGTCGGTAGCTCGTACGGAGCGCCGGTACCTGTCGAGCCGAGAAACAACGTGCGTCCGTCGGCGAGGGTGATATCCCTGCCGTTGGCCCTGTGTGACCCGTCCTTCGACTGGTATCCGTCCACAACGACCTTCG
>Ga0209470_1002432_pt1 | contig 13252 bp, 12 predicted proteins | sample GraSoiAngelo_125_FD_185882 | JGI IMG/M metagenome (GOLD analysis project Ga0209470, IMG submission 185882) | Grasslands soil microbial communities from the Angelo Coastal Reserve, California, USA - 14_0927_05_40cm (SPAdes) (version 2) | ecosystem: Environmental > Terrestrial > Soil > Grasslands ... | reverse complement strand
AATCCCAAACGAATTTCAGTCGCGATCTCGGCCGCTGGTGCGTTTCGCACCGATGACGGCGGAAACAGCTGGAAACCAATTAATCGCGGGCTCCATTCGCAATACATTCCGGACCCGACAGCAGAAGTCGGCCACTGCGTGCATCGTATGGCACTGCACCCTTCGCGCCCGAACACGTTGTTTATGCAGAAACACTGGGACGTCATGCGCAGTGATGATGCCGGTGATTCATGGAATGAGGTCAGCGGAAATTTACCGACCGATTTCGGATTTCCGATCGATGTGCACGCGCACGAGCCGGAGACGATTTACGTCGTGCCGATCAAGAGCGATTCCGAGCATTACCCCCTCAGCGGAAGGTTACGCGTGTACCGCAGCCGCACGGGCGGCCATGAATGGGAAGCGCTGACGAAAGGTCTGCCGCAACGGAATTGTTACGTGAACGTGCTGCGCGACGCGATGTCGGTCGATTCGCTCGAGCCGTGCGGCGTCTATTTTGGCACAACTGGCGGCCAAGTTTATTCATCGACCGATGCAGGTGACAGCTGGAAGTCCATCGTGCGCGATCTGCCGGCGGTGCTTTCGGTTGAGGTGCAAACGCTCAGTTGAGCAAGTCCCAATTCCCAGCCCCAAATCCCAAATAAGCTTTCAATGATCAAATCCCAAATTCGTGAACTTTGTGTCCCTGCGATTTTGACGTTGGCGATTTGGAATTTGTTTGGAACTTGGGATTTGAGACTCGGAACTTTATTCATCCAATGATCCGCGTCGTGCTTCCGCCTCATCTGCGTACGCTTGCACGCGTTGATGGCGAACTGGAACTAGAAGTTGAGACTCCCGTGACCCAGGGTTCAGTGCTCGACGCTCTTGAGGCAAAATATCCGATGCTCCATGGAACAATACGCGATCATGTCACGAAACTTCGCCGGCCAATGGTTAGATTTTTTGCCTGTGGCGAAGATTTGTCGCATGAATCACCGGACGCCGCGTTGCCAGACGCGATTGTAAAAGGGTCAGAACCATTCTTGATTATCGGTGCCATTGCCGGTGGTTGAGCGAAAAGCATTTTTGCGAAACGTTTGAAACAAACACAGGAGACCTAAAAGGAGGACAGATGAATACAGAAGAAGTGGCGACAAAGCTGGTAGAGTATTGCCGGAAAGGCGAATGGATGCAGGCAGTCGATGATCTCTACGCAAAAGACATCGTCAGCGTAGAGCCCAGGGAGATGGAGAACATGCGGGCGGAAATGCGTGGCATTGATCAGGTGCGCGGTAAGACGAAGTGGTTTGAGAACAGTTTCGAGGTGCACAGCGCAAAAGTCGCCGGACCGTTTGTAGCCCGCGACACCTTCGTTGTGCAGTTCGATATCGATGTGACGGACAAAGCCTCCAAAAAGCGGATGCAAATGTCGGAGGTGGGAATTTACAAGGTTAAGGACGGCAAGGTCGCGCGCGAAGAATTTCTGCCGCTCGCTCAACCGAAAAAGTAGGGTCTCGCTAATCCCACCGACGTAACTCAGGCAGACATCTTGTCCGCAATTTTTTGCAGGCTGGGAAGCCCGCGTGACTTATCAGGCAGGATGCCTGAATTACGTGATGATTGCGTGACGAGTGCCGCGACGATATGCTCGCGCGCATGTCGCGAAAGGCAAAACCCAGCCACCAAGCGAAGAGCGCTCACAACTTCGGAGGGGCTTTGCGCCGTGAATTTCCGCTGCTAATCGGTTTGGGAACGGCGGCGATCTTTTTTTCAGCTGGAAATCAGTTCGTCGAACTCGTTGGGCACCCGGTAGCGATGATCGCTGTCTTCCTATGGCTTTTTGCTGTTATCCTTTGGTCGGCAATTTGTGTGGTGAGCCATGCAGACTGTCTCGCGATTAAGTTAGGTGAACCCTACGGAACCTTAATTTTGACCCTCTCGGCGATCTGTATCGAGGTGGTCATGATATCCACGGCAATGTTGCATGGCGCAAACAACCCAACGCTCGGACGGGACGCCATTTTTGCCGTAGTTATGATCGCGCTTAATGGCTTGGTCGGGCTGTCGCTGTTGCTGGGCGGCTTACGTTATCGAGAGCAGTATTACAATTTGCTGGGTGTGAACTCGTATCTCAATGTGATCATGACGTTAGCGGTGCTAGGTTTAGTCTTTCCCAATTTCACCACTTCTAAGAGCGGGCCAAATTTTTCTACCGAACAGGAAGTCTTTCTTATTGTGGTGTCACTCCTGCTTTACGCGATTTTTCTGCTCATCGAGACCGTGCGACACCGCGGCTATTTCATGGAATCGGAGGACGTTGTGGTGCTGGCGAAGTCTGCTCATCATCCATTGCACGTGCGCTCAACCACTTTTCATGCGGCGTTGCTGCTCGTCTACCTGATAACGGTTATTTTACTGGCGGAAAAATTCGCTATCCCGTTGGACAACGGTATTGAGAAATTTCATATGCCACAGGCACTTGGCGGCGCGATCATTGCAGCGTTGGTGCTCTCGCCGGAAGGCTTAGGCGCGGTCCGCGCCAGTGTGGGTAATCATCTGCAGCGTTCAATAAACATTCTGTTTGGTTCGGTGCTCGCGACAATCGGACTAACGATTCCGGCCGTACTAACCATTGGACTGATCACGAAACGACCTGTCACACTCGGCGTGGAAGGCGCCAATCTTCCGCTACTGCTCCTGACACTGGCCGTGAGCATAGTTACATTTACAAGCAGGAAGACAAATATTCTGCAGGGTTGCATCCACTTTTTACTGTTCGCTGTGTTTGTGCTTTTGATTTTTGCGCCTTGAGTTGATGACGAAGAGGGGATCCTTCAGAAAGTCGGGAGCGCCGTGCATTTAAACAAATCCGACAAGATCTTCGTCGCCGGACATCGGGGAATGGTGGGCAGCGCAATCGTTAGACGGCTCGAAAGCGAAGGCTTCAACAATCTGCTGACACGCGATCATTCGCAGCTTGATCTCGCCAATGAGTCTGCGGTCGCGAAATTTTTTGCCGAGGAACGACCAACCATAGTCATTGTCGCGGCCGCAAAGGTTGGCGGAATTAAGGCGAACGACGATTTCCCGGTGGAATTTCTCCTCGAGAATTTGCAGATCCAGAACAATGTCATTCGCTCAGCTTATGAGAACGACGTGCGCAAGCTGCTCTTTCTTGGAAGCTCTTGCATTTACCCGAAGTTTGCGCCGCAACCTATTCCCGAAACGGCGCTGCTAAGCGGGCCGCTGGAGCCGACTAATGAAGCCTACGCCATTGCGAAGATTGCCGGCATGAAGCTTTGCCAGGCTTATTGGCACGAATTCGGCAGGCATTTTATATCGGCTATGCCGACCAATCTTTACGGCCCGAACGACAATTTCGATCTGGAAACATCACACGTGTTGGCCGCACTAATACGCAAAGCGCACGAAGCTAAAGTGCGCAAGGATCAAAAGCTAACCGTGTGGGGAACTGGAAAACCACGTCGCGAATTTTTGCATGTGGACGATCTTTCCTCAGCATGTCTTTTGCTCCTGGAGAAATATGACTCCCCAGAGATCATCAACGTCGGTTGCGGCGAGGACATTTCAATTCGCAAACTATCGGAATTAATCTGTGACGTGGTCGGGTTCGACGGTGAACTCGCTTGGGACACCAGCAAGCCGGATGGTACGCCGCGAAAACTTTTAGACGTGACCAAGCTTCGCGCGCTCGGCTGGAAGCCGGCAATCCCGCTGCGGGATGGAATTGCTCGGACGTATGAATGGTTCCGGGCCAATTCCGTGTAGTGACACTGATTCGTCCTAAGAGCGACGGTCGACTTATTCGACGATGGACTCATCTGCGGTTTGACCGCGAATCTTTCCGGCGTTGACTGCTTTTAAGGCGACATGAAAAATTTGCGTGTTGGGGTTGTTGGGGTTGGTCATATCGGAAGCAATCATGCGCGACTGTATGCGGAGATTCCGTCCGCTGAGTTCACCGCAGTGTATGACGTGGATCCTATCACGAACCGCACAATTGCGATCAAGTTCCACGCGACGCCTGCCAGATCTCTGGATGAATTTATTGCGATGATTGACGCTGCTTCCGTGGCAACGCCCACCAACACGCACTATGAAGTTGCACGGTCTCTCCTTGCGAAGGGCAAACACGTGTTGGTCGAAAAGCCGATCACTGACCACACTGCGCATGCTGGCGAACTGGCAGAGTTGGCCGCGCGCAACGGCCTCATCTTGCAGGTCGGCCACGTGGAACGTTTCAACCCGGTGTTGGGCGCCCTTGAAAAACATCTGACCCATCCGCGGTTCATCGAAGCGCATCGGCTCAGACCCTACTCGGAACGCGGTACTGACATCGGTGTCGTTCTCGATTTAATGATCCATGATCTGGAAGTCATTTTGCATTTCGTGCGTTCGCCTTTGTGGAGTATTGACGCAGTGGGCGTGCCCGTACTTAGCCGGAGTGAAGACATCGCCAATGTGCGACTGCATTTCGAAGATGGATGCGTGGCAAATGTGACCGCGAGCAGGATCAGTCCCGAGCGCGTCCGCAAGATTCGCATTTTTCAGGAGGACGCGTACATCTCGCTCGACTATCAAAATCAAAGCGGCGAAATTTACCGGCGCATTGGAAAACAGATTTGGCGTGACAGGGCAGACATCGAACACGAAGAACCGCTGAAACTTCAGCTCAGTTCGTTTATCGAATGTGCGAGCACGGGACGCCAGCCGCGCGTTTCCGGTTCTCAGGCAGCTGCTGCTCTTGAGTTGGCAGTCAAAATTACGAAACAAATCGCGTCGAGTGGATAGGACGATCCCGTATCGCAGATCTTACTGTAGAGGCAGGCGTGCCGCCTGCATGGCATGCGACTTTGCTGCCGACACGACTGCCTCTACAGAAGAATGACCATCTACTTCGTTGCCGGCGAGGTGAGCGCTGACAATCACGGCGCGGCGTTGATGCGCTCCCTGGGCGAGTTGGATCCCAAGCTGAAGTTCATCGGCCGGGGCGGACCGCAAATGCAGGAAATTGCTGACAACCAATTCAAAAACTGGATCGGCGACGCCGCCGTCCTCGGTTTGTGGGAAGTGCTGAGGAAGTATGGTTATTTCCGAGAGCAATTTCGCGAAACGATCAAAGAAATTCTGGAGAGCAAGTCGGACGCAGTCGTGTTGATCGATTACCCTGGCTTCAATTTGCGACTGGCCCGCGCATTGCAAAGACAATCGCGACGACCAAAGATAATTTATTACATCAGTCCGCAGGTATGGGCTTGGAATCGTGGCCGGATCAAAAGAATGGCGCGCTGCATCGATCTCGTGCTCTGCATTTTTCCATTTGAGGCGGATCTCTATAATGAATCAGGCTTGCGTGCGATATTCGTCGGGCATCCGATGATTGAAAGATTGCAGGCTAGCAAGCTCGATGGTGAGCGCGATCCGAATTTGATCGGCCTTTTTCCAGGCAGTCGCCTGCGCGAAGCACGGAAAATTTTTCCGGTAATGATCGAAACGGCGCGCCTGCTGTTGCAATCCAACCCCACTTTGCGCTTTCAAGTCGCCGCGGCATCCGACGAGCTCGCGCGCGAGATGAGTCAGATGCTGAACCCTCACCTTTATCCTCTTCCTTTGGCAAAAGGAGAGGAGACGACGCAAGCACCTAACGAGTCGCAACCCATCTTGGCGAGAGAGGGTATGACAAGGACGTCTCTCCCCTCGTTGAGGGGAGAGGGGAGGGTGAGGAGTGAAGCGTCGCAAAATCCCGAAGTCATTCAAATCAAAATCGGCGAAACAACAGCGCTGATGCAGCGGGCTTTCATCGGGGTCGTTGCCTCAGGAAGCGCTACGTTGGAAGCTGCTTACTTTCGGATGCCTTTTGTGCTGATTTACAAGGTGGCTGTGCCCACTTACCTCGCAGCGCGTCTGGTGGTGAGCGTCAAGTATCTTGGCATGCCGAATTTGCTCGCAGGCAAAGAAGTCGTTCCGGAATTTATTCAGCACCGGGCAAAACCAGCTGCCATTGCCAAGGCCGTGCAGCTGTTAATGGAAGATGCACGCGCACGCGAGCGAATGATTTCCGAATTTGATGCGATCGTTGGCAGACTCCAGGGAGCGACGGTCTCCCCTGGCACGTCCGTAGCTGCAGGCGAAGGCGGCTGTCCGCCGGAGCGATCTGCGGATCGGCCTTCTTTAATGGGCAAGAGCAGAGCTAGTCAAAGAGCGGCGCAAGTAATTGTGGAAGAGATTCGAAGATCGATACCAAAAGGATTCAACTGATCGCGCGATGAAAATTTTGGACATTTCAAGAACACTTTCCAACGATTTGGCAGAATGGCCCGGTGATGAGCCGTTTCGTTTTCGGGCGACCAACGAGATAGCGAAAGGCGCAAGTGTAAACCTGGGCGCGATCACGATGAGCGTGCACAATGGCACGCATGCTGATGCGCGGTTCCACTTTGATCCAAAGGGCGATTCGATCGAGAAAGCGCCGCTCGACGCTTATGTTGGTCGCGCAACCGTGGTCGATCTCGCCAAAAGTTTTGCGCGGTCCAAGCAGAAACATTTGATCACCACCGAAGATCTCAAGCCGCATGCCGAGGACATCGCGGCGACCTCGCGGCTTCTCGTAAAAACCGGTCGCTGGAGCGACTCCACAGTTTTTCCAAATCAAATTCCGGTGATCGCAGCCGATGTCCCGGCATGGCTGCAGAAAAATGGAGTAAAGCTGCTCGGCGTGGATCTACCATCAATGGATGAGATCGATTCAAAATCGTTGCAGAACCATCACGCGCTGGCCGGTGCTGGCATCGCCATCGTTGAATCGCTCGATCTGACCGAGGTCGCCGCCGGATTTTACAATCTCGCAGCGCTGCCTCTAAAAATCGCCGGTGCCGATGGAGCACCGCTGCGCGCGATTCTCTGGCGCGAGTAAGACCGAATGAGTGTCATTCCGAGCGGGGCCTGGCGCAGTCAAGGAATCTCTGGACGCTAACAATCCGAGATGTCTCCAGCCCTTCGCATAAAGCTACGGCTTGGCAAGCGACTGCGCTCGACATGACAACGAGCGTGCTCGAAGACCAGCGCACGATTTGGGTCGTTGTTGCCGTAATTTTTCTCTTGTTTCTAATCGGCAATTTACCCTGGCAGCTCGATGACTACGACCAGGCGAAGCAGGCATTCACTTCCTTTCAGATGATCAAGGAAGCCCGCTGGTTTTATCCGCAGACTCCGCACGAACACGTGGCAACCAAACCGCCGCTCGTGGGATGGGTCTCAACAGGTCTTTTCGGATTGACCCAATCATGGGAGCTGTCGTGGCGATTGCCATCACTTCTCGCTGCGATCGCCCTGGCAATCTTCTTGTTTCGTGCTGCCAGCTCCGCTTACGGACCAATTGCCTGTCTCATGGCGGTAAGTGCATTTGGATTGAACCTGCTGAGTCCGCGTTTGGCAACACTCGTGCGCACCGACATGCCGCTGGCGCTCGTAATTTTTCTTATCGGCCTATTGATTTGGAAGAAGATCCAAGAGGGAACCGACTGGAGACTGCGAGACCAAACTTACGTTTTTGCATTGCTTACGATCGCGATGCTGATCAAGGGCCCGATCGTTTACGCGTTCCTGCTGCCGGGGATTTTGCTGTTTCAATGCTTCGCATTCAAGGAGCGACGGCTTGGGCAGCCGTCATTCCATGTTAGCCCGTGGCCCGGTTGGTGGCCATGGATTGCATCTCTGGTGGTCTTTTTGTTATGGGCGACTGGCGGCATCGTTTTTCAGCCCGGCTTCTTTGATGAAGTTGTAATGCGTGAATTTGTTGCGCGCTTTGGCGAAACAATTCATCGGCCGCAACCGCTCTATTTTTACTTACCGCATCTACTGCACAAATTTGCTCCCTGGAGCGTGCTCATCATTGGCATCGCGCTCGTCGATCTTCATTCGCGAAAATGGCGGCTGAGCTCAGCGTTTCGCGAGATGTCACCTGAGACTTTCTGGCTGCTTTGCTGGAGCGTGGGTGGCTTAATCTTGATGTCGCTAATTCCCTCCAAGCGCGTCGATCGAATTTTTCCAATCATACCGCCTCTGTGTTTGCTGTTGGCGGCGCAAATTGGCGGCCGCCGATCCTCCTCAAGGAGTGGCGGCTTCCCAGCCGTCAACTTAGGAATCGACGGCTGCCCAGGCCGTCGCCCCTTGCACGTGAACGCCACCGCGCGGCGTCCCTACCTGGCCATCGCATTAGCGTTCGCAATTCTATTCACCGGCGGCTACACGATCTTCAAGGTCATCTCAGGATATCGGTACCATCGCGACGCGCTTGCTATTTTTGGACGGGGGGTTCGCCGTGAAGCGGCGGCGCATCACTGGCGCTACGAAGTCGTTTCCGCGAAGGACGAAGGGTTACTGCTCTATTTGCAAAAAACGCATTTCATGGAGCCGGACCATGCCGTCGCTGAATGGAACGGTGGCAATCTCGACGCCTTGATAGCGTCAAGAGAGAAGGCGTCAGGTTTGATGCCCCAACTTGCGGGTGCTGCTCTTTCTCAATTGAAGTCAAACGAGAGAAAGAAAGAGCACGGGACAAGTTACGTTTTGATTACGCGCTGACTTTTTGATTACAGCGCAACCACAGCTTGCTCGCCGTGGCGAGTCCGCGCCGAGGGGATGGAGGGCACGGGCGGTCCGCCCTTACGCCTATCAGACCACCGCTAATCGCCCTGCTGAAGCCAAACATAGCGTTTTCCGTTCCAGTAAATCAACGCGCTAGCTGCTTCGCTCTTACTCACAAGAAGTACGTCTCCGCGCAAGTGTGGGAGGCTTTGTGCTCCGGCTGCCTTAGCGCCAGCGTCTTTCGTATAAATCTGCCAGTTATCCATCCATTCGAAATCATCATCACCGTTGCCGATGGCAGTCTCTGCGCCGAGAATTGTCACCTTATTGACCAGCCCATGAATGATCGGGATGCCGAGCCTTCCGGTCGAGCGTTGCTTCACTAGAACCGCTATGTCGATCTTGTGGTAGCCATCGAAGTCTCCACGTAGAACGAGCTTAAATAGAACGAAACCTCATATTTCTTTCCCATCGAACCGTTCGTAATGGCTGTCTGGACCGGCTGAGGAATATCATCAGTTTGAACAAGCACACCTGTGGTTTGCCAGTGCGCGGGATCCTTTGCCGCAGGTTCGGCGACAGCAATCGCGACGGGCAACAACAGAGTAAATGCAACGTCGGCCAGGACTAACGCTTTCATGGCGACTGTCGCGTCACTTCTTCGTGAAGCGAGTTAGCTGGGTAAATATGCATTGCCAGCGTTCAGCTTGCTTAACAAAAATATCTGTCGCGCATTCGCAGGAGGTGAAGTCCTGTCCCATAAACTTTCCTTTACTCGTCGTCAGCCCGGTCACCACGGCGGTGTTTCCGTAAACACGGACTTTTAGGTCTGTAGACTTCATCGACTCATGGGACAACGCGCCAGATCGGATGACTTCCAGAAACCGGGCCTTATCGATGATGCTTCCATCGGGTTCAACGATGATCCAATCATCAGCGAGGAGTCTATCGAGTGTGTCCGCATTATTGCTGGTGACTGCTCGCGCAAATTCGTTCTCCAATTTCAACAGTTCTTTTTCCATCGTATTGTTGTGGAGTAGGATCAGCTAACGCTAGCGACGGCGAGTATACAATCAGAAATCCGATATCGAAAGTCAGAGAGCGGTTTCGCGCCTGCAGCTCAGTAACTGACGCGCGTTTCATATCGTTGTAGAGGAATATCCAGGCACCAACGAGTGGGTGATTGAAGGCTGTTATTCGGTGTGGCTTCACACTCTTCGTCGAATCTGGTTCCGCAGTACGGACACATGACTACAGGTTCTGCTGGTCCAAGTGGATTGACGGGGGACATGATAGCTCCGCCGAGGCGATACGAACAGCGAGGACAGCGAATCGCGTATATCCGATAGATGGATCCCGCCATCGCGGCGAGAAAGCTGAGAATGCCGGGAAAGACAAGCCAGCGAAGCGCCAGAGATGAAGCGGCGCTGAAGAAACAAAGCATTGCGCCAGCAGTGCCGCCGATCCAGAGGAAGTCAGCCACTCGCTTCTGACGAAGAACTTTCTCGCGAATGGTCATGAGGTCTAACGAGAATTAGATGAAAATTTTCGTCTAACTTGGGATCGGGTGCCACCTCCTTGTCGGCTGTTGGTCGCCCAGCGGGCTGCGGATGGCAAGACCGAGTTTGTTCAGGACGTGGGTGTAAATCATGTTGGTCGAAACGTCCTTGTGCCCGAGAAGTTCCTGGACAGTACGGATGTCGTAGCCACTTTCAAGCAGGTGCGTCTTCTTCCTTTCACGAATCCTTGGGGCGTGGCCCCAGGCTGATGGTGAGACCGCGCCTTCAGCGCTAAACACATACGCCGGGTTGCGCAGCTCGCCGTCGGAGACAAGTTAACCCTCAACTCTCCAGCGGATGGCTGAGCCAGGCAGTAGTGAAGAACGGAACAAAAGTTCGTGATCGCGAGGACGCAATCACCAGCACTCGGGACGAGCGCGCTACCCAGGTCGCGCGCGCTCCGCAGTCACGCGCGCACGGGGACGCTGGCGGTGCGCTCGAGTTTGCCCCAGCTGACCCACGCGCCTTTGATCGCGCGGAGGATCGCTTTCCAGATGCAGTAACTCAGCATAGGCCGGTAAAGCAGTCGCATCGGCAAGATGCGCCAGGCGCGCACGATCGGCTCCCGCTCGAGCATGCAGGCGAGCGTGGCGAGGATGACGTCCATTGCCAGGAAAATGATAATGAATGGCAACACCGCGTTCCAAGCGCCGAAGGGCAGCGACGCAATCAGGAACAGGTCCACCATTGGCGTGACAGCGACGAGGATGATTTGGAAAAACCAAATGCTAGGCAAACTGAACCAGCCAAGCGCGCGATAGTTCCAGTTAAACACCATGTCGCGGTGTTTCCAAAGACATTGCAACGTGCCATACGCCCAGCGAGACCGTTGTCGCGCAAGTGTGCGGACAGTTTCCGGCGCTTCTGTCCACGCTATTGCGCCGGGCACATAAACAATGCGCTGCCGCTGTCTGTGCAATGAGAGCGTGAGATCCGTGTCTTCAGCGAGGGTCTGCAGACTCAGCCCGCCTGCTTCATCGATCGCGTCTTTGCGAACAGCGCTGATCGCGCCCGGCACCACGGTGATGCAGTTCCAGCGATTGTAGGCGCGCCGGTCGAGGTTAAAACCGCAGGTGTATTCCAGTGCCTGGCAACGAGCGATGAACGTCCGCAAATTTCCAACCTTTGCATGGCCTGATACTGCGCCGATCCGCGCATCAGCAAATGGCTCGAGCAAACGCGGGAGTGTGTCTTGCTGACACTGCGTATCAGCGTCAATAAAAACAATGATGCCGTGGCGCGCGGCGGCGAGACCACGTTGCAATGCACGGGCTTTTCCGTGGTTTTCCTGGTGCAACAATCGGACGCGGGGCTCAGTGAGCGCGATGCGCTCGACTTCCGCCGCAGTTTGGTCATGCGAACCGTCGTCCACGACGACAACTTCAATTTCGCCTTTGTAATCTGTGGCGAGAAGCGTGCGCAAAGTTTCCGCGATCACCTTTCCTTCGTTATAAGCAGCCATCACCACACTGACCGGCTCCGCAAAATCTGTTTTAGGTCCGCGCCGAAAACGGTACGCGAGCCAGATGACAACCAGGGTGCGACCTACCACCAGCGCCGTCGCCACAATCATGAACGCCCAGAGGAATTCCTCGATGCTGTGATAAATGCGAAACCCGGTGCTGCTTACGAAACGAGTGAGCGTTCGGGCATTGCCTTGCAAGGGCGGCATCACCGCATCGCGTGTCGTGCCCAGTAAAGTGCTTAAAGGCACGACGGTGTCGCCTCGAGTATGCAACCAATCCAGAATGCGGGGCAGAGCTTGCACCGTTTGCGAACGATCTCCGCCCGCATCGTGCAGCAGGATCACGCTGCCATCGTGTCTTTGTTGTTTAATCCGCCGCAGGATGATGTCCGCGCCGGGCTTCGCCCAATCCTGCGGATCGATATTCTCAAGGACAACGAGATAATTGAGGTCTTCGGCGATTTTCAGCGGCGCCAGTTCGCTAAGTTGGGTGGGGCCGGTATCAGCCGCGTAAGGCGGGCGGAACAACGTAGTCGCTCGACCTGTTATCGTTTCGAGCAAGAGCTGCGTTGCGTTCAGTTCAAGCCGGATGTGCTCCGGCCAGCAGAGCGCCAGGTTCGGATGGTAATAAGTGTGGTTCCCAATCTCGTGCCCTTCATCGACGATGCGACGAACAAGCGACGGGTAACGCTCCGCGTTCACTCCCAGCAGGAAAAACGCCGCTTTCACGTTCGCTGCCTTGAGAATGTCCAGGATCTTTGGCGTCCATCGCGGATCGGGACCATCGTCGAAAGTGATGGCGACCTGATGCTCGCCGCCAGCCCCTTGATGGTAAAGCGTCGGGAATTCCGCAAACTTGACGTATTTGGCGGTGAGATAGCCGTCTGTGTCTACGGCAAGTTTTCGCATCCCGTCCGTGCTATTCTGGTCAACAGTGACAATCTCGCCGTCGCCGACGTCCGCTATTGTGTCCGTCGATTTTATTAGTTCCAGCGATTGTCGGGTTTGATTGTCGAGATTGAAATCCCTGGGAACGGCCAGCGCATCCCAAATTGCAGGATCTTCGCTGCCGAGCCGATACAGAGCGAAGCCGCCGGCCTTTTGGTCGCGCACCTCGCGCACCTGGTTGAGGAATGTCACGGCATCCAAAAACCAAACCGCGTGTTCCTTGTCCTTATCCTGAAAATAAAAATACGGGCTATAACTTGGCCCCTGTACATCCACGCTCTTGATTTCCGCATCATTGGCGCGGCTCATTGCTTCGGAAAAACTGATCAGCTCCGCCTTTTTGCCGCCGATGGTCCAATCGTATCCATAACTCCCCATGGCGATGATCCATTGCTTCGTATCGGAGCCTTCCAGCAAGACGCGCACCCAGCCTTCAAACCATGAGCGTGACCCCAGGGGACCTGGCGGATCGGTGTCGGATGTCTCATCAAATAACATCGCCACAAAGCGATCGACGTTATCAGCAAGCGCATCGAAATCGATGTAGTCGAGTTCCTGGCCGGGCTGAACGCACAGCCACAGCTCCTTGTTGTCGTCGTGCAACGCGTCGGCGAATTTGTCGATGAATTTTGTGATGTCTTTTTTGTAAGCCGGATCGATTTGCTGCCAATCGACCACAACCCCGGAAGCC
>Ga0209470_1002428_pt1 | contig 13256 bp, 10 predicted proteins | sample GraSoiAngelo_125_FD_185882 | JGI IMG/M metagenome (GOLD analysis project Ga0209470, IMG submission 185882) | Grasslands soil microbial communities from the Angelo Coastal Reserve, California, USA - 14_0927_05_40cm (SPAdes) (version 2) | ecosystem: Environmental > Terrestrial > Soil > Grasslands ... | reverse complement strand
CCCGGATATGTAAAGGAAAAACTTCGGACGCCGTCACCCAGCCGATGGGTCCGAAGCTGAAGGAAAAGGAAGCAATGTAAACCATCAGTCCGACCAAAATGATGGAATGCGACCGGACCAAGTTCAAATCCAACCAATGAAAGGAGAGATCCAAAGCAATGAGGCTCAAAGCCATGCCAATCAGGCCGGTCTTAAGCAGGGGTTTCCGGCCGATTTTGTCTATCAAGGCTATGGCCACCAGAGTCATCAAGACGTTGATCAGCCCGATACCGAAAATAATGAGCAAACGGCCATGGAGAACAGGCAAGCCATAAAATTTAAAAATGTTAGGCGCAACGTAGATCAGGGCATTGATCCCGACGAATTGCTGCACAAAAAAGATGCCAATCGCCACCAACAGAGCGGTGCGGACGTTCGGTCGAAAGACCTCCAGCCAGTTGTCCCCTCCCGTTTCTGGGATGACGCCTTTAATTTCCGCCACCGCCTGGTCTACGTCGAGGACGCCGGTCTGCCGGAATACCAGGCGGGCTTCCTCTTCATCATTTTGCAAAATCAGCCAGTGCGGTGACTCCGGAAGAACCAGCGTAGCCAGGCTTAAAATAATGGCGGGGATCGTCCCCGCCATTATCATGTAGCGCCAGCCCTCAGGGTTTGATGCAAAGACATGCGAGAGGAGATAAGACAATAATATTCCTACGGTAATGGTCAATTGATTGATGGAGACCAGACGACCGCGCAAATGGGGCGGAGCTGTTTCCGCGATATACAGGGGTACGGCCAGGGAAATTGCTCCTAAAGCTATCCCAATGACGAGTCGGCCCACCATGAACGACTCAGGTGAATAAGTCAGGCCGGTGGCAAAGGAGCCTAAAACAAAAAGGCCGGCCGTGGCCATGATGACATCCCGACGGCCGATGTAGTCCGCAATTTTACCGCTAATTGCTGCCCCTAAGATGGCGCCGAGCAACATGGCGCCGACGGCGAACTCTGCTTGTCTGGCAGTAAGTCCCCAATATGCATTAAGTTGGGGAAGTACCCCGGCGATAATTCCCGTATTGAACCCAAAAAGGAGCCCACCGATGGAGGCAACGGAGGCGAGAACATATGTCTTCATGTTTTTCGCCCCTACTTGGTGAAAAAATCGTGGATGGCCCCGATCACCTGGTCTTGCTCGGGCAACTGCATTCCATTGAACAGGGGAAGGGTCAATTTTCGTCTCTGAAGGTCTTCAGTCACTTTTAAAGATACTTCCCGGTATAGTTTATCCCGCCAAGGGGTGTCCTGATGATGGGTCAGCACTGGATAAATAATCTTGAAGGGTATCTCTCTTTTCCTGAGAAATGCGGCCAAGTCATCCCGGCTTTGTTGGTCTCTTAAGGTAATAGTGTAGAGATACCAGGAATGCGTCGGCACCAGAGGTGGAGGGAATACCTGACCTTCATGGTGAAGCTCGTGGAAAGCCTCAGAATAACGATAGGCCAGCACGAGGCGCCTGAAATTGACCAGAGAAAGAAAGGGCACTCGGGCCAGCAGGGCCGCGGCTTGGAGATTGTCAATCCGGGAATTTAAGCCAAAGGGAGCTATTTTGTACTGTTTGCGCTCCGGATCAAAACCGTGGTACGCGTAAAGCGCGCAGCGGCGGGCCACGGCCTCGTCATTAGTCAGGAGAGCTCCAGCCTTGCCGCAAGCGGCGAAGTTTTTGAAGGTATTAAAACTCAGTGTAGCCGCGGCGGCCCGTTGCCCTACTCCCGTGACGCCAATAGCCTGACAGGCATCTTCCAGGACAACGAGGCCGTTTTTATAGGCCACGTCGCTGATGGCGGCCTGGTCGGCCAGTCTGCCATACAAGTCTACCGAGAGGATGACCTTGGTTCGGGAAGTAATGGCGGCCTCGATTTTCTCGGGGTCGAGATTATGAGTGTCGGGTTGGACATCCACCAGGACCGGCACGCCCCGCAAGCTCAGGACTGCATTCTCCGTGGACGCGAAGCTGTTGGCTGGCATAATAACCTCATCGCCCGGCTCCAAATTGAGGGCGAAGAGAGCGACCATCAGGGCCTCGGTGCCACTGGAACACAGAAGCACGTGCTTAACCCCCAGAAACTCACCCAGACACGCCTCCAGGGTTTCAATTTCATTACCATAAATGCACGTTCCGGTCCGGATCGCTTTGGAGACCGCTGCGATGCAAACCTCTTTCGCCTCGTCACTCATCATCCGCTCATCAGGCTCAAAGGCAAACTCCTGAGGGGTTTCGCAAGGAGGAAAGAGGGCGGAGGTCACGGCCTCTAAAGATAATTCCGCCTGGGCCGCAAAGAAATCCCCCAGCTTTTGATTGGCCAGGAAAGGAACAATCGCCGCACAGTCCGCCCGGAACCGGTCGCCGGATTGGCCAGGATTGAAACCAGCGCCAGTGGCTGGGATAAGTGCCCTAAGAAGCGAAAAGAGGCTATCGCTGCGACCGGTTATAGAAAACTTGTCCATCTTTAATTTCCCGGCTCATGCTCCCGGCGACCTTTTGGAGATGGAAGTCGCCTTAGTCTCTAATAATCTTTGATATCCAGGTCGGTTCTGTGTCCCTGCCACCAATTTCTACCCCAGCCAGATAATTTTTCTTCGGCCACCGGGGGTGATTTATGACTGAAGTCGCCTTCCCGATACTTTAAATTCATCCTGACGGTATCACCTTCGCAGGTCCTGACGGTAAAGGTTCCTTGCCGACGAAAATCCTCGCTATTGCGATGAATGATATCTATTTTTTGGTGGGGCAAATACGGCTCCACTAGACAAGCTCGGCTTTTGCTGTAAAACGGCAAGCCGATATAGCATGTCCAGTTGCAGGTAATGGGGAGCAATTGCACGTCGGATGGACGATCACCGGTGATTCTTTCAAAAACCGCGACGTTTAGCGCGGTTTGATTCATCATGAAATTGGGCGTGAACTCGAGGGTTTTTTCCAGATTACTCATCCAGAGCCCCCAATAGGGCGAATCGGCGCGCATAGAAAAGACGCCGGAATTCAAGATGGGATAATTAATATACTTCTCCGCCGCTTCGGGGCCTCGGCATTGATTGAAACAATCCCAAGCAAAACGCCGATAGCCGTTAGCGTAATGGTAATTAGAACAAAAGGACCGTTCAAGTTCTGGAATGATCGCCAGGTTAGAGCGCTTAGCCCCCTCGATCAACAGTTCCACTGCCTGCCAATCTTGAACCCAGGCGTCCGAGTCAATGTGGACGTAGATTTCGTAGTTTGGAATCAAAGCTGGGGTTCGGGGCGTGGCGAAAAGACCTTTACAAGGCGCCGGCATGCCAGGCACCGGCGGCAGACCCCAATCAGGCTCGATTATATTGGCAACATAATCTTTCAGCCAGGTTTTTTGCTCTGCAGTCAAGCCTAAATCGAATATGGAGATATCGACCTGCTCTGATTCCGGTTTTTCTCGGATGGATAGGATAAGGCCGATCAGGTGAGGGAAAAAATTGCTATCTGATTCAGCAAAAATCGTTATTGGTTTGGACATGCAGTGAGACTCCTCTGGTCAAGTGAGGTTATGGTAAGGTCTAAAGCCTAGCTTATCGACTGCCGGCCTGGGGTTTCAGAAAGATTTTTCGTTAAACCGACATTTCCTAAGATTATTTCGGCGCAGCCTTATTGGATGGCCAAGCAAAGTTTTGGAGAATCGCGTCGGGATAAAGGCCGTATTTGCTGCCAAAGTCGGCAATTGCCTGAGGATTGGTGCTGCCGACTTGCTCCGCCACGAGCCCGCCGGCCAAGAGGACGGTGTAAAGCCCTGCCGCCTTGGCGCCTTTGACGTCGGTGGCGAGGCTGTCCCCAACCGCCGCGGCCTGTCCGTGAGCGGAACAAGCCAATTTGGCAAGGGCCTCCCGGTACATCATGGGTAAAGGTTTCCCATAATAATGAACTGTCCCACCCAGATCTTCATAGTCCCGGGCCAGGCGGCCCGCACAGGGAATAATCGAGCCGTCCTGCCGGGAAATGGCCAAGTCTGGATTGGCGCAGTACATCGGCAAACGCTGTTGCCAGGCCCGGTGAAGTAATTCTTGGTAGTCGGCCACATCGGGGTGTTCGTCATTGAGGCCCGTGACCAGGAGGAAACCAACTTCTTCCAGCCTGGTCTTGGACCGGTAACCAAGTCCTGCCAAAAGGCAGGATTGTTCTGGCGGACCGATATAGTAATACGATTGCCCCTGATTTTCTTGTTTTCCAATCATTTCCCGGGTAACCTGGCCGGAAGTCAGTATTTCCTCATAAGTATCAGGGGGGAAACCCAAAGCGCTTAATTCCTCCCTGAGGACCAGAGCGGTCGACGGGGTGTTCGAGAGCAGGAGCACCCTTTTGCCGCAACGCTTCAAGGCGGCCAGGCCTGCTATCGCTTCCGGGTAAGGTGCCTCGCCATCATGGAGGACTCCCCAAACATCCAGCACAAAATAATCGAACACGGCGGCCAGTTCGTGCAGATTGGAGTAAACTCTCAGCAACAGATAATGTCCTTATTCAAAGCCGCATATTGCTGGATCTTGAATGACGCAAATCCAGGTATCCGCTGGGTAATGATCCTCCAATTGCGATTGTTCTCTTTGTCGAACCGGTTCTGCCGGTTGGACAGTTCGCTATCCTGGTGATAGCAGTTGATTCCCTGCAGATAAACCGGTTGAGCCCCGCCGCGGGTTATCATTCGGTGGGCAAAATCCACGTCCTCGTAGCCCCAGCAGCCGTCAAAAATCTCGTCATAACCGTCCACGGCCAGGGCGGTTTGCTTCAAGTAGATGAGATTGCAAGAATGAAAAAAGGCCCAGGGGTGCTCCCAAGTGTCCAGAGCCTGTAGAAAATGCAGCCGCCGGTCCTCAGATTGGCCATAATTAGCCGGACTGGCCACCCGGGGCAGAGCCGCAAAATCCACCCGGTCGTTCAAGATGTCCTCGTCGCTGGCCCTGGTCAAATCCACGAACTGGCGCAAGCCCGCGATGATGGGGTTGGCCTTGTCGGTGTGGCTGAGATACTGAAAAAGACCGCTCAGGTAGCCGGGGCAGGGCACGCAGTCGGCATCCAGGTTAATGACCCACTCATACCGGCTCAGGCGAAGGCCGAGGTTGCGGGCGCGGCTGGTGGCTTTCGGGTGAGCCAACCTGGGTTGGCGCAGCAGGAATAAATCAAGAAAGCGCACGTACTTCTCATAGGCCGCATTGATATCTTCGTCATAGGAGTTATTGTCCACTAGTATAACTTCGAAAGCAGCTCCGCTCTGATTCCGGCATAGGCCAGCTAGGGTCTTTTTCAACAGCTCAACTCTGTTGTAACATGGAATAACAAACGTAAACATTATTGCAGTCTTTCTTTCTTGCCGCCATTTTTCCACCTACTATTGCACTGCGGTGGATAAGTGCTCTCCCAAACGATGGGCCAGGGCCATGATGGTCAGGGTCAAATGTTTTTCCGGCAGCGCCGGGATAACGCTGCCGTCGCAGATGAAGAGATTAGAATGGTCAAAGGTCCGGAGGTTCTCATCGACCACCCCGGCGCCGGGTGAGGCAGACATCCGGCAGGTCCCGGCATAATGAATCCCCAGACCCGGGTGAGCCGCTTCCCCAAAAATTAAAGTTCCTGAAGACTTGCGCAGCAATTTCCTCCCCAGGGCCAGCATCGCCTCCTTCATGGCCAGTTCCTGCTCGGACTCCTGATACCTGACGTCTACTTGCGGCACCCCATAATGGTCTTGGTGGCTGGACAGAACCAGCCGGTTTCCGGGCTCGGGCGCCGCCGGGGCAAAAAAAGCCAAGGTAGTATAACTTCGATACAGCATTTTAGCGAGAAGGGGCCGGAGCCTTTGGGGAAATTTGTGCAGATAGCCCAAATAAAGAGGGACGGCTGGGAGCTGGTGAACCAATTGCCCCATACAGCGGAAGGTGACGCCTTCTCTAAGTTTGGCCCGGGCCAGAAGGAGGAGATGATCCCCGTGGCCGGGATCATAGCAGGCCCTGCTGCCCCAAAGCTTCCACAACGAGGTGGTGAGAAGAACCTTGGGATTGTCCAGAAGCCCCCGCCCCACCCAACCGGAGCGGTTGGCCAGGCCTGAGGAGCAGGATTCCCCGGCCGAATTTAACAAAATGCGAGGCGTTTCCAGGGCCCCGGCGGCCAGAACGTAGGCTTTGGCTTGGACCCGGCGAATTTCCCTAGTTTGGGTATCCAACACTTCCACGCCCTGTACCCGGCCCGCGGCATCAGGGCCTAAAAACCTCAAAGCCTTGCTATTCAAAGACAGGGTGTAGTTATCGAGGTCCTTTATCCCCGGCCAGAGATGGGTCGAAAATTTATAGATACTGTTCACCGGGCAGCCGGCGACGCAGCCGCCGGAACTCACGCAACGGTTGGGCTTTTCGGCCCGGGTCTCCATCGCTTTGCGATTGGGAATTGCTTTAAGGTCGAACCCGTTTAATTTCAGGGCCGCCTGTCGCACCAAAAGATCGGCCGGCCGCAGATCTTTAGGTGGGATAAATTCACCGTCGGGAAGCTCCGGTAGGTTCTCCCTCGTGCCGCAAACGTGGATCAACCTTTCTACCTGACCATAATGTGATTCAAGGTCTGCATACCCTAGGGGCCAGGATTGGAAATCCGCCGGAGCTAAGCGCAGGGAAATCCCATTCCACAAGTTCAGGAGGCCGTTTAAGCGCAGGATCTGACATTGCCGAAAGTTGCTTTGCGACTCCTCAGAACTGGAACGCTCGGCTGCCCCGGCGTATAACTCGTGTTGGAAAGGGAACTCATGAGGATTAATAGGAAATCTGGTTCCAGGTCTCAGGCCAAAGTCTTTAGCGTTGCCAGGAGGATTCTGGTGGGTGAAATAATCTTCTGGCAGGGCGTCACCTTGCTCCAAGGAAATCACCCGCAAACCGGCCAGAGCCAAACGATAGGCCAACAAGCCGCCCGCCGCGCCGGTTCCCGCTATACATACCTCAAACGGCGGTTGTTTTGTCACCAGATAATTCCCGGATTACGTCATCGGTAGCAAAATAAATGAATTCCAAAAAACAGTCAATGACGAAGAGGTCATGTTGTCTGGTGTCATGAGCAGATTTCCTCTTAGCTCCGGTTGAGGTGTTGCCATCGTAAATCCTTGATAGAGCCTTGGAGATCTGAGGATTTTGCATAGCAATGCGGCCAATCTGCTGTTCATATTTTCGCAACACCCGGAAGTACGGACTTTTTGCAATCAAATGGCCAAGTAGAACCTGATACGCCTCAGAATCCCAGTGGAAGATCCTTCTGTCTCCCGTTTGATTTTCCCTATGCATCTCTATTTGGATTGAAATCTTATCTACTCTATGGCAATGCCAGCTTTCCGAAAAATGCACAGAAGTCATGGTGAAGCTGCGAGCGTCCTTTGAGAATTATTTCGGCTATTTCTTGAAATCCATGCCCCCCTTCCTTCTCGGCGACAAAGGCAGGCAAATAGGTCATTAAACCATAAAAGTTTTGAACATTCCTAACTCCGAAAGAAAGGGGGAAGTGACGAAACATGATCTCATCATTGGCCGAATCGCCACAAAAAGCAAAAGAATGGGGGTTAGCTGCCAAATCTATCCCCCAAAGGTTTCGGGCCATAATGATGGAAGTCGCTAATTTGTCGTGTTTTCCTAAATGAGCGTTAACGTGAATGGAAGAAATGGTCGCCTTAGCCTTATTTCTTTCGAAAATATCTTTGATCTCCGCAACCTCTGCTGCCGATAGTTTCGTGACATCTTCAGAGAAGTCGATGCCGATATCAGTCTCACGATATGGCTGGTCCGAGGCCGGAGAGGCTTCTGGGATTTCGTTAAGGATCTCTTTTAATATGATTTGCAGTTGCCGTCGCTGTACGGCTCGAGTCTCTTCGTTATCCATGAAATGCTTTACCAAAACCTGATTGTTCTGGTCCATGTAGAAGTAAAAGCCGCCATTTTCGCCGATTACGGCATCTACCGGCCATAGCCGGGCCATATGGTCGCACCATCCTGCGGATCGCCCGGTGACGGCTGCCAGTTTCAAACCATGGTCCTTTAGTTTCCATAAGGATTGGTAAGCCGAAGGTATCATTTTGCCTTGGTAGGTAAAAGTGTCGTCAATATCGAATAACAACCCTACTAAAATTTGGGCGTTCTCCGTGGGGCAGTTAACAAGAGGGAGACAGGAATCCATCTATACCATTGCTGTTAGCAGTCGTAACTATGGATCTATTCAATGAGAACCTGATTAATCAAAACAAAATTTCATCAGGAATGTGCTGGCAACCATTTATCACATCTGAAGCTCAATTATCTTTTTCATTTTGGATGTATTTTTTCCCTTCACCATTCTTCTCCGAGATTTTGCCGGTCCAAGTTTTCGAAAATCTTTCGAAAATCGGAAAATCTCAGTTAGGGGGTTCATTTTTATGATAATAAGTGTGCGCGGGAGTGCGCGCCGGGCTTATTTTGTGAAAGACTGACCGTTTGTTTGCAGTGCGAAATCCCAGACTTGGGAGCAGCGCGGCTTCCGTTGCGAGAGAAAGAAAAGGATTTGTGCCTAGAAAATTTCGGTCGCTCTTACGTACACGATGCGTGCTTGTCGCGTATTCGAGCGGCGCGAATCGCCAATTCAAGTTCCAAAAACGCGGTCAGCTTTTCATCCGCGTGCACAACGAACCGCTTTCCGTCGCCGCGATGCGCGTCAACAATCCAGATCGTTCGCCCCTGAGAATCAACGGCTGAGACGTAACCGTAGCTCCAACCGCGTTTCTTGAGATTGTCAGCGATGATTTCCCAGTCACGGTTTTTACTTGTGCTTCGATTTGTTCGATTGCTTGGATAAATAATGTTTTGTGCGTAAAAACTACTAATACCGGGATGGTGTCAAAAAATGCAAGCGTTATGCGACGCCCAACGAAAGGCCCGCGAATTTTGACCGCTCGGGCGCTATTCAAACGAGAGCGTCGCGCCACCACAGCGAGTTGTCGGCTCGCGCCGCGAACAGCTTGCCGGCTACGCCCGCAAGAGCCACCGCATTTCCGGCGGGGCCAATCGCCTTCCAATTCACATCGGACGCCACCGGCTGGCGCCACCACAACTGGCCGTCGCTTATGCAGTAGAGCTTGCCATTGAGCCCGGTCATGGCGACGACGTTGTTCGCGTGTCCAATATCCTGCCAGTCGGCCGTGGTCGCGTCTTCGGGGCGGGCCAAAAGGCGGTCGCCGCTCGTGGCGGCGAAGAGCGTGTAGTTGGACGCGCCCATCGCCACGACGTTGTGGGCGTGATCTATCGCCGTCCAATGAACGCCGGAGACCGGTTCGCGCCACCACAAGACGCCATCAGCGGTCGCTGCATAAAGCCCGACGCCTCTCGAGCGTGTCGCCTCGATCGGCGCGGTCATGGCTACGACGGAATTTGCCTCACCGATCTGGGCCCAGTTGATGTTCTGCCCGATCGGCTCGCGCCACCACAGAACATTGTCTTTCGTCGCGGCGAAGAGCCGCCCTTCGCACGCGGCCATCGCCGTTACGTTGATTGCGTGGCCAACCCGCTCCCACGCGTCGCCCGGATATTTCTGAGATAAGCGATTGATGACGTTCTGGGTGATCCGATCGATGACCGGGTCCCCCAGCCCATCCCCCCATTGCACCGTGCCGGCGGTGAACACCGTGCCGACGGCTCGGTAGATGCCCATCGTCGCATGGCCGCCCTGACCGAAGCGACGCCAGTCGCTGAGATCCGCCCAGGCCAGCACTACGAAAGTCGGCGGCGTTCCATCGCGGCATGTTGTGCGCATGACGGGTCCGTCCTGCACGAGCTCGGCCGCGTCCGTCTCGTAGCCGACGCAGCCCGCCGCGAAGGTCGCATTGAGCGTAAGACCCGTCCCTTCGAAGACCCAATGCTCAGGAAAATTGCAAAGATAGGGATCGCTCTGCGTCTCCCCTCTGAAGGCCCCCTTGCGATAGCTGACGCCGGTCATGGAGTTTTCCGGTCGATTGACCGGCGCGGCGTGCCACTGGACCGTCACCCGGCTGTTGTCGACGCCGGCGAGGGGGTCCTCGATCGCGTCCCGGTAGCAGACCAGAGTGCGGTTGCCGTCCTCGAAGCGCGCTTGCCACCAGCACACATTTCCACTGAAGAAAGCGACATTGCCGCCCTTCGCAATGAAGGCTTCGACATTGTCTCGCATTTCCTTCGACCAGTATTCGTCATGCCCGCAGCTGATCAGGAGTTGGTAGTGGGCGAGCAGCGTCGGGTCGGCGTGTAGATCGAGGCTCGTGCAGAACTCGGCGGCGATTCCCGCGGCGGCCATCCATTGAATAACAGCAAGATCATGTATGTCGGGGCCGTCGTAAGGCCTGTTGAAAGACACTTTTCTAGATCGCCCGGGTTCCTCATTCCGATACAGACTCTTGCCACCCCAGCCGTTGTATGCCTGATATGTGGTGAAGGGGACGCACACCAATACCTTTGACCGGCTTCCCGGGACTTTTTCGCGCACGACCAACACGAAAGAGGTCAATTCTGCCAAGTTGGATAGCGTTGCGGTGTAGTAACCAGACGGCCAGCTCGGGGGAACGTTGAGCTTGTACGCCGACGGCCAGTTGCAGCCGACTTCGTAGGCATTGCCGGGGGTAGTAATGGTATGGTCGCCCGCTGCAAAGGACACCTTGTACCCGACCGACCCGGTCGGCGCATATCGCTCAATCGCCAGTTTGACGTTGACGTCGGCCTGACCGGCCCCAGGATTGTTGACGTGGAAATCGATGGAGCCGCCGGCGGCCACTGATGTTGCGGAAGTGTAAAATTCAAGCGGCATTGTTTCGTTAGGTTTTTATTTGGTTCGTTGATCCAACTACAATTTTGTCATGTTTGCGGCGGGGTGCCTATAGGACTTTAGGGCAATGCGTAGTCGCACTTCATAAAGGGTGAGGCGTCTGCGAGATCATTGCGATCTGCGCGGACAAGAAACGCACAGTGATTCGCCTGCTTGTGGACTTATCGACGAATCCACGGCTCAACTAGCCGCTATTACAGGTTCTCAACCTGTCCTCAAAAGGGCACGAGAGGTGAGTACAAAGAACCTCGCCGCAGTAATTACAACTCCGCGTAGCTCAACGCGTGCGAATTAAGCGAAATAAGAGGTGTGCCTAGTCCCTTCATTCGCTTTTTTCGCTCGTTTCGCCGACGTATGAGAGCCTGATTGAAGCCGTCCGCAAAGACAACGGAAGGTTCCAGGCGCAGAAAAAGTGAGAGCTGCTCGTTTTTAGTAAAGCGGCATCGCTCGCTCTCTCTGAAGCAGCAATTTCCCACTATTAACGAAGCCTTCCGTGCGGTTATGCCGCCGGAGGCTTTTGCCGTTTATGGGTCGCGGCGAGCGGCTCATCACGGCGTCGTGAACACGCGACCACGCCGGACGTGATTCAGTCAACACGAATCGCGTCAAGGAAAGCGGAGGCACAGATGCCAAAACTCAAACATTACAGTCCCCAGCTCTCAAGAGAGCTCGTCTCTCAGCTCTATCACAAAGCCAAAGCCGAGGGCGTCCCCATGACGGTTCTTGCGAATCGGCTCATGGAGGAGGCGCTCGAAAGCAAGAAGCGGATTAACAAGCGAAGAACAACAGAGAATCAGCACATGACCGAACCGAAGTAACAACTTCGGCTCGATAACTTCAGCTTCTGAGGCCCCGGCCGTTTCGGTCGGGGCCTTTTTTTTGAAACCTTAACTAACAACAGATCAATGAACAAAATGCGACAGCTACCCTGCGAGTTATTGGCGGGCTGCCACAAATGAAAGGCTGAGTGGATAAACACAGGGCTGGAAGAAATCAGCCCTGCGGCCTCCCCTCAGAAAAAACGGAGAAGGATTCCGCCACTTGTAAAAGTGAATCCGTTTAAAGACGAAAGGAAAAACCAAAAATGCAAATAACCGTTAATTACGGAGTAGCTAACTCATTAACCCCTCGGGCTCCTTCAGCCCGGCCGAAGATGCGTTGAAACGTCGGATGACGTAATCGAGGACGCTTCGTTGGGCCGCAGGTTCGGCGGCTGCGATCAGAGCGGAATCTCTCACAACCTGTTTCGCTCGGCCATTTTGGCTAACAAGGCTCGAGTCCCCTCGCCTCCAGCCCCGAAAGCTTTCGGGGCTGCCACGCTGGAATGAAATGAAGGCGGACGTTGGGTGCTATGGTCTCCCGCGCCTCAAAGGCTACGGCTCGGCGAAGGCGGACCTTCTTGTGAATGAATACGTAGGTCTAACAATCAAAAGCGACGCGAGGACGCGTGCGCACTCTCAAAGCTTCGCGAAACAGATAAGCGTCTAGATGAATTTCGCACACGGTGCTGGACTCGCGAAAGCTTTCGGAGTTGGAGTGCGATGCGTCATCGCATCGCTTTTTTGTCACTGTGTACCGGATTTGAGCCATTCGCTCCAAAGTTGGGGCCGACCATTGGGATTAGCGCGGGCATAATCGTAAAATGCGCGGATGAATGCCGCGCGGTCTGCCGCGTAAGGATCCTTCCAGTTTTCTCCATCAGTTGGCTGAAGCACGTCATACCCCTTACTCAGAATTTTTTGCCGCCCGACGATGTTATCCAGCGACACTCGATTGGCATTTCGCAGCATGTCATAAAGCACCATGAACGTGGTTGTTCGTCCAAGACCTGCTTCGCAGTGGAAATGGGCCCAGGCATTCTCTGGAAGCGCACGGACAGCAAGAACAAAGCGATCCACTTCTTGATCGAGTGGACGCGCGTGGTCCGTGACCGTAATGCGTACGTAATGCGTGCCACCTTCGACAACATCCCGCTCCGTGCTTGCGCGTTCGACAGTCACCCGTTGCGGCGTGACAGAATTGCCGTTGGGGTGTTTGACCGGGTGCCCAGGTCGAACATCAATTTCGCTGCCGGGCTTTAACGACTGAACCCGCGCGGCTTCCTCGCTCTCGATCTCTTCGCGACTCCGGCCGACATTCGCCCAATCGTGTGACGCATACCAGCTGACAGGCATGTTGTTTACGAACACATGCGTTTCCTGCCGCAAATCGAACACGGTGACCGGACCGCGAGTTCGGGCCAGCACAAGCTTTAAACCTTCAGGAGTGAACTCGCCGCTGCCGGAGGCCCGCAGATCGCTCAACCCAGTCGTGGCAAGCGTTTCACCTTTGCTTTCGTTAAGCGGATCGTTAGTCGTGCGGAAGTTTCTTGGCAAAGCGTTCGCCAGCTTTAGGTCAATGTCCCAGATCAAAA
>Ga0209470_1002427_pt1 | contig 13260 bp, 15 predicted proteins | sample GraSoiAngelo_125_FD_185882 | JGI IMG/M metagenome (GOLD analysis project Ga0209470, IMG submission 185882) | Grasslands soil microbial communities from the Angelo Coastal Reserve, California, USA - 14_0927_05_40cm (SPAdes) (version 2) | ecosystem: Environmental > Terrestrial > Soil > Grasslands ... | reverse complement strand
TCGGACCTCTTCGAAAGACGACTCCACCAGGGGCAGCAACGCGAGCTCTTCGGGAATGCCTCCGCCTTTCAGAATCTCCTGGAACCGGCTGACATAACGGCCGGAGCGAACCACCCCATCCCGGAATCGTTCCTTGACCCCGCGCTGCGTGTGGAGGTTCGTCGAGAGCCGCATGAGAACCGGAACCGAGACGGGAATGCCTTCGTCGTTGATGGCGGTGTAGATCCGTTGGGCTAGCGGTCCTAAGTTCTCGGGGGTTTTCAGCTTGAGGCGAATTTCGTGAAACGCCTCCCGAACCGCGCGCAACTTTGCCTTCAGATCGCGGTCGCTGGCACACTCATAAATCAGGTTGACATAGTTGCCATCATGAATGACGAGATCATCCTTGCCGTACTGGGTAAAGGCCTTTTTCCAGAACTCGACGCGCCGCTCAAGACCTTGAATTGGAAAGTCCGGGTTTTCGGCAGCGAAAGCTGGAGCCGTAAGCGCAAGTAAACAAACGGTTATTCGGAAGAGTCTCATCGTCCTGTCCCTATTCTGCGAAACTCCGTTTTCTGGTCGAACAACGGGCAAAGGGGGGCATTCTAGCACGGGGTCTTACGCGGTCTACATTGTCATCGCCCTCACCAGCGCCTGTGCTGCGATCAGCAAGGGGTCCCAAAGACTGCTGTAGGGCGGCGACTCAAATCACATCAGAGTCCTGAAGCAGAGGGGCGTCCCTGTTGAACGGATATTCGAACAATTGAAAATCGTGGACACGGACCGGCTGTGCTACTACCAAGTTGAAGTGGAAGGCGAAGAATGGCTTTCCCTAATCGACGCCTGAGGGTCCCTCGACAGTGGCTTGATCTTACACGACCTTAATTGATCGGGGGCAGACCGCCCTTGTACAGGAAGCGCTGGATGCGCTGGCCCTGCACCTCGGCGGTATAGATGTTGCCCTTGGAGTCGATAGCGATGTTGTGGAGGTTCTCGAACTCGCCCGGCCCGCGACCGACGCGTCCGAAGTTTCCGACGACCGCCCCGTCGCTGCGGCGGATGACGTGGATCTGCCCATTGGGATCATCGGAGGTGAACCAGTGGGTCTGTCCCTTGTCGGGCCAGAATACCGTCGACCCGGTGACGCCCGGACCCGTCGTGTCACGCAACACCGGATATTCGCGCACGAAGGTGCCGTCCTTCTGGAACATCTGAATGCGGTTGTTGCCGCGGTCGGAGACGACCACGAGACCGTCATTGGTGATCCTCAAGCCGTGCACGGGATTGTTGAACTGCTGCGGCAGCAACTTTGCATCGTACGTGATCTTCTCGTCCGTGGGCGGCTTGCCATACGCGCCCCAGGTGCGCTTGAAGGCGCCGCTGTCGGCGTCGAACACCGCGACGCGGTGGTTGAAATATCCGTCGGCGACATAGAGCTCGTTGGTCGCCGGGTCGACCACCATGTCGGCGGCTCGGCCCACGCGCGTCTTGTCCAGGCTGTTCGTCTGCGCGGCGGACTTGCCAATCGCCATCAGGAATTTGCCGTCATTGGTGAACTTCAGCACCATGCCGTCGTTCTCTCCATTGCCTCCGATCCAGACATTGCCCTTGTAATCGACGAACATGCCGTGCTCGTTCTGAGGCCAGTCATAGCCTTGCGCGGTCTTGGGTCCGCCCCAGGCTTTGACGACTTCGCCCGTCTGGTTGAATTCGACGACCGAAGGCGCGGTGTAGCAGCAGATCGCCTTGTCGCCGCGTTCGGCGCGCTTGTCGCGATCGTTCACCGTGCGCGGGCGCTGGCTGATCCAAACGTTGTCGTCCTTATCGACGAAGATGCCGCCGATCTGACCGAAGATCCAATTGTTCGGGAGCGGCTTGGGCCAACTCGTGTCGATTTCAAATTTCGGCGCGACGTCCGCAGCAAGAGCGAGCGCGACGAGCGCGAACGCGGCCATGCCTGCAAACGCCAATGTACGAGCAAATTTCATCAACCCCTCCTCCGTTTTGCCGAAATCCAAGACCGGCCGTGTCTCCGCAGGTTACCTTCAATAAGTGCTTGACGTACCAATCGCGCGACTTTCGCCAATCGCTAACAGCCAAGCTCAAATGATCAAGCTTTACCAACTTTACCAATGTAGTCTCCGCTGACCCCCGTAGGATCAGTCGAAGCTTCGAACGCGCTACGTCACTTCATCTCGAACTCGATGAATTCGAGGCGCTGCGTGCCGGTGTTCCTGATCGAACGCGTCTCGCCTGCGTCCTTCCAGATGAAGTCCCCGTCATAGGGCGCCATCCCGCGATCGGCATTGCCGAGAATGACTTCCGCGAGCACGCCTCCATGCACATACACGCGCAAACCCGGCGCGGTTTGGGTAATCTGGCCTGTGGACTGGCCGGGCTCCAAAATCACTCGCCAGGCCCGCAATCGCGCATTGTCCATGATCTGGGTGTAACCGTTCACGCCAGAGCGATCCGAAACTGTGTTTCCGGCAGGTCCGGGCTTCTTGAAGATGAAGGAGATGTTGTGGAACGGCGTCGGACCGACATTGGTCGCCCTGTGCGTGCGCGGTCCATCCTTGGTGACATTGGTAAATGTCGCGCGGCCAGGAGCGCCTTCGCCGCCCGTGCCCGGAGCGCTCACTTCGTTCGAACCGTAATTCTGGTTCGTCTGCGAGGCGGGCATGAGGTTGACCGATACGGAGTCGGCATAATGGATGTGATAGCCGGTGTTGCGCCCGGGCGGGATGTTGACGTTCAGAAGAATGATCCAGTCGTTCTGAAAGACTGGAATGTGGAACGGCGCCTTATCCATGGGCACTGGCTTATCTCCGAGTTGAGCAAGCGTGGGCTGAGCGAGCGTGAAGGTAAGAACGGCGGATGCGAAAACGGCGTGCCTCATGGTGCCTCCCCGGCTTCAACGTCCAAGCGTCAATCCTACAACAAACGGCAGCCTGGACGAAATTACCGTCCGAGGCCGCCGTCGTCGCCAGGGAGGCGAACTCTAACCTGACTTTCGCAGTTGACTGCGAAAGTCAGGCTAAAGGCCGAACAGGAACCATCGCTCTATCCGTTTACAGTCGACATGATATTCCCTCGCATCGCCATCGATGCACCAGGCTGCGGCGCGTTGCAGCGGTGACGACCGGCAAAAGATCTACACCGCCCGACGCCGAGCAGCAGAATCCTGCATCCAGGCTCGTCGATATTTCCCACCTGAGCACGTATCGGCTGAACCAATCCATGCCAACGACAAGATAAATGAAACCGGCGCGCAGTCGGATGTACGTGATATCGCTTGACCACACTTGATTCGGTCGCGTGATGACAACATCGCGCAGCCGGTACGGATAAATGCGATGACCAGGCGCAGGTTTCGACAGATTTGGCTTCGGATAGATCGCTTCCAGTCCCATCTGCCGTAGTAGTCGCCGGACTCGTTTCGGATGGACGGTATAGCCTTGCTTGCTTACTGCATCCGTCATTTTCACAACCCCGAAGAAAGGCGTCCGCGTGTACTGCTCGTGTAAGAGCCGCATAAGTTTCAGATTTAATGCACTAGTACGCAGACGGATGATGCGCTTTGATTTAGCGTCAGGTTGTCGCGTATCCAGACAGCTAACAGGAGTTGAAGGGCAATTGTTCCGATGATCGTGCCTTAATCGCGCCATCGAGATTTGCGGCGTAGAGAGATCAGCGTTTCCAGAAGGACTGTAAGAAAGCCCCGGTCGCGCCACTCGCGGACTATCGTGCATATCTGATGCCACAGATTCGGCGTGCCGGCCCACTTGTCCGGCTCCGGCTTCAGAACATTGTCGGGCCGATAGCAATCGACCACAACCACGGCTCGGCCGACGGGATTCCTCCGAAGGTAGTAAATAAACCGGCGCGGCAGGGCCCCATGCTCTTCTTTGAAGTACTGGAAAAACTCTCCGTCGTAACACGTTCGTCTCTCCTTAACTGTAGCGGCGGTCTATGAGCGTCGGTCTCTACCAAGATCAACGAGTTGCTGGCGGTCACAGACCGCCGCTACAGCCGAAAAACGCCCGCAGTTGGCGTGCTGATATTTGGGCCATAGCGTTTGAATCGCTTATCCTTTTTGAAGGAGTAATAAGGACATGAAGACAGTGAAGGTTTTGTTTTGGTTGAATTTCGCGATTTTGATCAGCTCTCTTGCGGGTGAACAGATAAATGGACAATCACGACGAGGTGCTCCACCATCAGCGGAACGAATAGAGCCTCCTCTACCACTTCGACCACTCCAACCAATTGACGGGGTTATCATGGAAGTGGAAGGACGTTTCACTGTAACTGACCCCAGACCTCTTGCCAGAGCCGCGGAACTACTTGAGAGGAAACTGGGCGTGCCGATTTCGTATGAGGAACCGCTTTGGACTTCTAAAGGTGATATTATGGCTGCTGCGGACTTGCCTCAAAACCGTGAACTCACAATCAAATATCCAAACTGGCGCGGACCACTTGGCCCGAGGAGTAGTACGGTGGATGTCCTGATTCCAACGACGGAGGCGGAACGAAAATCGCTCGGTGCAGCCAGGATCATCCAGTCAGTGCTCGATAATCATCGAGGGCGTCGCAATCCGGGAGAATTTAAGCTCCTTCAACTCAGCGATGGTGCATTCAGTATCGTCTGCGAACGGGTCGAGGATGCGACTGGACGCGTGGTAGAGCACACGTCGCCTCTCGACGTGAGGATTTCCCTTCCCGAACAAGAACGTACGATCTCCCAGACTCTTGATGTTCTCGTACAAGCCATCAATACCACGGGAAGCTGGGGTCTGGAAAGACCGACCATCGGACCACCGGGCTACTTTGACGGAGTCCGCGTCCGGATAGGCGCTAGAAATGAAGCCGCAAGAGATGTGCTTGCAAGAATTGTAAAGATACCTGGCGGCCCTAAGTTCGCATGGGGTATTACGTCACTAGCGGAGCTGCGTAGGGTAGGCGTCGAAGCTATCGTTCCCGGCATTGGAATTCAATTATTGGAACTACATTGGCCGAAACAATGACGCCAAACCGTCCCTCGAAAGCAGCGCGTTGAGGCGAATTAAAGCGGGCGAGTGTTACGTGGAGAGGTGGGAGACGAGCGGCCAGGCTGCGAAACTACACAGCTGAAAGTACTATGCGCCATTTTACGCTCACAAGTCCGTCAGCTGAAGCCCCCGTGACGGAATCAATACAGGTAGCGTGCACGCAAATGTCGCGATTGCCTCCCGAGATTGATCACACAGCAGGTGGCCGGCACATCGGAATGATTGTAGCGTGATAACTCAATGGTCATACGCAATGATTCCGAACTAGTGCCAGGGGCGAAGAATAAGTAACCCGTCCATCGAGGAGTCGGTACTTGAGCGGAGGATTTTCGTACAGGGACGAAACAACGGGCTAGAGGCACACCTCGGCGAAGGCGGACAGCTTGGCCATCACAATTCGGCGATTTCGAGGTGTCGGTTACGCACCTAATCCGGTCTGATAGGTACCTCTGTGACTGACGACGACCACTAATGCGTCATCGCGTACAGTACGTAGTCGCCAAAGTGGAATGATGTTGTCGCATCGTGCATCGACATTCGCCCTTCGTCGAGCCACTCCCAGAATTCGCTGATGTCGTTGTTGTTATTCAGCACCATTTGAAGATCTCCACGGGGATCACGAAGGCCGAAAAACTCCACCGGGCTCTGGCCGGGAAAGATATACGGAGCTTTCATATCGAGTGAGTCGATCTTATAAAACGTATGGAATACGGGATCCGACAAATCCAGGCGGACGAAATCCCGATCCGGATATACCTTCTTCATCTGTATCCGAAAGTTAGCGATGTCGTCTTCCGGTCTGCCTCCCTTATAATGTGAAGAAACGGCGGTACGAAAATCCAGGTTCGCATAAATAAGCAAAGGGATACTTGAATAGTTCCGGGCTGTCGATATCGACGATCTGGAACGACGTCGGGCTGGTCTTAATGTTCGTCACCTCGCCCAGAACGGTGGGAAACGTTTCATCGCTATAGGGGTAATCGTGATGCCACGGCACCTCGTTAACGCGCCATGCGTCGGCCGTCAGATGATATCGGATCCGCGCGTAAAAGAATTCCGAGTTTTGCGGCGGCGCATCGGATGACGTTGTCGAACGAAATATCAACAGACCCAGAAACCCCACGAACGCGAGCAGTAGAGTCCTTCGCATGGCAACCTAAATCATCGCCACTCTTGATGAACGTTTTTGCAGAGTAGCTGGTCTGTCCGGCCGGATTTACTCACAAATCAAAAACTCAGAACTCCCGCTCGGGATTGTGTAAACAAAGACCGGGCGGACTCACATTAATTATGCTGCACTGGCCGGTAAGTCTGACATCCTTATATATAACGGCTTCCTAAAACCCCAGGAACGGAACCCGAGAAAAATGAGCTGCACTACTGCCAGCGGGGATTGCCGTTTACGTCCCGCCGGGGGCGAACGGAGTTCGTTTGGAAACACGATATTCGGTTGGGCTGTAAGGCTTTACGTCATGCCGCAGGCCAGGACCAGCCAATCGATCAACGCGCGCTCGCCGGGCACCTCTGGCACGCGCCAGGTCCAATCATCGAATTCCGGAAAGAACTCAGCCAACACTTTCTGGAAAAATGACCTTCTGCCAGCGCCTACCTGATCTCGAATTCCCGGAACATGAACTGATAAAACGGGTCACTGATGTACAGCTTGACCCAGTTTAGACCGACGACGCATTGCTTGAACTGCTGGGAAAGCTTGCGGTATAGCACCGTCCCAGGAGACGACGAATCCATCTCGGCAACGATGGTGTAGGACCGGCGCCCCGTCTCCGCGTAGTACTCCGGGCTCACCGTGCGATGGCCATAGATGAGGCTTTCTGGGAATAACCCGAGGTTGAACAGCGTTAGATCACCGAGGTGCTTGTAGTAATCTCGCCGAAGCGATGGCGGCACCGTCGAACTGGCTTGCGCCAGCATGCTGAAAAGATATTCCTCTCGGCGGCCGGACTCTTTTTTGATTCGACACATGTTTTCTGTGTGCACGAATTCGGTGAGGAGATTTGTGATGTATTGGATCGTGTCCGGATCGTGGAGATTCAGTTGGCCCATCCCTCGCTCAGTCAATTGATGAAAGAGAGTTCGAATCGGATGGTTCGCTGGAATATCGTGACGTGTTTCTTCAATCATGCGGAATTTCTCTGTCGGTGCCGCCAACACGCTTTCGGAGCGCTGCGCCATGATCTGCGGAATCCGGGCTGAACACAGCAAAGCCACTACACAGAATTTCGGCTGGAGAGTGGACAGGGAAGGTGAGAGGCAGTGTAGCTGAAGCTCGCATCCTGTTCGCCAGTTCAAAAGTTTCCCCGCATCCCGCGGGCAGGGCGGCTCTAAGCCGCCAGCCATCAATGGCGTTTGATAAGCCCCATTTTCCGTCTGTATGATCGTTTGTCAAGATCGGCGATCACGGCGATCTTGCCTGATGATTGTGGCGCGCCTGAGTTCGCTCGGCACAAAAAGAAAAGTCCTCAAACCCAACGGGTCGAGGACTTCGTTGTCAAAACCCAACACATCGTTGTGCCGGTTGATTGTGCCGACGCCGATCTGTGCCAGCGGACTACTTGCTGACTCGCGTTGAAGATGCCTTGCCCGAGATGCGGGAAGATCGCGGAGAGATTGAGGCCACAATCAAGCACGAATTGCCGGCACTCATTGAGTGCACCGACGTTCGTGGAGACTTCCATGCTCACACGAATTATTCCGATGGGCGGTCGACGGGTTGAGCGGGGCTTGCCTACTCGCCTTCGACGGGTTTCCGGGTTTTGTCCGGGTTGAAGCGAGTCATTTGCCGCGCAATCGTGGCTGTGTTTGGGCCGAGATCCTTCTGGTAAACGATGCCCTTGTGATTGACGATGAATGTTTTCACGCCAGAGACGGCATATTCATCGGGAAAGGCCACGAGCGCGAAACCGCCAATCATTTTCCCTTTAACCACATAATCCATCGCGCCGCCCGGCGCGTCAGGTCCTTGTGCTTTGAGGATGCGGAAATAGTAGCCGTCATCCGGGACGGGTTTCCAGCTCTGGGCGAGCGTGGCGGCGGCATCGGCAAATGCTTTGGGAACGAGACCTTCGATATAGAGTCCGTTGCCGGGCCCAGGACCAGTATCGTCCTGGCATCCTCGGCGGATCCGTATAGCTCGACGAAGGTCGGAGCACCCGCGATTGGCAACTGCGCATCACCGACGATTACATTGACTGCGAGAGCGAGGCTCAAGTAGGTGAAACTCTGCGATTCGTCCGGCGGTTGCAAATCGGATAGGTGCGGCGAAACAGGGAGTTCAAGCGGCACGCGGCCACTATTCAAAACGCGGAACTCGACTTCAATCGGCTGCACTGGATCGATGCGGTCCGGAACGACGGACAGGATCTGAACCGTGAGCGCGCGCGGGGCCCTAGAATCGGGCGCACCATCGGCGACGCTGCCCCCACCCCCAACCAGAACTGACACACGGCACTCCAGCTTTGCAGTCTGACGGCGGGGCCGGAGGATGTCGCAGGCTGGTCCGCCGTCGAACACCAGTAAGGTCGATGTACCGCACTTCGTGTGCCTGGAGTATTGCCGGCACCAGAAGCTGCGCCAACAGCAGTGCAAAGCCCGATGGCCATACGAAAATTATAGTCCACAGATCTCTTTGAACCGTTCTACGGCGGCGGAAGTTATTAGCTGAGTTCCGAGCCGCTGCGAGTACGGCCCAGCTACGGCGAAGAATCCGTCCTTAAGCCAATGCCAATCTGGTGGAAACCAGGAAATCGCGCATCGGAGAAGTGGTGGAAAATGCCCGCATCCTGGATCTCCCGTTGAATGGACGCTCTTCGAGCTGAAGATCGACGGCTTCCGTTCGCTCAAAATGACCCTCACGACTGCCAGCGGACTACTGCCAGCGGAGACTGCCGTTTACGTCCAGCGGGAGCCGAACGGAGTTGGTTTGGAAATGGGATATCGCGATGGGCTGTAAGGCTTTACGCCTCAAAGCAGAACACGCGGAACCAAATCGATTACTGCCAGCTTGGGAAGTCGGATGTCGATTGAAAATAAAGAACAATCGCGTCTATTAGCATCCTCTTCTGAATCAGAGAAATCGCCATTTTTCACGGTATGGCCGCGCATCATCTCTTAATGCGGTAATTTTGCGGTAACAAATTCTTCCCTGCTTTGCTTGCCCCAACTTCCATTCCAGACTCTGACGGAGGCACAGCGGGCGATGAGTGCGACGACGTTCATGAGCGTCTCTAGTCTGATGCTCGATTTTCAAACACATGGGACGGCAGAAGGGTTTTTGTGCCACCGAATTTCTCAGGGTCCCGGCGTCTCGTCTTCCCCCTCCGCCGTCCGGCCAGGAGTAATTCCCATCACAACGCCTGAACAGACCCAGTCAGCCCGCCCTTTCTCGGCCCGCCCCAGCCGTTCGGGAGAAGGCCTCTCAGCATCCGAGTTCATTTATCTTCAAGACGCGTAAACGTGTAGCGTGTGTCCTCGATTGCTTTGTCAGGTTCCAGTTGGCTATAGACCATCCTTCGGGTGATCTCCTTCGCATCGAAGTACACGAGAATGAATGCGCTGTTGGACGCATCAGCTTCAGTGATGCGAAGCGCGAATTTACCATTCTGGAATTCCAGCGAGGCTTCGTGTGGATCGAATACATCGAGGAATACAGACCGAGGCACAAAGAGATTCTTACCATTCACCGCAATCTCCATTTTCGAAATGATGGTGACTTCCTTTGCGCCTGGAATAAATTCGGAGGGAAACAAAACATGCGAGGAGTTAATGCGCGTCGCCCGAATTGTAACTTTCACCTGCGCCCGGTTCAGTCTTGCAGTGACAGTATTCGTCCCCGTCGGAGATATCGAGGTTCTCTCCTGTCCTTCAACCGGGTACACGACAAAGAGGCATCCTAATACAAGTTGAATTAAGAAATGTCGATATACGTTCATTGCGGTGCCTCAATAGACAATCAGCATTTTATCGTTGCTCTTAGCAATAAGATTTCGAATTTGCAAGGGTAATACGATACAACCGTTCGAAGATGTCCGGGTATCCATATTGCCGCCGTGGATCAAGAATCCGTTGCGGTTGAACATCCAGTTCTTCGCCGCTGGTCTTCATTCTGGTTTCGATAGTGGCGTATCGGCTCCGACCGCGATAACGGCCCCTAATGACTCTGCCGACCCTTGAATCGTAACGGACGCACTGAAATTCCGATTAAAAACTCAAGCTGATTCGGCGAGAACAGGATCGTATCGTCTTGAACGGCGGTATTAGAACGCCGCATATCCCAATTGACCCAATGCCCATAGCGGAGTTCTGGATGGATTGATAAAAATAACACGCGTCCGTCAATGCCACCCGTGATGTAGAGGGCCATCGGGTTCGTAGTCGAATAGGGCTTGAATGGAGTCGTCGAAGTCGTTGTGACCGTATTGAATGAAGGATTCGGATTGGAAGGACTCGGATACACTACCGCTGTCGTTATTGTTCGTGTTGTTCCGCGAAATGCCGAGGCGACACTGATTCCACCACCGCCAAAGGGTCGCACAGTTCCTTTGCCCGCGAGATAAGTAACAAGAAGCGGAGACTGCCAAACGTGCCCGTCAGTTGTTGAAGTGTATTTATATCCCGATGCAGGGAACGGAGTACCTGATTGGTCGTGGAATCGAAAACGGCTACGGACCGCCTCGAATTGTACTTTCCAACGATCATTAAAGAGGATTCCAACTGTCGGCCCAAACGTGAACGGTTGTTTCTCGGCCGAGTACAAATCAGGGAAATAGTGATTGTTAGGAACCTCGACAGGCTGGTGGCGCGCCCGGTCGCCGGTCAGCACGGTTCTGAGCAGCGAACTGCGCAAGGAAGGCCGCGAGAATTAAGGTTGGGATTGTCATTACTGCTCCTCCCACAACCAGCATACCGCCGCCGACGGCTGGCAACTTCTGAATAAAGTGAACAATATATCTAAGCTCAATATCTGCTGCGCTTTACTCGTTCACCGGCTCAGGAACTACGCTGAACAATGTGAACGAAACTGGCCGACTCCAGTTGGATTGTTCACGTTGTTCAGCAGTGTTCACGAGGCGATGAACGAATATGTGGTTGAGCGGGATGGGTTTGATGGCGTTGTTCATGTTGTTCATCGTCCCGACAGGGCGGATACCCTGGTCCTCATCAGGTGCGACCCCGCTCACATTCTCGCGGGAGCTTTCCTAACCTTCCATACGAAGGTGATCGCGAATGCAAATATTCCAACGATCCACGACTGCCACAATGGGAAGTCATAAAAGCCGCCCCAGCCTAGTTCATGGTAGTTGTCTGGAAAAAGCGATCCGCTGATGTCTGGAAAGAGCCAGATTACGGATATGCTAATCAGATTGAAGAGGAACATCGAAAACAGGAAGGCGGCAGCGCCGACCAGAATGCTCTTCACATAAATCATAATCATCACAATTCTTCGGATTATTATCCCAAACACTGTTGAACGCGAGCTAATGCTAATCCTCACTCGGCTCGACAACAGCAACCCTGCCAGCAGCTCAGCGCGGCTTAAATTCCGGTGGCCATTTCGACGAGAGGGGGACAATGGCGCGGCCATTCATAAGGACCACCACGGTCATCGTGGTGTAGATTCCGCCATCCGGCCTCGCAGGAGGTGGCGCAAACTCGACCACATAAATCCACGCGTCAGGGAACAGAATTGGTTGCAGCTTCACAGATGCAAGCCGCCATTTGTCCGCATCTTTCATAAGCTGCGACAACAGGATGTGCGCTGATTGGATCGCGGCGCGTGGTGAAAGAGGCGGGTTGTCGTAAGTGTCCAACCAACGCGGACTGCTCTCAATGTCCTGATGAGTTACGACGAAGTCCCAGCGTGTCCGGCAACATAGCTAGAAAAGTTTCCGGCAACGTCGCTGGTCGCCTGCGTGGCGAGTGTTGGGGCGAGAGCGATGATGGAAAGCATTTCCGATTTCTCCGAGCGATAGCGTTATTGAGTAGTATGACATCCGAGCGGAATGGCTCAGAGCGTCATCTGCCATGAGTAAAATGAATCGGGCCTCACTTCGTACTGTCCTTGATGAAGTCTTCAACAATCTTGCGCGCGTTGCGCACGTCGCCAGCGGCGACGAGCACCTTTATGCCGCCAGGGACGGCATAAGGGACCATTCTGCCTAAAAATTCATCCTTCAAGATGGCCCGGATGCCTTTGCCTTCCAATAAGGATTTGAGCAGATCCGCTTGGAAGGAAGCGCCAGAGTAAATAACAGCGAAGTCGTCGGTTGGCATTTTGTGTGATTAGACTGGACGCTTCCAGGGACGCTGGCCTGTACGAGCGATGGCGCTGCAAGCAACCGAGGGCCGCGCTTCCCATTGGCCCGCCGACGACTTCTCGAATATCTTCCAAAGCATGTGTCCGCAGAGGCCGCCGCAATATGTTGAGATTGCTGTTAACGCGAGCGTGTGCGATTGGTTGAAATACACATCACCAAGCCAAAACAATTCCTGGGCTTTGCGCAAAAGTTCTTTGGGATTCGGATCTGGAATACGCAAATAGCCAGAATGAATCGCGACATACTCGCCCACATCATCGGCATTCAACAACTCGTATGGCTTCGTGATGTTCAAAGCCCGCTCCAACTTCGCGGGCTTATCTTTACGCCGGTGGTACTCGTCCAAAATCTCCTGATAAGCAGCCTCATATTGTATCGGCACTCTTACGCAGGGCTCAGCCGGAACGACGGGGCGAGTCATCTCCGCAATCAAATACACGTCATCAGTGCTTGGGCCGTGGCTCGTGGCCGGATTCGTCATCATTAGTCGAACAGTTGGACGCAGGAATGCGGAGACACATCATTTTCATGGATCGCGACGAGTTTCTCGATCACGCAGCGAGAATTCTCTTGGACCTGAAGATTGATACGACCGAATTGAAGACTGAGGACGACATTCCATTCTGATGGAATCTTGACTTCGAAGTACTTCGTCGTAGGTTGCTAATTATCACAGCGTTGATATCGGCGTTTCCTAATTACAGTTACGTATTGTTCAGCGCATCCACTCTTGAGGCTTCGCCTTCTCTTGAGGCTGCGCGCTATCGCGCTTGCGCTTCGCACCCTCCTGTGCGAGGAAAAGAGTGCCAAAAATTGACACGAAGTTGATCGCAGATTGTCAGCTTTTTGGAGAAACGGCGGCAGCTTTGATCCTAACCCGCTGAATTCGTTGTTCCGAT
>Ga0209470_1002426_pt1 | contig 13260 bp, 16 predicted proteins | sample GraSoiAngelo_125_FD_185882 | JGI IMG/M metagenome (GOLD analysis project Ga0209470, IMG submission 185882) | Grasslands soil microbial communities from the Angelo Coastal Reserve, California, USA - 14_0927_05_40cm (SPAdes) (version 2) | ecosystem: Environmental > Terrestrial > Soil > Grasslands ... | reverse complement strand
TTTTTATGTTCTTAATTGCATTAAGTGTGTATTTATTAATAGAATTTCTCATTCCCGTGGTACCATATACCGATACTACATAGACAAAACCTGTTGAAACATCAAGGGTTTTTTTGATTCTAAAATTCGAGGTATTTGGTGCAACGAGAAAGACAGATGCCAATTCGAGTTTTTTTGAATACTCTAAATATTCTTTAGATTCTTCAATAGTCATATCAGGTAGAATAAACCCATCTGTTCCTGCATCCTTAGCCGTCTCCATGAATTTCTTAAACCCCTTCTTTTGCAGAATATTAGAATATGTCATTATCAGTATTGGAATGTCTGGATACGTTTTCCTAGTCTTTCTTATAAGATTCAGACAAATATCTGGATTAATTCCATTCTGTAACGCTCTGAAGGAGGCGTCTTGAATTATTGGTCCGTCTGCAATGGGATCTGAAAAGGGAATGCCTATTTCTATTATGTCAGCGCCACCATCAACGATAGATGAAATTATTTTTTCATTAGTTTTTGGATCCGGATACCCTCCCATAACATAGCAAATGAGACCCTTTTGCTTCTTTAGCTTTAACTCGCAGAATTTTTTCTCGATTCTGTTATTTAGTAAATGGGACACTTACTTTGACCCACCAATGTATTTTTTTCTAAACTTTATCACCTGATCTATATCTTTATCGCCTCTTCCGGACAATGTAACAATAATGTTTTGATCTGTTCTCATTTTTTTTGCTAACTTCATTGCATATGAAACTGCATGACACGATTCTAGAGCTGCTATTATTCCTTCCAATCTTGAAAGCTTAAAAAAGGCATCCAGTGCAGCGTTATCATTACAGGTAACATATTCTGCACGCTCGATATTTTTTAGATGCACATGTTGAGGACCAACACCTGGATAATCCAATCCTGCGGAAATGCTATGTGTGTCATTTATCTGTCCATATTTATCCTGTAAAAGATATGTTCTCATTCCGTGTAGAATACCCTCGGATCCAACTTTTAAAGTGGCTGAATGTTTTCCTGTTCTAATGCCTAATCCACCAGCTTCAACCCCGTATAAAGAAACAGTATCATCATCTAGAAACGGGAAAAAAGTTCCCATTGCGTTACTGCCGCCACCAACACAACAGACAAGAGCATCTGGAGATCTTGTACTAATGTCTTTCAACTGTGATTTGATTTCCTCACCTATTACACTCTGGAAATCCCTTACAATCATAGGATAGGGATGCGGACCAACTACTGAGCCTATCAAATAGTATGTATCTTTTACATTGGTTATCCAATCTCGTAATGCTTCATTTATTGCATCCTTCAAGGTTTTTGTCCCTGAATTTACAGTATGTACTTTAGCTCCCAATAGCTCCATTCTGAATAAATTTAGTTTTTGCCGTTCAATATCTATAGACCCCATGTAGATTTCCGCTTTCAATCCAAGAACTGCTGCAGCCATTGCAGTTCCTACTCCATGTTGACCTGCACCAGTCTCAGCAATTATTCTTTTTTTACCCATTTTCTTGGCCAAGAGACACTGTCCCAAACAATTATTGGTTTTATGTGCTCCACCGTGTAAAAGATCTTCTCTTTTAAGATAAATTTTTGCACCACCGACAAAATCAGTCAGATTTGTGGCAAAATAAAGCGGTGTAGGTCTTCCAGCATAATTTTGAAGGTAGTAATTGAGTTCCCTCTTAAATTTTGGATTATTTCTTATTTTTACGTATGCATCTTCAAGTTCATTAATTGCCGGAATCAAAGTCTCGGGAATATACTTTCCACCGTATCTTCCATATTTACCTGCTATTGGAAACTCTTGTAGATTTGTCATAGTAATACACTCACTAAAAATGTATTTTTATATAATATTTCAAGCATTACTTAATTCCTTTATCTTTTCAAGAACGTTCCCAGATTCCATAATGCTTGTGCCAACGAGAAATGCGTCAACTCCAATTGATCTTAATTTCGTAATGTCATCAGATTTAGATATTCCACTTTCACTTATTATAATATTGTTTCGTTTATCGAATTTTTGCAGTAGCGTAATAGTAACGTTAATGTCAACTTCAAGAGTATTCAAATTTCTATTATTAATACCAATAAGTTGCTTTTTATTCTTCAGGACTTCCCCAAATTCATCTTCTGAGTGAACTTCAGTAATGATTTCAAGGCCTTTTTTCATGGCATATTCAGAAAATTTTTCTAGGCTCCCCTCGCTAAATCCCTTATCGAATACTGATTTAATGAACAAGATGCAATCTGCGCCTATTTTCTTTGCTGCATCAATTTGAACCTCGCTAACTATGATATCTTTCATTAATAAAGGGACATTAACACTCTTTCTTATAGATGCAAGATTATGGATAGATCCATCAAACAAGTAGGGCTGAGTTAAGACAGAAATTCCGACTGATCCAGAATGAGTCATTTGTATAGCCAAATCCTTGGGATTTATCTTGGATTGATCAAGGATTCTACCTTTTGAAGGTGATGCAAATTTAATTTCTGAAATTATGGGAACATGGTTACAAGTTAAGATTATTCTTTTCAGTGAAATTACAGAATGACTGTTATAATCATACTTGTCTGCGTCATACATTCCTTGGTTGATTGCTTTGTAAGAATTATCTGTCAATGTTTTTAGGCCCGTTTCTCTAGAAAAAAATTTACTCAAGGCGACATCTGACAGTATTTTCAGTCTTAATCATATAACTATATTTGGGTGTATAAGCACAACAATCAATATCTGTATTTTCACGTCCATAAAGCTACTAATCCAATTCAAGGGTATAGTGAGCTAGCCGGTTCATGAGTCAATTCTACAGTGAATTACGGGTAATCCCCACTAAGGAGGAAGTAAAGAAATGTCTAAGAAAAATTTAACGCTTTGGAATTCACTCATCTCAGAGATTCCAGTGTCTTCTTTTTCCATGTAATTATTGAATAGAGCCCGTAGCTCCCGGCAATGAGAATGGATACTTGTAAAATTCTGCTGAGTATATTTAATACTCCAAAATCTTCGTAGGGATCGTTTATCGACGGAGTTATCGTTTTATGCACAATATACAGTAATACTACAACTAATGAGCCAGTCACTGCTATAAGGTAAGGGGTAACATCATTCTTCCTGTTCTTATATACCCAGAGACCGATTGGAACGTGTGCAATGCCAGCTACTGTGAAAAACACAATTTCTATCTGTGAACTCATTAAGTTAGAGCCAGACGCTGTCTTAAACTCTTCAATTTCCTGATACACGATTGCAAAGCAAACACCGCTTGTATAAAATATCAAAACAGTCACGACGTAGATGATCCAAGATCTGTTGTCATCTACATGCGTCATTCGTTTCATATTATATCCCCTTTACCGATCGGATAGTATAAAACTAACACGGTAAACTGCTTACATGTCAATATACTATAACTAACTTAGGTAAGATAACAAAATCATCCAGTGCATGAGCGAGTAAAACCGCTTACTGAATAAAACTAGTATTCCTCAGTTAATTGAATCTTGCTAGTTAATTTGATATTTTTATTTTGCATTTTCGACAACTTTGGCATACCTTAGGATTAATCCAATCATCTGAGCTATTAAGATCACCTCATGAACTGCGGTTTATAACGCCGGGGATCGATCTGAACCCTGAAGGTATACACCGGGGTTCATAGCTCAAAATATCCTCGATCCACACACATGAGATCTAAATTGCTTATCATTTTTTAAGGAGAAATGTGCACGTGGCTATATTTTAGAATCTGAAGTCTATGGACCCCTTGGAAATTGGATGAAAAGCAATATGTAAAGTTCACAATAAGGTATTTGTCAGACATCTATCGCTCAGATTAGACGGGTAGAAAAGTTAAATTTTTTCAATAATACTGTTACACATTGGTCTATGAATTTAATGATGTTGTTGTATTTGGTATAGATATAAGTAAAGTGTCCAAAAATAATTCGGATCCATTTGAGTAGATATGACTAGATATTGTAATCGAAACAGTTATGGAATAAATTTTGCATTTGTTGGGACGGGTGCTCTTAACAATTTGGGTCCAAACCGCGGAGGGTTGCCTGACCAACGGTTCTAAATTTGCGGTGGCTTTTAGAGAACACTACTAAGAAACCTTATGAGTCATTACCATTACAATGATGAGCAAGAATTTACAATAGCCGCTTATAGAATACGTCGTGATTACCCGTCATATCATCTTCCCATACTACATGGAGTCCATTTTTTGATATGGTAATAGATGGACATTCTGAGATTCCAGAGTTGTTACTAAGATTAATACCTTCACCAGGATTTGTTCCAATAATATTACTTGTCTTCAAGAATATATCCTGACCACCATAAATATTGTCTTGCCATACAAAATATGCAGTGTCATTAGTCATGATATTCTCTACATTTGAAGAGTTATTGGAAGTAGCAAGATGAATAGTATTGCCAAAATCGTTACCATCATTTGAACTAATTTTGGTATAAACATATTTCTTGTCAGCTGGCAGATTACTGGTCCAAGAAATTAAAACATGTTCAAGAGATGCTGTAACTTGTGATTCTCCGCCGTCTATATTGTCCATATTTAATCTAGTGAGTTTATCTAAGGGATGTATTTTATTGCTAATTTCATGACCCTTAACGAACAAGAGTTCTGTTTTTTCCTTTTGGTTGTCTTTATTATTCTTTTTATTCCATGATACATAATACTCATCACCATTTGCAGCTATCTTGGGAAACGCTTCCTTGTCGCCTTTACCAATCTCTCTTAACTCTCCAAATGTCGTTGCTCTATCATTACTCTCAGTCAATACTATCACATTATTCATTTTGATATCGAAACTGTTCCACACTATGTAGACATTTTTCCTTCTGCAGCAAGTTCAACACGATAAGGACCTATCGAGTCCTGACTTATTACCTTAGGACTAGTAAATGTCTCTCCACTATCAGAACTCTTGCAAAACATTATTTCTCTTTTACCTGAAGTATCATCCACCCATACCACATAGATATTGTCTCCCACGCTTGCGATTTGCGGATGTTCTGAAAATCCTGAGTTATTACTTAGGTTTATGGGTGAGCCAAAAGTTACTCCACTGTCACTACTTTTTCTAGTTCATCGACGGTAAATAGCCGGTATCCCCTCACTTTGGCTATTGATTGATTGATTGATTCATAATTACTTATTGAAGTAACAGACAAGAAATAGAAAATTATTTTTATAAATTCCGAATTAATATTGACGTAATGATAAAAAATAAGTATCTCAAGTGCGATTACTGCGATTGTTCTACTCAGACCTAGATTGCTTGTACATTCTAGTCGTGTCTTGCCACTATGTTATGTATGTTTCCTGTATGTATTGTCTCTCTATGCTCACATTCTGTTCCTTCAGTTGGATTTAGCACATTAGCAGAGACACAAGCAAAAAGGAAATCTCCTTTTTTGATTGGACCAATTTCAGGAATCTTGTCAAAAAGGAGTGGGACCCTTATTATATTGTCCTTTGATTTTTCCAGCATCTTTCGTGCATCTATTATCTTAGACTTAAATTCCCCTTTAATCATGGCAACCGCTTGGATATCCTTTAGATCTTTTTTACCAGCAAGATTTTCTATCCAGACCACAATAGTTGGATTCTTTATTATTTCATTTGGTCCACCATTGACAGGTTTAAACGGCCCGGTAGACAAAGTAACCACAGGCCCAGAACCTATGTTTACTCGATTTTTTCCAGATGGATTTTCAAGATTACCCTCAATGCAAGAATAAGACTTCATGTCATTTGTTTGTGGATTAAGGTCGTAGGCACAAACAAAATATTCATCGCTATGACCAGCAGTAACAAGGTCATTTTTCTGATTAAATTGGAAAGAAACGGTAGCAGTATTTGAGTTCAGATCGTTACCTGTCAGATATTTAGTTTTGTTCTGACCGGTAGAGTATGCTACAACCTTCAGTTTTTGAGGATTATTTAATTTTTTTAGATCTATTTTAGGGTCAATCGTAAATTTTCCTGCCGCAATTGCCTTATTGGCAAATAGAATCACTGAAGAAGAGAAAAGAATGAGGGTTACAGAAACGAAGAATAAAGAAAACAGCACTTTGTTATTCACTTGCAATTTATACATTGTTCTTCTCTGTACAGAGTTACAATATTTAACAGTATTTGCATAGACCTAGATGGCAACATACTTAGATAAGTGTATCACATAACATTTAATCTTCGGTTTAGACACTTGTTAGGGATGCAAGGAAAATCTTTTTTGCTTTTTATCACAACAATAGTGATAATATCACTAGGAGTTATTTTGATTGTTAGTAGTGCCAGTGCTAAAGGCTCTAGTCAAAATGTGGTACAAGCAGATCAACTTCAAACCTATATATTTGTAAGAAAATGGGGATCATTTGGAGCTGGCAACGGTCAGTTTGAACGCCCTCATGATGTTGGATTTGACTCTAAGGGCAGTGTGTATGTCTCAGGACGAGATAACAATAATGTCCAGAAATTCACTCACAACGGTACGTTCATCTTAAAATGGGGAACTAAGGGGAGAGGAGACGGACAGTTCAAAATACCATATAGTATAGGAATCGACCCTTCGGATCACATATTCGTTGTTGACAGAGAAAATTCGCGCATCCAAGAATTTGATACTAATGGTAAGTTTATAAAGAAATGGTATGGGATAGGCAATGAGAAATTTAATAGACCCGAAGATATTACCTTTTCACCTTTCGGTATATTTATCACCGATACTGGTAACGACCGAGTCTTCAAGGTTGATAATAACTTTAGTTTGATCACAAAGTGGGGCAGTAAAGGTACTGGAAATGGTCAGTTCATACATCCGCACGCGATAGACGTAGATTCCAAAGGTAACGTATATGTCGGTGTTTTAAATCAACCAGGAGTACAGGTTTTTGATTCTAACGGTAAATTCATCAAAAGATGGGGTAAAAGTGGAACAGGACCAGGCGAGTTTTCCATACCTCAAGAACATATTGCTATCGATAAAAATGATTACATTTACATTGTAGATGGAGCCAGCAATCCCAGAGTCCAGAAGTTTTTTACTAACGGAACAGTGGTGGCTATAATCGGGACCAAGGGAAGCGGTGATGGTGGACTATTGAAACCAGAACATGTATCAATAGACACAGAAGGAAATCTTTATGTGGTTGATAGGGGAAATGCCAGAATGCAAGTCTTTGCGCCAGTCAACAAGACAGTAGGGACTGCAGGAGCACCTCTGTACAATCTCTCTAGTCAAGCGCCCTCTGTGATATCACAATTTGCTAATAATGGCTTTCTAAACGTGGATATTGAAAAATCTAAAAAGGAATTTAACCTAACAGGTACGTTCTATAAGAATGATAATCTTGAGAAGCAGGATTACTTCACTATAACGAAGTAGATTTCTGCTACGTAATTCTAGATTTTAATAATGAATTTTCAAAGCCACGAAAGATGGATACTTCTTAATTTACTTGATAAATTTAGATGGTCGTACTATAACCCTTAAAGTTTGATTATGTTTATCATAACAGTACTGGATATAAGAGAAATGCACTTCATTGAACCACTAATTCAACAGATCCCAATCAACGATGTGATAGAGGCTTTGTTATATGCTGCGGGTACCGTACTATCCGCAATTTTGACTGCACTGTCGATTTTTGCATATCGAAAGAGCGGTATGAAGAAGCTGCAATACGCTGTCATTGCATTCTCCTTATTTTGTGGATTTCTGATATATGAAAATTTAGAGAACTTGTTTGGAATCGATGATTCATATACCGACATAATTATTCCTTCAATGGGACTCGCCATTCTAGTGTTTTTCTTTTTAGCGGTGATCAAGAAGAGTGTAATAGACAAGAAGTTATTCCATAATCAATAATACATCAACTTAATCTATTTACTTGACTCACTAGTCATCGGAGCAAAAACTTGAATTCTTTGGTTACCTCTATCTACTACGAACACGTTACCTTCAGAGTCTATGGAAACATGTTCCGGCCTGGAAAGTTGACCGTCTCCAGATTCTAAAGGACCTGATTCATCCGGATCTATGCAACCTTCATCAGTTGACATTTTACAAGGAGAGCCAATTTTGCCTAAAAACGTATCATTGGTATCAAAGATTTGTACTCTCGGGTTTGAGGCTCCAAACACTATGTAGACCCTGTCCTTTGAATCCACTGCTATATGTTCTTGAGGCAGTGAAAATTCTCCATCACCAGTTCCGTTTGAACCCCATCTTTTTAAAAACTTTCCATTACTGTCAAAAACCTTAACTCCCGGTTCATTTAATTCACCAACATATACATTTCCCTTAGAATGAACGTCAATTGCATGTGGATGAATAAATTTTTCATCTCCAGTACCTTTTGAACCCCATTTATTGACCAATGTAAAATTACTATTAAACTTCAGTATTCTATCGTTTCCTGTATCAGCAACAAATATACCAAAAGGTGAAAATACTATATCTTCAGGACTATCAAATTGATTGTTCGAACTACCCCTACCGTTACCTCCTTTAGCAATAAATGTACCATTTGTATCGAATTTCTGAATACGATGATTCTCCCTGTCTACTACGTATATTTTATGTTGTGAATCAATACCTATGCTATATGGAACTTTAAATTGTCTATCACCTGAACCTCTGGATCCCCACATTTTAATGAACGTGCCATTATGTAAAAATTTCTGGATGTTGTCCAACTCTCGGTCACTCACCTACACATATCCTTTTGAATCAAAAGCGACGTCATGCGGCCTTACGAAATGACCAGGACCTGTTCCATTAGAGCCCCATTTTCTAACAAATGTAAATTTAAGTTGGTTATCATTATTTGACATCTTTCGAACTGATTCTACACCGGTAGGAATGTGGGGTATTACGAAAAATAGAAACGTTGTCAAAATGATTAAGAAAAGTTATTCTTTTGCATTCTTAATTACCATCAGGAGCCAACTTAGATAAGCGATCTGATACATTTGACTAAGCGTATCATCTGGCTTTCCTAGAGCTCGGCTTGCAAGACGTTTAGATATTTGTATCATATCGTTTATGAGGTCCATACTAGTGACTATAGATGTGTTATCTTTCAACAATAAACTAGTATTTGCCTTAATTTTAGTCATGGTTCTTCTCTTGGTAATTCAGCTTAAAGGTAATTTTATGGATATTGCGAAAGCTGAATCAACAAACGATCTCACTAATATGGTCATTTTTGGCTCTAATCTAAGTTCTGAATCTAGTCAAAGTCAGCAAGCTACAACCCCAAGTGAGACCATGCAACATGTCATAATTATAGTCATGGAAAACAAAGGATATGATCAAATTATTGGCTCTCCTGACGCTCCATATCAAAGTAAGCTTGCAAAGGACTATGCTTCCGTCTCTAGATACTATGGGGTTTATCCAGATTCGTTACCTAATTATATATCCATTATATCAGGGTATCCATACATCACCAATGATAAAGATCCTGGAACTCGTGCTCCTTTGAAGGAACATACAATTGTAAATCTTCTCGAGTCTAGGAATCTTACTTGGAAGGGCTATTTTGAAGATATGCCAAACATATGTCATCTGAAAGATTCAGGAAAATCCGGCTATATTGTACACCATAATCCTTTTCTATACTTTGACATAAGAAATGATGACAGATGTAAGAACATTGTTGGGTTGGACGAATTTTTAAAAGACCTTTCTAGTGGGGCTCTTCCAAATTTTTCGTTCATAGTACCAAACAATATTCATGATACTCACGATAGCACTGTAGCAGACGGAGATAAATGGCTATCGACATTTGTACCTAAAATAATCAACTCGCCAATATTCAACAACACTGCACTGTTCATAGTCTATGATGAGGGTAAAAAGCATGATAAGTCAGGATTTGGAAGTGGTACATATGGGGTGACAGGAGGTCGGTTACCATTAATTCTCGTATCTCCCCTGGCAAGTGAAGGATTTGTCTCTTCGGTTGAATATACTCACTATAACCTACTTTCTACCATAGAATCAATTCTTAATTTGGGAAATTTGGGCAAGGGTGATAAGATTTCAAAACCCATGACGGATCTCTTTAAGTCGAGTATCATGGAGTCATAATATTTTTGCCTATTTTGTTTCTTTTTTTTGCCTAGAGATCCTATATTTTTTGTATGATTATAATAATAGTCTAAACACTATCGAAATAAAGATTTATTAATCATTACTTTCGACCAGTTTTGTGTTTAGATTCTTTATTGTTGCCTTATTTGCAGCACTGGTCTTAACAGCATTTTTGACAACCCATTACTCATTTGCGGGAAATGTCAAATGCGAGGATGGATACGCGCATATGAACTGGGATCCAAAAGACCACGGTTCTAACAATCGGTCATCGAAGGAATTCAAAATGCTTGCATACAAGGGTTCTCTATGTGAGCTTGCAAAGTGCATTGACATGGTAGAATGCACAGACCATGACGCAGTTGACTGGCAAAAGTTCAAGAGCTCACCCGCATTTTATCTGAGTGAAAAGGGAGACAAGGAATGTCTGACCGACGCACATAAACAAGGTAACGGACAGGACGGCTTAGTGGGGTATGAAGTCCTTGATTGTGTGAATGGGAAATATAAATAGCTACACCTCGAAATTGAGTTCACAAGTCATCATAACTAGTTTGCTTATCTAAATCTAGTTCATTAGCGTAAGCAGTCCTTAAACTAGTAATTAACTTGTCATATTTTGGATCTACTGCTAAGTAAGATTTGCTTATGACTGAGTGAAGAGTAGATAACGTGTTCTTATGTTCAGTATCGGCATTATCTTAATGTTAGAATTGTGACCAAAATCTGTTGTTTTGTCCCAATATAGTGATTCTTGCCGTCTTATTTTGAGAAGGTTAGTGCTAGATTTTGCTTTTTTTATTTCGCGTTTTTATTTTCCTCGAACAATCCTATTGTATTACTTTCAGTATCCTTGAAGAGCAATGTGTAACCAATTCCTGGTATCGCCGTTTTAGATTCAATGATTTTTCCACCACCAGACTCTATTTTGGCAGTATATTGATCGACAGATGAAACGTTAATGAAAGGTGTTGTCCATTGACCGAGTTTGCCACGCTTAGATAAGCCTCCATCAATTCCTAGCTCATTTGGTTTACCCGTTTTCATCTCCCAATATTCCATGGGCCCATCCCATTTATTGATCTGCCAACCAAAAACTTTACTGTAAAAGTCTACTGCACGTTCTGGGTCATCTGCAGAAAAGTCCAAATACGATATCCTCGGCATATTCTTTAAGGATTAACATACCTTAAAAGGGTTGACAAGTCAGAGTGCTTACTATACCGGGATAGTAAACTTAGACACTATGTAATAATACTGTATTTGGTTGTATAAGCACAACAATCATTATTACATTCACCTCTATCTTGTCCATCAAAGTCTAGGTTGTTGTATAGGGCTTCTATGCTTTTCTTCATCCATGCAATATCGTCTTCCTTTCATTTGTTTGCTGAATGTATGAGGACGTTCTTCTGTTAAAGGTCTGTCTCCTTTTTTCGTTATCTCATTCGTTTACTGTCTACAGGTGCTAAAAATAATCCTATTATCCATTGCGGTCGTCTTGGTCTTAATTTATAAATTGAATGCTTCTTCGATTGCTTTATCATGATCGTTCGTGCAGAGATGCCAAGAGAGATTCTAAGCAGAGAGATCTATTTTTTATTAATTCTTAACTGGCAAGAGTTAATTTGGTTTTTTACTTCCTGACGTAAACCGTTCATACTAATTGGTTTTTGAATAATTCTGTCTATTATTCCCATCTTTATGTCGAAATGAAGTTCACGAGGTTCAATTTCATAGCCAGTAGTTATCATGGTTCTGGTTTTAGGACTAAGTTTTTTTATCCTCTTTACCAGATCCAATCCGTTTAGACCAGGCATCATTAGATCGCAAATAACTAGAATATATTTTTCTTTATTTTTTGTAAAATGCTTTAGAGCCTCTAAAGAGTCATTAAAAGTGAAAATCAAAATTCCACCATCAACCCCACGCAAAGCGTCTGCAAATAGCATGCTAATGTCCGAGTCATCATCTACTATTCCTACCCACCCTTCTTTAAGAGATATTTGCCGAGACTCCAAGGACGCTAGACTCATATGGAACTCTAAGAGTTCGAGTTTATCAAATTTGCTTATAACTCGATCACTTATTGTCTGATAACTAAAAGTTAAATACTTAGAAACTGAGTTATAGAGGCTTAACTTTCCAATGTCTGCTAATAATAGAATTGTTAGTATCGTAGACGACGACCCAGGTATCACTATGTTTTTTCATGAGGCTTTACGAACTATTGCTGGAATTACAACATTTACTTTTACAGATCCTATCTTGGCACTTGAGCATTTTCAAGTTAATGGTTATGCTTATGTGGCGGTAATATCTGATTTCAAAATGCCTGGCTTGAATGGCATGGAATTGTTAAAAAAGATAAAAGATTCGAATCGCTTCGTAAGGACGATACTAATGACTGCATTTACAATAGATGATAATCTATTTCGAGAATATACTAAAAAGAAAATTATAAATGGATTCCTTCAGAAGCCCATAGGTTTACACGATCTTATTATAGAAGTGAATACCCAGTTGGATTCTTACGAAGTCCAAAAAAAATATCCATCCTAATGTTTTGAATTTGATTTGCTGCCTTAGATTATAGAGTGTTTGTCTTGTTATGGTCTTGTTGGTCTGCTTATACACTTCCTTTATAATTTGAGACTCCGGTATTCTCTTAATCGTTAAGTTGGTCACTATGCTTTTGACAAGGGCCTTCTTCGCATATGTAAACTTTGGCACGCTTCTAACTTTACACTTTGTAAAGATAATCTTTCTATTTTATTTTATTTTGCAAACTTGAAAGTCTTTACCATCTGTCCAAACTATGGTCAAGTATATCAAATTTATCAACAAAAGATAGAGCCAAAAATACAAGATTTTACACAAACTTTTGATAATCACTTTGAAGTTGACAGGGAGGCTGTTATTGGGATTGATTCAAGAAAGCCAAGAAGGAAGGCAAGAAAGAATAAAGAATTGTTTGGTGATATTAATGATCCAGATTTGAAAAGGGAACTGGCAAGTGGTCAAACTCAATTAATATCATTTTCTGAATCCTAAAGATTGTTTAATTTTATTTAAATGTAAAATATTGCAGAACCCATATTCTGAATAATA
>Ga0209470_1002421_pt1 | contig 13268 bp, 13 predicted proteins | sample GraSoiAngelo_125_FD_185882 | JGI IMG/M metagenome (GOLD analysis project Ga0209470, IMG submission 185882) | Grasslands soil microbial communities from the Angelo Coastal Reserve, California, USA - 14_0927_05_40cm (SPAdes) (version 2) | ecosystem: Environmental > Terrestrial > Soil > Grasslands ... | reverse complement strand
CAGCGAGATCAACGTGCCGAGGCTCAGAATGCGCGCCTGGCGCGTCTGCCGCGCGAGGATGCCGACCAGCAGGGGATTGGCGCCGAGGAGCGAGTTGATCCCGGCGTGATGCTCGACGGCGAGCACGTTGAGCCCGAGGTCGTCGCACAGGAGGAACTCGTCGATGACCTCCTCGAACAGATCGGCGGCCACCTTCGGATCGCAATAGCGGTTGGGCAGGCTGGCGCGGACGGAGTCCGTCGCGTTGAGGACTTCCTGCGGCACGAACGGGTACGGGACTTCGCACTGCCACCAAGCATCCATCGTGCTCTCTCTCCGGAGCCGCGTCAGCGATCGAGGAACTTCACGACCGTGTCCGCGAAGGCTCGCGCCTGCTCGATCTCGGGATGATGTCCGGCGCGCTCGATCAGCGCGAAGCGCGAGCCCGGGATCAGGCTGCTGTAGGCGCGCCCGTACGAGGGCTTCACGATGCCGTCGCTCGCGCCCCACACGACGAGCGTCGGCACCGTGATGCGGCCCAGCCAGCGCTTGAGCTGGGGATTGTACATGTACGGATTCCAGCCGTAGAGGCACAGCGCCTCCCAGTTGCGCGCGCGGACCACGAGCTCGTCGTCGGACAGGGCGTCGAGATCGGGCGCCCAGGTTGCCGGATCGTGCCAGCTCCGGCGCTGCACCTCCTGCGGCGAGGTGTTGAAGACGTCGAGGATGTCTGGTGTCTCGCGATCACTGACCTTGATCCCGAAAGCGTCGACCAGGACGAGCCCGTCGAGCCGATGGCGGCACTTGACGGCGAGCTCGGCCGCGAGCCAGCCGCCAAAAGACAATCCGATCAAGGTCACCGTCTCGTGGGGCAAGGTCTCGAGAAACTCCAGATAGAAGTGGACCAGGTCGTAGACCGTCTCGAAATCCGCCGGGCGCGCTGACCGCCCGAAGCCCGGGTGCGAGGGCGCGATGATCTCGGCGTGGCGGCCGAGCATCTCTAGAAACGGCGCGCGCGGATCGACGTTCTGCGCCCCGTGCAGCAGCAGCACCGGCCGGCCGGCACCGCGGTGCACCACTTCCAGGTCGATGCCCCCGACGACGTGGACCGCTGACATAGCTTCTCCGCGCCTCGAGCGCTTAGGGTAGCATGCGTAAGGGGGACGCTATGGACATGGTCATTCGCGTGCTCTTGCTCGGACTGGTCGTGATGGCGATCGGCGTGATCGGCGATGCGCGAGCCCAGGCGCCGACGCCCGCGCCGACTCCCGCGCCAATCGTGGGCAACATCTACTCCGTCACCTACGTCGAGGTCATGCCGACGTCGAAGGCCGACGCCGCGACCGTGCTCCGGCGCTATCGTGAAGCCGCCCAGAAGGAAGGCGGCAACCTCCGCTGCGAGGTGGTGCAGCGCATCGACCAGCCGCACCAGTTCGCGACCCTCGAGATCTGGAAGGACCAGGAGGCGTTCGAGGCGCACGGCAAGAGCGCCGCCACCACCGAGATGCGCGAGAAGATCGCCGCCATCCGCAACGCGCCGACAGACGAGCGCGTGCACACGGCCCTCTCGATCGGCCCGATCGACGCGTCCGGCGGCGCGCGGGGCGGCATCTACGTCGCGACGCACGTCGACGTGATTCCGCCGCGCAAGGACGACGGCGTCGCCGCGCTCAAGCGCCTAGGTGAAGACAGCCGTCGCGGCGAAGGCAATCTGCGCTTCGAGGTCGTCCAGCAGGTCAACCGCCCGAACCACTTCACGGTGGTCGAGATCTGGCGCGACGCGAAGGCGGTCGAGACGCACTCGATGGCGGCGCCGACGCGCGAGTTCCGCGACAAGCTCGCGACGATGACGGGCGCCCTGTACGACGAGCGGATGTATCGGGCGCTCGACTAGCTACACCGGTCTGTGTATTCCGTCGCGCCGACGCGGATGGTCGGCGAAGTGCGCGTCAGGACGAGAGGATTCATCGTTACCCCGGCCTGCACAGCCGCGCTATGCTGCGAGATATGCTGCGAGGCGGTGATATGCAGTTCTGTGTAATTGGAAGTTAGGCAGAAAAACATGGGGCTACGGATCTGGAAGAGCATTTCGGACGCTGAGTCGGCGGTGTTCGTCTCGAGCTTGCCGCTTGAGGATGCTATGCGGTCCCTGGCAACGGTAGTAGAGCGGAGCGAGCTTGCAAACTGGGCATCGGATTGCCTCGTGGGGCACGTCACCATCCCACAGGTTCGTATCGCCCGACATCGCGCAGGGCAGCGAACGCCAGCACGACCTGTGTTCCGGGGCAGGTTTCGCGAAGATGCTGGTCGGACGGTTCTCGACGGGCGTTTCGCCTACCCGTGGATGACGCGATTACTGCTGATGGCGTTCGTCACGGTTCTAGTGGTCTTCGTGCTAGCTCTAGCAGTTCTTGGCGCAGCGGTCCTGGCCGCGAACGGGCACCGTGATGCCACCTTCTGGATTGCCGTCGTGGCGTTGATACTGTCAGTTGTACTCGCCGCTGCGCTGCTCAGGGTCACTCAACCCTTCGAACGCGAGGATATTGCTTGGATCTCCGAGCGTGTGCAGGCGTCAATAAGCTCTGCCTAACAACAGGATTCACCCGGCGGCCTTCGGCCGCGGGTGATCCTGAGCGTTAGGCGCCGATGCAACAACCTCGCATCCGTAAGTTAGTAAACGCATTTATCCCAGATGCCACCCCATCGCTCGTTCTCCCGAGCGACGCGCTGCGGGCAATCGACCGCTTTAGTCGCAAGTGGGGCGGCTTGTGGGTTGGGGGCTCTGTCGAGATTTCACCCGAGGGGATCTTATTCTCCCCAAACAGCCTTAACAAAGCGGTTCATGTTGGGCTACAGCCCGTCCACATCCGCTCTCAAGACGTTCTTTCTGTCCGGCATGAGTTTGGGTGGTTCACCGGCATCGTGGCAGTGGCACATACGACGGGCGAGTTCCGCTTCCGTTGTTATGGGGCCAAACGGCTTGCCGCGGTGCTTGCGCGCAGCTACTGTGCTCCCTAACAATTCATTCAAGCCGAAACCGCTTCGCGGCTCGGCTCAACTCAGGCGTTATACGAATGAGAGGCCGTTCCTTAGAACCAGGGAGAATCGACGATGGCTCCAGTCTCCGTGCGGTACATAGTCCATGATGTGGATGCGTCACTCGCCTTCTACACCCAGCAGCTCGGCTTCAGCGTCGAACTCCGGCCCGCCCCGGGCTTCGCAATCGTTTCAAGAGGTGACCTCCGGCTCTTGCTGAGCGCACCCACAGGACCCGGGGGCGCCGCCCAGCCGATGCCCGATGGTCGCAAGCCCGAGCCAGGCGGCTGGAACCGCATACAACTCCAGGTCGACGACCTCGCGAGCGAAGTCGAGACGCTGCGCAAGGCGGGAGCCCATTTCCGAAACGAGATTGTCACCGGCATGGGCGGCAAGCAGATCCTGCTCGACGACCCGGCAGGCAACCCCATCGAGCTGTTTGAACCCCCTCGCCGGTGATATGCAGATCCCGATGCGAGACGACGCCGATAGCATCGACACCGGCACTGGTACAACTTGGAGTCGCGACGCCAGCTGGCCGCCCGCCTCCCGATTCTCGGTCACCGAGCCGGACCAGCTCCGGTCATTTGTCCGGACACACGTGCCTCTCTCGTGTCCCCTTCGCGCGGTGCTCGATGGCCCGCAATCCTGAGGGTCGTTGAGCGCCTCGGGCAGGTCAACGTGAAGAAGGTGACGCTGGAGGCACGCAGTGTCTGAGTCGGCGACCGATTCGAAGCCATGCATGGCCTGCGGCGAATCGATCCGCCGGGTCGCGAAGAAGTGTCCGCACTGTCATCAGATCCAATCGAAACTACTGTCGGTCCAATACGCGGGTGCGTTCGTGGCCGTTCTACTGCTGATGGTATTCGGGCTCGTAGGTTGGGCGTATTACGGGCTGCTTACCGGGGGCTATGACTTCGCGGACTACCAACAGCAGCTTGTCGTTCTCGATGAGACCGTCCACGTCGAAAATCGGTCCGGGAATCTCTACGTGTCGTGTATGGGGCGGATCAAGAATGGCAGTCCAAAGAAGTGGCGCGACTTCTACTTCGAAACGGCCTTCCTGGATGCCCATGGCGTCGTCGTCGATACTCTAAGTGATCGAGCGGTGGCTCTGTATGCCCGACCCGGGCAGGACACTCAGTTCCGCGTCCGGGGCGTGGCGGACAAGGGCAGCGACGTGTACAAGAGTTGCCGGACGAAGATCAGGAATGCGTCTTCTTCTCGATTCGAGCTCTGACCGCAGCTCGGCGGCGGCCCGCTATGCGGCAATTCCTGGTCTACCGGAATGGCGAGAAGAAAGACTCGACGCTGGGCTCAGCGCGTAACTCGCAAGAGTAACGCCCGTATCGTTCGGCGATGTCGATGCTCACCTTCTATATCAATCGCGCCGGCCGCCAGCTGACGCGGGCTCAGCGCGCTCGCCTGCAGGCGGCGAAAGGCGAGCTGCGCGCGCTCTTCAAGAAGACGCCCCGGAAGCGTGAGTGTCGAGACTCCGCGTCCAGCGTTTCTCGATCTCGATCGACGGCGCAAGCGCGCGTGACACGGCCGGGTGGCCCGGCAGAGGCGCCGGCCGTCGCTGGTCAGCGAATCTCGATCCGCGGTGCCCGTGCCTTGACGACCAGGACCCGGTCGTCGACCGTCCACCCGGCCTCGCTTCGTTCGAGCGCCGCGGCGTCCAGCCGGGGAATCGGCAGACCCTCGGCCGTGACCGACCGAATAGGGGGCCCCTGGCGAAGTCGGAGTACGAATGTCGCCGGCGCCGGGCTCGCCTCGAACGTCACCTCGGTGCCCCGTCGTCGACAGCGCAGCACCACGGTGCCGGCATCGCCGCGCAACGTGAACGCCGCGTCGGTGGTGACGAATGCCTCCACGGTCAGTGGATCGGCCGGCCGCTCACCGACGTGGCTTCTCTCGGGCCCGAGCACGACCAGGCTCTCGTCCCTGACGTAGAGCGGTAGCTCCTCGAGCGCCACCTGGCGCCTGAGGGTCGTCGGCCCCTCGTGCACGACGCCCGTCCACCAGTCGGTCCACTTTCCACGCGGCAGATATGTCGTGACCATCCCGTCCTCGCGGACGACCGGGGACACGAGAAGCTCTCGTCCGAGACAATACTGGAGATCGAACGCATACCCGGCCGGATCGTCGGGAAACTCCATCACCATCGGCCGCATGAGCGGCACACCGTCCTCGGACGCGTGCCACCCGTAGGTCACGAGGTACGGCAGGAGCCGGCTGCGGAGTCGCGCATATATCCGGAAGATCCGCAGCGCCTCGTCGCCATAGCGCCACGGCTCTCGCGGCGTCGCCCCGTGAAAGCGGCTTAGCGCCGACAGAAAGCCGAGCTGCGACCAGCGCACGAAGAGCTCCGGCGAGGGATCGCCCCAGAAACCGCCCATGTCGTGGCTCCAGTACGCGAGGCCGCTCATCGACGCGGCGAGGCCGCCGCGCAACGTGTTGGCGAGATCGACGAACGTGCACTCCGGATCCCCCGACCAGTGGCCGGGATAGCGCTGGACACCCGGCGCGGCGCTCCGCGACCAGGCCACCACGCGATCGGCGCGCGCGCGCGTGGCGTCGAAGACTTCCTTCTGGAAGAGCAGCGGATACGGGTTGTGCATCTCGGTGCCGGTGAGCCCGTTGGAGAAGACCGCGTCGGCGGGAATCTCCTCGCCGAAATCCGGCTTGAACGAATCGGCGCCGAGGTCGAGCTGCTCGGTGAGCTTGGCGCGGTACCATCGCGCCGCCGCGGGGTTCGTGAAGTCGATGATCGCGCAGAGGCCCATGCCGCGCTCGGTCCGCTGGCTCCAGACGATCGGGTGATAAATGCTGCCGTCGGGCCGGCGCAGGAAGTATCCGTGGGTCGCGCCTTCGCGATAGAGATCGCTCTGGAGCGACACGTAGGGGTTGATCCACAGGCAGTTGTGAAACCCTTCCTTGTGGAGCTGGGCCAGCAGGCGCTTGGGATCCGGGATGCGGGCCGAGTCCCACTCGAAGTCGCACCACATGTAAGCGCGCTGCCAGAACGAATCCAGGTGGAAGACGTCGCAGGGGATGCCCTCGGCGCGCAGGCGTCGCGCGACGTCGAGGACCGACGCTTCGGTGAACTGGACGAAGCAGGTCGACGCCCAGAGGCCGAACGCCCAGTCCGGAGGCACGGCGGGCCGCCCCGTCAGCTCGGTGTAGGCGGTGACGATCTCCTTCGGCGTGCCGACCATCAGGTAATAGTCGAGCTCCTCACCCTCGGCGTGTACGGTGTAGGCGCGGTTCGACAGGCTGCCCAGGTGAAAGCCGACGGCGGTCGGCACGTCGACGAAGAGCCCGTAGCCTCGACTGCCGACGAGGAGCGGCAGATTCTTGTAGGCGAGCTCTGAGCGCGCGCCGTACGGGTTGCGGTTCCAGATCCGCACCGTCCGCCCGACCAGATCGAGCCGGCCGAATCGCTCGCCGCTTCCGTAGAAGTGGTCGTCGGGGTCCAGCAGCAGAGTGTCGACGACGCCGCGAACGCGGCGCGCCGGATCGTGCGGGAGGCTCTCGACCTCGAGGCCGGGCCGCGGGCCGAATCGCTGGCCGGCGAAGTTCGTATCGTCGTGGACTTGATGAGTCAGGAGCCGGCCGTCGGGAGTCCGGAAGACGAGCTGAAAGGGATCGAGGCTCGCCTCGACGACGACGTGCTCGGTGCTCAGCGTGACGCGCCCGGCCGTCGAGTCGACGGACCACGACCCCGGATCGGGCCGGCCGACCACGTAGCTGAAGCGCTTCGCCGCAGCCAGCGGACCCGGCGTCGTCCGGACGCGGACCACGCGCGGCGCCACCGCGCTCAGCGCCACGCGCGCCGCCGCCAGCGCCTCCGTCACGCACGGGAGCTCGATGCCCGCGGCAGTCCGCTCCCAGCCGAGCGCCCTGACGATGCCGAGATTGCGCGTCTCCAAGCGAGTCTCCACTGTGATCTACCCCTTGACCGCCCCGAGCGTGAGGCCCTTGACCAGGTAGCGCTGTAGGGCAAGTGTCATGACGATGTTGGGCAGCATCACCATCACGGCGGCCGCGCTCATCTCGCCGTAGAGCGGTCCGGCGTCGGTGTTGAGCCCGGCAATGACCACCGGCAAGGTCTTGGCCTCGACGCCGCTCAGGATCAGCGCGAACAGGAACTCGTTCCACGAGACGAGGAACGCGAAGATGGCGGCCACCACGAGCCCGGGCGCGGCGATCGGGATCACGATGCGCAGCAGCACACCCAGGCGCGAGCAGCCGTCGATCATCGCCGCCTCTTCGACGTCGAGCGGCACATCGACGAAGAAGCCGATCAGCAGCCAGATCGAGAACGGCAGCGCGAACGAGACGTACGCCACCAGTAGCCCCGTGTAGGTGTCGAGCAGGCCGAGCCGCTGCATCATCAAGTAGTACGGCACCACGAGCACCATGCGCGGCGCCATCCGCGTGACGAGCACCAGGAATCGAACGGCCTCGGAGGCACGGAAGTGGAAGCGCGCGAAGCCGTAGCCGGCGAGCGTGCCGAGCACGAGACTGCCGAGCGTGGTCCCGATCGCGATCACCAGGCTATTTTTCAGATACTGGAAGAACGGGATGTTGGTCAGCACGCGCGAGTAGTTGTCGAGGATCGGCGTGAAGAGCCACTGCGGCGGCTTGGCGTAGAGGGCGAGCTCGGTCTTGAAGGACGCGGTGGTGATCCAGTAGATCGGAAAGAGCGTCCAGACCAGGACGGGCACGAGCGCCACGCCGGTCAGGGTCGCACGCAGGCGCGTCGGCTTCACGCTAGCTCCTGGCGCCCTGCGGTCTCAGGATCGCGCGCATCAGGACGAAGCACATCACGGCCACGATGATGAGGGTCACGATGCCGATCGCGTTGGCCTCGCCCATGTGACCCAGGCCGAACGCGCGGTAGTTCAGGATCTGGATCGTCTGGGTCGCGGTGCCGGGTCCGCCGCCCGTGAGCACGAAGATGATGTCGAACTCGCGGAAGGCGTCCATCCCGCGGATGAGGATCGCGAGCAGCATGATGTAGGTCAGCAGCGGCACCGTGATGTGCCTGAAGCTCTGCCACCTCGAGGCCCCATCCACCGCCGCGGCCTCGAACAGCTCGGCGGGCAGGACCTCGAGCCCCGCATACATCACCAGAAACATGAACGGGATCGTGCGCCAGGCGTCGACAAGGGTGATCGACACGAGGGCCAGCCGCGGATCGCTGAGCCAGGGCAGGGGACCGAGGCCGACGGCGCCGAGGTAGTAGTTCAGTACGCCGACGCGCCACATCGTGGCGCCGACCACCGGCACCACGAAGAGCGGCAGCAGCAGCAGCACGCGGATCGGACGCAGGAACTTGATCGGCTGGGCGAAGAGCAGCGCCAGCCCGAGGCCGGCCAGGAACTCGACCAGCACGGCGCCCACGGTGAACAGGGTCGTGACGACGACCGCGCGCGTGAACTCGGGGTCGTCGGCGAAGCGCGCGTAGTTCGCGAGCCCGACGAATCGGACGTCGCGCGGCCGGACCAGCCACCAGTTGTAGAAGCTGACCCAGCCGGAATAGGCGAGCGGGATCAGATCGATCGCGAAGAGGAACACCAGGCCCGGAAGCAGGAACCAGCGTCCTGCCCGGCCGGCCGCCATGACCGGGTGCGCCGCTACTTCCCGAGGATCCGGTTCGTGCCCGCGTCGATCTCCTTCAGCGCGGCCTCGAGCGTCAGCTCGCCGGCGGTCAGCTTGCCGGCGGTGACCCGGAGATTTTCCTGGATGTCCGCGTACTCCCGGAGGCGCGGCCGCTCCTTCGTGATCTGCAGGCTCGCCAGCAGCGCGTCGGCGTAGGGCAGGGCCGCCTTCGTGACGGGATCCTTGAGCACTGAGAAGCGCGGGCTGTGAATCGCGGACGTCGCGCTCGGGAACGTCACCGCCGCCTGCCCGAACTCGCGCCCCGAGAGCCACGTGGCGAACTGCCAGGCGGCGTCCTGGTTCGCGCTGTTCTTGGCGATGCCGACCGTCCACACGCCGCGCATCGGCGTCTGCCGGACGGCTTTTGGCACCTGCGTATAGCCGAGCTTGCCCGCGACGCTCGAGCGCGTCTTGTCTTCCATCGGCTTGGCGCCCGACGCCCACTGGATCGCTATGGCGGCCTGGCCCAGCTGGACGGCCTTGTTCACGTCAGCGAAGTTGTAGCTCTTGACGTTGGGCGGGGTGTATTTCAGGAGCTCGAGAAACACCTCGCCGCCCTTCTTTCCGGCCGCGCTGTTCAGGCTGCCCTTGCCGCCGTCGACCAGCTCGGCGCCGTACGACCACATCGCCAGCAGCATGTAGAGCGCGGTCTGGATGTCGCTGCTGGCAGTCACCGCGATCCCGTACTGCTGCTTGGCCGGATCGTGAAGCGCCCTGGCGTCGGCCAGCAGCTCGTCCCACGTGGCCGGCGGCTTGAGGCCCTTCTGCTCGAAGAGATCCTTGCGGTAGACGAGGAGCTGGACGTTCGGATCCACGGGCACCGCGTACTGCGTGCCCTGAAACGCGCCCGACGCCACTGTCGTGGGGATGAAATCGGCCGTGTCGAGCGTCTTCATGCGCTCGTTGAGCGGCAGGAGAAACTCCGACAGCGGCGGAATCCACGGCTCGTCCATGAACAGGACGTCGTACCGGCCGCCCGTGCTCAGGGAGAGGAGCTGCTTCTTGTAGAGGTCGCCGAACGGCGCGGCATCGACGACGATCTTGATACCCGTCTTCTTCTCGAACTCCGGCAGGTTCGCGCGCAGCACGTCTTCCTTGTAGCCGGCGAGCATTGAGAGCGTGATCGTCTTGCCCTGCGCCGAGGCCGGCGCGTCGGCGGCCGGCGCGATCGCGAGCACGACGAGGAGCGCGGCGGCCACACCGGCGAAGCTTCGCGAGATCCTCATTGATCGATCCTCCGGGGCGCGTCGAATGGCGCGACGCTACGCCACGCTCCGGGGGCTGTCAAGCGCGCCGAGGCGCGAAATCTTGTAGGATTACGGAACGGGGGACGCGACATGTCACTGCGATTCGGCGTGTTCGACCACATCGAGCCGGTACCGGGTCAGCGACTCGATCAGATCTATCGCGAGCGGCTGATCCAGATCGAGCGTCTCGACCGTGCCGGCTTCTACGCCTATCACCTGGCCGAGCACCACACGCCCGCGATCCACAGCCTGGCGCCCTCGCAGAACGTGTTCCTCGGCAGCGTCGCCCAGCGCACGACGCGCATGCGCTTCGGCCCGTGCGTCTACGTCCTGCCGCTGCACCATCCGCTCAGGCTGATCGAGGAGATCAGCATGCTCGACAACCTGAGCGGGGGGCGCCTGGAGATCGGCGTGGGGCGCGGCGGCGTCATGGAAGCGTTCTTCTGGGGCCAGGAGGCCGACCCCGAGACGAACTACGCGCGCTATCAGGAGACCCTGGCGATCCTCCGCGAGGGGCTCAGTCACGATCAGCTCACCTATTCGGGCCGCTTCCACAGCTTCGAGAACCTGCCGATGTACCTGCGGCCGCTGCAGAAGCCGTACCCGCCGCTCTGGTACATGCGCAATCCGGTGACGGCGGCGATGGAAGGGATGCACACGATCATCGTCGGCTCGATCGACGGGCTCGCCGTGGCGGTCCCGCGGTACCGGGCGGCGTGGGAGGAGCATCCTGGTCGTGCACCTGGTCGTCGCCGAGACGGACGACGACGCGATGCGGATCGCCAGACCCGCGTGGGAGAAGTATCGCTGGAACCTCGCCGCGCCGCGCCGGCTCGAAGCCGAGAAGCGCGGGCTCACCCAGTTCATGCAGACCAAGGACGGCTCGTTCGGCTTCGTCGGCGAGCGCCCGAGGGGCTTGCCGACGCGCGAGATGCGCCGCGACATCGACGCCGAGCTCGAGCGCTTCGACCAGGTGAGGCAGGGCACGCATCCCAACCGCATCGGCGGCGTGGCGCTGGCCGGGACGCCGCGCGCGGTGCTCGAGTACATGGACGAGTACGTCGCGACCGGCGCCAACTACTTCGTGTGCTCGTTCCAGTGGGGCGACATCTCCCACGCGGACGCGATGCGCTCGATCGAGCTCTTCGCGACCGAGGTGATGCCGCGCTACGCGCCAGTGGGATCGCCGGCTCGCGCTTAGCGGCGCGGCGTCACGGCGCGGAATCTCCGCTCGGCCGCGACGCGCCGCCTCCCGCACCCCGCGGGATCCAGACGCGCATCGCCCCCGGCCCACGGTTCGCCCACGCGTAGTACGGAATGGCCGTGAGCGCCGTGCGCCGCCGCGCCGCCGGCGCGGCGCGGCCGACGGGGCGATAGAGGCGATCCTTCCACGGCGCCGTATCGACCGCCCACCCGGAGCCGCGGACGACGGTCACCCCCTCGAGACGGCCGGACACCCATGACGACTCGAGCGGCGCCTCGGTGTCGATTTCGAGATCGGCGATGCTCGCGTCCGGATGATCGGCCTGCTCGAGGCAGTAGACGAGCGGGCCGCGCTCGATCGCCACGCAGCCGCGCGTCGACTCGATCCCCGGATGCGCTTCGGTGAGCCGCGGCTCCATCGGGAGGTCGAGCTCGACGACGTCACCGTGCTGCCAGGCACGCTCGATTCGCAGGTAGCCCTTCGATGGCGGCGCCGTCGGCTTTCCGTTGACGCGCGCCGTCGCCGCCGTGCACCAGCCGGGCACGCGGAGGCTCAACGTCCGCGACGTGGTCGGCGCCTGCTCGACGGCGATCCGGACGCGTCCTTCCCACGGATAGGCGGTCTCCATGCGGAGCGTCATCGCGGGCCCGGGCCCGAGGTCGGCCACGATGCGGGCCGGCGCGTACTGGTGGATCTGCAGGCCGACGGCGTCGCGCGTGGCGACGTAGTGGCCGAACGTCGCGAGCTGGCGCATCACATTCGGCGGGCAGCAGGCGACCAGATGCCACTCTTTGCGGATGCACCCACCCCGGCTCAGGTGCTCGGGCTCGCCGTTGCTGGCCAGCGGGTTCACGTAGAAGTACCGGTCGCCGCCGAGGGAGGCGCCCGAGAGCACCGCGTTGTAGAGCGTGCGCTCGACGAGATCGCCGAAGCGCGATTCGCCGGTGGCCAGCAGCATGCGCCAGCTCCACATGACGCTCGCGATCGCGCCGCACGTCTCGCAGTAGGCGAGATCGTTCGGCAGCTCGTACGGCTGCCCGAACGCCTCGCTGAGATGCCGGCCGCCGACGCCGCCGGTGAGGTAGAGCTTGCCGGTGACGAGGTCGTGCCACTGACGATTCAGCGCCGTGAGCAGCGCGGCTTCGCCGGTCTCGAGATAGACATCCGTGGCGCCGGTCGTCAGGTAGAGCGCGCGGACGGCGTGACCTTCGACCGTTGTCGCGTCGCGCATCGGCACGCGGTCCTGGAACGACGCCGAGCTATTGTAGCGTCCCGGTCCGAGCCAGCCGCGCCCGCGGTGCTCGAGAAAGAACGAGGCCAGGTCGAGGTGGCGGCGCTCGCCGGTCTCGCGATAGAGCTCGACCAGCGCCATCTCGATCTCCGGATGGCCCGGAGTCGCGACGCGCCGGCCGGGTCCGAAGAGCGCGTGGAGGTAGTCCGCGAAGCGCTGGGCGATCGTCAGGAGCCGGTCGTCGCCGGTGGCTCGCCTGAACGCGACCGCGGCCTGGATCAGGTGGCCGGCGCAATAGAGCTCGTGGCCGTGGGCGAAGTCGGTCCAGCGCTTCCCCGGCTCGGCCACCGTGTAGTACGAGTTGATGTACCCGTCGACGCCCTGCGCCGCGGCCACCAGGTCGATCGTCGCCTCGCTGGTCGAGCGGAGCCACTCGCTCGGGGCGCGCCCCATCTCCCACGCCGCGGCCTCGAGCCACTTGTACACGTCGGAGTCCATGAAGACCGGCCCGCGGTAGCGGGCGCTCGAGCGGCCGGCAGCGATGCGGAGGTTCTCGAGATTGCCCGCTGTCTCGAGCATGCGAAAGCCGTGCGGCAGCGCGGCATCGCGGTTGACCGCCTGGCGCCGGGCCCACAGGCCGTTCTCGATCGTCACCGCCTGCGCGTCGAGCGTCGTCAACGTCGCCGCCGGGCTCTTCGCGCCATCGACCGGTCCTGCCGCGCGCCGGGTCGTCGTCATGACCCGAGAGTCTACCGCGACATCGGCGGAGATGGACGTCTAGTGTCCGCGTTCGAGGGCCTGCTTGAGATCGGCGAGGACCTGTTTCTTCCTGGCCCACTCTTGATTCAGCGCCTCCGCCGGGGCCAGATCGACCTCCTGCAGTGGCTGAACACCTTCGTCTACA
>Ga0209470_1002417_pt1 | contig 13287 bp, 10 predicted proteins | sample GraSoiAngelo_125_FD_185882 | JGI IMG/M metagenome (GOLD analysis project Ga0209470, IMG submission 185882) | Grasslands soil microbial communities from the Angelo Coastal Reserve, California, USA - 14_0927_05_40cm (SPAdes) (version 2) | ecosystem: Environmental > Terrestrial > Soil > Grasslands ... | reverse complement strand
CTGGATGCCCTTGATCTTCAGCGTATCGTGCGGGTTGACAGGACCCTCGGTTAGCCGGTCTCCCGCCTTGACGTAATCCCCCTCCTGGACGTGCATGTGCTTGCCCTGGGGAATCAGGTACTCGCGGGTATCTCCGGCGTCGCTGACGACGAGGAGCTTCTTCATGCCTCGGCTGACGCCGCCGAACTCCACGCGCCCGTCGATTTCCGAAACGGTCGCGGCGTCCTTCGGCTTCCGGGCCTCGAAGAGCTCGCTCACGCGGGGCAGACCGCCCGTGATGTCGCGGGTCTTCGAGATTTCGCGCCGGATCTTGACCAGCGGCTCGCCGGCGGTGACTTCCTGGCCGTCGCGCACGAGAAGCCGCGCGCCGGTGGGAAGCGGATAGCTCGCCACGCGCCGGCCGCCCGAGCCCACGATATCGATGTGCGGCTGGAGCACCTTCTCACGGTCGTCGACGATGACCATGAGGCGTAGACCCGTGTTCTCGTCGACCTCGTCGCGGACGGTGACCTTCTCCTTGATGTCCACGAAACGGACCGTGCCGGGTTTCTCGGTCAGAATCGGCGTGTTGTAGGTATCCCACTCGAATAGATCGTCGCCCGTGGTGACGGGAGCGAGATCTTTCACGTCCACCGTCGCACCGTAAGGCGGCGAGTAGCGGTGCCGGACCTTGCCGTCCTGGTCCAAGACCTCGATCTGGCCCTTGTGCCCGACGACGACCAGCGAGCCGTTCTGCCGCTCGACGACTTCCAGCTCGCGGAAGCGGACGGACCCGGTGAGCTTCGACTTGATCCTGGACTGCTCGACGATGCGGCCCGCGACGCCACCGATATGGAAGGTTCGGAGCGTGAGCTGCGTGCCGGGCTCACCGATCGACTGCGCGGCGATGACGCCCGTGGCCTCGCCCAGCTCGACCATGCGTCCGGTCGCTAGGTTCCGGCCGTAGCACTTCCCGCAGATTCCGCGCGTGGCCTCACACTTCAATACAGACCGGATCGCGACTTTCTCGATCCGCCCGCTCTCCTCGATCGCAGCCGCGGCCTCCTCGGTGATCTCCTCCCCCGAGCGGACGACCACGTCCCCCGTATTGGGGTCGATGACATCTTCGGTCGCGACGCGGCCGAGCACACGGTCTCCGAGCGGCTCGATCACCTCTTCGCCCTCTTTGAGCGCCCCCACTTCCAGCCCGCTCACCGTGCCGCAGTCCTCGATGTTCACGATGACGTCCTGCGCCACGTCCACGAGCCGCCGGGTCAGGTAGCCTGCGTCGGCGGTCTTGAGCGCCGTGTCCGCGAGACCCTTGCGCGCGCCGTGCGTCGAGACGAAGTACTCGAGCACCGTGAGACCTTCCTTGAAGTTATGGATCACGGGGGACTCGATGATCTCGCCGAGACCGCCGGTGATTTTCTTCTGAGGCTTCGCCATGAGCCCGCGCATGCCGGCGAGCTGGCGGATCTGCTCCTTCGTTCCGCGGGAGCCCGAATACGCCATCATGTAGATCGGGTTGAAGCCGTCCCGGTCCGCGGCGAGACCCTGGAACGTCGCCTCTTCCACCTCGGTCGTGACGTGGGTCCAGGTATCGATCACCTTGTTGTAGCGCTCGCCGTCGGTGATCACCTTCTGCTGGTACTGCTGGTTGATGTGGGCGACGTCCTTCTGCGCGCGCTTGATGATCTCGGCCTTGCTTCCCGGGATCAGGATGTCGTCGATGCCCACGGTGATTCCGGCCTGGGTCGCGTAGGTGAATCCCAGGTTCTTGAGCGAATCGAGGATGATCGCGGTGGTCTTGTTGCCCAGGTTCCGGTGACAGTCGCCCACCAGCTCCTCGAGCGCCTTCTTGTCCATCTCGGTGTTCTTGAACTGGATACCCCACGGCACGAGGATCTCGTTGAAGAGCACGCGGCCGACCGAAGTGTCGATCCGCAGCCCGTCCATGTGGAGGATGATCGGGTCGTTGAGCCCCGCCTGCTTGTGGTCGTACGCCGCCCGCACTTCCACCATGCCGGAATAGTGGCTTCTTCCCTGAAGGGAGCGGCCGCTTGCGCGTCATGTAGTTGCAACCCAGGACGATGTCCTGGCTCGGCGCCGCGACCGGTCGGCCGTTCGAGGGGAGCAGGATGTTGTTGGTCGAGAGCATGAGCTGCCGCGTCTCGATCTGGGCTTCGAACGAAAGCGGAACGTGCACCGCCATCTGATCGCCGTCGAAGTCCGCGTTGAACGCGCCGCACACCATCGGATGGATGCGGATCGCTTTCCCCTCGACGAGCACAGGCTCGAACGCCTGGATCCCGAGACGGTGGAGCGTCGGCGCGCGGTTCAGGAGCACCGGATGCCCCTTGATGATGTCGCCCAGGATGTCCCAGACCTCGGGGCGCTCGCGCTCGACGAGCCGCTTGGCGCTCTTCACGGTCTGGACGAAGCCCTTGTCCTCGAGCTTCCGGATAATGAAAGGCTTGAACAGCTCCAGCGCCATATTCTTGGGGATTCCGCACTGGTGGAGCTTGAGCTCCGGACCGACGACGATCACCGAACGCCCCGAGTAATCGACGCGCTTGCCGAGCAGGTTTTGACGGAAGCGGCCCTGCTTTCCCTTGAGCATGTCGGAAAGCGACTTCAATGGCCGGTTCCCCTGCCCGCGCACGGCGCGGCTCCGCCGCCCGTTGTCGAACAGCGCGTCCACCGCTTCCTGGAGCATCCGCTTTTCGTTACGCAAGATGACCTCTGGCGCGCGGATGTCGATGAGCTTCTTGAGACGATTGTTGCGGTTGATCACCCGCCGGTAGAGGTCGTTCAGGTCCGAGGTCGCGAAGCGCCCGCCCTCGAGCGGGACCAGCGGACGCAAATCGGGAGGCAGCACCGGAATCACCGAGAGAATCATCCACTCCGGCCGGTTGCCGCTCTGCCGGAACGCCTCGACGATCCGAAGACGCTTCAGCGTCTCCTTCTTACGCTGCACGGAGTTCTCGATCTTGGCAATCGCGCGAAGCTCGGCGGAAAGCTCGTCCAAGTCGATCTCGGTCAGGAGATCGCGGATCGCCTCCGCACCCATCTTCGCGTTCAGCGTGATGGTCTCGTCCTGGGTGAGCTCGTAGTACTCATCCTCCGAGACGAGCTGCTTCTTCTTCATCCCGCTCGTGCCGGGGTCGATCACGACGTAGGATTCGTAGTAGAGCACCCGCTCCAGATCGCGGATCGACATGTCGAGCAGGTGCCCGATGCGGCTCGGCACCGCCTTGAAGTACCAGATGTGAGAGACAGGGACCGCGAGGTTGATGTGCCCCAGCCGCTCGCGGCGCACCTTGGCCTGAGTGACCTCCACCCCGCAGCGGTCGCAGATCACCCCGCGGTAGCGGATCCGCTTATATTTGCCGCAATTGCACTCCCAGTCCTTGACCGGTCCGAAAATCTTCTCGCAGAAAAGTCCATCCCGCTCGGGCTTGAACGACCGGTAGTTGATCGTCTCGGGCTTGGTGACTTCCCCGTGCGACCACCCCCGGATCGTCTCCGGCGAAGCGAGCATGATCCGGATGGAATTGAACGGGAGCCGCCGGCGCGAAATATCGCGGTCGTCGACCCGGGCGAGTGAAAATCGCTGACGTTCCGTTGCGAGAGGCGACTTGATTCCGAACAGTTCCTGCATCGTGCCGTGCCTCCTCGTCTACGCTTCGTCCCGAAGCTGAACGTCCATGCAGAGACTCTGAAGTTCTTTGACCAACACGTTGAAAGACTCCGGCGTGCTCGGGGCCGGAGGGTTCTCCCCCTTGACGATCGCCTCGTAGATGCGCGACCGGCCCACGACGTCGTCCGATTTGACGGTCAACAACTCCTGCAATGTGAACGCCGCTCCGTACGCCTCGAGCGCCCACACCTCCATCTCTCCAAACCGCTGCCCGCCGAACTGAGCCTTGCCGCCCAACGGCTGCTGCGTGACCAGCGAATACGGGCCGATCGAGCGCGCGTGGATCTTGTCGTCCACGAGATGCGAGAGCTTCATCATGTAGATGTAGCCCACCGTGACGCGCTGATCGAACGACTCTCCGTTGCGTCCGTCGTACAGGACGCTCTTTCCGTCTTCGGGCAGCTTCGAATCCCTCAGGCAGGCCTTGATCTCGTCCACGGTCGCGCCCGCGAAGACCGGGGTCGCCACCGTCGCGCCGAGCTCCTGCGCCGCCCAACCAAGGTGCGTTTCGAGCACCTGTCCAATGTTCATTCGCGAGGGAACGCCCAGCGGGTTCAACACCATGTCCACCGGCGTCCCGTCGGGCAGATACGGCATGTCCTCCTCGGGCATGATCTTCGCGACCACGCCCTTGTTGCCGTGCCGCCCCGCCATCTTGTCGCCGACCGAGAGCTTGCGCTTCTTGGCGACGTATACCTTCACGAGCTTGACCACTCCGGGGGGAAGCTCGTCCCCGCGGGTCACCTTTTCGATTTCCTTCTCTAGGTTCTTCTCCACGCGGTCGAGCGCGCGCGCGGCGCCTTCCAGAAGGATCCAGAAGCGCTCGTTTGCCTGGTCGCTCCGCGTGACCTGCGTCTTGTACGGGATCGCGTCGAGATCGACGTTGGCGAGGAACTCCTCGTCGATCTTCTTTCCGGCGCGCGCGACCGGCCTCTCCTCGTCCCCTTCCACCCACTTGTTCACGTACTCGCCGAGCAGGACCCTCCCCACTTCGGCGGCACGGGTTTCGTGAACGCGGTCCTTTTCCTTCTTCGCCTGGCGGCGCAAGCGGTCGATCTTCCGCTTCTCCTGCTTCTTGGTCGACTCGTCCTTCTCCCGCCGGCTGAACACCTTGGTGTCGATAACGACGCCGTCCATTCCCGGAGGCGCCTTGAGCGACGCGTCCCGGACATCGCCGGCTTTCTCGCCGAAGATGGCGCGGAGCAGTCGCTCCTCGGGCGTCAGATCGGTTTCACCCTTGGGCGTGACTTTCCCGACCAGGATGTCCCCCGCCTTGACCCGGGCGCCGATCCGGACGATTCCCTCCTCGTCCAGGTTCTTGACCGCTTCTTCGCTCACGTTCGGGATCTCGCGGGTGATTTCCTCGGCCCCGCGCTTCGTGTCCCTTACCTGTAATTCGAACTCTTCGATGTGGATCGAGGTGAAGCGGTCTTCCTTGATGAGGCGCTCCGACACGAGGATCGCGTCCTCGTAGTTGTAGCCGCCCCACGGCATGAACGCGACGAGCACGTTCGAGCCGAGCGCAAGCTCGCCGTTTCTCGTGGCGGCGCCGTCGGCCAGGAGCTGCCCCTTCCTCACCCGGTCCCCTTCCGAGACCAGCGGGCGCTGATTGATGCAGGTATCCTGGTTCGAGCGCTTGAACTTGGTGAGCCGGTAGAAATCCACGCCGGCCATCTCCGAGTAATCGACGGCCCGCGGTTTTCCTTCCGGCTGGTCGTAGCGGACGAAGATCTGATCGCCCGACACCGATTCCACGACGCCCCCGCGCTTCGCCACGATGAGGGCGCCCGAGTCTTCGGCCACCTTGCCTTCGAGGCCGGTTCCGACGAGGGGCGCCTCGGTGAAGAGGAGCGGCACCGCCTGACGCTGCATGTTGGAACCCATCAGCGCGCGATTCGCGTCGTCGTGCTCGAGGAATGGAATGAGCGCGGCCGCGGGGCTCACGAGCTGGATGGGGGAAATATCCATGTAATCCACGTCGCTGGGCTCGACCATCGGGAACTCGCCCTTTTCGCGGACGTTTTGCTCGCCCACGAGACGGCCGTGCGGGTCGACGGCCGCGTTCGCCTGCGCGATCTTGAACCGGTCTTCCACGTCCGCGGAGAGGAACTGAACCTGCTTCTTATCGACGACCCCGCCCGAGACCCGGCGATAGGGGGTCTCGAGGAATCCCAGATCGTTCACGCGCGCGTACGTCGCGAGCGAGGAGATGAGGCCGATGTTCGGCCCTTCCGGCGTCTCGATCGGGCACATCCGGCCGTAGTGCGTGTAGTGCACGTCGCGCACCTCGAAGCCGGCACGGTCCCGGGTCAAGCCGCCCGGACCGAGCGCGGAGAGCCTTCGCTTGTGGGTCAGCTCGGCCAGCGGATTCGTCTGGTCCATGAACTGCGAGAGCTGGCTGGACCCGAAGAAGCTCTGGATCACGGCCGAGATCGTGCGCGCGTTGATCAGGTCGTAGGGCGTGACCTGCTCCGCGTCCTGGAGCGTCATCCGCTCCCGGATGATCCGGGCCATCCTCGCGAGGCCGACGTTGAACTGGTTCGAGAGGAGCTCGCCCACGGCGCGCACCCTGCGATTCCCGAGATGATCGATGTCATCCGTCGTGATCGGAAGCCCGGGCACTTCGGCGCCGAGCCTCAGGTGGATCAGGTACGCGATGATGACGATAAAGTCTTCCGGGCAGAGCGTCGTCTGCTCGTCGTCCGGAATCGCGAGGTTGAGCCTCTTCCGCTTGTCCTTCGGACCGAGAAGGGTCTCGTGTGGAAGCTTGCGGTTCAGCTTGTACCGGCCGACCCTGGCCAGATCGTAGCGTTTCGGATTGAAGAAGAGCTTCTTCAAGATGTCCCGGGCGGTGTCCGCGCGGGGCGGCTCGCCCGGACGCAGGAGGTTGTAGATGCGCGTGAGCGCCTCGTCCTCGGTCTTGGTGGAGTCCTTCTTCAGCGTATTCCGGACGATGTCCGCTTCGTCCCGGTGCGGGATGACGAACGTCTTGACCGTGGCGAACCCGGCCTTCCGAAGGCCCTCGATCCGCTCCATCGTGATGATTTCGTTCGCCTCGAGGAGCACCTCGCCCGTTCTCTCGTCGACCACGTCCTCCGCGGCGACCTTGCCGACCGCGTCCGGCTCCCGCTTGGAGCGGGCCCCGCCGATCTCCTCTTCCTCGGTATCGTAGAAGAGCTCGAGGATCTCCCGGTCGGTCACGTACCCCAGCGCCTTGAGCAGCACCGTCACCGGAAGCTTCCGTTTGCGGTCGATGTGCACGTACATGATGTCGTTCACGTCGAGGCTGAACTCGACCCACGACCCGCGATACGGAATGATCCGCGCGGTGAAGAGCTTCTTCCCGTTCGGATGGATCAGATCGTCGAAGAAGACGCCCGGCGAGCGGTGGAGCTGACTCACGATCACCCGCTCCGCGCCGTTGATGATGAAGGTGCCCTTGTCGGTGATGATCGGCAGCTCGCCCAGATAGACTTCCTGCTCGATGATGCTCTTGTCCTTGCGGCCCTCTTCCGTGTCCTCGCGGACGCGCAGGCGCAAGGTGGCCTTGAGCGGAACCGAGAACGTCAGGTCGCGCTCCTGGCACTCGTCCACCGAGTATTTCGGGTCCCCCAGGTCGAAGCGCACGAACTCCAGGGAGAAGTATTCGCGCGGATCGCTGATCGGGAACACGCTGTTAAAGACCTCCTGAAGCCCTTCGTTCTTGCGCTTCAGGGGCTCGACATCGGCTTGGATGAAATTGCGAAACGATTCCAGCTGGACGTCGAGAAGGTTCGGGATTTGGATATCCCACTCCCGCTCGATCTTGCTGAAGCTTCGTCGCTCTTTGCCGCGTATCGCTTTTATCACGTCGTTTTCACCCTTTCGATAAAGCCCACCGGAACCGTGAGGCGCGGCGAATTAGCGAATCTCTACGGCGGCGCCGTTCTCCTCCAGCTTCTGCTTGATCGACTGAGCCTCTTCCTTCGAGACCTTCTCCTTGACGGGCTTCGGAGCGCCGTCGACCAGGTCCTTCGCTTCCTTGAGGCCCAACCCGGTGACCTCGCGGACCACCTTGATGACCTGGATCTTCTTGTCCCCGGCTCCCATGAGCACGACGTCGAATTCCGTCTTCTCCTCGACCGCCGCGGCCGCGCCACCGCCGGCGCCCGGCATGGCCGCCATCATCGGCATGGCCGCCGTGACGCCGAAGTGCTCCTCCATCTTCTTCACGAGGCCCGAGACTTCGAGCATCGTCATGCCTTCCAACATCCCGATGATCTGCTGTTCCTTCGTCGCTGCTTCCACGGTGCTTTCCCTCCTCCGGAATCGCGGGGGGTCCCGACTCGGCGCGGACCCTAGCCCTGTTTCTTCTTGGCGATGGCGTCGACAGTCCCCACCAGTTGCCGCAGCGAGCCGGAGAGCACGCCGACGAATCCCTGGAGGGGCGAACGAAGCGCCCCGATGAGCTGGCCGAGCAGCACCTCGCGAGGAGGCAGTTGGGCCAGGATCTTGATGCCGTCGGAGTCGTACAGCTGACCGCCGACGTACGCCGCCTTGAGAGCCGGCTTTTCGAACTCCTTGGCAAAATCAGCGAGGACTTTGGCTCCCGCGATCTCGTCCGCCCCCAGGGCGATGCCCGTGGGGCCTTCGAGATACGGGTGCAGGTCCTGGACGCCCCGTTCCGCGAGCGCCAGCTTCGTGAGCGTGTTCTTCTCCACGATGTATTCCACGTGGGCCTCGCGAAGCCTCCGCCGCATCTTCGTGACCAGATCCACGTTCATTCCCGTGAAGTTGGTCAGTACGATCGATTTCGACCGGGCGATTGCCTCGGTCAACTCACGAACCCGCGTTTCCTTTTCCGCCGTCGGCATGGACGCAAAATCTCCGTTCCGTGAACCGGTCCGCTTGGGTGGCTACGCTTTGAAGCTCGCCTGGACCGTGGCCGGGTCGAGACGCACCGGCGGGCCCATCGTCGAGCTCAAGGTGACGCTACGGATGTATTGCCCCTTCGCGGCGGGTGGTCTCGTCCGGACCACCTCGCGGAGAAAGGTCTCCACGTTGGCGAGGAGCTGCTCCTTCGCGAACGAGGCCTTGCCGACCGGCGCGTGCAGATTCCCCGCCTTGTCGACCCGGTACTCGATCTTGCCGCCCTTCACGTCGCGGACCGCCTTCGCCACGTCGAACGTGACGGTTCCGCTGCGCGGGTTGGGCATGAGACCGCGCGGGCCGAGGACGCGACCGAGCTTGCCCACGTCCCCCATCATGTCCGGCGTGGCGATGATGCTGTCCACGTCGAGCCAGCCTTCAGTCAGCTTCTTGATCCACTCCTCGGAGCCGACGAAATCGGCCCCCGCGTCGCGCGCCTCCTTCTCCTTCTCGCCTTTCGTGAGCACGAGAACGCGCACCTTCTTGCCGGTGCCGTGAGGCAGCACGACGGAGCCGCGCACAAGCTGCTCCGCGTGGCGTGGATCAACCCCGAGTCGCATCGCGACTTCGATCGTCTCGTCGAACTTGGCGGTTGCGGTCGTTTTCAGCCGTTCGATTGCGTCGGGCAGGCTCGAGAGCTTCTCATGTAACCCCGCACCTTGGACGGCGCTCCGGTAGCGTTTTCCCGTTTTCATCGCCGCCCCCTAACCCGAAATCTCGATGCCCATGCTGCGCGCGGTGCCTTCCACCATCCTCACCGCGGCGTCCACGTCATTGGCATTGAGGTCGGGCTTCTTAAGTTCGGCGATCTCGCGCACTTGCGCGGGGGTCACCTTCGCGACTTTGTTCCGGTTCGGTTCCCCGGATCCCTTGGCGATTCCCGCGGCACGCTTGAGCAGCACCGCGGCGGGGGGAGTCTTGGTGATGAAGGTGAACGAACGGTCGCTGTAGACCGTGATCACCACGGGGATGATGAGTCCCGGCTGCCCTTGCGTGCGCGCGTTGAACGCCTTGCAGAACTCCATGATGTTCACGCCGTGCTGGCCCAGCGCGGGGCCGATCGGCGGCGCGGGAGTCGCGTTCCCGGCGGGCACCTGGAGCTTCACCAGAGCCTGGACGGGTTTCCCTTTAGCCATTGGATGATCCTTTCCTGTCGCGGGATTCTTCCCGCTCCCACGTCGCGTGGTCGCGCGCGGCCGACGCGTTGGCGCCCGTCGCCGCCGGGTGTCAGACCGGCGCTAGCGGTCGGTCGTCAGACCGGCTGCACCTGCAAAAAGTCGAGCTCGACGGGAGTCGCCCGCCCGAAGATCGACACCATCACTTTCACCTTCTGCCGCTCCGGGTTCACCTCGTCCACGACGCCGGTGAAATCGGTGAACGGTCCGTCCACGACCTTCACGTGCTCGCCCGACTTGAACGGCACCTCGGCCGACCCCTTCGCGCGGCCGCCCGCTTCCAGCTGGCCCAAAACGCGCTTCACCTCGGTCTCGCGAAGCGGGATCGGGTCCTGTCCGGAGCCGACGAAGCGCGTCACCCCCGGAACGTTCTGAACGAGCGAGCGCGTCTCCTGGTTCAGATCCATCTCGACGAGCACGTAGCTGGGGAACGTCTTCCGCTTCGACGTGATGCGCTTGCCGTCCTTCATCTCGGCGAACTCCTCGGTTGCGACGAGGATTTGGCCGAAATGGGATTCCAGCCCCGTGGAGTGAATCGCGCGCTCGAGGTTCGCCTTTACCTTGTTCTCGTGCCCCGAGTAGGTGTGAATCACGTACCACTGCATCGTGGTTCCTTCCGTTCCTTCCATGGACTAACCCACCATCCGGATCAGGGCCTCGAACGCGAACGACAGGGCGCGGTCGACGATGCCGATGAAGATCGAGATCACGAACACCATCACGATCACGACGAGCGTCGAATCGCGCAGCTCGCGACGCGACGGCCAGCTCACCTTGTTCATTTCCACGCGGACGTCGCGTACGTAATCCCTGATCGCCTGGATCACGGACGTCCGCTCGGCACCTTTTTCGGTCGTCAATTCTGCGCGCACGGAATGAGCCCTTTCAGACGCCTACGACGCCATGGCAGGCCAGGAGGGATTTGAACCCCCGACACCCGGTTTTGGAGACCGGTGCTCTAGCCAGGCTGAGCTACTGGCCTACCCTGGTCTCGGCCCCGGACTATCGGGTTTCCTTGTGAGTCGTGTGCTTCCGGCAGCGGGGGCAGAACTTCTTCCACTCCACGCGGTCGGGGTGCTTGCGTTTGTTCTTTGTGTTCGTGTAATTGCGCTCTTTGCATTCGCTGCAAGCGAGCGTGATCTGATCGCGCATGGCTCTCCGCCCCTACTCGAGGATCTCGGTTACGACGCCGGCGCCGACGGTGCGGCCGCCCTCGCGGATCGCGAACCGCAGCTCCTTCTCCATCGCGATCGGCGTGATCAGCTCCACCGACATGTCCACGTTGTCCCCCGGCATCACCATCTCCCGACCCTCTGGCAACGTCGCCACCCCCGTCACGTCCGTCGTCCGGAAATAAAACTGCGGCCGATACCCATTGAAAAACGGCGTGTGCCGGCCCCCCTCCTCCTTCGTCAACACGTACACCGACCCACGAAACTTCTTGTGCGGCGTGATGCTCTTCGGCGCCGCCACCACCATCCCACGCTCCAAATCCTCCTTCTCCACACCCCGAAGCAATAGCCCCACGTTGTCCCCGGCCACCGCCTCGTCCAATAGCTTCCGGAACATCTCCACCCCGGTCACCACCGTCTCCCGCGTCGGCTTCAACCCCACGATCTCCACCTTCTCCCCCACCTTCACCTTCCCCCGCTCCACTCGCCCCGTCCCCACCGTCCCCCGACCCGAAATCGAAAACACGTCCTCCACCGCCATCTGGAACGGCTTCTCTATGTCCCGCTGTGGAGTCGGGATGTACGTGTCCACCGACTCCATCAACTTCATGATCGACTCGTTCGCCTTCGCGTCCTTACCCCCTCCGTCCATCGCCTGCTTCGCTGACCCCCGGATCACGGGCACGTCGTCCCCAGGGAACTCGTACTTCTTCAACAGCTCCCTCACCTCCAACTCCACCAAATCCAACAACTCCGGATCGTCCACCATGTCGCACTTGTTCATGTACACCACGATGTACGGTACCCCCACCTGCCGCGCCAACAGGATGTGCTCCCGCGTCTGCGGCATCGGCCCGTCCGCCGCCGATACCACCAAAATCGCCCCGTCCATCTGCGCCGCACCCGTGATCATGTTCTTCACGTAGTCCGCGTGCCCAGGACAGTCCACGTGCGCGTAGTGCCGCTTGTCCGTCTCGTACTCCACGTGCGCCGTCGCGATCGTGATCCCCCGCTCCCGCTCCTCCGGTGCGTTGTCGATCGACCCGTAGTCCCTCACCTGGATCTTCGGATTCTTCTGCGACAACACCATCGTGATCGCCGCCGTCAACGTCGTCTTCCCGTGATCCACGTGACCGATCGTCCCCACGTTCACGTGAGGCTTGTTCCGCTCAAACTTCTGCTTCGCCATTGAGAAAAACCCTCCTACCCGAGAGGCGTGCGATCATCGAACACGAGGGGCGGGTGCCGTCTCATTTTTGAAACTCGTCACGTTCGCGATGCGGAGAATGGAGCCCACGAGCGGAATCGAACCGCTGACCTTTTGCTTACCATGCAAATGCTCTACCGACTGAGCTACGTGGGCAGTGGTGCGGCGCGCGGCAAAATCGGATGCGAGCAAGGGCCGACCTGAAACTTCAGCCCCACAAGGCGCCAAACAACCTCGAAAGCTTCCCCAACAGGACAAAATATCCCGTCCCGACCCTCTCCTCGCGGAAAAAGGTCGCCGGTAGTCGCGAACCGATGAAGCTAAACCCCCTCGAAATCGCTGTCAATAAGAAATTTGGGCCCGGCGTAGTGCCCTGTAAAGGCCGACACGATTGGCCGAGGGCTCGGAAGATAACTTCCTAAGTCATTCGTTTACAGCGTGATGCTATCGGTGGAAACGTGTGAATAACCAGGTAAGGAGGAAAAATGGAGCGGGAAACGGGATTCGAACCCGCGACCCTCAGCTTGGAAGGCTGACGCTCTAGCCACTGAGCTATTCCCGCTCAAAGCCTTGAGTCCCGCCGGCGCGTCCGCCGGACGGGCATTTCACCTAGATCCTAGCTCGTTTCGTCTAGATGTTTCGTCTAGATATGGAGGGGGAAGGATTCGAACCTTCGAAGGCTAAGCCGGCAGATTTACAGTCTGCTCCCTTTGTCCACTCGGGAACCCCTCCGGCATACCAACCCTTGCTGAATTAAGATCTGGAGCTGGCGAAGGGACTCGAACCCCCAACCGCCTCATTACAAATGAGATGCTCTACCAATTGAGCTACGCCAGCCCTCGGCGGACTCCCCGCGAGCGCGGGCGGACTCGCCGGGCGCAGTGTACGTGCATGGACCCGAACGCGTCAACTGACGGACCGGAGCTTGGCGCTGCGGTGATTGCGGATCGGTATGCGGTGACTACTCGATTCGGGCCGCGCGAGCGGAAGCGGTGCGGAGTGATGAGAGGAGCGAGTCGACCGAGATCACTCCCTCGGCTCGATCCCCGATCGGCGCGTCCATCACGCGCGCCAGGTCGAAATGGAAGCGGCTCCCATCCCCGAGCGCGCTCTCGGCCCAGATCTTCCCATGGTGCGCTTCGACGA
>Ga0209470_1002413_pt1 | contig 13299 bp, 12 predicted proteins | sample GraSoiAngelo_125_FD_185882 | JGI IMG/M metagenome (GOLD analysis project Ga0209470, IMG submission 185882) | Grasslands soil microbial communities from the Angelo Coastal Reserve, California, USA - 14_0927_05_40cm (SPAdes) (version 2) | ecosystem: Environmental > Terrestrial > Soil > Grasslands ... | reverse complement strand
CGTTTGATCCGGGAGGAACTCGATCCCCACGGCATGTACCGCTAACAAAACGAAACCAAGTCGCGTCTTTCAGTCTCTCGCTCCGGAATAATAGATCTGCGTTCCTTTCGGTTTGGCGAAAGAGGGCAACTCATGCTCGTGGCAACCATCGTCCAGGATGTGACGCACCGACCAGCCGCGGACCAAGAACGCATCCGCTAGCAGTTGGCGATGGCAGCGCCAGGGCACCGCCTCGGCGCACATCAGCGCCACTCGTTTTTCTCGAGCAACTCTTTCCATCTGAGTGATAATCTTCTCGAACTCCGCGGTCAACATAAAATCGGCGTAGGCCCGAAACGCGCCGACTCTCCATGCAGTGTTAGGTGAGTCGGGCGAAGGTTTTCGAAAGCCGCCGAGATCGCCTCGCCAAACGTATTCAACGCCCGCAACCCGCAGTGAATCAGCCAGTGCTTCCTGATGAAAGTGCGGATAGCGTCTCGACGCGGGCCAGCGCCGGACGTCGACAAGAAGTTGGATGCTATGTGCTTTTAGAAGCTCGAGAAAGGCTTCGATGGCTCGCGTGGAGTGGCCAATGCTGTGAATCAGGTGAGACTGAGCGCAGTTCACGTCGTGACGTTCCATCCTTCATCCATACATATTATCTCCAATGTAGCTGATCATAACGAAAAGGGATGCTAAGATCGCGCCATGTGGCGTTCGATACCGCTCACACTCTTCTGGTTTGTCCACATGGGCTCCCTCGGGATCTTTTTTCCTTATTTTAGTCTTTACCTCAAGGAAAACGCCGGCCTGTCGGGTACTCAGCTCGGTTGGATCTTGGCTATCGTGCCGCTTGTGAGCATCATCACGCAGCCGCTGTGGGGACAGCTCGCCGACCGCACCGGCGCCAGGAGCCGCATCGTGGCGTTCCTGTCCGTAGGCTCTGCGCTCGGATATTTGTGGCTCGCCGGCGCGAACGGCTTTGTCGCGATTGTGCTCGCCACTTTGGCTCTGGCATTTTTTGGCGCCGCCGTCCTGCCCATCGTTATTTCCGTGAGCCTCGCGAGCTTGCGCGACGCCGGCCCCCATGCGTTTGGTTTCGTTCGGGTGTGGGGCACCGTAGGGTATTTTTTCTTGGTGCTCATTTTTCCCTGGATTCTTGCCCGCTACCAGTCGGCCTATGGAATGGTACCGAAAGCCGGCGGAGTTTCCGAACCCGGATTGGAGATCATGTTCGTCGTTACCGCCGGCCTCGTGTTCGTAGCGGCGCTCCTGGGCCTTTTCCTGCCACGCGACGGAGCGGTTTCGTTGCGAGCGGCGCGGGGCGATTGGAAATCGCTATTGTACAACAACGCGTACATTCGATTTCTCTCTTTTTCCTTCGGTGCTTATCTTTTGTCGAATGGGCCCATGTGGCTTTTCCCGATCTTCGTGCGTGCCCGCGGTGGGGATATCGAGACGATTCGCAGCATGTGGGTTTACATGCTCGTCGTCGAAATTCCACTGATCCTGGCATCGGGCAGCGGACTCAAACGATTGGGAGCGCGAGGGCTTCTCGGAGTTGGGGTCTTTGTCGGCGGTCTGCGCTGGATACTTTGCGCGATTATCACCGACCTCTGGCTTCTTGCCGTCGTCCAGACGCTTCACGGTGTCACGGTGGTAGGCTTGTTGATGGGTGGGCCGCTCTATCTTGACATCATTGCGCCGGAGAAGTTGCGCTCCACGGCGCAAGCGGTCCTTTCGATGGTTGGCGTTGGAATTGCCGGGATTATGTCGAATCTGGGATCAGGATGGCTCTTGGAGCATGCCGGCGTCGACATCCTGTACATCGTGACGGGCATCGGCTCCGCTGCTTTGGGCGTTCTCGTGTGCTGGATTCTGCCTCTACCCGAACGTTCGCGAGACAATCCGCCACTTATGGATCATGTGCGCATCGATTGAATCGACAGCCGGCGAACGATTTTTCTCTCCTGGGAGGATGATCTGGAAGGTGGATCGGGAGATGGTGTTGCTGCTCGCGGGTGGACGCGCGCTGCTGATGCAATTGGCCCATCCCAAAGTCGCCGCGGGGGTCGCAGAGCACAGCCATTTCAAAGATGATCCTCTCGGTCGCCTACACCGCACCATGAGCACCATGTGGTCGATCGTGTTTGACGAACCGCCTAAGGCGCAGGCCGCGCTAGCGCAGGTCAAAAATATCCATAGCAAGGTTCGCGGAGTGCTTCGGACGGCAGAACCCGTGACCCCCGGTACGGCGTATGACGCTTTAGACCCGGAACTGTTGCTCTGGGTGCACGCAACGCTGATCGATTCGGCGATGGTGGCTTACGAAATTTTCGTCAAGCCGATAGCACAAGATGAAAAGTCGCGCTATTACGATGACACAACAGAGCTGGCCCATCTATTCGAAATTCCAGAAACCTTCGTCCCGGAGTCTTTGACGGATTTCTATGACTACATGGAGCGCATGCTCAGCGGGGATGCCATCGTGGTGGGACCCGCCGCGCGATCTCTCGCCCAGGAAATTCTCCATCCGCGTCCGTTGGTTTTGAAAATGGCCGGGCCTTTGTTCGCTTTGATCACCGCAGGATTGCTGCCGGAGCGATTGCGGGAGGGCTACGGCCTCAATTGGGATGCGCGAAAAGAGAAGAGGTTTCGGCGGCTGGTTAAAACAATCCGAGTCTCCCTCCCGTTTGTGCCGAGGCCGCTGCGTATCGTCCCCAACGCACGAAGCGCGGAGAAGAGCCTTGGCGTGTAAGCTGCGGTCATCCTAACCCTCCATTCTCGTGCGTTCGTTGTCCGTTTAGCGCAAGCTTTTATGCAGCAGCGATAAAAATAGTAAACCTGTCACGTCGATAACGGGCTATTGTTCTTGCATTGTTTGCAGTCTTATGGCAAGGTTTGACTTTGTTTGGCATTTAAAGGAGCCGTCGATGAGTGGGAAATCTACAGTTACACTGAAGGGGGTTAGTGTTTGTCGCATCATCAATTTGTAGCGCCGGGGATACCAGAACTGCTAGAAGATTAGGCCTCGCTAATGTGATCACCGCGAACGTGAACCGTCCTCGTCTTAGATGGATGTTTTTCGATTGGAGTATTTCTCCTACACCCATCGTCGAAAATGTTGGATGGCACCGTACAGGCTGAGGGCATTTCCTGATTTGGTTATTCAATATTCTAATCTCCGTGCTTTTAAATTTTTATTACGGGTTATTGATTGAGCGCCATTTGTGGCTGATCGGCCACAAATGGCAGGGTTCTGGATCCACAACGAACACGCTGTGTTTCGGCTTATATTCTCAGAATGAAGCGCCTTTTTTGGCCGATTCCAATTTAATTCGCGCTCGACAATTTATGTTTAAAGGAAAAAAGTAGTTAATTATTCGTGACATAAATAGCGCCGCGTCATGGATGGCATATCGCTTGCTGTTATTTAAGTCAAAGGCACACACGCGTGGAGAACCTACAACGAGATTGGTACGTCGTCTACAGCAAACCACATAAAGAACGACAGGCCCAATTTCATCTCGGTCTGAAAGGATTGGAGAGTTTTTTTCCGCGCTTGCATCTGCCGGGATCCGTTGAGAGGAAAAAAAGAATCGTTCCATTATTTCCCAACTATCTGTTTGTTCACATTCATCTCCCTACTGAATACCATTACGTTATCTGGTCGCCCGGAGTTAAAAAGATTGTAAACTTCGGCGAAACGCCGATTCCGCTGGAAGAGAGCGTCATTAGTTTTCTCCAGCAAAAGGCGGGCGTCGGGGGGGTTATCCAAACTCACTCACGGTTGAAACGCGGCCAGGAAGTGGAAATTTCGGGCGGACCTTTCGACGGCCTGCTAGCGATTATCCAGGACCCGCCGGACAGCAGAGGCCGAGTTAAGATTTTGCTAAAGCTCTTGAGTCGTCAAATCAGCGTGAAGCTAGGGATTGAGTTTATCAAGGGTGATTGGGCTGCGCTTGAGCCGGTGGTTGCAGCCAACATAGGACCGAGTTTGCTTTCGGCCGCAGGCTGAAGACTTCGGTCCGTAGAGGGGGTTTAATTTAAAAACGGGCGTGACCTGATGGGCGGAGCTATATGCTTCGGATGAAAAACTGCCGTCAGCGCGACTGCGGATCTTCTAAGCGAATAAAAAAATCAAAGTCATTTTTGTTGAGAGGGTATGGCTATGACCAATCGGATCGAGAGAAAGTTCATCGGCAACTCGCATGCTGTCTTGGTAGCACTCGTGGCAATTGTCGGATGCTCTAATCCAGTTGCTCACATTCCTGAACTCAAGCCCGAGCAGCTTGTCGGTAAGCCAGTTGAGCAGCCGCCTTATGAACAGAACTATAAAATGGTTCCCTATGATCTGATCACCATTCGATTTCCTTTCCATCCGGAGCAGGACCCCAAGGCGCCGGTCTCCATTCGCCCTGACGGACAGATTAGTCTGGATGGCGTCGGCTCGGTTCGGGCAGCGGGTTTGACCCCGGACGAATTAGGCAAACAAATTGCGGCAAAAACTTCCACGCGGCTGAGGAATCCTGAGGTTGTGGTGACGGTAACTCAATTTGCACCGAGAAAGATCTACGTCGGCGGGCAGGTTAAGCAGCCGGGCATTGTTCAATTTCAAGGCGATCTCACCCCGCTCCAGGCCATCTTTGATCGAGGAGGTTTTACCACGGAAGCGCAGGAAGACAGCGTTATCTTGATTCGCAATGCCGGTAGTCCAGAGCCCATTATAGGCCGGATCAATCTTACCCAAGCATTGGAACAAGGCGCGCCCGAAAAGATTACTCTTTTAACCAATGACGTCATCTATGTGCCGATGTCGGGAATTGGCCGTGCCGATTTGTGGGTTAAGCAGCATCTACGCGACATTATTCCGGCCGAACTTTTCGGCATCGGCGCTATGGCCCGGTAAATCACAAGGGTCCTCGCTTGCAATTAGCGTCCAATTAGGTTGAAGTCCCGCGATGCGACAACCTGAAAAAGTTTTCTCTTTGACTCGGGAAAGGAAAATCCATGGACTTCGTGCAAATTGAGGGTACGCAGATCCCGCTTTTAGAAGCGCCACAAAAATATGAGAACCCACCGCGGCGGATTCTTTATGTGATATTCAAACACAAGCAATTGATCCGCGCGATTTTTTTACTCCTGAGTGTGCCGATGTGTCTTTATCTGTTGTTTCGGCCGACGGAATACGTTGCTTCATCCAAAGTCCTGATCAAGCCCAGCCGCGAGTTTCTCAATGTGAGTCCAATCTCCAGGGATGTAGGAAGTACTGGTATATATCTCACTCCAGAGATCATCAATACGGAGATTCAGATCATTAAAAGCCCCGAACTAGCCGAGCGTTTGGCGAAGGATGTACCGTTTCCACGTAAGGCCACCGGACAAACTCCGCGAGTGCTTACCGAAGCAGAGATCAAACGAGATGCCGACAGACTGAGTGGTCTGTTGCAGGCACGCCCAGTGAGAGCCTCGAATCTGATCGAGATCAGTCTAGCCGGCCCATACGACCAAGAATGGACCGCACAGGCGGTTAACCGAGCTGCTGAGCTTTACCTGGAGCAACATCTCAAGGTTCACAAAACCCCAGGGGTCGAACAATTCTATGATGAACAAGAAAAAAAGCTCCGGACCGAATTGACCAAGGCGGAGGATGTGCTGAAGGAGTTCCAAGAAAAAGAGAAAATTATCGACGCGCCGCTTGAAGTCAACGCAGATCTGGGCGCGTTGGCAGCGTTTGATAAAACTTTAAAAGAGACGGATTCTTCGATTCGAGAGACCGAACAAAGAATAACGATTCTCGACGGTCAGCTCAAGCAACAGAAGGCCACGATCTCTTCCAATACGAACATCACGGTAAATCCGGTTTACCAGCAGATGCAGAGCAAGCTCACTCAGCTCGAGATAGAGCGTGACGGCCTGCTGCAGCGCTATACCGCCGAGGATCGTCTGGTAAAGGATAAACAGAAAGAAATCGACGAGTTGAAGAAGAATCTCCAAGCCGTAAAACCAACCTCGGTCGGCTCCGAAAACATCGCTCTCAACGAAGTACACCGAAGGATTCTAAACGAGCTGTTGGGATCACGGGTACAGCTTAAAGCGTTAAACGAAAAGAAAACCGCGTTGATACAGCAAGTGGAAAGCTACTCTGCGTCGGCAGCCGACAAAAAGAGGAAGGGATTCGAGTACGACCGTTTGCTGCGCGACGTGAACAGCAAAAAGGAAAACCTTGATTTTTACAAGAAGAAGGCCGAAGAAGCGCGAATTTCCGATGCCATGGACGAGCGCAAGTTCAGCAACGCCTATATCCTGGAGAAGGCGAGTGTTCCCCTGCCGCGGGCGGGTCGAGGCTTTATGCTCCTTCTGATGGTGACTCTGATTGGCGCCGCAGGAGTAGCCGTGGCTGCAGCGTTCTGCCTCGAATACTTCAACAGGACCCTGCGGAACGAGGGCGATATAGAGGAACAGCTCGGACTGCCGGTTTTGGCCACGATCCAGTACTACGGCGACTTGCGTCCTGTTCCTGTCAAATAGCAGACAACAACGTTTAACTTCGGGAGGGTACGGTGAGCAGAACATTCGATGCGCTGATAAAAGCCGAAGGGGCGTCGAACGCCCAAAAACGCCGAGGAGCTCAAAAAAGCCGCGCGGTCAACTTCAGTCCCTTAAGCGTGTTCAAAGGCAAAAGGCGGCCGATCAAAATCGATTTTGATCTAGAGCCCTACGTCGAGGAACAATATCAGAAACTTCGCCTCCACCTCCTGCCGAACGCCAAGCGTGCTGCCATCAAAGTGGTTATGGTGGCTGCCACGGATCACGGGGAAGGGGGAACAACGACCGCAGCCATATTGGCATCAACTCTTGCCCGATCGGCCAATTCAAAGATTTTGCTCGTTGACGCAAACCTTAGAACCCCAGCCCTGGAGGAAGTATTCGAGCAGGGGGACGGCTACAAGCTGATGGGACTCTCGGATAGGGTCTTATCCGAGGCGCCACTGGATCAAACCATTTACGAAACAGATATCGCGAATCTTTTCTTCATGCCCTGTGGCAGAGCGGTTACATCTCCGTCCTATGTGTTCGACAATGCTCCGATTGGTGAAATGTTGTCCGCGCTGAGGGAACAATTCGACTTTATCATCTTTGATGGTTCCCCGTTGAGGGACTATTCTGAGTCATCTTTTCTTGCCGAAAAGATGGACGGCGTCATCTTAGTTGTGGAAGCCGAGCGCACGAAAACGGAAGTCGTCCGAAAAATTCGCAAAGATCTCGAGTCGACGGGCGTAAACATACTGGGGGTCGTGTTGAACAAAAAGAGAAACTACATCCCAGATTATCTCGAGCGCTTCGTATAGTTCGCGTCGAGTCTGAGCTTTAGATTTCTTTCGCAAAAGCCTCTCAAAATTTTTTGCCTGAACGGGTTGCGGATTTATTCACTCGAAATAGCCGGCCATGAAGATTCTCGTGATTTCGGCGGCCTTTCCTCCGCTGCGGGCCGGCGAAGCTGACCACGCCCTACATCTCTGCCAGCATCTGGGCGAACGCGGACTCGACGTTCATGTCTTGACCACAAGGAGAAACATTGAGACAAGTCGGTTTTCGTTCAAGCTCTACCCTATTATGCCGCACTGGTTATGGCCAGACTTGCCGCGTCTGGCAAGGTTTTTAAAAAATTGCTCTCCTGATGCTGTTCTTCTCATCTATAGCGATAGGGACTATGATCGCCATCCAATGATCACATTTGCCCCAAGTATCTCAAAAAACTTCTTTCCTTCAGTCCCCTTCGTCACGCAGCTCGAAACTGAATACATCTCACGCCAAGCTTCAATATTTACTCGCGCGACTCTCAAGGCAATGGCGCGGTTTGCTGGACCACAAAATTTTGATTACGTCTACGGCACTTTGCTGCTTAAAAGCGACCGCGTCATCGCTTTAAGCGAACGGCATTTAGCAAAATTGGCAGAGCGGTTTGCCAACGGGAAGGGACTCGTTATTCCGCCGCCAGCTCTGATGCACATCTGCCCCGATAACAGCGCCTCCAGGCTACGCGGCCGTGAAGCGCTTGGCGTGGAGCCGGACGATTTTCTCGTTGCTTATTATGGTTATGTGTATGCCGAAAAAGGCATTGAGACGCTATTCAAAGCATTGCAGATGTTAAACGCGCAAAGAAGCAATATGCGGCTGGTCATGATCGGTGGAAATAAAGGCGAAAACCATAGCTCATCCTACCTCGATGGACTCCATAGACTCTCTAAACAGCTAGGGATAGAGAACAAGACATTATGGACAGGAGAATACCCAGGGGATAGTGAGGAAGCTTCCCTCTATCTTCGCGCCGTCGACGTCTGCGTGTTCCCGTTCAAATATGGCGTTACGCTCAACAGAAGCTCATTGGCGGCTGCTGCCGCCCACGGCTTGCCTATCATTACAACAAAAGGCAATTCTGTTGAGTCTCCTTTTGTAGACCAGGAGAATCTGCTTCTCTGCCCTCCCGAGGATCCTGACTCACTTGCTAAAGCGATCGCTTCGCTGATGGACAATCAAACCTCGTGTCAGCGCCTTCGCGCGGGCGCCCTGAAGTTGGCTGCGGAATATTTTTCGTGGGATAAAGCTGTCGAGCACACCCTTGCGGCACTTAGTCAATGAGATCAAATCGCCCTTTAAGGGTAGCCATCTACGATCCCTCCGGGCGCGGCGGCGTCTGTCATTACACGCATCAGCTTGCCCAAAATTTGGCACTCATGGGAAGTGACGTTACTGTGGTGACCACCGAGAACTATGAGCTGAAGCACCTACCAAGGAATTTCAACATTGTCTTTCTCTTTAAAAAAAGCCGTATAAAGCGTTTCGTGCTCAGTTTGATCGCACCAGTGCGATGGCAAGGTTCCGATCAGAAGGAGTCAGCCTTTCAGAACGGTACTCATGCAGGCGAGAAGATACCCGGTCTCGCTCTTCTGAAGAGTTTACGATTAAGAATTATATGGCTTAAAGCAGCCTTCTTGTTTCTATGGAAACGGCCCCATCTCATTCACTTTCAATGGTTAGTAGATCGGGATCAAGAATATTTTTTTATAAATCTATTGAAGCTGCTCCGCTTTAAAATCGTTTACACCGTTCATGACCTGCTTCCGGAGCAGTGTGATGCCCATCCGGACCATGACGCCCTCGAAAAAATCTATCGTAAAGTAGATGCGCTTATCGTTCACGCGGAGAACAACAAGAGGGAGTTCGTAAGCACATTTGAGGTCGATCCTGAAAAAATTTACGTGATACCCCACGGCAGTAATGATCTTTTTTATACGGACAAAGGAATGTCGAAGGAAGCTGCCAAGGAGGAACTGGGTTTCTTCCGCGGAAAGAAAGTGATTCTTTTCTTCGGTCTAATCAAAAGATATAAAGGACTGGAACATCTGGTCGAGGCCTTTCAAGAAGTTAAAGAACGGCTGGATAACGTCGCCTTGCTTATTGTCGGAAAGATTTACGATGGAGATCCCGAGGGATTTAAATACTATTCGGATTTAATCGGTCAACTCCGCGGTCGTGAGGATATTTTGTGCGTGGAGGATTACATTCCACTGGAAAAAATTGCACTCTATTTCTACGCTTCGGACGTGGTGGTCCTTCCATACATTAGCAACTATACGAGCGGAGTTTTACTATCGGCCTATGCCGCGGGAAGGCCGGTTGTCGTCACCGACACCGGGGGCCTAAAGGAAGGCGTCGAAGTCGGCAAGAGCGGGTTTGTCGTGCCCCCAAAAGACACAAAAGTCTTAGCGCAAGCCATTGTCGAAACAATTAAGAACCGAAACCAAAATGATGAAATGGGAAGGTATGCAAAATCTCTCGCCGAAAATAACTACTCCTGGAGCAGTGTGGCATCAAAGACCATCGCTCTTTATCGCCATCTGCCCATGAAGTCCGCAATGGCCGATGCAGCCTCTCAGCTAACGGTTAAATAGCAAATATCTGTTCAGTTTACCTTTTCGGTTGGTCTTATATAGCGAAACGTATCGACCGCCCCATCTCTGCTAGACAACAACTCAGTAAGTGAGAAGGTAGTAAACTTCGATGCCCAAGGTCAGCGTTATTATTCCCACTTACAATCGTATTGAGTCTCTTTGTCTGGCCATTAAAAGCGTGCTGGCGCAAACTTTCCAGGATTTTGAGATTATCGTGGTGGACGATGCGTCGCACGATAATACAGCGGAGGTCGTTGCCAGGTTTAAAGACGAGAGAATAAGATATATACGTCACGGTACAAACAAAAAAATATCCGCGTCTAGAAATACTGGAGTTCTGAATTCACAGGGAAGGTATATTGCGTTCCTGGACGATGACGATGAATGGTTGTCGGAGAAGCTTCAGCTAGAAGTTGATTTGTTGGAAAATAGTCCACTAAAAACAGGAGCGGTCTATACTGGATTTTACAAAATAGATAAGGTAAGCGGAGCGACTGTGGTGCAAGTACCAACAAAAAAAGGATTTATTTTTAACGATATGCTTACCCAAAATTGGCTTGGAACATCCACCGTTCTCTTAAAGAAGGAATGTTTCGAGAAGGTGGGGCTATTTGATGAGAGCATAAACTTTGGCGAAGATTATGACATGTGGATTCGAATTTCCAAGGAATTTCAGTTTGAATATATCGAAGAACCGCTAGTGAAGTATTCTGCTAGTGGAAATAAAATAAGCAATGATTATGACAAAGTCATTAAAGGATACGAGATCTTAATTGACAAATACCACAAGCTTTTTGCGCGAAACCGGAAAAGCTGCAGTCGCTTTTACCTTTCTCTGGGAGTGCTGTATTGTTATAACAAAAATCCCGCAAAAGGTAGAAAAGCATTCCTGAAGGCCATCCAGATTTATCCCCTTGAGATTAGGCATTACTTCAATTTCGGACTATCGCTGTTAGGGACAAATAACTTTAAGAGATTGAAGGAGCTTAAGGAAGCCCTTTGGTGATCTGGTTCTTAACCCGCCAGACAATTAGGCAACCCACAAGAAGAATAGAGGTTTAGCGTCTTGGCTGTCACACTGAATAAAGCCTCAAATATAAGAGCTGTGAGAGTTAAAGCAAGGGACTCGACTTTCCCCACCAGTGTTAGATATGTCGCCTTTGTTTTGAACAGCATACCTCGTGCTGTTCGCTGGTCCTTCTTACTATTCGTTTTCACTATCCCCTTTGAGGACTTAGACGTAGGTTTCATGTCGGGTTCATTATCTCCAGCAAAGATCTCTGGTTTTCTTTTCTTTGCAGTATATTTTCTCTATCATAATACACTCTTTTCGAAGAGATCCTTTCCCCGTCCGCCTAAGGCGATGTGGTGGTTTTTGGGCTATCTAGCCGTTTATACTGTTAATGGAATTTTCATCCCTAGAGAACTCCTGGGTAGTTTCCTTACGCGTTTGCTCACATTGTTACAATTGTTCGTCTTGTTTTGGATTACTTCTAATCTCCTCGAAGAAGGAAAGATGGCGAGAACTGTCTTGCTCATCTTTTCGGTTTCAACGGTCATCTTGGCGATCGGTTCGATATTTCATCTTTTCGGGATAGAACTCATTGAGGTTGGTCAGGCAAGAGAGACAGCACTGGAATACAACCCAGGTACTCTAGGGGTACTCATGGCCCTGTCGGTGGTAATACTTATAGGGTTACATCTCCATGCAGCCTCCAAAGATTTCATGAGACACATCCTGTCATTGGCGCTGACGTTTCCTCTTTTGACGGTAATGTTGAACACCGGCTCTCGTGGCGCGCTTGCCGTGCTTATGGTTGGATGCTTGGTATATCTGCTGCCGATTTTGAACTTCAAGTTGAGACTGACCGCTATTATCATAGCAGTCATTGGTATAGTTGCTACTCTATATTTAGTCGCCCGCAATCCTGATTATTCCGAGCGCTGGGAGCAGACCTATTATGAAGGGAATGTATCGGGCAGAGACCAAATTTATTCCGCCGCTATCGAGATGGCTCTGGAACGGCCGATCTTCGGATGGCAGCCCGTGATACACTGGCGTGAGCTTGGTTTAAGGCTCGGCGAATGGGAAAGGGATGAACACAGTCTTTTCCTCCATTTATTATTGGAGGTCGGCCTCGTGGGCACAATTCCCTTCCTAGTTGGGCTTTGGCTATGTGGGAAGGGGGCGTGGAACGCCCGCAAGGCCGAGTTGGGCTCGCTGCCCCTAGCGCTGATGCTGGCCATGCTTACCTCTAACATAACCGATACGTTCATGGCGAGAAAATCGCTTTGGCTTGTTTTGGCACTAACTGTGGCCGCTGGATCCAGCGCGGCAAAGGGAAAAACTATCGGCGTAAGAGTGATAAAGACTCGTTGAGCGTTTATGAAATTTACTATTGGATTTGAAAAAGAGGATACCGAGAAGCTTTACAAGTATTGGGGCAAAATCATTGACAGTCAGCAATGGTCCGAGGGAAAGTTTACCAAGCTATTCGAAGAGAAATGGTCGGATTACAATCAACGACAGTCGGTCGCTTTTTCGAGCTGGGGAGGAGCGGCACTGGCGGCGCTGGAGTTCTTTAAGGTTTCCGGTAGGACCGTCTTATGTCCATCTAATACGTTCATGGCGACTCCTTTAAGCATCGTCAAAGCGGGTGCCAACGTGGAATTTGTTGACTGTAATCGAGACGACCTTTGCGTGTCGCTCGATGATCTGAAACGCAAAATTGACATTTTCAAGCCGATTGCCTTGTGGATCGTTCATATCGGTGGACATATCGCTTTCCAGATCAATGAAATCTCATCTCTTTGCAAAGAAAAAGGGGTCATTTTAATCGAAGATTGCGCTCACGCCCACGGCGCTTCATGGAATAGCAAAAAGGCAGGCACCTGGGGGGACGCAGGGGTGTATTCCTTTTATGCCACGAAGACAATATCCACCGGCGAAGGCGGGATGTTGGTTACCAACAACATGGACCTGGTCGAGTTCGCCAAGGAATACAGAAATTATGGAAAGTTCGCTTACAAGGTGCAGGGATTGAATCATCGGGTTAGTGAATTTACCGCAGCCATCGGCTGTGTTCAGGTCGATAGGCTCAATGAAATTGTTGGCTGGAAAAATGAATATGCCCACACGAGACTAGATCTAAAGTTTCAAAATAGAGTTAAATTGCCCAAAGGGATGATATCCGGATATTACAAGTATGTTGTTTTCGATCCTATAGATGATTCGACTGGCAAGGTCTATGACCTTCCCTGTCATCGTATCATGAACAAAGACTGCGAGTTGCCCAATACTGATTGGATTGCCGAAAATCATTGGTGTGTCCCCCTTTATTACAAGGGTGAATAGGGTAGCACC
>Ga0209470_1002412_pt1 | contig 13300 bp, 16 predicted proteins | sample GraSoiAngelo_125_FD_185882 | JGI IMG/M metagenome (GOLD analysis project Ga0209470, IMG submission 185882) | Grasslands soil microbial communities from the Angelo Coastal Reserve, California, USA - 14_0927_05_40cm (SPAdes) (version 2) | ecosystem: Environmental > Terrestrial > Soil > Grasslands ... | reverse complement strand
CCTACGTGAACTTTTTTTGCTGGTATATTTTGTATATTCAGTAAGTCTGCATTCTCAGATATAGTTTGATTTGTTTGACCATAAACAAGTGGTGTAATAGTTGCTATTATAGGAGTGGGGATAATCAACACAAACAAGATGGTAATGGATGATATGAGGGTGAAGTTGCGCTTCCTTTGATTTTTTTGGGTAATTCATCTGCTAATTCATTTATACGATATCAACTACTATTAGGGTTTTAAGTAGTCTTTAGAATTTCTGATTCCATGATATGATACTAAATCTGAGCTCAAATCCTATATTGGATTACATACACTAGTGTATTGCATCCCACGTCGCCTGTTTTTAATATTAATTTAGGAATGTTATGACTAAAGCGGGTTGCAATATAGTGTCAATTCTGTCCCTCATCCCACCGAACCCGAATTAAAATTAGTCTTAATAGAATGGGTCTTAAAATTATGTCAAATTTGATTCACAAACGACCAGCCCCAATACGACTCTCCACTTTTATCGGAAGTAAAAGTTAATTCTTAGTAGTTCGTTACTATGCCAAAAACCTACTTTTAGCACTGATATCGTCACGCATCCCTCTGGGCCCGAAAATTATGTCAAAAATGATTCACAGCCGACCAACCCCAGATAGCTATCTGATTTTAGAGTCTTGTGATGATAAGTTGCTATAATATCCAGGCGCATAAAAATTACGACTGCACCTAAAACCGCTATCAAATAATCTAATATTTCAAATTTATCTATCATCTACTAGGATAACTAAAACTAGATTCTATGCAGTCGTTTTGTTAGCTACACTTGTTTGGTATTATTACCGTAAATTAGTACACTAAGTACACTAATTACCAATAGTAAAGCAAATAGCAACTAGTTTTTAAGTAAGAAAAAAAATGTGGAATGAATTTTTTATTTCTTCCAATTGATTATTTGTTCATTAGGCTGCAGAATAGAAGTTGATTGAGCAATATCTAAACCATGTCCTTTCTTCAAATGTTCACGAAATTTTACAGCCCATGGTTCATCAGATGTAGCCAATACTTTAAATGATTGTTCAGGATTATCTGTCTCATAACTTACCACTGCAAAATCCCCTTGTGGCAAATGTTGAATCCAAACCTGCTCGCGAGATATTCCAGCTTCATTAAAAACTTCATCATGTTCTTTATTGTTGACAATATTCTCTTGATTCCATTTTCTTGCTAGTTCTATTCCTCGAGGAAGAAATGGAAGTGTAAAACAATAATTGGCCATATATTTTTGAACATTATCGATTGTATTTAAGTATTCGTTGTTGTCATTTCCACTCCCAGACTTTGTATGCGAAATTTTGATTCTCATCTATTTGGGTTTCATATACTCCTACAAGGTTGTTAAGGAAAGCTAGCTTCCCTGTAGACAGTGTACGGTATAGCAATGGGCCATGAAATCTTATTTTTCCTTGACCAGTAAATCTTCCTATTCCCGAACCGGTCCATGTTGCGATTTCGCCATCAGTACTAGTTATGACTCCATGTCCTTCGCCATACAGTACGCCTTCAGGTCTATAGATTGTCGAATATGTTCCAATCTCTGTACCATCAGTACCTCTGTATTTTGCAATACCTGAAAAGGAGGTTTCCATCTTTGCTCCTTCAGCATCTAATACTCTCTGGCTTGTAATTTTGCCCTTAAGTTCGTATATTAGATCTCCTAACATCTCCTGTAAAATAGTGAGGGTACCTATTAACAACTTCTACAACTCTCAAATGACATGACGCCATCCTTAGTAGTAGTTATCTCTCCCTGTTCTTCGCCATATAGTATTCGTTCAGATCTGAGAAGCTGGAGTAGATGCACATAGGGAAAAGGAACTTGTAAAAAACGTCAAATCGGCCGAAACACGTTACCCTAACTTAGAAACGTCACAAGATTATTCTGAGGAGAACGTAAAGCAAATTGTGCACGAAGTTTTGGAAGAACTGAAGCAAAAGGACTTTGGAAAGAGAAAGACTTAAAGCTTATTATTGTATAATAAGCTAAAAAACCCTCAATTAGCACCGATATCGTCACGCATCCCTCCCGGCCCATTAAGAACTTACTAATTTTGAAGATTCACATTGTAAACAATATCCAATCCCTTCCTGTTGGTTCTGTCTATTTTTTCTAATATTTTTAAGACTACTTTGGCTGATCTAAATTTGAATCTCTAAAAATGGATTAACAATGTTAATTGATGCCTATATGCTACATACCTCCTTATATTCAGTATGGGGTTTGAAAATGTCCTTTTGATAGTGATATTGATTGGCGCTCTACTTTTTGGTGCGAAAAAACTTCCAGAGCTTGCCAGAGCTCTTGGAAAAGCTCAATCAGAATTTGAAAAAGGTAAACGAGAGTCTATTCACAAAGCATCTGCGGAGGTTAACGACAGTAGGTTGAAACAAAATGTACTCGATTCAGAATCTAGGACTGGTGATCGCATAACATAATTTAAAGGTGACTTGACCTACTTTTAGCCTCCCTTTTACGACCAATGGATGAATCTGAATCCTCTTTTAGAGACAAATTTGTTCCTGATCCCATTACATCAACCCTACTTATGTTCCCTAATGTTGTTAGAAGCCTTTTCTTTAATTTGCATTTACAAATCAATCACATCGCATCTCTAATTGATTCAAATCTCAATCCGAGAATATCTCATCATGTTATTAGATCTTAACTTCAGAAAGAGATCTATACTAAAAAGTTTTGCATTATCATTTTTTTAAACTGGTTTTCAGGCATATTCACTCTTGCTTGTATTAAAGAGGCAGCGTCGTGACCTACAGCGTATCTTAGTTGCGGATTTTCAGATGTTATGGCTTCTAGTATAACCTTTGCTACCTCCTCTGGTGGAGATGATTCATTTTCCATCATAGATTTAAAGTGGTCCTTTATCTTTTGTAACTGTGAAAAATATGGAGATTTTGGATCTTGGGCTTTTTTTGCCCAGATGCTTGAATTCATAATGTTACTTCTAATGGCGCCAGGCTCAATTATTACTACTTTAATTCCAAATGGTTCTAGCTCATATGACATTGACTCGCTTAAACCCTCTAATGCAAACTTTGTACTTTGATACGCAGACAATATAGGAAGGCCAATACGCCCTCCAACTGAGCTTACATTTACTATGGTGCCAGATTTCTGCTTTCTCATGATAGGAAGAACTAGTTGTGTTACACGTATAACTCCAAAAAAGTTTGTTTCAAATTGCGCTTTCATCTCTTCTAATGATAAATCTTCAAGAGATCCAAAAAGCCCGTATCCTGCATTATTTACTAACACATCAATTCTCTCTTTTTCTGTTACTATTTTAGTGATAGCTTCTTTGACAGATTTTTTATCATTGACATCTAGCTGAATTACTTGCAAGGGTAACTTCTCAGCCCTAGCCAATTCTGTTATAGTTTTGGATTTTTTAATATTACGCATTGATGCATATGTATGGATTCCTGTCCTTGCCATCATTATGGCTGTCGTGAAACCCATACCAGATGAGCTACCTGTCACTAATGCTACCTTATTCTTAATAGTCATATTCATATTTTCGATCGCATCAAGTATGTGTATGCATTCGCGTGAATTAAGTGTATGCTAGTATAGTTGAATTAGGAGCCGAAAGTCACACAAATAATCAATACGTAGCTGAAATGTATAAGCTCGCATTGGAACGAAATCATATAGCGGGTCAATATCATAGGCTTTTACTCAGTCGCAGGAACTAATTGCGTATCAACAAATTCCTGGAAGTCAGGATCAAACCATTTTTCCATTTCAATAGTGTTCTGCCATATTTGCATTATTTCTCCATGTTGAAAAGAACTCTTCATCCATCGCAACCATCCAGTCCACTCATTGTCACTTAGCACTTTTCTTTGCCGCATATGAAAAACGTGGGAAAACGTAAACAAAATGTCATATGCATAAGCAACTTCAGGTGAATTTACATTAACCTTTTCCACGACCTTTATCAGTTCGGGTCGCTCCACTAATATCTCGTGTAGAGCATGCATCCTTTGGGCCAAATCGTTTAGAAACCTTAGTTTCAATATCTTCTGACAGTTTCTGTGTTTGTTTTCTGGAGAAATATAGCACTACAAACATTGTGCCAATTATTCCCATCGCTTCAGCCATGCCGAAATACTCGGCTAAACCAATCTCAACCATTTTTTACATCAACTGTTCATATCTTCTACAGATTAAACAATAGGTGCCATCTTTAGCAAAAACATGTAATTCGCTTGTATGATTACACATACTGCATTCTGATTTTTTAGTCACTAGATTCTTGGGCTCTATTATGGCTATAACGGTTGGATAACTGTCTTCTAGACATTAAATTCGAACAATGTTCACCGTTCAAAATGCATGAAAGCTAAGATGCTAGCAATGGTTAATAAGATCGTTGTAGCGTGTTTTGTCGTAAAAAAACCGCAACTAGCCATTTCAATGAACAAGCATGAATTATTTCCGCTAATTGATAAAAATTAATAAAATAATGATTTGGGTGAATGTTTATTGTCTATCAGAAAGATACTGGTTGCACTCGATGGTTCAAATCCATCGTTCAATGCCAGCACCTATGCAATTGACTTTGCCAAAAGATATGACGCAGAATTGATTGTATTGTCTATTGTCTCTCCTATTCCATATAGTCAATTCGAGTATGCTAATATTGGGAGGATGAAGGAGATTGAAACGATAGAAAAGGGAAAAGCGGAGGAGTATATAGACAAGGTGAAACAAAAGGCAACAGAAAATAAAGTGAGCGTTGAGACTGATGTTCTTATTAAATATACATCAGTAGTAAAAGAGATTGTAGAGTATGCAGAGAACAATAAAGTAGATATGATTGTTATTGGGAGTAGAGGTATGACTGGATTAAAAAAACTATTGCTGGGGAGCGTTGCAAATGGAGTGATAACATATTCACATTGTCCCGTCTTAGTAGTAAAATGACCATAGTTCGGTTATATACCAATTTCTTATTTCATTTTATATCGTAACCTTTCAGACTTAGCCTTAATGCATCCAATATATCATCCTAACTAGTTTGTTCCTAATCGAGTGAATATATATTATTTTGATTGAGCAACATCTCTTTATTGATAACTAGCAGATAGTTTGTAATGATCTATCAGTGATGCAGGAACACCTGCAGACCTCAATATTAAATCGAAAGGAGCCATTGCACCGGGACTTATGTCAGACGGATTAGTATATGTAGACTGAGTGCCCATAACAGCATTATTGATATCATAAAAAGTGCCCGTAATTTGAACAAATTCCGCGGCCCTTGGCGTATTATTTTCAACCTCTCCCACGACATGAAAGTATCCAACATTATCGACATAGGAGTTATGACTCAGTATTGTGACTGAATGAGACTTATTTAGAAATGGTATTGAATTTCCAGTAGTTGAAGTATTCACGATGTTGCTAGAATTCAAAAAAGAAGGTTTCTTTTCTTGTGACTGAGCCGTGACTTCCACCGAATTACCTGCTAGTGATATTCCAGCAATTAAATAGATAATCACCACAGCGTGAATTAACTTTACTTTCACATCCCCAGTAAGTAGGGAGGTAGGCTATATCTTTTTTACTTCGTTACTACAAATCGACTTTTAGCATGCTCATATTACATTTACTAGTGAGCAACTGTCATACTCGAATTACTACAGGCAGTCGCCCATTTCTGGTTAGAAAATTCGGAAATATCGCAATAATCTGTTAGAATTCTTGCCAGTCCTTCGTTCACAAGTTTTTCGTTTATGTTTACTCCATTACAATACACTATTCCTATTTCCCTTCCATACCTATCTCCCCTTCTTTGCCCATCATCCACGTCAAGTTCGCCATTTTTTCCCAAACACAGAGACTTGACAAATTCCTTTGCTTCTTTGAATCCAGGCTGTCCTCTCTCAGGAGTATCAACAAGAGATAATCGAACTCTAATTCCATTTATGTCCAAGGTATCGCCATCCACGACATATGTTACGTTTCCAACTAACTCTACACCATTGGTTGTACTCCGGTTAATTTTCTGTGAAACAAGAGTTTGTTTAGAATCGGTATAATATCTATTATCGACTTGCGACGATTGTGCTATTTCACTGAAATCATTTCCGTATGTTATCTGGAGTGGTATAATTAAGAATATGAATAGTAGGTAGGTTGATAGAACATAAAAGACTAAAAGTTTTCCTCTGTCGCCCAAATTAACAAGTAATAATCGGTATCATTAATTTAGTTTACTCAAATTAAATTATTGACTCTCATATGGAGAGAACTAATCCACATTTCTAGAAGTGTGTATACTGTAGCAATAATCGCTACTGCTATCATGACTAGAAAAGCAACAGTGTATTTTTTATCATTCATTTATTATCGACATGTGCTAGAGAGCGTATTAAGTTTGCATATAACTGGATCAGTTATTATTCCTAAAAAGAGGACAATCCAGATTATAATGCTATATATGAACATTCAGTATGTTGAAAAATGCAAGTTGTTAATAAGCCTATGGAATCGATACGCATTCAAATGTGCATGTCCCATTTTATTAGGCGTAGGTTCAACAAAAAATTAATGTTCAAATGTTCTGCATTACACAGAACGCATCATAAATAAATATCACAACTCATAAGTATACCTAAATGCACTCACAAAAGATTTTGGTATCAAATCTAATGAATCCAAAAGTCCAAACTGATTTTGAAGATCAAAATATTATGAGCGCATGCAATATAATGTACGCGAACAATATTGGATGTGTAATAATTGTTACTCATGGCAGAAACCAAGCTCCTTTGGGTATAATTACCGAGCGCGATGTAGTACGAATTTTGGGTAAACTAGACCCAGATTTACTCCAGACGCCTCTTAGTACGCACATGAGTAGACCTCTGATTACTATAGAACAGTCCGCATCCATAAATGACGCAGCTAACATCATGAACAACAAGAAAATTCGGAGGCTTGTAGTAGTAGACAGAAATAATAAAATGACTGGAATAATGACCCAGAGAGATATATTCAAGGCCATAGGTAAAGATCCTAGTTTATTCTCAGAATTGTATGGCAATGCTTTTTCTTCAAAATTCAAGGAAATTTATGAAAGATACAATAAGTATTGTTTAGAGGACTAAATGCCAGATTTCAATAGGGATTGATTAGAGAACTTTAGTCGAGACATATGAATTGGATGGCGTGAGGTACTACTTAATACTCGATAATTTGTTCGTATATTGAAATCCATTTTTAGAACCTATAGTGTCGTGCGTACCCACGGCCAAGGTACTTTATTTCAAATACATTACCTATCTTAAGTATCATTTCCAGTAACACATAAAAAATCTATAGATATCAAAAGTCCGACTTATGTATTCATATTATGAACTAGAAACAATTCTCCCACCAGTACAATGAAGGAGTTAAGGTAGTAAAAATTAACAATTGATTGGAGGAAGTTAATTTGATTGTATAATCAAGGAACAACCCCACCAATTGTTTTATGTTGTAGGCGTTATAATTTAGAGGTACTACAAACTATAAAATGGCTTGGGAAAAATGTTATAAGAATTAATGAATTAGTAAAGTTGTTTTCTATCCAAACTCAATTTTTTTATGAAATTTCATTGACTTTTCCACTGTTCTATTGAGGCAATATCTTCAATAAATCGTATTCAGTGCTTTTAGGTTAGCCGAGAATATACCTACGTTTTTAAATATCGATTTCAATATGTGATTATTGGTCAAAACTAATGAAGTATTATTAAAAATGGGAAATGAAGATTGAAATTCCCCAAGACATCATGTTGGACAAGAAAAGATTAAGATCAGTACAGCGAGGTATTATGAAAGCTATATCAAAAGGGCCATATGAAGAAGGTCTGGCCTTCAATATTGTAAAGGCGACTTTTGTTGATTTTTATAGCTCCTATAAATTGCCTGGAACCATATGAAAATTTAAAAATTTAGACTAGTCCCTCTGAGCACACCCATTAACTACGATTAAAAATAAGTTATGATTCAACTTGCTTAATATAAGAAAAACTTAAAGCTTAACAGTTCATTCCCATATCAGAAACCATATTTTAGAGCCGATAGCTTTGCTGGTACTGATGCGTTCTCTGCATCCCTTACTCGTCTTGGAATCCCAATTAAACTGAAATAGAATTCTATTGGATAAAATCAAGTACTAGTAACAAAAGAAAGCGGAGAAGCAAAATCAACGGAACGCTATATAGCGTGCTTATGTTAGCGTAGAGGGCACAAAGGTTATCATAAATAGTAATATTACTCCTACTCCACCAATTATGAATGCTGGATATCCTAACAATTTATTCCGTGCAATTTCTGATACTCCACCCAACCCCACAGCTATGATTAGGAGTATAGTTATAAGTTCGTATATTCCTATCATCTTTGATATATTTGAAATATGATTTACAGATTGGAGAAATCCGTTATATTCAGATTCTGCTTTGTGCTTTAGGTTTAACAATGAACCATTAACTCTTTCACTTCCTTCAAGATTGTCAAGATGAGATTTATAGATAGCAAAGTTATTCTCTATTTTGGCGACATTCTTTTTAGTAAAATTACTATGAAGAGTGATATTCAGATCGTCAAGTTGGGCCTTTAGAATTCTTTCACCGATTTTTTCTTCGTTATAGTCATTTTCCCAATCTATTGATTTGATTAAATGGGTAAGAGAAGAAGTCTGCATATCATCCTTTGTTAAGCCAAGCTCGGTTGCTAGAGTGGTTGTATAGACTGCCAAAATTGATAGGCCTATAATAAAGAAAGTAACAATTAAAAAAAATCCTGAAACTGAATGCATTTTTCTCTACTACTTTGTCTCACATTGTTTTTAAATCCACTCTTTATCTCAATAAGGTAGAATTGGTATCATTAAAACAACATTACTCAAAAAATATAATTATGAGATGATCTGGGACCACATCAAGATTACACTAGCCACTTGCAAAAACGATAATCAAGCATTTGCCACCGCTACAATTTTTTGTAAAGTAACTGATACAGGAGAGTTCTTAAAGCTCACTTCTTCTTCTTTTTGTGCTGCTTGCGATCTACGACGGCAACATATGCTTTTGCCCTTTTTTTGGAGATTCCTTTCTTTTTGGCAACTGCAGCTGCTGTTCGGTCGAAGCTTTTGTATTTCTTCTTTCCCATCTTTATAGGCATGGTTTATTTCTTGCTCCCGCTCTTCTTAGGTTTTGTGGTATGGATTTGGTATGGATTTGGAGTTGCGTATACGCTCCTCGGAATACAAAAATCTAAGATATTTCTTTTCCAAATTACGCTTATTTTGTTCGTAACAAAAAGCTAAATATCCTTTCACAGAACCCCTATACATACAAGTTCCGAATCCAACCGCATGGTAGTCAGACCTGTTGTGAATTATATGAGATTCAACGTTGAAATCTAATCTGATACTCTTTTAATATATAGAGTTAAAATACTATCAAATGGAATTGCATTATCGCGCTACCCTGATTACTTTAGTCTCTATTACTGTATTAGGGCTAATAGCAATCCCGTTTGGAAATCCCAAATTTATCGATAGGGCAATTATTTTGGAAATATCATTTGCTACACTATCCGTTTTGATATGGAAAGGATATAGTAAAGCACTTTATGCATGTATTCCATTGGCTCTCTTAGTTATCATTGGTAACAGCCTTGCTCCACCCCATGTTAAGTTGATGATGACCTTTTCTAAGCCACTAAATGCAATTATTCTGATTGCGGGTGGATATGTATTGCAGATTGCTTTAATTTACACTAGCTTAAAGTCAATACTCGCTAAAAGATCAAGCAGATTAACTGCATCTGCATAAACATAGAAACCCGATATATGAGGCTATGATAGGCTAGTTCTGCCTAAAAATAAATAATAGCAAGCAATAGAGTTCCACTACAGGGAAGGTCCGAATCCCCGCCCACGCTAATGCAATTTCTTAATTAGAACATAATTTTCAAACCATGATTCGTGTCATACAACTCACGACCACTTGGGCCCATTTTAGGAAAATTAATTGAGCCCTTTACCATCAAGATTCAAATCCCACAGTACATGGTCCTCTAATTTTTGATATCACACCATGATTTACTTCGAACATTTCATGTCGAGTGATATCGTATCAAATACCGAAGACCGGAGCTAGCATTTTGAGCTGTCGAGGTTGCGTTTTTGAGTTTTTATGAATAGTAGGCCGAAAAATAGTATCAGCCCTAACTAATTAATCACTCCCATGGGTTAAATAACGCGTATAGAAAGGAAGACACAATCGCTAGAAAAACGCAGTGAAGGCGCATAATTAACAGTAGCAGTTTTTTATTACCTTCTTGGAGATCATACTCTTCTCTATGCTCGTTGGTAGTAAAAAGTCACAAACATGATAACGACAGCTATAGTCATTATCGCGACAGTTATCCAACCAATAGTATTCTTCACCCTTCCGTTAACTCTTTTACCCAAAATATTTTTGTCATTGGCTATCTTCATAATAATAAAAAGTATCGGCACTGCAGTGACTCCATTAATAACCGCAGCATAAACTAAGGCTTTTATCGGATCGATATTCGAAAAGTTTATCCACAATCCTATTATAGTTGAGACAGCTATGATTAAATAGAATGCCTTTGCCTGCTTAAACTTTTTTGATAGCCCTTGTTTCCAACCGAATGCATCAGATAATGCGTACGCTGAAGAACCAGCTAATACGGGCACAGCTAATAATCCAGTGCCAACTATGCCCAGAGCAAATATTATTTTAGCTATTTGACCAGAATATGGAAACGATTTTACAGCAGGTTCCAATGACTTGGCGGCTTGTTCAGATGTCTCGACGTCAGTTATTCCATGATAATGAAGGCTACCTGCAGTTGTTACTATTATCGACCACATGATCAGCTGTGAAAAAAACATACCTATTGCAACATCTGTCTTCATTAACTTGAATTCTTTTTTTGATACCTGAGGAGTTCCTACATCGATTTCAGGAATCTTTTTCTTCTTTACTTCCTCCTCGGCCTCTTCAGATGCTTGCCAGAAGAAGAGGTAAGGCGATATGGTGGTCCCAAAAATCGCAACAAACATCATCGCAAATTCTGGACTGAATTCAATGTGTGGAATTAAGGTCGCCATTAGTAGATCATAAGCGTTCCCACCTACAATAATCGCCGTTGCAATATAGGCAAACAATGAAAGTGTAAGAAATTTTAATACCTTTACATACAGTCTGTATGGCACGAGTATTTGAACCAGAAGTATAAAAGCTGTAAAAATTAAGGTTGCGAGAACAAAAGGGGTCTGTGGGAGAACTAATTTCATCGCAGCGCCCATGGCACCTATATCTGCTCCGATGTTTATTGTATTGGCAATCAAGAGTAGGCTGGCAAGAGGCAATGCTACCTTGTTCGAATATTTTTTCTTTATCACCGCTGCTAATCCATCGCCTGTAATAAGCCCTATTCTTGCACAAATCTCTTGGATAACTGTCATGAGAGGATATTGATAAAGAGCCATCCATAACATCCCAAATCCAAAACTGGCACCGGCTTGTGAATAGGTCGCGATACCAGAGGGATCATCATCTGCAGCTCCTGTTATAATTCCAGGTCCCAATGACTTTAGAATGCTTTTGAAAGATATTGATGACCAGTGCCTGGAAGAGTCAGCAACAGCTCGATCATTTGTATCATTATTGCCATTTCTGTCCTCGACGTCGTCCACGCTTTATAATGTGTCGAACATATGTTAAATATAGGAATTAAATCGTCAATAATGCAATCGATTCCTTTCCATTACCAAATTTACGTGTATTATCTTCGTTCATCTAGATAATTTCATAATTCTACAAATCAAAATATATTGAACTTCAATGTTATAGCCCTGTGTCAAAGCTAATAAACGATATAATGTCAACCAAATTAGAGACTATTGGAAGATATGAAAGTGCCAAAGAAGCAGCAAAGAAGATGTTAGACAAGAATTTAAGTTCGCTTGTAGTAGTCGATGAACAAGGACAATCGATAGGAATCGTTACTGAGCGTGATATCACAAGGGGCGTGTGTATTCATGATGTCCCAAGTAAAGAATACAAAATACACCATCTTATGACCTCACCACTATCAACAATAGAACCCAATTTATCTGTAGAAATGGCAGCAAATCTGATGTTACAGAATAAGGTAAGACATCTTGTAGTTAAGGAAGGAGACAAAACCGTAGGAATAGTAACTGCAACTAATTTTATCGACTATCTAAATGAACAATTAGGTCCGGTTAATCCAAATGTGAAGGTACTTAGAACATTGAAAGATTAGGTCTGACGTTGATACTTAGTCAAACTACTTGAAATCATTCCGCAAGACTATTCGATAACGTGCTTTACCCGATTCAAGATGTGCCATTGCCTCATTGACGTGTGAAATTGGAAACTCTTCTATGACTGGCTCAATTGCATGACGATTGCAAAAATCAAGCATCATTAGAATCTCTGCCGGACCTCCTATAGGTGAACCGCCAATAGATTTCTCACCGGCAATTAATGGAAACACACTTGCCTTTACTTGTGAGGCTGCTCCAACAATGTGCAACTTGCCACCAGGACGAAGTGTACTAATATAAGTATCCCAATCTAGGTCCACAGTTGCAGTAACCAGTACCATATCGAAATGATTTGCATATGGTTTTAGGGCATCAGGAGCCCTCGAGTTTAAGAAATGATCGGCTCCAAACTGATGTGCTTCCCTCTCTTTTTCAGGATTGGTAGACATGGCAGTAACCTCACAGCCCCATGAATTAAGAAATTTAATAGCCATGTGTCCTAACCCACCAATTCCCACTACAGCCACATGATCTGTAGATTTGATATTATTCTGGATAATGGGATTGAAGACTGTAATTCCACCACAAAATAATGGACCAGCTGTCTTTGTATTAATTTTCTCAGGCAAGGGAAAAGCCCATAACGCTTGGCAGCGTACCTTATCTGCATAAGCCCCATGTCTGCCAACAATCACGTCTTCTCCCTTCAAGCAACGGTTATGATGACCGCTCAAGCACTGGTCACATACTAGGCAAGAGCGAGCTCTCCAACCTAATCCTACATATTGTCCAAGTTCTAGATGGTTTACCATATTCCCCATCGCAGCCACTTTGCCGATGACCTCATGTCCAGGTACAAATGGGTACCGTGTAAAACCCCAATCATTTTTAAGCATATGCAAA
>Ga0209470_1002408_pt1 | contig 13326 bp, 13 predicted proteins | sample GraSoiAngelo_125_FD_185882 | JGI IMG/M metagenome (GOLD analysis project Ga0209470, IMG submission 185882) | Grasslands soil microbial communities from the Angelo Coastal Reserve, California, USA - 14_0927_05_40cm (SPAdes) (version 2) | ecosystem: Environmental > Terrestrial > Soil > Grasslands ... | reverse complement strand
AATACCGCGCGCCATCCGAGAAACGCCCCAATCGCCGCCAGAAATTTCAAGTCACCGCGTCCCATCGCCTCGCGCGGGATCAGCAGGCCGCGGGCCACGCCCGAAATTTGCATTACATCGTCAAGCGGCAGGACTTGGCCTTCCACACCGACGCGGTCATAATGAAAATCCAACGCCACAGTCCCATAGCTGTGGTTGTCGATCTTCGCCTGATCGCACTGGAGCAATAGTCGATCTTTCTCGCGGGCGAAATAATCGCTCCACAAACTTTTTTCGCTGCCGATGACGAAATCGGCGTCGTCTTCACGTTTTGTCCATGTAAACGGCGTCGGCGTGTCGAAACGAATCCTCTTTCTTCCAAAAGCGATTTTGCCCGCTTCCAGAACGATCAAAAGAATCGCGTAGCCTAAAGCAGCCGCGAGCAGAGAACGAACACCCGCGGCCAGCCGCGAATCTGTGTCCATCAACGCCAATCGTCACCCGGTCCGGAATAATGAAATGCTCGAAATCGATGAATGTTCCGACAATGAGGAACGAAACAAAAATCCAGTAGCCGATCGCCATTTGCCACGGGAAGGTTTGCCAGATCGCGAGGAACAGAAGTGCGGCAAGAAGCTCGACAGCGAAATAGCGAAAAGCGATTTTGCTCCCGCAATTTGCGCAACGACCGCGGAGCACGATCCAACTGATCAATGGCAGATTTTGATGCCAGGGAATCGGTTTCTTGCAAGCCGGGCAAAAAGAGCGACGCGGCCTGTTAATCGAAAGATCGACAGGCAAACGATAAATACAGACGTTTAGAAACGAGCCGACGGCCGCGCCAAGAATAAAAGCGAACGCGCGGAAGATAAATTCGTAGACGAAATGGTCCACGCGATCAGGCGGCGATCGATTTAGAGCTGCGGCGTTCCATGAACCACGCAATCCAGATACAGCTTTCGTAGAGCAGACACATGGGAAGCCCCATTGCGATCAACGTTAAGATGTCCGGCGTCGGCGTAATGATCGTCGCCAGGATAAAGATGAGCACTATGGCGTAAGGCCGCGTGCGCGCCATGAATCTGTGAGTGATCAATCCGAAACGCACCAGGGCCAAAACCACGACTGGCAATTCGAAAGCGAGACCAAAGCCGATCGTGAATCGCGTCGCAAAAGAATAATACTGCTGCACCGTCCAAGTGGGCGCCCAGCCGAGCGATTCGGTGTCGCGAAAGAAAAAGAGAATCGTTTTAGGTAACAACCAGAAGTAGCAAACGAAGACCCCAAGAAGGAACAGCGCGAAGCTGACGAAAATCGCGGGGAGCAAAAAGCGCTTCTCCACTGCGGTGAGCGCGGGCAGAACGAATTCCGCGAGGAAATAGAGAAGGAGCGGAAAGGAGATAACGATTCCGGCATAGAATGCCAGATGAAAAGAGATCACGATTGAATCCGTAATGCCAAGCGCCTTGAGCGCACCGACCTGCGAACCGACATCGCGCAACGGCGCCTGCATTATGCGCACGAGTAGCGATCGGAACGCGAAGCAAATGATCATCGCAACAACGAGCGTGATCGCCATCTTCACGATGGTCCAGCGCAAGTCTTCGAGATGCTCGAGAAACGGCTTGGACGTTTCGCTATCCGGCAGCTCGCGAAATTTGAAAATGTCTCTTAGCGCCATTGGCTCGATGATTGGTTTAGCGAGGTATTCGACCGACCAGTGGGACAGCCCGCGAATCACGCGAATGAACACGAATAGATCAAAAGGGGGAATCGGAAAAGTCCGTTTGATCTTTGCGCGCGCCCAACTTGGTCCGGCTACCGGATTCCCGAAAGGTTTCGGGCTCTTGCGCCGGGCTTCCGGGAAACGCCTTCCCTCAGTTGATTCGCGCCAATTCGCGTGATTCGCGGGCAGATAGAAAACGGCCAGTGCCTCCTTAACGAGACAGAAGGTCACACGCCCAGAGCCGCGCCCACAAGCTTAAGGTATTGGCGTCGCGGATTTCGTTCTCGGCAATCTTGCGACGAATTTCCGCGGTGCTGAACGGGCGGCAATCCAGAATTGATTCCGATTCGTCCCGTACATACACCGGGCACGGAGCAACCGGACGCGCCAGAAAAAAGTAGCCGCGCTCATCCGTGAACCCGGGCGACGAGAAATAATATCCCAGCGCGATGAGCTCGCCGTCGCTACCCAGCTCATAGCCGGCCTCTTCGCGAAGTTCCCGCAACGCGACTTCTTCGATCGCTTTCCACGCGCGGTGGCCGCGGTCAGTGTCTCCGGTTACACCACTGTCGATCTGGCCCGAGGGCATTTCCCAAATCGCTGCGCGGATTGGGATGCGTTCCTGGCGAATGAGGACAATCTTTCCGTCGCGAGTCATCGGCGCGATAATGACAGCTCCTTTCCGATGCACAACCGTCCACGAACGGGGTTCGGCCCGCGACGGTGTTCGCACCTGATCGATCACGACTTCGACATGTGCATTAGCAAAATGCCGATCGCTCGAGATCGTTTCCCAACCCTCGCCCTCTTGCACGAGATTGCTCCGCTTCACGCGGCAAGTGTAGTGGCCGCTGTCCTCAGCGGCAAACCTGTAGGCAGGGCGCGATCGCCGGGCGTGCCGCAATCGGACAGCCCACCGGTCCGTCCCTAGCTTTTAGCAAGAAGTTTTTTCCAGCGCACGATCTGTGCGCTGACGTTTTCCGGTGATGGAGCGCCGATCGCTCGCCGTTCCGACACCGAACGGCGAACATCGAAAACATTCACAACATCGACAGCGAAAAGCGGCGAAAGCCTTTGCAGCTCGCCGAGCGGGACCCGATCCAGCGCAGTCTGCTCCGTAACAGACTGGGTGACGAGCTTCCCAACGACTTCGTGAGCCTCGCGGAACGGCATTCCCTTCTTCACCAAATACTCCGCCAGATCGGTCGCCAAAAGATTCGGGTCGCTCGCCGCAGCTTTCATGCGGTCACCATTGATTTTCAATCCGGGCAGCATCGCCGTGAAAACTTCCAGCGCGGCCGCAATCGTATCGACCGAATCGAAGAGCGCTTCCTTATCTTCTTGCAAGTCGCGATTGTAAGATGAGGGAAGGGCTTTCATCGTCGTCAAGATCGACATTAGATTTCCATAAAGCCGGCCGGTCTTGCCGCGTGTCAGTTCGGCCATGTCCGGATTTCTTTTCTGCGGCATCAAACTGGAGCCCGTGGAAAATGCGTCGCTGAATTCCAGAAAACCGAATTCGCTCGTGCTCCAGATGATTAAGTCCTCGCTCAAACGAGACAGATGGAGGCCGATCATCGCGAGACAAAAAAGGAATTCGCACACGAAATCCCGATCGCTGACCGCGTCGATGGTATTTTGACTCACGCATGAAAAACCGAGTTCGCGCGCGATACGTTCGCGATCGAGAACGATGGTCGATCCAGCGAGGGCACCGGAGCCAAGTGGAAGAACATCCGTTCGAACCAGGTAATCCCGAAGGCGCTCTACGTCGCGTTCAAAAGCTTCCATCTGGCCGAGCAAATAATGCGAGAACGTGATCGGCTGAGCGCGCTGCAGATGCGTGTAACCGGGCATCACAACATTGACATGTTTTTCGGCGAGATCGAGTAGCGCGGCCTGCAAATTTCGCAACCGCGATAACACTTCCGCGATTTCAGCTTTCACATAAAGCCGAAGGTCGAGCGCAATCTGGTCGTTTCGGCTGCGGGCGGTGCGCAGCTTCCCGCCCGCGACGCCGATTCGTTTCATGAGCGCGGCTTCGATATTCATGTGCACGTCTTCGAGCGGCCGTTCCCAATCGAATTTCCCGGATTCGATCTCCTTTTCGATTGCGCGCAATCCTTTCTCGATCCTTCGCTGCTCTTCGGCGGTTACGATTCCTCCCTGGACAAGCGCTGCGGCGTGCGCGATCGATCCCGCAATGTCATATCGGTACAGCCGCCAATCGAACGAAACGGATTCGCTGTAGCGTTGCGCTAATTCCGCAGCCGGTTCGCTGAATCTTCCTTTTCGCATTGTTTCTTAACCACTAATCGACACGAATGGACACGAATTAAAAAGAAAAAGCAGACCTACCCGCGAATGACGCGAATTAACGCGAATGACTTTCTATCGCGGAGATTTTTTCGCGTCCATTCGTGTGATTCGCGGGCATCTTCTTTGTGATTCCTTCGGCATTCGTCATTCGTCCTTCATCATTTTGATCAGTTTGTGTCCATTTGTGTCCATTCGTGGTTAATCCTTGGCTGCCGCTTGTGGGCGGCTTTCAACCGACGGACGTGGCGCGCGTAACGGTCGCAGAGACGTATTTCGCATCCTTCAGAGGGAATTTTCGTAGTTCGACTGTGACCTTCTGCATGGGGAAAGTTTTCAGCAAATGAATTGCGAGCCGATCGGCCAACGTCTCGATCAGATTTACCGACTGGTCGCGCACGAAACTCTTCGCTTCTTCGGCGACGGCTGAATAATTAACTGTGTTCTCGATCTTGTCCTCCAGGGCGCTCGCCTCCTGATACAGCCAGAAGGAAATGCTGACCGCCAATCGCTGCGGAGTGGCGCGCTCTTCTTCGGGAACTCCGATGCGACTGAAAACCTCAAGCTGCTCGATGTGAATCCGATCGGAGAACGGGTTTAGCTCGCAGGGCATCGGCCAAGATTACTACGCTGCCGATCAGAGCAACATTCGTTTCGGCAGGCGTCTGCCGGAATGCGTTACCTTGACGTGATGACCCGCGCAGTGAGGTTGATCGCGCAATGAAAACGGTCTGGCGCGTTTTTGCTTATTTAAAGCGTTACCCGTGGATCGCCGCGGGGACGTTGAGCTGCGCAATCTTAAGCACACTGACGGTGATCGTGTTCCCGGGCGTGACGAAGTGGATCATCGATGATGTGGTGCGGGCGAATCGGCCGGACAAGTTGCTGCCGCTGATTTTCGTAGCGGCGGCCGCATTTCTTCTTCAACACGCATTCAACGCGTTGCGGATCGTTTTGAACAACACGTTCGAGCAAAAAGTCATCTTCGATCTGCGGAGCGATCTTTATTCGCACATTCAGTTGCTGCCGCTTCGCTGGTTCGACAACCGCGCCACCGGCGACTTGATGACGCGCGTGATCGAGGACGTCAACTCCGTCGAGCGCGTACTGATTGATGGAATCGAGCAAGGCGTGGTGGCGGTTCTACAGATCGTGATCGTGATGGCAGTGATGTTTTATTTGAATTCAAAGCTCGCGCTCCTTGCGTTGGCGCCGTTTCCGTTGCTCATCGCGGGCGCGCTCACTTACACGTTGACAGCACATCGCCGCTATCGTTTGCAACGCCGGGCGGCGTCGGCCATGAACGCGCTCCTGCACGATAATCTTTCCGGAGTTCGGCAGATAAAAAGTTTCGTGCGCGAGAAGGAAGAACACGGCCGCTTTAATCGGGTGAGCGATCAGTTGCGGCAGGCCACGCTTGTGGTGATGCGGGTTTGGGCGATCTACAGCCCGTCGATGTCGATCTTTGAGGCATTCGGCGCAGTGCTCGTGCTTGGGTTTGGTAGTCATGCCGTTTTGACAGGGGCAATGCAGATCGGCGATCTGGTCGCGTTCCTGATGTTGACGGCATTTCTATACGACCCAATCAGCCGGTTGCATCAGCTCAATCAACTTGTGCAAGCCGGACGCGCCGCCGGCGAACGCGTTTTTGAGATTCTCGATCAACCAATCGAACCGGGATGGATCGAGAAGAAGAGGATTTCAGGACCAATCGCTGGCGACATTCGCTATGAAGAGGTGAGCTTCAGTTATGCAGAGGGACTTCCCGCGCTGAATGGCGTTTCTTTTCATGCGCCGCCGGGCGCGACTGTCGCGTTAGTCGGAGCGACAGGCGCCGGCAAATCGACCTTGGTGAGTCTGCTCGTGCGCTTTTACGAATTTGGCAGAGGTGAAATTTATATTGATGGAAGGCGGATCCGCGAATACTCGCTGCACAGCCTGCGCGAAGCGATTGGGGTGGTAACGCAGGAAAGTTTCTTATTTAACGGCTCGATTCGTGAAAATCTTTTGATGGGAAAGCCGGATGCGAGCGATGCGGAATTATGGCGCGCCGTGGACGCCGCCAATGCGGGGGCATTCATCGAGCGATTGCCAGCTGGTTTGGAAAGCATCGTCGGCGAGCGCGGCGTGAAGTTGAGCGTAGGCGAGAAGCAGCGGTTATCGATCGCGCGCGCGCTGCTGAAGGATCCGCCGATTTTGATTCTCGACGAAGCGACGGCCAGCGTGGACACCGCCACGGAGCGGCTGATTCAAGAAGCCCTCGAACGCCTGATGTTTCACCGCACATCCATCGTCATCGCTCATCGGCTTTCAACGATCGTGCACGCGGATCAAATTCTCGTGCTCGATCACGGCCGAATTATCGAGCGTGGCACGCATGGCGAATTGATCGTCTTCGGCGGAAAATATGCGCGGCTGTGCCGGCAGAGTTTACTTGAAGCTTCGGCGCAACCTGAACTAGAAACGCCCGCAGAAATAGCGACTTTGCCAATTCTTGCTCCCGACGAGCAATTGCGTGTCTAATTCACTGACTCGGAGGCCGCGCCCCATCAATCAGTTGGCGGCGAAGCAGAAGGCGCGGGCGAGGGAGAACCTGGAATCACGATCGTTTGTCCAGCCTGCAATTTACGACCATCTTCGATATTATTGGCCTTTTGCAGTTCGTCCACGCTTACCTTGTACATTTTGGCGATGGAGGTAAGCGTCTCACCGCGTGCGACTGTATGCGTATTCCCGCTCACCGGGGAGGGCGGAGATCCCCCCGAAGCACCGCCCGTCGGCACTGACGGCGTGCTTTCTCCAATGATTACGCCCGGGCGAATGTGCGAAACCTGCTGCTCGAGTTTAAGGATTTGTTGGGAGAGAGCGTCGATCTTCGCGTTTTGCTCGTCGATTTTTTTTGCTAACGCCTCGAGTTGACCAGCATCAAGCGATTTGAGCGGCTCCGGCGTAGGTGTCTGGCCGGAAGCTGTCCAAAACAACGAGGAGCCGAAGAAAAAAAAAGTCGCACAGAGAATCGCAGCAAGCTTCATCGAGCCCGAACTTTGCCATTAGCAGGTTTGTCTGGCAAGCATCTGGAACAGGCAACAATAGCGCGCAGCTTGCCTTTCCAATATTTCCTCTTAAAGTTTTTTTCATGCCTGAGCGCATCCAAAAGCCGGTCGATCCGGTTCCATGGGGCCCAAAACAAGGCGATGGCGGCGGGCCACGCTCGCCGGACGTATCGCGACCGGACACGAAGGATCTTTTAAAAAAAATGCGCAAGGTCGATCCCAATCAATCCAGGCGCTATCGCCAGCGCACCGGCCAATAATGGAGCCGTCCCTGGTGGCGTTTGACCAGAATTTCTCTGGCGCAGCCGACGATTTCCCCGCGCTGCTACGACGCAAAGGTCTGCTTGCTCCGGCGGCGATTGTTAATTCACAGGGTGGGACGCCGCACCAAAAATCGTGGCAGCCCACGGAGGCGACCACAATTCTCGCTTTCAAATTTTCAGGCGGCGTGCTGGTGGCAGGCGATCGGCGCGCGACCGCCGGCAACACGGTTGTTTACGATCGTGCCGACAAAGTTTTGGAAATCGATCGCCATTCGATCATGGCCATCGCCGGCGTGCCCGCGACGGCATGGGAAATGGCGCGCGTCCTTGAACACTCATTCCAATACTTTCGGCGGACACAATTGCAGGAAATGAGCGTCGACGGGAAAGTGCGCGCGCTGTCCAAGCTATTGCGCGACAATTTCGGATTCGTCATGCAAGGCGTCGGAGTAGTAGTCCCGATTTTCGCGACCTACGATTCTCATCCAAAACCCGAAGCGCGACTCTATTTTTACGATGCGATGGGCGCACAATTCGAGGCGACCGATTACGCCGCAACTGGATCGGGATCGCCCGCCGTGCGCGGCATTCTTTATTACGAAAACAACTGGCGTGCGAAGCCGCTGCAAAAATTGAGTGAAGACGAAGCAGTATCGATAGCATTGCGTGCGCTCGATACGGCTGCCGAATCCGATACGTCAACCGGCGGCGTCGATCGTGGCGGAAAGATTTATCCGCTCATTAAAATTGTATCGCGTGAAGGTATCACCACTTTGCCGGAGAGCAAAATCGCCGCCGTCTTCAAAGAAACGGTTGCATGATCGAAGAGCCGTATCGTTGGGTTGAGGCGATCGCCAACCGCCGCGAGTACATCGAAGCACAGCTTGCCTCGGGCAGCCCGATTGCAGCGCTCGGTTATCACGACGGAATTTTGTTTCTCACACTCGGCCAGACACGGCAGAAAATTTTCGAGATTTACGACCGGATTGCGATGGGTGCAATCGGTCATCCAGGAGACATTGAGCGGTTGCGGATGGGGGCCATCGAACTGGCCAGCACGGAAGGATTCACCCGCTCGGCAACGGATGTTTCATTGCGGCGGCTGGTGCATTATTCGCTCAGTCCAGTGATGAAGAGCGCATTTGAGCAAGTGTATGGCCCGCCTTATCTGGCGCGGATGCTTTTTGCGGAAGTCGGAGAACGACCAGAGGAAGATTTGTTTCTGCGGGTGGAGTACGACGGTGAGATTGCAACCAGCGGCGCAACCTTCGCGCAAGCACGACAGGATTTCGCTGTTCTCAGCGGCACACGGCAATCGAGGGAGCTGATGGAATCATTCCTCAAAACTGAACATGGCGCGGACGCCAGTTTGGAAGCGGCTCTCAAATCCGCGCTCGACGCCTGGAGCATCGGGCACATGAGTTTACAGACAACCGACGCGAAGGAACTGCCAGAGCGCGCTGCCGTTTCGAAGTATCTACAAGAACAGCTTGCCCATACTGGAATCGAAGCGGGAATACTTGAACGCGATAAGAGCAGGGCAATTCGTTATCGTTCGTTATCAGATAAGGAATTGCGCCCTTTGATTAGCGATTAAAATATGCAGAGAGATGTTCGCTCAGAGATCACAAATGAAACCAGCGATCCGGAGCATACTGGCTCTGTCAGGCTTGTTGTTGATGATTGCCTCCTTCATCTGGATGCAGCGGATCCCAAAACCGGGACCCACAACAAGAGCGAAAACCGCACGGCCACCCACAACACCTGAGCCCTTCGCAGTGGTTGTGCTCGATCCAGGCCATGGGGGGCAAGATTCCGGTGCAATGTGCAACGGCGTGCTTGAAAAAGATCTCACCCTCGATGTGGCGCGGCGGATCGATCGATTGTTAGAAGCGGAAGGAATGGCAACGCTGATGACGCGCATGGGTGATACGTATGTCTCGCTTGCAGATCGTGCGACGTTCGCCAACCGAGTAAGCAACTGCATTTTTGTCAGCGTTCATTTTAACGAAGACAACAAGCCGGTCTCCAGCGGGGTGGAAACGTATTATGCCGCTCACCAGATCACTGCGGGGTCGTTTGTGGCTTCGTGGTTGCCTTTCCTGTGGCGGCCACTTTTCGATTCGCCCAATTTTGAAAGTCAAAGTCTCGCCCAATATATTCAGGAAGCGCTCGTCGCACGCACGGGAGCTTTGGATCGGGGCACAAGGGCCGAACAATTTTTTGTAATCGCAAACGTGACTTCTCCCGCTGTTTTGATCGAAGGAGGATTTCTCACGAACAAGGAGGACATTTCGAAGGTGGCGAGCGAAGATTATCGCGAGCAACTTGCCGCAGCCGTTACCGACGGAATTTTACGTTATCGCGATACAGTAAAGCAGCGCCAGTCAACATTGGCGGTGACAGCTTCCGGGAAAGCGCTGAATAGGCAAAAAGTGAGACCGTCAAAATAAACATCGAATGAAAAACCAAGTGGCCGCACTGATTTTCCTCGGATCGGTTATGCTTGTGCGAGCGGATCAAATGATCGAAGGCGTGCAGCAAGCGCTGAAGGATCAGGGTTTTTATTATGGTGAGATTACTGGCGAGACAAATGCAAATCTGACCGCCGCGATTCGCCGCTATCAAATTCGCAACGGGCTCCAGGTCAACGGTGAACTCAATAGTGAGACGCTTCGTTCCCTTGGAATTGATTCTTCTGGCTCTGCACGATCGGCGGCAAAGTCTAGCCCGCCACCCCGCCCTGGCGAGCCTGGTCCAGGCGATCGATCTTCGGGCGAGACAGCGGGAGTGGCTCCCCCGTCAGTCCAGCCTTTCGCCAACGCGCCGCAAGATCGACAGCTTTATCCATCTAACCGCGTCACCCCCGGTACTTTCCCAGGAGGACTCTTTGCTGGCACTCCCTACGAGGCGGCCCCGCCCGATGTGCAACGGAATGTAATACTCTCCGCACAGATAGCGCTGGCGCGCCGCGGGCTTTATCGAGGTGAGATCGACGGAGCCTATGGGCCGGGAATGGAATTGTCCCTGCGCGCCTATCAAGCCCGGACGCGCCTCCCTGTCACAGGCCGGCTTGATCTGGAAACGCTTGCCGCGCTCCAGTTGTTGCCGCGGCCACGCCAACCGGGCTACAATCCGTCGCAGCAACGTATGCGTCCTCCGCCGAGCCCGCCCGTGCGTGGCGAGTGGATTCCCCAATAGCCCAGGAATTTTCAGTGGATCCCATCTTTGATGCCATCACGACCCTGCGCTGTCGAAATGCATCGACTGTAGTTCGGCGAAAACTGTGCCCACAAAAACTTGCGCTTCGATGCGAAGCAGAATTCGGTCGGCATCATCCGAGACCCAGATCGTGGCGCGACGAAATTTCCGGTGCGGCTCCAGTTCGAAATGCTTGCCGATCCGGTTAAGGTGCAGATCGACTTTTAGTGCGTTGTAACTGCCGCCGCGCACCGAGATTTTTTCCCGGCCAACCACCGTGATAGTAGCAAGATAAGCATTAGTGGCCGGATAGACGACAACGCGGTAAACGCTACGATCCCCGAGCGGCTGACTACGCAAATAAAGGAGGGCCGAGTGCAACTCGAACAGATTGGGAAAACTAAATTGGCGGGTCTTTGTTTCGGCAGAGCCGCCTTGGCCTCCTGTCGTCCTCGCGCAAGTTACACCATTATTTGTGAAAGTGATGTGGGTGGCGACTTTCTTTGATCGATAATTCTCTGTTTGCTCGGTCTCGATTGGGCGCAGCGTCTCCGCGTTGGCGACCGCACGATAATTCACGTCCAGCTTCCATAAGGCGCGGACGAAGCCGATTGTTCGTCCCGTTCCAACGAGCTGAAATTTGTCATCGAATGTTTTTGTAAAGTGGACCTCTCCGGTAGCCGCCGTAAGGCCTGACCACCCGAAACGATAGGTTGCATGGAGGGGCCGAAGCCCGGGAAAATCTCCAGGTGGCTCCTTGCTGACCGTTGACTGCCAATTCGCCGCGAGCGAGCCAGAGCAGAATGCGAAAAGTACGATCGCCATGCATTGTCCTGCCCGAAATCTTGCTTGACGCGCAAGCGGGCTTCGAACGGACATTTGCGCAGGTTGCGACCGCTCACAGATCGTCTCCTGTCGATGTGCGCGTCTACTTTTCATCTGTACGAAAAAATACACGCGAGTTTAGCTCGCGTGTATTTCCGAATTGTCGAACTTAAAATTAAGGTTTCGAAGGTCGAGCCGGGGAGGGGCTGGCCAGCGTCTTCTCGAGAGAACTCGTGGGCCGACCCGGCTTGTTTAGCACGGTGATGATGTCGTTCGTAAAATCGACATCGCCGTGCGAGTACATCAAAACAGGGACGCCGTTTAGACTCACGCCCGACTTGTCAAACACCAAATCCATATTGTTAGCTTTCACTTTTTCCATCACTACGTCTGTGATTTCTTTAACGATACCTTCTCGCATGCGCATCGCTTGTTCTTGCAGCTGCCGTTCGCGGGTTTGACGGAAGTCGTTGATTTCCCGCTCCATGTTTTTGATGTTGGCAATCTTGTCGTCGCGCTCCTTTGCTTTTTGGGTTTTTGCCTCAGCGCTCAGTGCTGGAGCATCGAGCTGCTTGTTCAGGTTATTGATTTCATCAAGAGCCTTTTTGTAGGCCTCCGCCCGATCATCATATTCTTTCTTGGCCGCATTTTTGGCGTCATTGATTTTCGTCTCCGCGTCCTTGGTCTTGGTGTATTCCTTAAATGCGCGCTGCATATCGACAGTTCCGATTTTTAACGTCCCCTGCGCGAACCCCGCAATGGGAGAGGAGAGTATTAAAGCAAGGATTGTAGAGAAAAGCTTCTTCATAAGACAGAGGTAACGGTGGTGGGAACCGCGTTAGACTGCAACCACCTATATTCGTTCAAAATTGATAACCAACATTGAAGTTGAAGTGCCCACCGCCGTTGTATCCGTCGCGCTGGATGGGGTATCCATAGTCAAGGCGCAACGGACCAATTGGCAAATCAAGTCGAAGCCCAATGCCGATGTCAGAGGCGATATGATTGAAGCCAAAGGACCACGAATCGCTATTGACGAAACCGGTGTCATAAAAGATTGCACCGCGCGCTTTTTCGATGATCGGAAACGTGAATTCCACCGTCGCCCGGGCCATTGAGTTGCCGCCAAGCGGTTCGCCGTTCTGATCCTGCGGGCCGACTTCGCGGAACGGAAATCCGCGCAAATTATTTGAGCCGCCGAGAAAGAGCCGCTCAAAAATTGGAACCTGGTCGCTGCTCCCTGGAATCTGGTTGCCGCTCCCCCACGTGCTAACGGTTGCGATTTCGCCGTTGATGAGCAGGATCGTGTCCCACCGAAAAGGGAAATATTGGGACCCCTCGAGGTCAAATCCATATATCTGGGTATCGCCTCCGAGAAAACCGCCGGCAATATAAGGCGAAAGAGTAACGCGCTGACCGCGCCGAGTAAGCAAGGGATTATCGCGCCGATCAAATACAACACTGCTAAAGATTTCGCTCTCCACAGTGGAGCCTTCTTGCGATTGGATTGCCTCGGATGCACTTGGGTCCACGTTAAAAATATCAACGTCCTGTAGCTTATAGCCTAGGGTCGCGTAGATAAACGCGTTGATCGGTTTGCGCAGCTCGATCGCAAACCCGTAATTGCGCTGGTCGTACTGCGCGCTCAGGTAGTTTGCCTCGTCATAAAAAACCTGACCGCTCAGCGCCAATCGCCGATCGAGGAAGTATGGCTCGGTCAACACAAGAATGAAGTCCTTTCGTTGCGTGCCGTACTGGATGCGCAACCTGAATTTTTGACCCGCGCCCGTAAAGCCCGGCCAGTTCAACAAATCGAAATTGCCTTGCGTGAGTTCCGCGAAGCCGACCAGCTTGTCGATCGTGCTGAATCCGCCACCAAACGTGAGCGAACCAGTCCTTTTCTCTTGCACCAGAATAGTAAGATCTTTGCGGCCGGGTACGTCCGTATCTTCCGGGTAAGTTT
>Ga0209470_1002403_pt1 | contig 13341 bp, 16 predicted proteins | sample GraSoiAngelo_125_FD_185882 | JGI IMG/M metagenome (GOLD analysis project Ga0209470, IMG submission 185882) | Grasslands soil microbial communities from the Angelo Coastal Reserve, California, USA - 14_0927_05_40cm (SPAdes) (version 2) | ecosystem: Environmental > Terrestrial > Soil > Grasslands ... | reverse complement strand
GGTCGTAGAGGTGCACATCAGCGACGTGACGAAGCGTGAGCCGTTCCGCCACCATAGTTACCTCAAGGACGTGACCGCGAATCAGGTCGTCGGCCTGGGCGTCGTCGGCTACGAGGTCGCGCTCCGTTGGCTCATCGAGGAGACGAGGAAGCAGCAGTGATAAGCACCGGGGAGATCAAACGCGGCATCACCGTCGAGATCGACGGCCAGCTCTACCAGATCGTCGAGTTCCAGCACATCAAGATGGGGCGCGGCAGCGCGCAGGTCCGCATGAAGCTGCGGAACGTGCGTAAGGGCGACCTCATCGAGAAGACGGTCCAGGCCGGCGAGCGCTTCCAGCGCGCCCGGCTCGACCACCGCGTGGTGCAGTTCATGTACAAGGACGGCACGCACTACCACTTCATGGACACCAAAACCTACGACCAGATCGCCCTCGACGCGGACCAGCTCGGCGACGCCGTAAATTACCTCACCGACGGCATGGAGGTCACGCTCAACGAGTACGAGGGCGACCCGATCGGTGTCGACATGCCCGCATCCATCGTGATGACCGTCGCCTCGACGGACTTCGGCCTCAAGGGCGACACGGCGACCGGCGCGACGAAGCCCGCGACGCTCGAGTCGGGCCTCAAGGTCAACGTGCCGCTGTTCGTGAAGGCGGGCGACAGGATCAAGGTCGACACGCGGACGGGTGAGTATCTCGAGCGCGCCTAAGGATGTCCTGCGCGTCGGCCAGCTCGCGATGCGGCTGGCCGAGCACATCCAGTCGGGCGACGAGTTCAAGGATCTGTGGGTCGAGGGCGAGGTTTCGCAGGCGCGCGTCTCGCCGGCGGGTCACGTCTACTTCACCCTTCGCGACAACGTCGGCCAGCTGCAGTGCGTGCTGTTCGCCTCGCAGGCCGCGCAGATCGCGCTGACGCCGCGCGACGGGACGAAGGTCCTCGCGCATGGCTGGGTCGAGTTCTATCACCGCGAGGGCCGCTGCCAGCTCCGCATCGACGACGTTCGTCCTGCCGGTGCGGGCGACGCGTTCCTGCGTCTCGAAGCGCTGAAGCGCCGCCTCGTCGCCGAAGGTCTGTTCGCGCAGGAGCGCAAGCGGGCGCTGCCGCCGGCCCCGCGTCGCGTCGGCGTGGTCACGAGCCCGATCGGCGCCGCATGGCGCGACGTGCAGACCGTCGTGGCGCGCCGCGATCCGCGCGTCGAGCTGATCCTCGCGCCCGCGCTCGTCCAGGGCGTCGGCGCGGTCGAGTCGCTCATCGGCGCGCTCGACGGGCTCGCGCAGCTCCGCGAGCTCGACGTCGTCATCATCGCGCGCGGCGGCGGCCCGAGCGAGGACCTGGCGGCCTTCAACGACGAAGCGCTCGTTCGCGCCATCGCGCGTTTCCCGCGACCGGTCGTCTGCGGTGTCGGTCACGAGACGGACGTGACACTCGCGGACCATGCCGCGGATCTGCGCGCGCCGACGCCGTCGGTCGCGGCTGAGCTCGTCGTTCCCGACTCGACCCGCCATCAGGTCGCGGCCGAGCGCCTCTGGCGACGCATCGCGACGCGCATGCGCGAAGCGTTCGAGGGACGCCGACGTCGGCTCGTCGATGCGCGCCGGCTCGTCGAGCGCCGCGCTCCACCCGCGAAGGTCGCCGCGCTGCGTCAGCGGCTGGACGAGGATCGCCGAGTCATCGACCGTGCTGTCTCGCGTCTCGTGCCGTCCCGGCGGCAGCGGCTCCTCGGATCGCATCGCAGACTTGAGGCGTTGTCGCCGCTGAAGGTGCTCGGCCGTGGTTACGCGATCGTCGAAGGCGCCGACGGCCGGGTGCGCGCGTCCGTCGAGACGCTGCGGCCCGGCGAAGGCGCGAGACTGCGCATGCGCGACGGGCGCGCGAATGTCACGGTGGGGAAGGTGGAGAAGAGTGGCTGAGGCCGAGCCAAGCATCGAAGAGGCCCTCACGCGCCTCGAGACGATCGCCGATCGGCTCGAGGATCCCTCGCTCGACCTCGACGAGGCCGTGCGTCTCTACGAAGAAGGACTGCGTCTGTACGAGCGCTGCGCGAAGCGCTTGGACGCCGCCGAGCTGCGCATCACCCAGCTGGCGGAGGCGCTGCAGAAGCAGGCGCGCGGTTAACCGAAGCGGCTCCAGCCGGTGTGGTGAATGGACTGCGTCATCTGACGTTTCTGGCGCTCCTGTCCCTTCAGCGAGAACGTGTGCTGCTGCAGGAGGCGGACCGTCGGCATTGCGGCCACGACGGTAACGATCGTTTCGTGACCGTTCTCCGGTAGCTTCCACCGTCCCCACGCCGTTGTCGCGTCGCCACCGCGACCGAGCTCGGTGCAGCCCGCCGCGACCAGCTGTCCCGCAAAATGATCCCGTAGCTCGCTCGCCGGCATGTCCGTGAATGCCTGCCCGTTGCTGGTCCACATGTCGTGGCTGCCACCGCTGCTGCCGCTCTGCATCATCACTCCGGGCGGGCCGTCGAGCGGGGGTAGCGAGCGCATCGCCTCCGACATCGGCGGTCCGTGCTGCGGCTGCGGGGCACACGGATTCCAACCCTGGTCGCCCCCGTGCCAGCTCAGGACCACCTGCAGGAGATCCTCTCCGCCGCCCAAAGAGAGCGAGTAATAGGGTGCGTCTGGCCCCTTGCAATACATCCCACCCCCGACGGGCGATTGGCCGAAGGGACGCATGGTGTGTCGGAATCCGCCCGGCGAACCGCCGGACTGCTGCGGCACATAGGGGCGGTATCCGAACGACGCCATCCTCGCGTCGAACCACGACTTGATCGCGTCGGCATTCCCCGGGACATCGAGGTACGCGGCGATCTGTTCGGGGTCCGTCTCGTCGCCGCGCATGACCGACCCGAGCAGGGTTGCGCTCGGCGGGATTGGAAATAGGTCGGTGAACTTCTCGGGCACGCGGCGCTCGATCACGGTCGAGCGCTGGAACTCAAACGTCCGCTGCACCAGACGCCGAAGATCATCGATCTCACTCATGTCACGCCTCCACCACGTCGCGGATCCGCTGAGACCGGCGACCGCCGGTCAGCTGCTCATCAGGCACGGTTGACGTCGAGGTCGACGAGCGCGAGATCGCCGCCCGATCGCCACACGCCGGGCGTCACCTCCTCGTCGACCACCTCGGGCGACCAGTTTCCGAAGAACACCTTGACGCGGCGCGCCACAGGTTGGCGCTGCGTTCGGCCCGCGGCGTCGGTGGTGACGAGCGTCGCCGCGACGCGCACGGTCGCCATGCCGCCCGCCATCTCGGCGAAGGTGTCGAATCGCTCGATCGTCGCGGTGACGTCGGCGAATGTGCGCGCCGGAGTCGCGACGCGATCGAAGGTCGCGAAGTACGCCGCTCGGCCTTTCTGGAACGGAGTCGCGCCGGCGCCGTCGAAGTACGTCTCCGCCGGCAAGCCGACGACCCAGCTCTCCGTCCTCAGGTACCACCCGATCGGCTGCGCGATCGCCTCGCGCAGTCCGGCCGGATCCTCCGCGACGTGCCCGTTGAACCACCGGCCCGCCGCGCCGTCCCACGAATCGGTGACGCTCAGCCGGCGGTCGTCGCCGCCGAGGCGCAACAGACCGGTCTCGCGCTGGTCCGGCGCCGAACCATCGACGGCGTGGTCTGCGATGGTCACGCGGACGTCCGCCAGCGCGAGGGTGCCCCACGGTTTGCGATACACGCTCTCGATGCGCAGAGACTCGAGCACGAATGTCCGCTTGACGCCGGGCGTCCGTGACGCGACGAGCGCCGCGGCCACGGCCTTACCGAACGCGCCGCCGACCGGAAGGAAGTCGCCGTTGTCGCGGTACCGGTCGAGGCCTGCGAGGTAGTACTGGACGCCGCGGCTCGCGAGCTCTGTGTCGCCCGGCACGACGGCGGCCTTCGTGAGCGCGAACGTCGCCACCACCGGGAACGGCGCGGTCGCCACCGTGACGATCGGGTCGTCGAGTCGTGCGGCGGGCGGGGTCACGGGCGTCAGCGACGCCGTGGCGATCGGCGTGGGTGCTCCGGGGCTGGCCGTGGCGGTCGTCGGCTCCGGCGACGGAGCCGGTCGCGCGGTCGGTGCGCATGCACCGAAGAGCAGGACCGCCGCGATCAGAACGCGCATGTCCGGACGATAGGACCGCGCGGCAAGCAAGACGCGCCTCGGTCGCTCCGCGCTCACGATGTTCGGACGCGGCGTAGGAACGGCTCGAGCGTCTCGAGAAATGGCTCGGGTCTGAAGCCGTGGACGACGTGCCCGTGGCCAGGGAACCGCTTCACGGCGAAGTCCTTGATCTGCCGCTTGAGCGTGAACTCGGCGTTGTCGTCGAACGCCGCTCCGAGGCGCGGCTCGCCGGTCACGACGAGCACCGGCGCGGTCAGCTTCGGTATGGAAGCGGCGATGAGCGTCGCGCTCCCGTCGGCGCTCGACATGCGCCGATCGAGGAAGGCCGGGTCGATGTCCTTGAAGTACGACGCGACACGGTCCGCCGCGTAGAAGCCGCGCATCTCGCCGTACGTGCGCTCGCCATGCGGGCCGGGTGAGGGGAGCGGTCGTTTCTCGACCGCTTTCAGGAACGCCCTCGGATCCTCGCGCAGGTCGAGCGCATCGCGCAGACCCTGGTAGCGCTCGCGTTCCCAGGGCACGCCGTATTTGAGCGGAGGATCCTCGAGCACCAGCGCTCGTACGAGATCCGGTGCCTCGGCGGCCGCGATGAGCGCGGCGAGCGCACCGAGCGAGTGGCCGATCACGACGGCGGGCGCCTTCACGACCTCGCGCAGGATGCGCAGCGCGTCGTCCACGAACGCACGCAGCTCGTAATCGGATGCGCGTTCGCTACGGCCATGACCACGCTGGTCGTAGGAAACGACGCGGTAGCGCGTGGCGAGCCGCGGGAAGATGTTCTCCCAGTCTTCCGAGCGATAGAGGCTCGCGTGGATCAAAAGGATGGGCGGCTCGCCCGGAAGACCACCGCCGGAGTCGTAGTAGGAGAGCTTCGGTTCTCCCTTGAGGGTCCGCGCGCGCGGCAAGCGCTTCGGCATCGGTCGCAGTATGCGAAATACGCGAGAATCGCCGCGTGAAGCGCCGTGTCCGCCTGGATCAGCTGCTCGTGCAACGTGAGCTCGCACCGAGCCGCGAGCGCGCGCAGGCGCTGATCCTTGCCGGTGCGGTACGCGTGTCGGGCGACCGCGCCGACCGGGCCGCGGCGCCCGTCGCGGAGGACGCGGTCGTCACCGTCGAGGCCGGCCCGCGCTTCGCCTCCCGCGGCGGCGAGAAGCTCGAGGGCGCACTGGACGACTTCGCCCTCGATGTGGCGGGCCTCGCCGCGCTCGACGTCGGGTCGTCGACCGGCGGCTTCACCGATTGCCTGCTGCAGCGCGGCGCGGCGCGCGTCTACGCCGTCGATGTGGGCAAGGGGCAGCTCGACTGGAAGCTACGGAGCGACGCGCGCGTGCGGGTCATGGAAGGGATCAACGCCCGCGAGGGCTTCGAGCTGCCGGAGGCGGTCGACCTCATCGTGGCCGATCTCTCGTTCATCTCGCTGCGGCTCGCGCTGCCGCCGTCCTTCCGACATCTCCGCCACGGCGGCGCGGTCGTCGCGCTCGTGAAGCCGCAGTTCGAGGCCGGACGCGAAGCCGTCGAGGCGGGCGGCATCGTGCGCGACAGCGGCGCGCGGGCCGCGGCCGTGGTCTCCGTCGCCGAGCGCTTCGCGCGCGAGGGCGCAGGTGTCGTCGCCGTCGCGGCGTCGCGTCTCGCAGGGCGCGAGGGCAATCGCGAGATCTTCGTCCACGCAGTGAAGGGCGCAGCCGGTCTTGCGCACGACGAGCTGCGCGGCGCGGCGGAGCGGGCCGCCGGATGAAGGTCGCCCTCTGCGTACGCCCCGATCGACCTGACGCGGTGCGGGCCGCTCGCGACGCAGCGGCGCGCATGCGGAAAGCGGGCCACGAGGTCGTCGATGTCAATCTCGACACGCCCAGCGCCGGTGCGGGTGCGAAGGGCGCGATGATCGCCTGCATCCTCGGCGGCGACGGCACCATGCTGCGCGCGGCTCGCGCGATGTCGCCGCTCGGAATCCCGCTTCTCGGCGTGAACCTCGGCCGCCTCGGCTTTCTGACGACGATCACGATCGACGACCTCGATTCTGCGATCGCCGACGTCGCGGCTGGCCGCCACAGCGTGGAGGAGCGGACGTTGCTCGACGCGCGTCTGGTCCGCGCGGGGCGCGAGACACCCTTCCTCGCGCTGAACGACGTCGTCGTCGCGCGCGGCGCGGCCGTCCGGTCGATCCATGTCGCGGTGCGCGTCGACGACGATCCGCTCGTCGTCTACTGGGCGGACGGCGTCATCGTCGCGACGGCCACGGGCAGCACGGCATACGGGTTCTCGGTCGGCGGCCCGCTCATCCTGCCGAGCTCGCGCGCCATCATGCTCGTGCCGATCGCGCCGCACCTGTCGTTCGGCAACGCGGTCGTGTTCGATCCCGACCAGCGCATCGAACTTGATGTGCGCGACGGTGCGCGCATCTCGATCGACGGCCAGGAGGAGCACGACCTCGGGGCCGGAGATCGGATCGCCGTCCGGCGTTCGGAGACCGTCGCGAAGTTCGCGCGCACGTCGCACGCACGTCCGTTCCTTTCGCTGCTGCGCGAGAAGATCCTGAAGGAGCCGGGGACATGAGCGACGTGAAAGCGGCCGTCGAGGCGATCCGGACCAAGACGAAGTACCAGCCGGTCGTCGCGATCGTGCTCGGCAGCGGGCTCGGCGCGCTCGCGGACGACGTGCAGGGCGCCGATCGCATCCCGTACGCGACGATCCCCGGCTGGCACCGCAGCACCGCGCCGGGCCACGCCGGTGAGCTCGTCGTCGGAACGCTCGAGGGAAGAGCCGTCGCGGTGATGAACGGGCGCCTGCACTATTACGAGGGCTACGACATCCAGGACGTCGCGTTCCCCGTGCGCGTATTCAAGGCCTGGGGCATCGACACGATCATCCTCACCAACGCGTGCGGCGGGCTGAACCCGTCGTTCGCGGACGGCGACCTCATGGTGATGAGCGACCACATCAACTTCATGGGGACGAATCCGCTGCGCGGCTCGAACGATGACGCTGTCGGGCCGCGGTTCCCAGACATGGTCGGTGCATATACAGAGGAGCTGCGCACGCTCGCTCATTCCGTCGACCCCAGGCTCAAGGAGGGCGTGTACGTCGCCGTCGCCGGTCCCAACTTCGAGACGCCCGCGGAGCTGCGCATGCTGCGCGGCTTCGGCGCCGATGCCGTTGGGATGAGCACCGTGCCCGAGGTGCTCGTCGCGCGCCATATGGGCATGCGCATCCTCGCGATCTCGACGGTCACCGACATGGCGACCGGGATCCCCGGCCTGATCCAGCACGTGACGCACGAGGAGGTCCTCGCGGTCGCGAATCAGGCGGGAGTGCGCCTCGCGACCGTGGTGAAGGGCGTCGTCGCGCGGCTGTGACACCGCGCACGGCACCGCGCATTCCTCTCGCTCGCTGCTGGCTACTGCGGCGTGGGCCGAAGGCCATACGCCAAGCAGCCGGCGAAGGCGAATGCCGAGCCGTACGCGGGCCCGCCTTTGGTCGGCACGCTCTTCGGTCGGGCCCGCTGTGCGCAGGCGCTCGCTCGAGGAGATGCGCGATGCCGTGCGCGGCCTCACGCGGCGTCTAGTGCGAGTCGTCGAGCTCATCGAGCGCAAGCGTGACGGTGGAACGCTGACCACCGAAGAGATCGACTATCTCGTCCAGGGCTACACCAAGGGGGACATCCCCGACTACCAGTTGTCCGCGTTCCTCATGGCGGTGGTGTGGCGCGGCATGGACGCGAAGGAGACCGCGGCGCTGACGGCGAGCATGGTCGCGTCGGGCGAGCGTCTCGACCTCTCGCGGTTCGGTCGCGTCGTCGATAAGCACTCGACCGGTGGAGTGGGGGACAAGACCACGCTCGTCGTCGCGCCGCTCGTTGCGGCCTGCGGCCTCCCGGTCGCGAAGATGAGCGGTCGCGGACTCGGGTTCTCGGGAGGCACGCTCGACAAGCTCGAGTCATTCGCGGGATATCGCGTGGATCTCACCACCGCCGAGTTCCTCGCGCAGCTGGAGCGCATCGGCATCGTCGTGACCGGTCAGACGAAGGACCTCGCGCCCGCGGACGGGCTGCTGTACGCGCTGCGCGACGCGACGGGCACGGTGCCGGCGATTCCGCTCATCGCGTCGAGCATCATGTCGAAGAAGATCGCCGCCGGCGCGCACGCGGTCGTGCTCGACGTGAAGGTCGGCAGCGGCGCGTTCATGAAGGACCTCGCGTCCGCGCGCGCTCTCGCACGCGCGATGGTCGCCATCGGCGTTGCGCATGGACTCGCCGTCACGTGCGAGCTCACCGACATGGACCAGCCGCTCGGTCGCGCGGTGGGCAACGCGCTCGAGGTCGCCGAAGCGATCGAGACTCTCCGCGGTCGCGGGCCGGCGGACCTGGTCCGGCTCGCGCGTCTCGCGGGTGCGGAGATGCTCGTTCGCGGGCGGAAAGCGCGCGACGCGAAGACCGCGCTCGCCAGGATCGATCGCGCGCTCGCCGATGGCAGTGGCCTCGCCAAGCTTCGTGAGCTCGTTGCCGCCCAGGGCGGCGACGCGCGCGCGGTCGACGACCCGCGGCATCTCCCACACGCGCCGCTCGTCGAACGCCTCGTCGCACCGCGAACAGCGTTCGTCGGCGCGATCGCCGCGGACCGAGTGGGCCAGGCCTCGGTGAGGCTCGGCGCGGGACGCGAGAAGAAGGGCGATCCGATCGATCTCCGCACGGGCGTGGTCCTGCACGCGAAGGTCGGCGACCGCGTCGAACGTGGGCAGCCCTACGCCGAGGTGCATGTTGCCGGCAGACCCGACGACGAGAGCGCAATCGACCAGATCCGCGCGGCCTTTCGGTGGAGCGCGCGGCGCGTCGCGCCCCGGCGCCTCATCCTCGGCCGCATCGCCAGCCGCTGACCTCCATAGACTGACGAAGAGTGATCGGCGCACGACGCGGCATCGGCGGTCCCGGCGGAATGAATCCGCTGCTCATATTGGGTCTGGTCCTCCTGGCGTACGGCTACTTCCGCGGCGGGCTCGTGTCGCCGGTGCAGCGTGCTGCGGAGAACCCGGTCGGCTTCATCGCGTTCATCGTCGCGATCGTGCTCGGCATCACGGTGCACGAGTTCATGCACGCGTATACCGCGCACCGGCTGGGTGACGACACCGCGCGGCTCTTGGGTCGGCTGAGCCTCAACCCGCTGGCGCATCTCGATCCGTTCGGAACACTCCTCTTGGTCCTCGCCGGATTCGGTTACGGCAAACCCGTGCCCTTCAATGAGTCGCGCCTTCGGACGACGCTCGGCGTGACGTTCGTCGCGGTCGCCGGCCCGCTCGCAAACGTCGCTCTCGCGGCACTGTGTGCGCTGCCTCTGCGATTCGGATCGGCGTCGGTCCTCGGCGATGTGTACCAGCAGATCCTCGCCGCGATCGTGCTTTGGAACTGCGTCCTCGCGATCTTCAACCTCGTCCCGATCCCACCACTTGATGGAGCGAACGTCGTCTACGGTCTCCTGCCGCCGCGCCAGCAGTACTCCTGGCGCACGTATCAGCAGTACGGTCCGTTCCTCTTGCTCTTCGTTCTGTTGCTTGCCCCCGGAGTGCTCAGCGCGCTGGTCTTCACGCCGGCCCTGGCGCTCGCCAGGTTCCTCGTCGGCTGACGTGCGAGAGCGCGTCCAGCAAACGGTCCGCTTCGTCGTCGCCCGCGAAGGGGACACGCGCCACGCCGAACGCACCGCGGCGGTCCTGCGTGAGCTCGGTGCGGACGAGGAGCTCGTCCTCGCCGGACTGCTGCACGACCGCGGCAAGCCGTCACGTACGAAGCTCTGGCACCGCGTCGCAGGGGTCCTTCTCGCGCGCCTCGCCCCGACCCTGCGCGAGCGGCTCGCGCGAGGCGAGTCCACTTTCGCCCTCTACCTCGACCACGCGCGTCGCGGCGCCGCCCAGGCGCAGATCGAAGGGCGATCGCCACGTGTGGTGCGGTTGATCGCTCGGCATCACGAATCGCCACGGGACGCCGACGAGCGCCTGCTCGCGCGCGCGGACCGCGAAGCGCTGCCGTGATGCTCGGACCGGAGGGACCGCACGTGACGGTCGAGGGGTTCGACGGTCCGCTCGACCTCCTGCTCGAGCTCGTCGAGGAAAAGAAGCTCGACATCCTCACGGTCAAGCTCGGTGACCTCGCCGACGCGTACCTCGCGCGCGTCCGTGCCCTCGATGCGCTCCCAGCCGATGAGGTCTCGGCGTTCCTCGCGCTCGCGTCGCGCCTCGTGCTGCTGAAGGCGCGCAGCCTCCTGCCGTCGCTCCTCCCGCTGGCGGAGATGGACGAGGGCGAGAGCGAGGAGGAGCTGCGGGCGCGGCTGCTCGAGTACGCGGTCGTGCGCGAACGCGCGACCGCTCTCGGCGACCGCCTGCGGAGCGGCGAGCGAGGGTTCCATCGCGAGGGCGGGACGCCCGAGCTGCCGCCGCGCGGTGGTGAGGTGCTCGCGCTCGCCGCGGCCTGGACCAAGGTGCTTGCACTCGCGTCCCGCCCGCGCGAGGAAGGTATGGTCGCGCCGGGCGAGCGATATTCGGTGGAGGAGCGCACTGCCGAGATCGAGGCCATCATCGCCGCGCGCGAGCAGGTGACATTCACCGAACTGCTCAGTACGGACCCCACGCTCGGATGGGCTGTCGTAACGTTCATCGCGTTGCTCGACCTCTATCGGCGCGGCGTGATCGACCTCGAGCAGATCGAGCTATTCGCGGACATCCTGATCAGGAGAAAGCAGACGGCATGAGATGAGATCGAGCCTGGCGAACGCGGTCGAGAGCGTCCTCTTCGTGGCCGAGAAGCCGGTGTCGCGAGCCGAGCTCGCGCGCGTCGTTGGCGCGACGCCGAAGCACGTCGACAACGCCCTCGCGGAGCTCGCCACGTCCTACCAGGGCACTGCGCTGCGCCTCGCGCACGATGGCGATGACTGGCAGCTCGTGACCGCGCCAGAACATGCGGTGCACGTCGCGGCCTACCTCGGCGCGGACCGTCTGCGCGTCTCGCCCGCGTCGCTCGAGACGCTTGCGATCGTCGCCTACCGCCAGCCCGTGACCCGCGCGGAGGTCGAAGCGATCCGCGGCGTGAACTGCGATCAGACGATCTACACGCTGATGCAGCGGCGACTCATCGAAGAGCGGGGCCGACGCGAAGCTCCCGGGCGTCCGATCCTCTACGGCACCACGTGGGAGTTCCTGGAGTGCTTCGGACTGTCGAGTCTCGACGAGCTCCCGCGCGCGCTCACGCCCGAAGGTGCGATCCCCGGGGTCGGCGAACCGGTGGGGGACCGCAGGGCGTGATCCGTCTGCAGAAGGTGATGGCGGAGCGCGGCGTCGCCTCGCGTCGGCACGCCGAGGAGCTGATCAGCGGCGGCCGTGTCCGCGTGGACGGCGAGCTCGTCACGACGCTCGGGACGCGCGTGGCGGAAGATGCGCGAATCGAGGTCGATGGCCGACCCGTCGCCGCGGCGCCAGCGCGTCGCTACGTCCTCTTGAACAAGCCGGTCGGGATCGTTTCGACAGCGCAGGACGAGCGTGGCCGCCGCACGGTCGTCGATCACATCGGCGCGCGCGAGCGACTCTTTCCGGTCGGCCGGCTCGACACAGATTCCGAAGGACTGTTGCTGCTCACGAACGACGGCGCCTGGGCCGAGCGCGTGCTGCATCCGCGCTACGGCCACGAGCGCGAGTACGACGCCTGGGTCGAGGGCGACCTCACCGAAGAGGCCCTCGCTCGCCTTCAGCGCGGGATCCCGCTCGAGGAGGGAGTGGCGCGCGCGGTGCGCGTTGCCGTGCGTTCGCGCTCGCGCGGCCGTTCGCGCCTCTCGCTTGTGCTGCTCACCGGCTGGAAGCGCCAGGTGCGGCGGATGTGCCTCGCGGTCGGTCTGAAGGTGACACGCCTCGTGCGCATTCGCATCGGCCCGCTCGAGCTCGGGAAGCTGCGCGCCGGCGACTTCAGAGATCTCACGAAGAAAGAGATCGACGCGATGACGTCGGCGAAGGCTGAGCCGGCGCCGCGGCCCCGGGACGAGAAGCCGGGAGCGATCGTGCCGATGCGGGCCGAACCGGTGCGGTCGGTCGCGCCGCGCCTAGAGCGCCGAGCCCCGGTGCGACTGCGAGTTGGGCCGGTCGAGAGCGTGCGGGCAGGAGCGCCGCGGGTGACGCGGCGAGCGGGAGCCTCGCGAGCGAGAGTGGAGGGGACCCCGCCATCAAGACAATGGTCCGCGACGCGAAGGGCGGGGAGGCCAACTCGCGAGCGAGGACCCCGAGCCGCGGCAGGACCCGCTGCGCGCCCACTACGTCGACCAGCGCCACGTGTTTCACCGGCGCGGCCGCCACAGTGGCGGCGATCGAGTCGTGCCGCGGCACAGCGCGCCGCACCCCGGCGAGCACCACGATGACGCCACGGACGATCGCGATCGACGGACCCGCCGGCGCCGGCAAGAGCACGATCGGCGCGCTCGTCGCGGAGCGGCTCGGCTACCTCTTCCTCGACACCGGCGGCATGTATCGGGCGGTCGCGCTCGCCGCACTGAGAAAGGGAATCGACCCCGACGACGCCGAGCGGCTCGCCAAGCTCGCTCGCGACTCGCGCATCATGATCGGGCCGCCGACGGTGCGCGATGGACGCGCGTACACGGTGCTGCTCGACGGCGCCGACGTCACGTGGGACATCCGCTCGGCAGAGGTGGACGCGATCGTTTCGCAGGTGGCGCGCGTGCCGGCGGTCCGCGATGCGATGCTCGAGCAGCAACGCGAGCTCGCGCGACGCGGACGCGTCGTGATGGTCGGCCGCGATATCGGCACCGTCGTGCTGCCCCGCGCCGACTGCAAGATCTTCCTGACCGCGTCGGCGGCCGAGCGCGCGAAGCGACGCGAGGAAGAGCTCCGCTCGCGCGGTCAGGTGCGACCGCGGCAGGAGCTGTTACAGGAGATCCTCCGACGCGACCGGATGGACAGCGAGCGGAAGGTCGCGCCACTCCGGACGGCCGACGACGCGATCGTCGTTCAGACCGATGGTCAATCCGTCGGTCAGGCCTTGGAACAGGTCCTCGCGATCGTGACGCGTCCCGCGCCCGCCGCGTGATCTCGGATCGCGCACCGGAGTGGCCGGTCGAGCGTCTCTGGCTTTGGCGTCTCCTGTTCCCGCCGATCCGCACCATCGTGATGGCGCTCGTTGGCATTCGGGTCGAGGGCCGCGAGAACCTGCCGAAGAGCGGGCCCTACATCCTCGTGTCGAACCACATCAACTGG
>Ga0209470_1002400_pt1 | contig 13350 bp, 11 predicted proteins | sample GraSoiAngelo_125_FD_185882 | JGI IMG/M metagenome (GOLD analysis project Ga0209470, IMG submission 185882) | Grasslands soil microbial communities from the Angelo Coastal Reserve, California, USA - 14_0927_05_40cm (SPAdes) (version 2) | ecosystem: Environmental > Terrestrial > Soil > Grasslands ... | reverse complement strand
CGACGACTACGGCATCCCGTCCAGCCTGCCCTGGGCGATGAAGTTCCCCGCCGGCCTGCCCCCCACCACGGTCGCAAACCTGACCGAGATGCACGTGCGATTCCCCCCGGGGGCGAATCCCGCGGACCTCGTCGCAGTCCACCCCACGCAGATCTACGAGACTGCGCTCATGCTGCTGGTGTTTGCGTGGCTGTGGCACCTGCGCGAGCACGGGCACGCGATCGGCTGGCGGTTCGGCGTCTACCTGGTGCTGGCGGGAACCGAGCGCCTGCTGGTGGAATTCGTGCGGGCCAAGGACGATCGCCTGTTCGGGCCGTTCACCCTGGCACAGGTGACGAGCGTGCTGTTGATCTTCGCGGGGGTGTGGGTGGCCGCGCGGTTGCGCCGGCCGGAGCCGGCTCCGATCCCGGCCCCCGCGGGGCTCACGGGAAAGAGGGCCGTCGACGATCTTGCTGGGCGCCATTGACGCGGTTGCGCTGGAACCACACGACGGCGACAACCAGCAGGACGAGGAGCAACACCTGAAGCGCCAGTGACTGGACCGTGGGATAGATCCCAAGGACCGGAATGCGGGGCGCCCATTCCACGACGCTCGTCTTCAGCATCCCGGACTCCTGCAGATCGGCGATGCCCTTCCCCGCGAACACGAAGGCCATGTAGTAGAGCATCGCGCTGGTGACGGCAAAGAAGGGCTTGAGCGGCACCTTCATACCGAAGCGGCTGATCGCGACGTAGACGATCACCAGGCCCAGGGCCCCGAGGAGGACGCCCGCGGCCACCGCCACGCCACCGCCCTGCGCGCCTGCCGACGTGAGCAGCGCCTTGTAGAACAGGATGGTTTCGAAGCCCTCGCGATACACCGCGAGGAACGCCACTGACGCGAGGGCCCATCCCGAGCCCGTCGAGAGCGCCTCCTCCATTCGCCCCTTCACGAACGCGTTCCACTTGGCCACTTCGATCTTCGAGACGAGCCAGTAACTCACGTAGAAGAGCACCGCGGTGGCCAGCAGCATGGTCACGCCCTCGAGCGCCTCCCGCTGGCCGGGTGTGACCTCGAACAGCAGCTCGACCACGGCGGCGGTGAGCACGCTCGCGGCCACCGCGGCCCACGCGCCCTGGGCCACGTGACGCCGACGCTCGACGGCGCCGGCCTTGGCGAGGAAGGCCATCAGCGCGGCGATGATGAGGATCGCTTCGAAGCCCTCGCGCAGCATGAGCACGAACGATTGCATCAAGAGATTGGCGCTGGAGCTGCGATCGGCCACGAGCCGCTCCGCGCGCTCCAGGCCGGCCAGCAACCGGGCGTGAATCGCGTCCAGCTCGTCGGCGTTCGCGCCGGCGGCGGCGCGGGCGCGTAACATGGCAAAGCCGTCTTCCAGCTCGCTCGCGAGCGCCGCGTTGCGGGCGCGCACGTCCGTTTCCACGAGCTCGAACGTGAGATACGCGTCGAATGCGATCTTGTCCGAGCGCAGGGCCACGGCCGAGTCGAGCTGCCGCCGAACGGCGGAGAACGTCGCCGCCGCGGGCGACGCCCGATGTTGCTGGCGCTCCGCCGTCGGGACGAGCCGCAGGAAGGCAACCAGGCTCGCGATCTGCGCCGGCTCGAGCGCGCCGGCAAAGCCCGGCATCGGCGTCCCCGGCCGGCCCTGCCCGATGAGGCGCGCCAGATCCGCGTCGGTGAAGCGACCCAGGGTCGCGAGATCACTCAACGCGGGCGGCCGAACCGAGAGCGTGACCGCCGCGGGCCCGTCGCCGCCGCCCGTCGGACCGTGGCACGATGCGCACTGCACCGCATACAACCCCTCACCCTCGCGCACCAGCGCATTGTCGGCGCGCAACGTCGCGACATAACTGGCGACGGCCCACCGGTCCTCCGGCGACAGCGACTCTTCGAACTGAGGCATCGCGGTGCCCGCGACCCCGATGGTGAGCTTGCGGTACACGTCTACCGGGGACACCACGCTCATCGCGTCGCGATCGGCCAGGCTCGCCGGGGGCGGCCCTTCGAGCTGGCGCGCCTTCGGTCCGTCGCCGCGGCCCGCCGGGCCGTGACACTGCACGCATTGCTCCTGGAAGACCGCGGCGCCCCGCGCGAGCGACGGCGGCCGGGCCGGATATGGATCCAGCGCTCCTCCCGCGGCGGCCGCGATCCGCTGGACCAGCGTTGCGGCGGCTTGCGACACCGAATCCGGCGGCGCGATGCGCTCGATCATTCGGCGCAACGCCTGGAGGTCGCGGCCGGCCACGTCTCGGACCGCGACCGGCAGCGACCCGACGTCCAGCTGCGCCTGCTCCAGGAACTGCCGCGCCTCCGAGACCTCTTCGGGCGCGGTCACGCGCCGGCCCTGCGGGACCACCCCGATCGCGTACTCCTTGGCAGCCAGGGATGCCGCCGCAACGATGCGCCGGCACACGGATAGCGAGTCGGTCGCCTGGCCCGCGGCGCGCACCGCGATACAGACGCTCAACAGCAAGCCGAGGATAGGCTTACGGTAGATGGGAATGATTCTCAATCAGAGGGCGTCAAATAATCAGAGGGCGTCAAATACTAGAGTAGACTAGTCGGGAATTCAAGCAGCCCGGTTCCGATTACCCCCGCTCGAGCACGACGACGGCCACCGCGGCCTGGTGCGTATGGGACAGGGACAGGAGCACGCGTTCCACTTGGAGTTCGGCCGCCCGCGCCGCCGCGACACCGCTCAACTGCACATCGGGCCTGCCATCGGGAGCGCGCACCACCTCGATCTCCCGCCACCCAATCCCTCGCGCCGCCTCTGTCCCCTGGAGCGCCTTGTAGACCGCTTCTTTGGCCGCGAGCCTCACCGCCACGTGGGTCGCGGGATCGGGGCGGCTCTCGCAGTAGGCCCGCTCGCTGGGGGTGAGCAGTCGCTGGAACACGCGCGACCCCTTGTCGGCGATGATCGCGGCGACCCGTGAGACCTCGACCAGGTCGACGCCGATGCCGATCGCGGTCACGGCGCCCGGCTCAGAAGCCGAGCCACGCCGCGAGCCACGAGGGTGCCGGGAGGTAGCCGCCCAGCACGAAGCCGAGCCACACGAGCAGGACCGCGACCGGGGTCCACAGGGCGATCAGCGGCCAGAGCGGGGGCCGCCAGTGCGCCACGGCGTCGATCTCGGCGGCCCACTCGCGGCGCTCGTCCTCGACCTGTGTCTCGAGAGCGAGCCACGCCGCTTCGAGCCGGCGCGCCGCGGTGCGAAGCGCTTCCTGCCAATCGGCATGGGCGCCCTTGTCGAGCACGCTCGCATCGCGCACCCGCCCGGCGACCGCGTCGAGCGCGTCGAGCGCCGCGACCAGGGTCTCTCCGCCGGCCGCCAGGCGGGCGGCGATCGCGCGCTTCTCGGATCCCGCCAGGAGCAGCCGGCGGCGCCGGCGGCGTGGCGTCCGCACGCGACGCGCGGCCCGGTCGATTTCCTGATCGAGCGCCCCCGTGACCCGATCGCCCACACGCCGCACGGCGGCATCCCATGCGGCGAGCCAGGCCCGCCGGCTGAGCGCCTCGAGCACCTTGTCGCGCTCGTCGCGGCCGGCGGCGGCGCGCGCTTCCCCGCCGATCTCCATCACGCGCGTGGCAAGCTCCTCGCGAATGTCGTCGAGAGGCACCCACGGTTCTTCCAGGCGACGCGGCACGAGCACGCGCCCCAACGACGGCGCGAGCTCGGGGACGCGCAACGGCATCGGGATCTTTACCGGCGTGCTCATCGCGTGAGGAGCGCGGCCCGTCCCGTGCGGGCCTCGTATTGAGCCACGAAGTATGGCAACGACTCGGGCAGGAACTGATCACGCTCGAGACCCGTCGCGGCGATCGCCCGCTCGATGTCCGCCGGCTCGCCTTCGACCTCGAGGAGCACGTCCATCGCGGGATACCACTCCAGGCGCAGCACTGCCAGGCCGAGCCGGTAGACCTCGACGCGGCGGTCGATGCGGAGCGCGACCGTGAACCCCAAGCGTTCGAGGATCGTCACCACGGCCGCGGGAGCCGCGACGCGCGCCTCCGCTTCGGCGCGATGTCGATACACGCCGCGCTGCGAGGGCGGCCCCTTCCACCCGAGCACGCCGTACGGCGGCGTGCCGTCGCCCGGGACGAACTCACGCAGGCGCAGCACCTCGTCGCGCTCGACGAGCGAGCGCCCCTGATCGAACCTCCGATCGATCATGTCGCCCCGGAACTCGAGCGTCGCGCCCGCACGGGCGAGCGCGGCGCGCACGGCGTCCGGATCGACCACCCGCGCCTTGACTTCGAGCTCGTCCACCAGCGCGGCGGCGTGGGCCGGGGGCGGTGCGGCAGGAGTACGACTCACGCGAGGATGGTGTCGAGCACCGCCGCCGTATCGGCGAGGGAGGGGAAGACATAGTCGGCGCCAGCCGCTCGCAGAGCTGCGACGTCGTAGGACCCGGTCGCGACGGCGATGGCGCGCGCGGCGAACGGCCGGCTGCAGGCGACGTCGTCCGGCGTGTCGCCGACGATGACGACGTCCGACCCCGCAAAGCGCGTCCCCGTCAACGCGGCGGCGCGCGCGGCGGCCACCGGCGGGAGATCGGCACGGCGGGCGGAATCCGAACCGTACGCCCCGACGCGGAACCGCGCCGGGTCGAGTCCGGCCGAGCGCAACTTCATGGCCGCCCCCGGGGCGATGTTGCCGGTGAGCAAACCGACGAGCGCGCGGGCACGAGCCCCCGCCCCCTCGAGCGCTGCGAGGAGGTCGGCGACGCCGTCCATCAGCCGGGTCGCCTGTGTGGGCCTCGCCAGCTCGACGCGCAGGTGGTCTACGTAGCGACGGCACACCGCCTCGATCAGCCGCTCGTCGTCCGCGCGCGCATGCCCCGCGAGCGACAGCAGCTCACGCACGATCTGCGGGTCGGTCTTGCCGTCGAAGCGATACGTGGTGATCGGTCCGGCCGTCCCCGCTTCGTCCACGAGCGCGCGCTCGATCGCCCGCCTGCCGGCGCCGTCTGTCCACAACAGCGTGCCATCAATGTCGAACAGGACAAGTTTCATACCACAAGATAAGGCGTCGGATGGTCGGACAGTCTGAGTGTCTACGCCCGCCATCCGACCGTCCGACTGCGCGACGCCTCTCATCTGCCCGGGCGGCGGACAGCGACCAGGAAGTCCCGCAGCCGCTTCGCCCCCGGCGCATCCGCGAACAGGTCGTCGGACCCGACGCCCCCGCGAGACAGCGCGGAGTGCACGATCCGACCTGCGCCGGACCAGAGCGCCACGTGCGAGATCCGTTGACCGTCGGCAAAGCACAACACGTCGCCCGCTTCGTACCCCGTTCCTGCGGGGTCGAGTTTCACCTCTCGCCCCGCGAGTGACTGCAGGTCCGAGTCGCGTGGCAGCGTGATCCCGCGGGCCGCGTACGTGCCCTGTACCAGGCCGGAGCAGTCGATCCCCCACTCGGTGCGCCCGCCCCACAGATACGGTGCGCCCGAGAACCACCGCAGCGCCCATTCGGGCGGCGCGAGGAGGCGGGCCTCGGCCCGCGCCGCTGGCTCCGACAGCACGACGCCGGCGCTCACGTTCCAGATGCGACCGTCCGCGGTCTGCACCTGGCCGTTGCGCCGCACGACGACGCGCGCGCCCACGGCCAGGCGGAAGCGCTGATCCTCCAACCTCAGGTCGGCGCCGAGGGACCGGCCCGCGGCTCGCTCGATCCAGTCATCGGCCCACCCGACGGGTCCGACGGCGACGTATCCCGCGTGGGTCCAGGCGTGATAGCCGTCGCCCGCGCGCACCCGCAGCCACGCCCCGTCGCGCCGCTCGAGCAGGTCGAGCCGCTCACCCTGCAGCGCCTCGCTCACCCGATCGGCGGTGATCCGCGGTTCCCGCAGCAGAGGCGCGACGGCGGCGGTCACTACGGCCGCGGGCTCCTCGTGCACCGACGCGTCGGGGAGGAGGCGGATGTCCGCCGCGCGGGCCGTGCTCGCAGCGAGGTGTCGCAGCGCCGTCAGCGCATCGCGGCTCGTGGTGCAACCGATCAGGCGGTTCGGCTCGACGGCCACTTCCAGCACGCCGAGACGCCGGTCCGGGACCCACTTGTGGGCGACGTCCGCGACGTCGCGCTCGAGACGATCAACCACCGTCCGCCAGGCCCGGGATGTCCCGCATCCCGCGCGCGAGCCTGACCCCACGCTCCACCGCCACCGGCATCGCGAGGGCGGCGAGCGCCTCCGCCTGTAGCGGCGTCGCGGGCGCGACCGCCACCGTGCTGACCGCGAACACGATGTCGCCGTCGAACAGCGTGCCATAGGGGACGATGCGGCGCGCCAGCGCGTCCCCTGCTGCGTGCGCCAGGCTCTCCAGGCCCGTGCGATCGAGCGCGGCATTGGTGGCGACCACCGCGAGGGTTGTGTTGCGGGCGGCGAACGGGGCGCCCCCCTGGCCGAAGTGCGTGAGGGCGTCGACGTATGTCCCGTCGGGACCGCGTGCGCCCGCCAGCACCGCACCCGATCCGTCGAGGATGTTGCCGACCGCGTTCAGCACCACGAGGGCGCCGACTATCACGTCGCCGCCGCGCACGGCCCAGGTTCCCACGCCGCCTTTCGTGGCGGCGCGCGGGCCGAGCGCTTTTCCAACCGTGGCACCCGTGCCCGCACCGACGGATCCTTCGGCGACGTCGCCCGATGCGGCGCCGCACGCGCGATACGCATCGTCCGCGGTAGGCCAGCGATTCGCCTTGCCGCCCGGCGCCAGATCGAAGTCGAAGATCACCGCCGTCGGGACGATCGGCACGATCCCCGCAGGGCCCACGGGCAGCCCGCGCCCGCGCTCCTGCAACCAGCGCATCACGCCATCCGCGGCACCGAGCCCGTACGCCGACCCGCCGGTGAGGAGGATCGCATCGATGCGGTCGACCAGATGCCGCGGATTGAGCGCGTCCAGCTCGCGCGTCCCCGTGGCGCGGCCTCGGACGGCGCACGCGGCGCGCATGCCGGCGTCCGGCCCGAGCACCACGGTGCACCCCGTGGCCCGGTCCAGATCCGTCCAGTGTCCCACCGTGATACCGGGAACCGCGGCGATGCTCGTGGCAGCGGAGGGCGTCATGGGTGCGCGAAGATAGCTTGGCTTGCTCGGCTTGTGGAGGCTGCATACGTTAGCGCCATGTCCAAGCCCGACCAGCAGAACCCGCCGACCACTGTGCTCGTGGTCGATGACGAAGACGGCATCCGGCATGCGCTCGAGCGGTTTCTCATGCGGCTCGGCTACCGGGTCCTGCAGGCCGCGAGCGGCGCCGAAGCGCTCGACCGCCAGGCCGCGGAGCAACCGCAGGTGATGCTCTCCGACATCCGCATGCCGAATATGTCGGGGGTCGAGCTCGTGCCCAAGGCGCTCGCCGCCGACTCGGACCTGGCGATCATCATGCTCACGGCGATCGACGAGCCGCGCACGGCCATCGAATGCCTGAAGCTCGGCGCCTACGACTACCTCATCAAACCCGTGGACCTGGACGAGCTGGAGCTGTCGCTGCAGAGCGGGCTGCGGCAGCGGCAACTCGAGATCGACCGGCGCGAGCTCGAGCAGTGGCTGGCGCGCGAGGTGGCCGTGCGCACCCGTGATCTCGAGGAGCGCACCACCGTGGTGGAGGACATTGCCCTGACCGCCTTGGCCGCAGCGGGAGACTGGCCGGGGGCGGGCGAGGCGGTCGAGAAGCTGGCGAAAGAACTCGGCACGTCGGCCGACGACGTGTCACGGGAGATCCGCAAACGGCAGGCGCCGGCTTAGGCGCTGTGGGATGCTTTGGCTTTCGCCTCGCACGCCTTGCAGCGGGTGACCCCACGGAACGAACAGATCAGGCAAATGAACGTGCCGCAGTCGGAGCAGGGATAGCCCTCGGAGGCACGTTCCTCGTTGCCGCAGGAGCGACACACCATCCCGTCGTGCTCCATGAGCTTGGGTTTGTCGGTCATTATCCAGTCCCTCAGAGATCGAGCTGGTAAACCTTAATCTTGTTGATCAGCGTCGCGCGCGAAATGCCAAGCTCCTGCGCCGCGCGCGTGCGGTTCCCGTCGTGGAACCGGAGTGTCTTCTCGATATGAATCCGCTCCACCTCGGCAAGAGCCTGAGGCTGGTGGTGGCGGTCCCCCCCCCCACCCCCGCCACCCCCCGCACCCCTGCGCACGTCGGAGGGCAGATGTTCGACGCCGATTTCGCCTGCCCCCCGCGCCAGGATCATGGCCCGCTCGACCACGCTGCGCATCTCGCGCACGTTGCCCGGCCACGGGGCGGACAGCAAGCGTTCCAGGGCCTCGGCGCTACAGGCGCCGGGGCATCCGGGCATCTGGGGCGCGAGATCGGCGACAATCCGCGTGAGCAGGGCCAGACGATCCTCGCGTGATCGATCACGCAGCGCAGGCACCTGGAGCGGCATGACGCTCAGGCGATAGTACAGGTCCTCCCGAAACCGGCCCGCGTGCACCTCGGCCGCCAGATCCCGGTTGGTCGCGGCCACGAGGCGCACGTCTACCGTGATCTCACGCGCGCCGCCCAGGCGCCGAAACGACCCGGCCTCGAGCAACTTGAGCACCTTGGGCTGAAGCTCGGGGGCCAGCTCCCCGATCTCGTCGAGAAAGATCGTCCCCCGATCGGCCAGCTCGACCAGTCCCTGTCGCCGCTCCTTCGCGTCGGCGAACGCGCCGGGCTCGTGCCCGAACAGCTCCGATTCGAGAAACGTGGCCGACCGCCCCCCCGAGTTGACCTGGACGAACGGGCCGCCGGCGCGTGGTGACAGTTGATGAATCGCTCGCGCCACCCAGCCTTTGCCGGTCCCGGTCTCGCCGGTGAGGAGCACAGTGGAGCGCTCGCTCGCGGCGAGCAGTTCCACCTGCCGGCCGAGCTCACGGATCAGGGGCGACGTGCCGAGGGATTCGAGCCCTCCGTGCGCGTGGTCGCGCTGACGTAGCAGCGTGTTCTGGCGCGCGAGTCGGACCTTATCGCACACGCGGGCCGTGGCCGCGGCCAGGTGGTTCAGGTCCACCGGTTTCGTGAGGAAATGCTCGGCGCCGAGTTGCATCGCGCGGACCGCGGTGGCGATGTCCCCGTGGCCCGTGAGCAGGATGACCGACCCCCCCTGCGCGCGGAGCCGCTCGAGTAGCTCGAGCCCGTCAAGGTCTGGGAGATGGAGATCGAGGATGACGACGGTCGGGCGCATGCGCTCGAACGCCTCGAAGCCCGGCTCCGCTGCGTCCGCGCGAGCGACCTCGTAGCCGATGCGGTCGAAGTAGTCGCCGACGGCGCGCAGCACGTCGCTGTCGTCATCGATGAGCAGGACGCTGTCAGCCACGGCGCGGCGCGCCCAGCGGCGCGGTCTCGGGATCCACGATGACGGGCAAAGCCGCGGGCACCAGGCGCGCCTCGAACGGCGTGTCGCCCCACAATTCGCCGTCGAGCTGGATGGGCCGCGGCGGGCCTTCGAGCGCTGCGACGTGCACCACGCGGCCGCGGGCGAACCACAGTCGCCGTGCGCCATTCGACCGGCGGAGCGCCAGCTCGACGAACGCGCTCAAGCTCTGCAGCACGCCCTCGGCCCGCAGCACCAATACGTCCAACCAGCCGTCGTCCGGCGCAATGTCGTCGCGCAGCCGCAGGAACGGCGGGATCAGCTCGCCGCAATTCGCGACCAGCACCATCGCAGCGGGCAAGTCGTGCGCCACCCCATCCACGGTCACACGGTGCAGCGGACTCGTGACGCTGGGCAGGGCGGCCACGGCGCGCATGACGTACGCCGCCATCTTCCAGCGCCGCTTTTCGGCCGCCCCCGTGCCAGCCATGAGGCGGGCGTCGAATCCCGTGCCGCTGCACACGGCGAAGTAATGCGGTTCGTTCTGGCGCTCCACGACGCCGAGATCGATCGGGCTCGCGCGGCCGCGGAGGATCACGCGCGCGGCCGCGGCCGGGTCGCGTGGCAATCGCAGATTCCCGGCCAACAGGTTGCCCGTGCCCCCCGGCACGAGTCCGAGCGGAATGCCGCTCCCCACCGCGCCGGCGGCGATCTCCATCGCCGTGCCGTCTCCCCCGTAGCACACGAACGCATCGAACCCGGCGTCTCGCGCCTCGCGGGCGAACCGGCGGGCGTCGCCTGGCTGCCCCGTGGCGAGCACTTCGACGGACCAGCCGCCGCGCCGCAACGTGTCCCGGACGGCGGTGACGGCCCGCGCGTCGGTCCGCGCGGCGGCCGGATTAGCGATCAGCAGCGCGCGCGCCATCTAGTAGCGCTTCTCCCAGAAGAGGTCGAACCCCACCTGCCGCGGCACCGTGCTCCCGTACGTCTCGCTCGCCGCCGCGTCCGAGCACGTCTGCACCGGCTGGAAGCTCGCCTCCGTGCGCCATTCCGCGCTGATCCGGAATTGCAGCGACAGCCCGAGCGAGCCGCGGGCGATGGTCCGTCCCTCGCAGAACCCGGCGTTCACGACCAGAAATGTCTTCGGCCCGATCTGGCGGCCGACGGCAAGCTGCAGGTTACCGATGAGCGGCCCGCCCTCCTCGCCCGTTCCTGGTCGGATCTCGACGTAATCCACCGGAATCCCGCCCGATACGATCGTCTGCTCGATTTCCCCGGACAGGACCGCGAGGGCGCTCTGCACCAGGGCACGTTGGTCGGCAATAGATCCCTGCTCGCCGCCCAATTCGACGCTGCTCTTGCCGAATAGCAGGTAGGAGATGAACTCGGCCTGCGGCAGGTCGATCTTGTCCCCCTCGAGCGTGACTTTGGGGATCAGCAGCGTTCCACCGATGTGCGCCACGACGGTGACGTCCGGCGGTGCGGGCTGGCCGCGGCTGGGAACGGGATGGACCACGTGCGTCCCCCGGATGTCGAGCGCCGCGTCTTGATCGGGCGTGCCGAAGTACCGCACCGTCCCCTGTTTCACGATGAACTCGCGTGTCACCGGCCCGATCTTGAGCCGGTAGGTGCCGCGCGTCGCCTGCAGCGTGCCGCTCACGAGGTAGAGGTTCCCCTGTTTGGTGAGGTGCGCCGAGCCGGCCAGTTGAATGTTGGCTTCGTTCGAGCGAAGCCACACGTCGCTGCCCATCTCGAGGTCAAGACCATCGATCCGCAGGCTGTCGAGGAACACGTTCTTGAATTCGGGGCCGAGCCGCTGCTGGGCGATCAGGGCGGCGAGCGAGGTGTCCGCCAGCTCGTCGAGGTTCACGATGCGCTTCTGCACCAGGTCCGCGAAATACAGCACGCCCGACGTCACCGTGGCGTGCCCGCTCAACTTGGCGCCGAACACGGGCCCCTTGAGCGACAGCCGTCCGCTGGCCGTGATCGCCACGTTGTTCTTCAAGTCCAGCGCCTTGAACTGATCGGCCGCGATTTGCAGGTCGAGCACCGGATGCGTCAGCCGCTCCAATCGCATGAACCCCGTGAAATCGGCCCGGCCCCGCTCGCTGCGGCTCGACAGAGATTGGATCGCGATCGTGTCGCCCGAGAGCGTGAGATGTCCGTTCACGTCTGTGTACCGCACGTTCAGTTCAGGGATCGTGGCCGCCGCGTTCGCCACCTGCAGGTCGCCTCGCAGGCGCGGAGCGTCCCAGGTTCCCGCTATCCCCAGGTCCGCCGAGAACACCCCCGTCACCTCCCGCACCGCGGGCGTGAGGGCTTCGAGGACAGAGAGGTCGACGCTGTCGGCCCGGGCCCCGACGGAGAGCGTGTCGGGCAGCTGCCGGTGCGGCACGGGCGTGAGCGCGAGATCGAGCGGCAGGTGCACCTCCACATCGAGAATCTGCTGCCCCGAGCGCCACAGGTGCAGCGCGCCATGGAGGCGCTGACCGTGGTAGTCGAACGTGCCGTCGACGAACGGCGCGCGGAACCCGCCGATCGTGACGTTCGACAGCGAGAACGAACCGCTGGACACCGGGCTCGCGCGGGTGCCGGAGAGTCCCGCTGCCACCGTGACCATGCCGCCGGCCCCCGCGGTGTCCTGCTGTAGCAGTGCATACAATCCCGCGAACGGAAACGCCTCGACCTGGAGATGCGCATCGGCCCGCCCGCGCGTCGGCAGGGCGCCCTCGAGCAGGAGCTTGCCCGATCCATAGACGCTATGAAGCGCGAACCGACTCACCGTGGCGGCCGAGTCGGTCACCGTCAGCTCGGTCGGCTGGTCCAGGATCCACACGTCTCCCGGAACCTGCACTCCCAGCGAGTCGAGCCCGATCGCCAGTGAGCGGCTTCCCGGCTCCGTTCGCCGCGCGAAGCGCCCGCCGGCGAGAAAGGCGCCCGCGTCGCCGATGCGCGAGCGCACCTGCCAGGTGAGCGAATCGGGATTCCCCCGGGCGCTGGCGACGACGCCGGAAAAGCCTACCGCGCCGTGGGCCACCGAATCGAGGGTCGCCTCCAGCGCGACCGTCGGCCCCCAGGCGAGCCTGGCCCGCCCGGCGGGGAGGCGCCAGTCGCGCCACGCGAGCCGCTCGACGCTGGCGCGCGCCTCGAGCCCCAGCGAATCGAGCGACCCGTCCAGCCGCAGTGCTACCCGCGCAGTGCCCGCGAGCGGCGTGGCCTTCCCGTCCGCGGGATCGTCCGACGCGTCACCCGCGGACCCACCCCCTCCACCCCCTCCCCCGCTGGCGAGCCAGGCGACGAGCGGGTCGATCGTACCCAGGCTGTCCGCGTCCAAATCGAGCGCCAGCAGCCCCCGGGAGTCGCGGCTCCAGCCCAGCGATCCCGCCCCGGTCGTGACCAGACCGGCCAGGGTCACGCGCAGCGAGTCCACGTACAGTCGGCGATCGGCGAATCGCACGCTGACCGCTCCCGAATCGAGGCTCGCGCCGGCGAGCTGCGAGGGCTCGAGCAATGCGTGCACGGTTCCCACGGGTGGGACCGCGCTGTCGCCCGCCACGTCGCCGCGCAACGTGAAGGTCAGGCGGGAGGGCGGGACCCTGGCCCCGCCGCCGAGCCACCGCGCGAGATCCACGTCGCGAGCGACGACGTTCAGGCCCCTGGCGCCGTAATGCGGCAGATCGAGCAGCAAGGTGCCGTCGCCCCGCACCTCGCCGCCGCTCGAGTGCAGGTCAACGTGGGTTTCGAGCGCCGACAGCGGGCCGGCGAGCTTCACCGGACCGAACACGGCACCGTGGAGCGGCAGGGTCGGAAAGCTCCCCCGGAGCCCATCGAACCACAGCGAGTCGGCCTGCACGTCGGCATAGATCCCCAGCATCTCGGAGCGCGTGTCGAGACGCATGCTTCCGGTCACGGTGCTGACCGGCCGATCGCCGTCCTGGTGCCACAGTGTTCCCCTGAATTCCGCATTCGTGAGGGGTCCGCTCAGCGTGCCCGCTGCTGCGAGTCTGCCGTGGAGGCGCACGGCGGGCGCGAGGCGGGCAACGGTGCCCA
>Ga0209470_1002395_pt1 | contig 13365 bp, 14 predicted proteins | sample GraSoiAngelo_125_FD_185882 | JGI IMG/M metagenome (GOLD analysis project Ga0209470, IMG submission 185882) | Grasslands soil microbial communities from the Angelo Coastal Reserve, California, USA - 14_0927_05_40cm (SPAdes) (version 2) | ecosystem: Environmental > Terrestrial > Soil > Grasslands ... | reverse complement strand
CAAAACCGCGTAATGTTGCTCCGCCAGAATCTGCGTCGGCGCCATCAGGGCCGCCTGCGATCCGGACTCGACCGTCAGCAACATTGCTGCGATGGCCACGACCGTTTTCCCGGAGCCAACATCGCCTTGTAGCAAACGATTCATTGGCGACGCAACCTGTAGATCGTGCTTAACCTCGTTAAAGACTCGTTGTTGTGCGCTGGTAAAAGCGAACGGAAGTGCGGCAATGAATTGTTCCGCTAACAAACCGCGGCTTTGATGACGACAACCAACCCGCGCGGAATTTTCCGCGCGCGCCGCCACGATCTGCATCTGCATCCGGAAAAATTCGCCCAGCACCAAATGATCGCGCACTTTGTGCAACTGTTGGTCGCTCTCGGGAAAATGAATTTTGCGAAGCGCGTTTTCATCTTCGCCATTACTTAACGAGGCGGGCAAAGGAACATCGGCCGACGCGCCCGCGACCTGTTCGAGCAATCGAAAAATTAATCCCCGCAGGACCCGTTGTGATAAACCTTCCGTCGCCGGATAAATTGGGGTAATGCGACGGAAATGAATCAAAATCTCCTCGTCGTCTTCGATTACCTCAAATTCTGGATGATCGATGAGCAAACGCGGGCCTTTGCGCTTGACGCGACCGAACACAACCAGCCGTTGCCCGGTCGCAATCATCTTTTGGATGTAATGCAGATTAAACCAGCGGCAGGTGAGCGGTTGGCTGAGCGCGTGCGCGCCACTTTCCTCCAGCACCGCTTCAAAGATTTTGCGCCCGCCGAAACGCATCAGTCGCGTCTTTGCGACCTCGCCGCACAAACAAACCGGGACGATGGTTTCTTCACGCGGAAATCCGTGAAACTCCCGCCGATCTTCGTGCCGACGTGGATAATGCGTGAGCAAATCGCCGACGGTCTGGAGCGCGAGCCGGCGCAGCGCGAGGATGCGGGGCCGCGGGATCCAGCTCAATTCTTCCAGTGAAGTATCGAGGTCCATCAATCTAACGAGGCTGCACTGCGTAGGGCTTGCACGTGCAAATCGATTCGGGTCTCGCCTTCGTAAACGTTGGTGTAAATGCGAAAGGCCACATCCCAGGGCGCGGGCGGCAGCTCGGCCGCTGCGCCGTCAAAAAAGATCGCGCGTTGATACCAATTCCGTTGTCTTAGCCGGAGCTCGAGATGCCGCTCCCCGACTACCCGCGGTGGCCGAGCCGCCTCCACCGCGGAAGAGACAAAGATTGGCTGCGGATTTCCGTTACCGAAGGGTTGCAACATTTCGTGCCAATGCAGCAAATCGAAGTTGATCTCCGCCAGCGCGATTTCAGCGTCGAGGTGCAAGCGCGGACCAAGCCCTTCGTCCGATAATTGCTGGCGCACGACATCCAAAAACTGCTCACGAAATTTCGGCAGGTTTTCTTCGCGCAAATTCACCCCTGCCGCCATTTCGTGCCCACCAAATTTTTCCAGTGCTCCGCTGCATTCGCTAAGTGCCTGCACGATCGAACAACCCTCGATACTGCGTCCGCTTCCTTTTCCAGCGCCGCTCTCGTCAAACCCGACGATGATCGTCGGACGATAGTATTTTCTTGAGATGCGCGACGCGACGATCCCGAGAACCCCCGGATGCCAGCCACGTGCGCCTAAGACGATGCCGGCATCCCGTGAGGCATCAAAATTTTTCGCGAGTTCCTCTTCCGCCTGTTGCAGAATCTGCTTTTCAACTTCCTGTCGTTCCCGGTTCTGGGCGTCCAATTCGCGCGCGAGTTCCTCTGCTTCGATCAGGCTGTCCGTTATCAATAAGCGCAAGGCTTTCTCTGCCGTGGCCAGCCTGCCGGCCGCATTCAAACGCGGACCAAGCCGGAAGCCGATATCGTCCGGCATAACCGGCGGTGTTACACCTGCGACCTCTATTAGCTTCGCCACTCCAGGCCGACGCGATCGTTCGATCATGGTGGAGCCGCTTTTCACAAAGACGCGATTATCGCCATGCAGGGGAACTATGTCCGCGACCGTCCCGAGTGCGACCAAATCTAGCGCAGTTTTCAAATCGAAATCGATGCGCCGTGTTTTTAAGAGGGCGTGGCAAAGTTTAAAGGTCAGCCCGACACTGCAAAGATAATCAAAGCCGGAATTCGTCGTCTTCGAATTCACCAGCAGGCAATCGGGCAACTCTGATTTGGGTTCGTGATGATCGAGAACAATGACGTCGATACCCGCTCGTTTAATTGAATCGATTTCGGCGAGTGAGGATGTCCCACAATCAATCGCGATGAGTAGTTCCGGATTGTGCTGGTGGAGACAGCGCGCAACTCCTTCCGCGCTCAGACCGTAGCCTTCTTCCATTCGGAGAGGCAAAAAAAGTGCCGGCTCGTTTCCGTAGGCACGCAGAATTTCGGACAAAAGCGCGAGGGAGGTTACACCGTCGACATCGTAATCGCCGAATAAGACAACGCGTTGACGGTGATCGATCGCGTGGAAAATCCGCTCAACCGCATCATGCATTCCACCAATCAAGAATGGGTCGGCCAGAGCGGCGAGCCGCGGATTTAGAAACGCACGAACATCGTCGGCACATTTAAAGTTGTGGCGCTGGAGTAGGCGCGCGATGCAGTCGGACCTGCAAAGGTCCGGCCAGGGAATTCCGTTGTTGGGCGGTGCGACGTCCCGCACCAAAATCCACCGAGGTTGCACCAATTATTTTATGCGCAGATGAACCGCTGACAACCAGCGGGAATTTTTCCCCCAGCATCTCTTACGCGCTCAACCGAGTTCGTCGATCACGTGCTGCTTACGCCGCGCGAGGCGTGTGGTTTTCTGTCATCCCGAGCCGCGCAGATACCGCCAGTCCGCCTCGGTCCGAGGGACCTCTCTTAGTTCGGTAATTACACAATTTTCGAGAGATCATTCCTCGTCTTCGCGACTCATGATGACGCTACTTTTATCATTTTATTTTGCGAGCAAGCGCCTGCGCATCGAACGGCGCGTGCACCTTTGCGTCATTATCAAAGTAAACGAATAAATCGTGCGACTCCGATTTTGTTTTGGCGGTGACGAGTTTCGCATCCATCGGTTGCCGTCCTTTGTGCCACAGTTTCAATCGCGTTGCCCACCAATCGAGCACACGGTCGCTGTAGCCGCTGGTATAGAGTTGGGTATCGCCATGCAGGCGGCAATAAACGAAATCCGCAGTCAAATCTTCCACATAAGGCCATTTCCCGGCGGTATCGGCGAAGACGAACGCGACATTTAAGTCGCGCAGCAGCTCGAAAAAATCTGGCACCAGAAAACTGACGTGCCGAATTTCCACGCAATAACGCAGCGCCCGATCGCGTTTTGTTTTCAGCCAGGCGCGTGTCTTTAGCTTTGAGTCATGGCGGCGACCGAGCAGCGCAGCTTCCCTCGTCGTCTTTGGCAGCAATTGAAAAAATTCCCGGAAGCGTTTTTCATTCCAACCAAAGTTTGGCGGAAATTGCCAGAGAATCGGCCCCAGTTTTTCCTCGAGCGCGAGAACGCCGGAAGCAAAGAAATTTGCCAGGGGCACTTTAACCTCGCGCAATTTTTTCATGTGGGTGATGAAACGCCCGCCTTTGACGCTGAAGAGAAAATTTTCCGGTGTCTCCTCGTACCAGCGTCGATAGCTCGTCGGTTGTTGCAGCGAATAGAACGATCCGTTGATTTCGATGGAATTGAATACGTGCGAGGCGAATTCTAGTTCGTGACTATGCGGCAATCCCTTTGGATAAAAGAGGCCGCGCCAGCCGGCATAATTCCAACCGGAAATGCCAATGCGAACCTCGCTTTTCACACCAGATTCAACCGCAATTCTGGAGCGACATCGATTTTGTTCAGAAGACAATGACGATGAAATTCGCGCAACCCGGCCTTTTCGGGCTCAGCGAAATCAAAGAAAAGGTGCTCCCGATAATATTTTCGGCAGGACGCCGGCGAGATTTCCGATTGCGTCGAGACGAGATCGTCCAGATTTTCCAAGTTGTGGTCGCGAAGCCGGCGCAAAGCATCGGCAATTTCTTTCGCCTTCTCGATTTCCGGTCGAATCAGCCAAAGCGCGAAAACGAATGGAAGATTGATGGCGTTTTTCCATTCTTCGCCCAAATCCCAAAGACGGTAATCGGAATGCTTTTTCCGAAATCGAATTGCCTGGTCGCCGATTAGCAGCCGTGCCGTGGCATCGGCAAGATGCCGATGCCACAATACCAATCGCGGATTTAATCCGCGTTGCGCCAGAAGGCAGCGCAGAAGCGCGACCGACGTCTCCGATGCGGGATCCAGCTTGATTTCTTGAATGCGCGAGAGTTCTTCTCGATGCGCCACGAGCACGCTGTAGACCGGGCCGCGTGAGGAAATCGAAATTTTATCCACGATTCGGTAGATCGGGCGACGGAGAAATTCGAGGCTGGAGACCATCGCGACATCGAGGTCCCCAAGCTCAAGCTTCCGACAAAGGGCGGCAGGATGATCAAAATCAACCGCTCCGGACCAGCCGTGAATCAGCGGGCGAGCATTAAGGTATTTGACGCAGCCGATGCGCAACATTTGTCGCGTGCGAAGGGCGGTCGCGCCCTAACTAGACGCAGGCGAGTTCCGCCTCCGCCGACCGGACCCCGGTTGCTGATCCATTCTTGGACGAAACGACATGCCGATAATGACTGTCGCGCTGGACTGGTTCGCGGCCGGCTTCGCGGATGGCGTGCTCAAGCGCGGCGACGGTTTGTTGCTGAGGGGTCGTCGCACCGGCCATGTGGAAAATTTTTTCTTCCAGAATTGTGCCGTGCAAATCGTCGACGCCGTAACTGAGCGAGACCTGTGCCAGTGGCAAGCCGATGCTCACCCAATAGGCGGTGATGTGGTCGATGTTATCAAGATAGATACGGCTGACGGCGAGATTGCGAAGTTGTTCGATAGCCGTGGCGGGTTTGATGTGGGCCAGGATCGTCGTTTGCGGCTCAAAGGCAAAAGGAACAAAGCCGGTAAACCCGCCCGTCTCATCCTGAAGCCGGCGCAACTGACTCAAGTGACCGACCCGATGCGCGAGGGTCTCGATGTGACCGTAAAGCATCGTGCAGGTGCTGCGGCCACCCATTTCATGCCAGGTGCGATGAACATCGAGCCATTCGGCAGCGGTTTCTTTTCCGCGACAAATGGTATCGCGCACGATGGGATCGAAAATTTCCGCGCCGCCGCCGGTAATCGAACCAAGACCGTGCTCGCGCAAAAGCTCTAGCATCTCTCGAATCGAGAGCCGAAAGATGCGCTGCGCGAGGTGACGCACTTCAATGGCGGTGAACGCCTTGATATGTAAATCGGGATCAAGCGCGCGTAACTCGTCTAGCAAGTCGAGATACCACTCTTTTTTCAGCGTCGGATGCAGGCCGCCAACCATATGGACTTCGGTGATCCCAAGCGGAAGAGCTTCTTTGACAACGCGAACGATTTCCTCAATCGCATATTCGAAAGCGTGGGGATCGCGTTTTTTGGCAGCAAACGCGCAGAACTGGCACGAAAGGATGCAAATGTTGGAGTAATTGATGTAACGGTTGTGGATGTAACTCGCGTAATTCCCATTTTTTCGTTCGCGCACGACGTTCGCCATCATGCCCAGCGCGTTGAGTTCACTCGATTCATACAAAGCGAGCGCATCAGCGTCGCTGATGCGTTCCTGGGCTTCGATTTTCTCTGCAACGGGCCGAAGCGCGTCGGGAATTAGACGGTGATTCATTCGCAAATTGATACGCGTAAAGAGGCACTAAATGATGCATGGTTCGAGAATTTGATGCAACCAAAACGACCGACCGCATAATGCGACCCCAAAGCCTATGCCGAATTTAGCGAATAAGGGCGGGCGCGTGTCCGTCGTCCTTTCTCATGTCGGAGCGACGCACGGAGGGGATTGACGACGCTGCCTTAATGGCGGAAGTCGCGCGTGGCGATACGGTAGCGTTCGAACGCCTGGTCGAGCGTTATCAGGCGCTGGTGATTGGGACGGTGGGGCGAATGCTCGGCAGTAATTCGGAAGTGGAAGACGTGGCCCAGCAAGTTTTCATCCGGGTCTGGAAGGGCGCTTCGCGCTACCGGCCAACAGCGAAATTCACCACCTGGCTGCTAACGATCACACGCAATCTCGTTTTCAATGAAGCCCGGCGCCGAAAACGCCATCCTGGTGACACCCTCGACGTTCATGAAGGCGAGGAGGCGCTGGCCTTGACCGACCCAGCGCGACATGTGCCGGATAAAGAACTGCTCCAAGCCGAGCTACAGCTGGCGATTGAAAGGGCAATTCGCGCCTTGCCTGAGAAGCAGCGAATGGCAGTCGTCCTCCGGCGCTACGAAGGCAAGAGCTACGAGGAAATTGGGGAGGTGCTAGGTCTTACGGTGGCGGCGGTAAAAAGCCTGTTATTTCGCGCGCGCACCGAACTGCGGTCCGCGCTCAATCACTACCTCGAAAAATAGGCAACGCCTTCCACGCAGTTCGCCGAACAGGAACACGTGCCTCCGGCCTGTGCGCCCAGCGGGTTTGTAACCCGCTGCATTTAATTCACGCGTTTCGCCTTACCCGGGACAGCGGAGTTAAACTCCGCTGGGCGCACAGACTGGCAGTCTGCGTTCCGTGGCACATAGGCCCCACCTCTATTCCTAGAAAGGGAAAGGGCGAACGCCGCGAAGCGTCCGCCCCCTCTCAACCCCACATTCTACTGAAACTCTAGAAATCGCGATCCTTGGCCGAGCTCTTGAACTGCACGTCCTGTTCGCCCATTGCCGGCGGCGGCGGTGTGCCTGGTTTCGGATAATCCGCAACCACTTGTCGGTGACCGGTCGGCACGAGTCGGACAGCGCCTTTGGCGTTGTTGCGCCAGCCGTTGATATCGGAGTATTCCTCTCCGACATGGTGTAATCCATTGACCTGGTCCTCCAGACCAGTGCCGTATTTCGAATTGATAATGGTCGGTGTGACAAACACCAACAGGTTGCGCTTGACGCGGTTGTTCAGGCGTTCCTGAAAGAGGTAACCAAGAACTGGAACATCGCCAAGCAGGGGCACTTTGTTACGCGCCTTCCCCACTTCGTCCTGAAGCAAACCGCCAATCGCCAGTGTATCGCCGCTGCGGATCAAAACGTTGGACTCCAAGGTGCGGGTATCAATGATCGGGCTGCTCACCGTTGCACCGGCAAATACGAAGGTGGAATCCCCAACCTTGTTACTGATCTCCGGTTTCACCTTCATGGTGACAAAGTTATCCTTGTTGATGCTAGGGGTGACGATGAGAGTGTTGCCAAACTTTTTGTCCTGGAATCCACCGAAGACTGCGGTGGCCGTCTGTTCGTTGAAGTTTAGCTGGGGAACGGGCTGGGCCCGGTTGATCTCGATCTTCGCCTGCAAGTTATCGGCGGTCACGACTCGCGGGTTGGCGAGAAATTCCGCATCATTATCCTCGTTCAGGAAGCGCAAGGTGGCGGACATTTGTGGCACGCTCAGGATGGCGAATTGGCCGAGAGCGAGGTGGCTGAAATTGCCCAAGATATTGTTGTTAGCAGGGTTACCCAGAGCAAAATTATTTAACGGAATATTGCCGCTCGTGCTTGTGGTTGAGCCGCTGGTATTGGCGGGGGCACCATACGAAAACGTCTGCGCATTGGTGGAGCTGCCGACAGTGCCAGCCCAGTTAATGCCATAGCTTTGTCTCGGGTTCGCGGTCACTTCGACCAACCGCGCTTCAATCATTACCTGCTTGGTCGGCTTGTCGATTGTCACCAGCAATTTGCGCACAGTGTCGATGTTGCTGCGGGTCTCGCGGAAGAAAATGGTGTTGGTGCGCTCGTCGATCTGGGGCGCCTCTTTGCTTGAAAGCTGTGAAGCCAAAAGCGGCGCGACATCTTTTGCGCGCGAGTAACTGAACTGATAGTTGTCGCTTTCGGTCGGCTCGGCAGTTTTTTCCGCCGGCGTTTTAATATAGTAAACCTGGTCAATTTGGTCCATGAACAAGCCTTTCGCCTTAACAATGATGGCGATGGCCTGAAGAGCCGTGACATCTTCTAACCGCATCGTCACCGTACCAGTCACCTGGTCGCTCACCACCATGTTGATTTTGGCCTGGCGGGCCAAAAGACGCAGCACCTGGCCGACGTCGTCGCCCTGAAACTCACGCACGCCGACACCACCGCTTTCCGTAACGGTATCGGCAGCGACGGGCGGAATCGTCGTGGTGGCGGGCGTGCTGGTAGATGGTTGAGGAGGTGTCGGCTTGCCCGCTGCAGGCGTAGACGTCGCACTCGTCGCCTGAACAAGGGTTTGGGGCGCGGCCGCTGACTCGGATTTCTCGGCGCTCTTGGCAGAGTTGGTCGAAGGTCGGGAAGGAGCCTTTACCGCCGTTTTTTCGTTGCTGTCCGGAGCCGGCGAATTCGCCTGCCCAAAGGAAACGAAGATGGTCGCGAAGAATGCGATTGTTCCGCAAGTCAGTTTGTCAGTGAAAGTTGGCATAGTAGTGATGCGAGTTTGGTTAATGCAAGCGGCGTTAAAGCAGGAAGCAGACCAGCCTCTCTATGTTGTTTCCGCCCCTGAAAAGGCGTTTTCGAACCACCTCAGACCGAGCGCGCAGCGGTAATAAAATCGCGGACCCGGTAAATATCTTTATGCCCCGCTCGGCTCTCGACCCCGCTTGCCACATCCACCCCAAACGGCCGGGCCTGGTTGACCGCTTCAGCTACATTTTCCGGACTTAGCCCACCTGCGAGGACGAATTCCCGGGCTGGGTTCGCCACGATTAGGTCACGCGCCCAACTCCATGGAAACGACGTGCCGGTCCCGCCAAATTTCGGTCCCACACCCGTATCCAGCAGCAGCCGATTCGTGTGGAAATCAGGCAACGGCATGTCCCGCCCTGTCATCGGAATTGCCTTCCACAGTGGGATTTGCGCCTCAACAAGGCTCAGACAGAAATCCGGCGGCTCGCCTCCGTGCAGCTGCAGGAGATCGATCCCGCCGATTGCCGCAATCTCTTTCGCATATGCCGGGGTCGGGTTTACCAATACCGCAACGCGGATGATGGTATCAGGCAACTCTCTGATCCACTCTGCCGCCTCCGCCGGCTCGAGGTAGCGTTCGCTCCCCGGCCAGAAATTAAAGCCAAGAGCGTCGGCGCCAGCTGCAATCACGGCTTCGGCGTCGGCCGGATTAGTGATGCCGCAGATTTTGACGAACACCGGTCGTTCCTAGGCCGCGGTGGCAAAGCCGAGTGAAGGCTTGGTGAACTCCGGCGCCGGCATGTCTTTGACCAGCTTCACGATTCCATTCTGCCATTTCCGCCCGATCTCCTGCAGATATGGATCATCTTCATCGAGGCGCATCCGCAAATTTGCCACCAGCGAATCAACCTCATAGCAAAGCAGATCGATCGGGGGCCCCACCGCGACATTGCTTTTCATAGTCGCATCGATGGAAATGATTCCAAACTTCACCGCATCGCTTAACGACGTCTCGTAATTGAATCCGCGATCGAGAATGGGCTTGCCGTATTTTGTTTCGCCGATTTGCAGGAAAGGACAATCGCGCGTCGCGTGGATGCTGTTTCCCTGCGGATAAATCAGGTGAATTTCCGGCGTCATACCGGCGATCTGACCGCCCACGATCAGGTTGATGTTGAAATCGAATCCATCGGCTTCCAACGCGACACGATCACGTTTCTCCACCGCTCGCACTTTGGTGCCGACGTAGCGCGCAGTTTCGTAGAGCGTCTGCGTGTTCATGATCGTCTCGCTCGCAGGCTCATTGTTCGCCAGAACCAAATCGTCGTCGATCAACGCGAGGGTGGCCTGAGTAAGGGAAAGGTTTCCCGAGGTCATGATACAAATTACCCGCTCGCTCGGTTTTTCGTAAACCCGCATCTTGCTGCGCATGGTGATGTTATCCATGCCGGCGCTGGTGCGCGAATCGGACAGGAAAACCGCGCCGGTGCGACAAAGCATGCCCAGGCAATAAGTCATGAGCGATCTCCCGGTTCGATAACGCGACCTTGCACGCGCTTGATTTGAGTGTGGTGGGTCAAGACATGAACGCGGCCGTCGCTGCCACGGAAAAATGCGCTCAGCATCCAGGATACAAGTCCGATGACAATCGCGCCCCAGAAAGCGCTGCCAAAATTATCCACGTGAAAGCCAGGCACGATGTTAGGCACAAACCACAGCAACAAGCCGTTGACCACCAGAATAAAGAATCCCAGCGTCAGCAGGATCAGCGGCGCGCTCAAAATTAGCAGCACGGGCCGCACAAAAGCATTCAGGATGCCGAGGAGCAATGCGGCGCCTATTAGTGAACCGACGGAATCGTAGCGAATTCCGTGAAGCGCCGATGCCGCCACCATTACTGCCACCGTTGTTGTCAGCCAGCGAAAAACAAAAGACCGCATGGCGAACGCTAGCGAAGGGTCGAGTTCACGCCAATTCTTTGCGAAAACGGCTTGCGAATCCAACGCGGCCGGGTAAAGCGATACCTGTTTAAACCATGCCAAAGAAAGCAAAAGTCAGCGACAAAGAGAATGCGTCACCCGACGGGACGACGCTTAATGGAAATGCTGCGAAACCCGCAGCCAAGAAAGCCACTTCACCGCGGAAAGGGACGACGCGCAGGACGGCGGCGACAAAAAAAGAAGAATCGCGCGTCAGTGACGAAGCGATTCGCATTCGGGCCTATTTCATTTCCGAACAACGGGAGCGCCTCGCAATTCCGGGCGACGCCAATTCCGATTGGATCGAAGCGCGGCGACAATTACTGGCCGAGCTGGGAGAAAGTTGAACGGAGGGACGCGCGTCTGCGCGTCTTGTCTGCTCCATTACTCCATCGATTCCGAAGACACCCGCGACCTGTGTCCTCCTCTCCCTTTCTCTCCCGCTGGGAGAGACGCACGCGCAAGCGGCAGTGAGGGCACAGGAATGGGTCGTGGGAGAGAATTGAGGTCAGGGCGCTGAGATTTTCGGCCGCGGCGGAAGCTTAACAAATGATGACGGATTCGGAATGGCACGCGCGTTAGGTCGACCTGGTCACGGAGGGACGAGCTTCTGCTCGTCCTCGACGCAGCACAGCTACGCCCCACCCTTCGGAAGAGTTGACTCTTCGTCTGCGACCTGGAGATCCGGCGCAACTTCACTGATTTTCTCCATCAGCCGATTCATCGCGAACGGCTTTGGCAGAAAACCGCGCACCCCGGCTTCTTTCATCAATTCCTGGGCGCGCGCGTCATCGCCGCGGCCCGAAATCAAGATCAACGGTGGAACAACAAGTGGCGGATTCACGTGATTATAAACCTTGTCGATGAGGGCGAAAAGCATGGCGCCATCGATCATCGGCATGGAGAAATCAAAAACGAAAACGCGGTAACGCTTTTTCAACGCTAGCTCAAAGCCGTACTCTGGATTGGGCGTGGCATCGACTTCGCAACGAAACCGGCTCCTCAACGCTTCGCTGATCAGGCGAGTGAGCGAAGTATCGTCATCAACGACAAGAATGCGTTTGAGATCACGGTCGGTCACGGCAGACGCTTGCGCTAAATGGCTGAGAGTTTCAAGTTTTCCTTCGAGCTGATGATGACCAAAGAAACGGAGGGACGAGCTTTCGCTCGTCCCAAACATGGGCTTCCTTTGAAACAATGACGCGACCGGAAAGCGAATTGGCCGAGGCCTTACGGGAACGGCTGAAAATTATTTCCAATGAAGCCAGCCGGCGCGACCCCGATCAGCACGTAACGCGGTTACGGGAAATTTCCGAACGCATCGAAACCTTGGCCGCTGCCCTCCCCCAACCCATTCCGCCCCGCCTCGCCCATTTCCTCGACCGTCGCAGCTACGACAAAGCCCTCGAGTTTCTCTGTAGCGGCGGTTAGCTCCCGTGCAGGAGAAAAGCGGCAAAAACCAGCATTGGATCCATCGCCGTTGGGCCCGGCCGCACTTCGTCCATCAGAGCTTCTTTGAATACGCCAGCCAATCGGCACTCCACTGCGGTTGGGCCAAAGCCTTTATCCAAGATCAGCTCGAGCGGGGCAAAACTTATCCCACCGCGGCGCGCGCTCTGGCCTTCAAGTGGCAACGCATCATGTTCGTGTGCTGCCGCGACCGCCTCCCGTACAACGAAACTACTTACCTCCAAAGTCTCAAACAACGGGCCTCATACCTCGCCCGCAAACTCGACTAGGAACTGCCCCAAGCCGCATGAAAATACTACCAATAACTTTTACCCAAATCCTTGACGGACTACCTCAGATGTATGGTTAGGCCACGTTCGTAATCTCATACACACTGCTCAAAAATAAATCCGTGTCACTGAAATCAGGGAAGATACAAACAGCTCCCTCTGCGGACAACCGTGTCGCGCGACTGCCCGCGCCAATGCCAATGAACGGAATGCCAACGCTGCGACACGCCCGAGCATCCCAAACTCCGTCGCCAACGTAAACAGTGCTGCCAAGACTGCCATATCGCTCGGCTGCCCTCTGCATTGACAACCTGATGATGGACTCTCTGTCAAACGAATCGTCGCTAGACGCCGCAGGATAATCGTCGTAGCACAAGCCAGCACTTGCCATCTTGAGACGAGCGGAGTCACGCCATGCTCCAGTAGCAAGCGCAACTCGATGCTCTCCGCTATCAGCTAGGCGCGATAGTAACAGAGGCGCTCCTGTGACTGCTGCGAAAGCAGCTTCGGATGAAACCCGTGCAAGTACATCAACGAAGTGCTGGCGAAACCGTGAAGTCTCGCTCGGTGATGGAAGCCGTCCGGTGCGGGTCTGGTGGATCTCGCGGAAAATACCGGAATCAGTCGCGTGCTTGTAGCGCGACCAATCGGTGTCCACATCGCTCAAGCCACACACTGCAGCGAGCGAACGCACAAAACACTCCTCATCGGCCTTCATGGTCTGTGTCAGTGTGCCGTCAATGTCGAATATGACCAAGCGCATGGAAGTGGCCTAACTAGAACAAGCTGAGCTACCGCCACCGAGAGCGAGCGTGGCTTCAACTGAAACTCTTTTAGTCATCTGAAAATGTGAACACGTAGCGAGTCGCGGTTAGCTCCAGCGCCTGGTTAGGCCTGTTGCATCCTAAACTCCAATTCGGTGTCCTCTGGAATGCTGTCCATGTCTCCGGCGAGAACTAGGTCCCACGCGATGCCGATGCGAACGAGCATACTGGCGTACGCATCCAAGAAATCCTTTGGAAACGCACCTTTTTGTGACCATTTGAAATAATCGCTCCAGCCGCCGCATAAAATGGCCGACATGCTATAACAGAGGGCAGAATCAATAGGTCGGGGTGTTTCGGTGATGGTTTCCGATGGCACGGCGCCATTTAAGTGGATGTTGATGACGGCCAG